>Ga0082335_1004634_pt1 | contig 20311 bp, 14 predicted proteins | sample Subgrocontami58m_FD_72375 | JGI IMG/M metagenome (GOLD analysis project Ga0082335, IMG submission 72375) | Subsurface groundwater microbial communities from S. Glens Falls, New York, USA - GMW37 contaminated, 5.8 m (SPADES assembly) (version 2) ... | reverse complement strand
CTGTCGCACACGCGCACCTTCCAGTACAACACCGGCGGGACGTGGGGGCGCTGGATTTCCGTCAACCAGGCCGGCTTTGGCGCCGTCGCGCGAACGTTCGGCGTCACGGTCGAGAACTACTACGACGAGCGCGCCTTCCCGCTCGGGTTCGACGTGAATCCAAATATCTTGTACTACGCGTCGAACGTCGGCCGCGACACCTATGGCGTTTACGCCCTCGACCTCGTCACCAAGAGCGCCACGGCCGTGGCGCTCGAGGAACCGCACGTGGATCTGGTGCCCCTCGATCCGGCGGAAGCGAACGCCGCCCTCGTGTTCGACGAATCGACCGGGCGCCTCGCCGGCGTCCGCGCGGTCGGCCTCGCACCGTTGACGCGGTGGCTCGATGCGGAACTCGCCCGGCTGCAGGGGGAGATTGACCGGAAATTCCCCCAGCGCACGGTGGAGATTCTCCAATGGAGCGACGCCCGCGACCGCTTCCTGCTGCGTGTCACCGGCGGCGTCGAGCCGGGCCGCTACTACGTTTACCAGCGCACCGAGAATGTGCTCGTGGAAATGTTGCGGCGCGCACCGTGGCTCCGCAATGCGGACCTGAATGCGGGCACGACGTTCGCCTTCGACACGCCCGGCGGCATCCACCTGACCGGCCATCTGACGTTCCCGCGCAAGTCGCGGCTCAATCCGCCGCCGCTGCTGATCGATTTCGCCGACGGGCTGATGGGCCGGCCACTCCCCGGTTTCGATCCCGAGGCGCAGGCGCTCGCCGAGATGGGTTTTGTCGTGGCCCGGCTGAATCATCGCGGCGGCGAAGGCTTCGGCGTGCAACACCGCCGCGCACTCCACGCCGGGGTCGATCGCGTGCCGGTCGATGACGCGCTGGCCGCGATCGAGTGGATTGCGCGCCATCATCCGATCGATCGGCAACGCGTGGCGACGGTCGGCCGCGGGTTCGGCGGATATCTCGCGCTCCGCGCGCTGCAACTCGAGCCGGCCGCGTTCCGCTGCGCCGTCGCGCTCGAGGCGCCGGCGGATCCCCGCGCGTGGCTCGAACCGCCGCTCGAGGATCTCGGGCCGGGGCCTGCGGAGAGCCCGGTCGATGGCGGCGAGGGCGTGACCTTCCGGCACGCGCCGCCGCGGCCGATCGATTTCGCGAAGGAGGCGCAGCGCGCCTTCCTCGCGCGCGGCAAACAGCAGCTGGCGGCGCTGTCCGTGCTGCGCAGTGCCGAGCGGTTGACGAAGCCCGTCATGCTCGTGGTCGATCCACCGCGCGACAACACGATTGCGGCGCAAAACTCCGACCTGCGCTCGAAGTTGAAGCGACTCGGCCGGACCGCCGAGTACGTCGAGGTCGAAAGCGGTTTCGGGGAGAATGTCCCCGGGGCGAAAGCCAGGCTGTTTCGCCGGATCGAGGAATTCTTCAACCTGAACCTCTACGATTATAAGGTGAAGATTGGCCCGACCAGGGAGGTGAAATGAACGCACCGCGCTTCCTCCTCGCGCTTGGCCTCGTGAACGTCGCCGTCATCGCGGCGACGGCCGCGGACGCGCCGGCCGTTCCGTTGCCCTCGCCCGCGGCACCGGCCGCGCCGGCACTTCGGCCGTCCACGGAACCCATGCTACTGCCGGACGCCCCGCTCAACGCCGTGCAGCGCGAGACCGCGGTGGAACTGCCGCCCATGATTGTCGCCGAATCGGCGAAGGCTCCCCCGTGGCTCTACGCGAAGGTCGGTGACACCGAGTATCTTTCCCGCTGCTCCGCCTCCGTGACGCGGGCCTACATCACCTCCCAGCTGGAAATCCGGCGCGTCCTGCGTGTGTTCATGCCGGCGGACTTTCTCGCGACCAATGCGATCCCCAACGTGTCCATCGTCGCCCCGCTCGAGCTGAGGCCCGGTGACGATGTGGCGAACCGCGAAATGATGCGGATGGAAAAGCAGACCATCGAGCGCGGCAACGAGGAGGACCGCCGCCAGGGCCGGGTCCCAGCGCTCCGCCCGGTGCGATTCCTCCCGAACCTGCGGCTCGACGATCGCGACATGCTGGCGGTGTTCACCTACCTCGACGAACGGGATTTCCATCGCCAGAAACTGATCGCGGCGCCCGATTTCGTGTGGGCGCGGCTGGTGGCGCGGACTCCGATGCTGCCGCTCTGGCTGATCGAAGGGCTGAGCAGCCTCTATCAACAGGCGAGCTTTCGCGACGATCCCATCACGATGTTTGCCGCACGGTGGGTGTCGTCGGAGGATACCGCCGGGCTGCGCCGCGACGCGGAGAGCCGCCGCGTGCTGCTGCCCGCTGGTGACCTGTTCAACGCCGATGCCCTGATGGCGGCGCCGAACCGCCATGCCACGCGGATTGCCGCGTGGCGGGCGCAGGCGGTGCTATTTGTCCGCTGGGCGCTGGATCCGGCCAACGCGCCGGCGGCCGAGGCGTTGTGGAAATTCGCGCGCCGCACGAGCCAGGAGCCGGCCACCGAGGCGATTTTCGTCGAGTGCTTTGGGTTTGGATACGCCGATCTGCTGGACCGGCTGAGCGACTACCTGCCGACAGCCGTCCGGCAACCCGCGCGGATTCCAACCGGCAAACTCCCCGCGCTGCCCCGGTTCGACGTCAAACCGGCGACGCCCGCCCAGATCACGCGGCTGCGCGGCGAGTGGGAGCGGCTCGAAATCCCGTTCGTGCGCGGCAAGCACCCGGAATTCCTGCCCCGCTACATCGAGCAGGCGCGCACGACGCTGCGCCGTGCCGTGGCGCGCGGCGACGCCGATCCGCAGTTGTTCGCCGCGCTCGGATTGTGCGAGCTCGACGCCGGTGATGCCGGGGCGGCGCGCCCGTGGCTGGAACAGGCCGCCGCGAGCCGCGTGGTCCGGCCGCGCGTCCACTTTGAAGTCGCGCGGTTCCGCTGGCGCGACCTGACCAGCGATACCGGCGAAAAAAGCGGCTTCACGACTGCGCAATTGGAACCGGTGCTCGAGCCACTGCGGGTCGCGATGACGCAGTCCCCCGCCCTGCCCGAGGTGTACATCCTGATGGCCGACGCGTGGCTGCGCTGCAAGGAGCGCACGCGCCCCGGCGACCTCGCCGCGCTGGTGGCGGCCACACCGCTCTTTCGCCGGCTGCCGGGCCTCGCGCTGCGCGTCGCCGTCCTGCAGTTCGACCAAGGTCAGCGCGTCGAGGCCAGGCAACTGCTCACCGCGGCCGGCGAATTCGTCCACGATCCCGCCATGCGTACCCAATACGATCAGGCGTTCGCGGCGATGGCGGCGCCCACGATCGCGACGCCACCCAAACCGTGAGGCTCATCAGAAGAGTGCCCGCGAATCACGCGAATCGACGCGAATTTCAGAGTAGAAGGACCGGACATGGTTGGGCGCGGTGTGCTTTCGCCCTTCAGTGGAGCGAGTTCTCTCGATGATCCCATCCGCGTGATTCGCGTCCACTCGCGGTCTAATCTAATTCCAATTTGCGTTCAAGGTGAGCCGAATGAAACGGGAGCGCAGGTGGGGCCGGCTCTCCGAGCCGGCCTGAGTTTGACTCGCGAATGCACGCTGGAACCCAGGCCGGCTCGGAGAGCCGGCCCCACCCAAACAACGCTCCTCTTGAATGCAAAGTGGAATAACGTATTGATCCGACCTGGCGCCCTCAGGGCCGCGCACCACGCCTCGTCGCCTCGTTGTCGTGAACGGCCGCCTCCGCGTCGCGGCCCACCTGCCGCAGCGCGTGCGCGAGGCCCGCGTGTGCGACCGCAAGGTTGGGCTCCAGCTCGACGGCTTTTCTGAATTCCGCGATCGCGTCCTCGAATCGACCGGCCTGCTCCAGCGCGCGACCGAAGCTGTGATGGGCGGTGGCGGAATGCGGCTCGAGTTGCAGCGCGCGCTCGAAATGGGGCGCCGCCGCCGCGAAGTCGCGGGAAAGAAGCAACGCGATCGCCCAGTCGAGTTCCGCCTCGGCATAGTTGGGCTGCAGCGCGACCGCGGCCTCGAAATTTTGCGCCGCAGCCGCCACGTCGCCCGACTTCGCGCAAGCCAGCCCGAGGTTGAACCGTGCGAGCGGAAACCGCGGGTTGAGCCGGAGCGCGGCCGCGAATTCCGCCTTGCCCGCCGCCAACTCGCCCATCGCCATGAGCGCGACTCCAAGATTATTGTGGGCCTCGGCATAGTTCGGCCTGAGTTCGAGCGCACGACGGAGATGCCGGATGGCTTCCGTCGGACGATTGAGCCGGCGCAGATCGTCACCGAGGTTGTTTTCCGCCTCGGCTGAGTCGGGCTTGAGCCGCAAAGTCTCTTCCAGATGGGGAATGGCGTCCGCCGGCCGGCCCGCGGCCGCGAGTGCCTCCGCGAGATTGTTGTGCACCATCCACGACTGCGGATTGCGCGCCACCGTTGCGCCGTACAAAGCGAGCGGATCGCGGTAGCACGCGCTTTGCGCGGACGTAAGCGCGGCGAACGCCGTCACCACCAACCCGCCGGCCATGAGCCCGCGTCGGGAAGTGAAACAACCGGAGAGCCAGGCGGCCGCCGCGGCCACTGGCGCGAGGCAGGCCAGATACTGGAAATGATCCGCGACGAACGCATAGCGAAACGGATACACGTTCACGAAGCCGAGCACCGGAAACAGGGTGCCAACGAACAGCAGTACGGCCGCGATCGGTCCGCGAGCGCGGTGCCGGATGGCCCACAAACCGCCAAGTCCGGCGACGACAAAAGCGGTGCAGAAATATAGCACGGGGTCGTCCGGCGAAATCGACCACCGCGGATAGATGAAGCTGAGATTCGCCGGCCAGATGAGTTTCGCCAGGTAGAAGCCTATCACCCGGCCCGGCAGCAAACAGCGTTCGAGCAAGCTGCGGTCGAACTCCGCGCCCCGCGCGCCGATCAGCTCGTGTTCGAACCAAGCGGTCAGCAATCCGCCGGCCAGGCTCAGCGCGAACCACGGCAGCAGCGGCCGGACATCGTCGCGCCAGGACAACCGCCCGCGTCGCCACCAACCCAGCACGAGCAGCGCCGCGGGCAGCGACGCCGTCACCGTCTTGGTGAGTAGCGCCCCCAGGAAGAGCATCGTCGCGAGGGCATAGTCGCGCGGCTTTCGGGCGCGTTCGAAGCGCAGGTAAGCCAAACCGGCGGCGAGGTAGAGGACCGCCGACAGCGTGTTCTTCTGCTCGGAAATCCAGGCGACGGATTCAACGCACACCGGATGCAGGGCAAACAGCCACGCCGCCAGAATCGCGCCGCGCAGCATCAGACGCCGCAGCACGGCGGCGAACAGACCGGCCGCCGTCGCATGCAGCAGCACGTTCATCAGCCGATAACCGAGCGTCGCATCGCCCCAGAGCCGGTGCTCGATCCAGAACGCGGTGTGCAACACCGGATAATATTGCTGCGTGGCGCCCACCTCGAACCAGATCCGACGCAAACCGTCCCACGATTGCAGCCCGGGCGGGGTGACGTGCCCCGGCCGATCGTCCCACAGGAACTCACCCCGCAGCGACGGGCCGTAGACCAGCAGCAACGTCGCGACGATCAGCGCCCAGAGTCGCCACCCGGAAAACAGCCATCCCACCAGCGTCGCCGGGCGGACGGCGTGGGAGGGAGATGAAATGGGGATCATCGCGAACGGCGAAATGAATTCAAACGGCGCCGCACCAGGCCGCCCATCTTATTTCAGCCAGCGCCAGATAATGGATTGTGATTATCGGCCGGACTCCCCGAAACTACCCCCATGTCCAGCATGGTTCCCACAGCCATTGTCGTCGCGGATTTGGTCAGCGACGGCGGCTGGCTGGGCCCGATGGCCGTCGTGGTGGGCCTCGGCGCCGCCTGCCTGGGCATCTGGCGATTTCGGCGCCTCCGGCGCCAGTATGTCGAAGACCTCGCCGAACAACTGCAGGAGGTGGGCAAAGCCCAGGAGCTGGCCCGCAAGGCGGCGCAGGAAAAGGAGGTGGTGGTGCTCGAGAGCCAGGCGAAGAGCGAATTGCTCGCCACGTTGAGCCGCGAAATCCGGGCCAATCTCAACGGCATCATCGGCTCGGCTGATTTGATGATGGATGGCGCGCTCAAATCAGCGCAGCGCGCCCACTTGATCACACTGCGCGCGTCCGCTGAAACGCTGCACCAGTCGTTGAACGACGTGCTGGATTATTCGCGGCTCGAAACCGGGCAGATCCAGATTGCCCGCGCGTCCTTCGACGTCCGGCAGCCGCTGATCGAGGTCGTGGAAATGCTTTCGCCGCTGGCGCTGCTCAAGGAGCTCGAACTGGTGTTGATCGTTGCGGCTGACGTGCCGCTCCAGGTGACGGGGGATGCCGCCCGGCTGCGGCAGATCTTGCTCAACCTGATGTCGAACGCAGTCCGGTTCACGGCCAGCGGGCGCGTAGGGTTGCGGGTCGAAACCACCCCCGGCGGCGGCGCGGGCTCGAATGCCGGCGGATCCTGGCTTCATTTCACCGTGAGCGACACCGGCTCGGGGATTCCCGAGGAATTGCAGTCGACGCTCTTCGAGCGGTCGCCATCGGACGCGCTCTCGCCGCGCAAGTTCGGCAGTTCCGGTCTTCAGCTCGTCATCTGCAAGCGGCTCGTCGATCTCATGGGCGGCCAGATCGGCGCGCGCAGTCTGCCGGAGGGAGGTTCGGAATTTTGGGTGGCGCTGGCGCTGCCCGCTGATCCGACCCAACCACCCACCCCTCCGCCGCCGGACGGATTGCACGTCGTGGTGCTGGACGATCTGGCCGCGGCGCGGGTGGCGGCGTCCGCCATGCTCTCCCGGCTCGGGATCGATCAGGATGCCACCGACACGGTGGCGAAGGCGGCAAGACTCCTCCGCGATGCGGCTGACGCGGGCGCCAAGGACCTGGTGCTGCTGCTGGACCACTCCGTGGCGCGCGACAACGGCGATGAACTCGCGCGGCTGGCCGAGCCGATGTCGGTGGCGCTCGCGACGCGCATCGTGCTGATGGCGCACAATCCGGATGAAGCGCGGACGACCGCAACGAAGTTTCCCGTGGCGGCCGTGGTGCGCAAACCGCTGCTACGCGTCGAGACTCTGCTCGAGGCGTTGCGCGCGCCCGCGGGCACTCGCATCATGCCGCCAGCGGTGTCGCCGGCACTGCTCGAGGCCGGCGGGGAGGCTCGTCCGGAGCGCCGAGGACCGCGCGTGCTGGCGGTGGACGACGACGCGATCAGCCGTTCCATCAGCCTGCAACTGCTCGAGCGGCTGGGCTGCGAGGTCCAACTCGCATTGAGTGGCGGCCAGGCGATCGAGCTGGCGCGGCGCTTCCCCTTCGACTTGATCTTCATGGACTGCGAGATGCCGGAGATGGATGGGTTCACCGCGACCGAGCGGATCCGGGCGGAGGCGGGCAGCAAGGCGCCGCCGATCGTGGCGTTGACCGCGAACAGTTCCGACGCTGACCGGCAGAAGTGTTTTGCGGCCGGCATGTGTGATTTCATCGGCAAACCCGTGCGCCAGGCCGAGCTGGCTCGCGTGGTGAAGCGCTGGGCGCCGGCGCCGCACGTCGCCGCGAATTGATGCGCGGGCCGATGGTCCAGCTGCCTTCGGGCGAACCGGAACGATTTTTGGTGCTCGGGAAGGGACTCGAACCCGCGACGCGGACTCCTGCGACATTGCGCCGATCCGCGATTTCTTCCCTCTGCACCTCTGTCAGAGCAGGTTTACTGCTCCGACTTGGTTTCATGGTTGCGCGGCAAAGTAAGGCAACGCGCGGCACGCTAAACAAGCCTTTTGGCATGCTCGTGGCATGCCCGCCGCTTAGTTTTTTACGGCCAAAGCCACGCTCGAATTTTGGCCCTAGCGCTACGCGACGCGACCATCAGTGCCGGAGCGGCGAGCAAGAGAGCGAACGTCGACGGTTCGGGGACGGCGGTAACGGAAACGGAGTCGATGAAAAGGTCAGTGTTCGGGTTCGATCCGGAGATGTCGGTGAAGCGGAGGGTCGTGGCGCCGGAGTTGGCGACGAAGGAGAATGTCGCCATCGCGTAGCCCACTGAATCCGGCGGGCTCGCGGCGAGCGTGGAGAGGATGCCGTTGCCGGCGCCGAAGATTTCGGCTTTGAGCCCCAGCGCCTGGTTGAAGAAGCCGTTGTTGCGACCGATCGCGAATGCGACGGAATACGCTTGGCCGATCGTGGTGGCGAACGTCTGCTCGATCAATGTCCCCGGCGCCGGGTTGTTGCCGTTGAAGCCAAAGTGCTGGTTACCGTCGAAGGGCGTAAGGCCGAAGTCGGTGCCGACAACCAGCCCGGCATTACCTGTGCCGCCGGTCGACGCGCCGGACCAGCCGGTGAAGGAGAACGAACCGAAATAGTTTTGCGTGGAGGTCAGAACCGGCGCCTCAAACGATCCGTTTACGATGATCTGCGCCGAGCAACTCGCCGCAGCGAGCGCGATGATTAGGAGCCAGCGGTGCGGTTTCATTAGTGAGGACGGGCCGTTCGCATGGTGCCACCGCAGGCAAGCAATAACGACAAAAAACCCGCGCCGGTGAAGGCGCGGGTGGTTAAATCGATCGGGGCTGCAGTGCGCGATCGTCAGTTCGCGCCTGATGGCCGGATTTCAGCGCCAGACTCGAGGTCGTGCGCGTACGCAGAACATGCCGCAACCGCAGCGGCAGTGATGTGTTCGCTCAGCCAATCGTCCCACGTCTTGCCGTCGATGTCTGCCGAGGCGCGGGCGATCACGTACACGTCGCGCGGCACCTTTCCGCCGATGGCAACCCACTTGGACCGCGGCTCCGGTGCGGGCACCCGCGTACCGTTACGCTCGCCCCACGCCTTCTGCCGCTCACCGGCCATGACGCTGGCAACGCGGGTGTTCTTTTCCGGCCATAGCCTCACCAGCTTGCGGTACACCGATGCCATCTGGCCAATGTCGAATGAGGCGCCGCTCGGTGGGGCGGATTGAATTGCGTCGATCCACTTCTCGCCGCGCGGTAATTCGCCGGCGGCGCCGACCGGGCTTCCGCTCTCAAGGATCGTTTCAATCGATGACAACAGGACGTCGAGCTGGTCCCGGGTGAGGTCTAGCGTGACACTGAACGTTTTCATATGGTGACAGTAGGAGGGCCGGATGCAGGTGGCTTGGACGGACGCACGTGAGCGCGCCTCGGCTTTCGCCGACCGCCCCACACCCGGCCCAATTCTGTCGTTCTGGTTTACCCACGTTTTTAACCTTCCGGCCGGAGCGTCGCCGTCCAAAGCGGCGCATCCGACCTCGGCGGCGAGCGTGGCAGACGGCGGGGCGAAGGCAACCGCGGATTGCGTGGAACGCGCGGCGCCCCTTTCCATGCGCCGCGCGTGCGCCAGGATGCGCGCAGAGCAGGCGCCGAGGGTGAAGGTGGCGGGTGGGTCGCATCGGGCCTGGCGGTCGGGCCGGCGATGCGAGAGATTTGGCAACAATTGTTGTCACCACTTCGGCGGGTCGCATCGGGCTTGGCGGTCGGGCCGGCGATGCGAGGGGATCGGTTCCACGTCGGCACCGATCTTTTGTTTCGTCGCATCGGGCTTGGCGGTCGGGCCGGCGATGCGAGCGCGGAGTGCGTGGAACGCGCGGCGCCCATTTCCATGCGCCGCGCGTGCGCCGCAGCGCGACAAAATCCACCGGGCGGGACCCCATCCCCCCATCCCTCGTCACCCGCGGGCAATAAAGCCCGCGTTCGTCAGGCCCGCGGCGATGCGCTCGACGGCGGTGGTGGTGCGACTCGAACTGTCCTTGAGGTCGCGGAGCGCCTTGTCGGTCAGCGCGTCGCCGAAGGCGAAGCGCGCGGCATCCTCGCCGTGCGCGGCGGCAAAGCTGCCGACCCTGAACCGATCCGCCAGCTCGCGTTCGACGTTGGCAATTTCGTTTTGCAGGACGTAGAACATGGGATTGCGAGCCTGGGCGATGGGGCGCATCGCATCCTCCTGTTGGAGGACGTCGAACTGCGACTGCAGCCGCGAGAGCACGCCCCTCAGTGCGGTGGTGCTCTGGTCGGAGTAATCAGCACCAGTGCGACCGATGGCGACGCTCAACTGCTCGGCCGCGTGAACGACATCCTCGGCAGCGGCCGAGAGGTCGTCGGCCGCATCGGAGACCGCCTCCGCGCCGGTCTTGGCCGCGTTTTCGATATGATCACCGGCGTGGCGCATTTTCTCCAAATCTTCGCGGAAATCGACCTCGTTGAGTTCATCGACGATCTCCTGCTGGTCCTTGATCAGGGTATCCCAGTAATCGCCGATGTCCTTTTTGAACGTGCTGGGTGACGTGTTCGCGATCGCCTTGGTGATTTCGTCGGCCACAGATGCCCCCGCGGACTTCAGATCGTCGATCGACTTGACGTCGATCGTGAGTCCTTTGTCGCGGAGCCACTGCGGGATGATGCTGTTGAACTGCTCGGCAACAAACCCGATGGCGTCGAGGAACCCATCGCGGAAATAATTTATCGTGCCTTTGAGGGCGCCCCACACCACGGCGAGGATGAGTTCGCCGGCCTCGTAGATCGCATCGGCGATGCCGCCGCCGAATTGCCCCACGATTTTCATGAACTGAAAAAGTAGGAGCTTGAGCCCCTCCTCGCTTCGGAAATTCACGATGACCTCGCCAACGGCAATGGTCGCGCGCTTTTTGAATTCCTCGATCGCGCTCATCGCGCTTTCCAGTCCGGCGATGGTGGAGTCATTGAAAACGTGACCTGCATCCCGCGCCTTCTGCGCGACAGCGTCGAAGCCATCTACGCCGAGCTCGGTCAGGGAGTTGATGAGTTGCGGGCCCACCTTGGCGCCGAAGATATCGGCGACGGCATTGTAGGCCGCCTGCTGGTTCTTGGCGCCCACCATGCCGTGGGCGATGGCCTCGAGCTTTTCCTCGAGCGGCAGCCGCTCGATCTCCTTGAGATTCACGCCGAGCTTGCGGAAAGCGTCCTGCAATTTCTCGTTGCCCTCGGCGGCCTCCTGGGTGGAGAGGCGGGTTTTTTCGAGCGCCTTGCGCAGCGTCTCCTGGCTCTCGTTGTTGCGCAGCGCGAGCGAGTCGAGCGCCTGCAGGTGCTCGACATTGATGCCGATCTCCAGCGAGGACTTTTTCAGTTCGCTCGCGAGGTCGGCGGCGCCCTTCACTAAACTCGAAAAAACTGCTGTACCGCCGATCGCCGCGACCACGCCTCGCCAATCCGTCGCAAAATCGTTTACGTTTTTGCGCAGCGATCGGAGTTCGGTCTTTACGCCGGTGGCGTCGAGACCGAAGACGGCTTTGAGGGAAAAATCAGACATGAGATTGGTCCTAGTAGGCGCCCGGCGCGGGATCGCGTTCGCCCTGGCGGAGGTGAATGGCTTCCAGTCTTTGGGCGGCGCGGGCGCGGCGGACGCGTTCGTGGAAATCGCGGAGCATCTGCCGACCGCGGATCGGGTGCCGAAGGAGCACGCAAATAGTGACGATGACGCCGACGCCGATGCCAAGGCATCCGCCGAGAAACTGTAGCATTTTCAGGAGTGGCATAACTTTGATTTACTGGGGGGGGGCGAAAGTGACGCCAGCGGCGCGTCGGGAATGCGACTACGGGAGACCAAGAGGGCTCGCAGATTTTTCGGCACCGCTGGCGGACTTCAGGTGAACCGAACACCTGAAGAGTTTACCGCGCCCCACTGCGGGAGGCTCCATCCCAGCACGAGCAACCACGCTGGTGCCAGGACCCCTCGCATAGCGCTTCATGGCCGGCGCGCGGAAGTGTTGGATAAAGAAGAGACACCCGCGCCGGCTGGGCACCGATCCAAACGCATGTCCACATGCTTGAAACAGGCCGGCGCGGGTGAGAGTGGTTTAGGCGGCGCGGGCCGTGGCGATTTCGACAGCGGTCTTTGCCGTACCGACTGCGGTCGCATCCGGCGCAGTAACGTCGGCGGCAACCTTGGCAGCCTCCGTGAAACCGCCTCCGAAGATTTGGCCCAGCGCGATTTCCATGCTGTAGTGCCACGACAAATCCATCGGCCTGCCAATTTCCGCGCGCAAACGCGCGATGGCATTGTCCAACCCCGCGGCCAAAGGACTGCACGGCGCACGGTATTTGGCCGTGATCGAATCTGCGGTGGCGAGCGTCGCTCGGTCTGCGGCCAGTTCGTCGAGGACGGACTGACACGCCTGGACGGAGAGCGCACTGACTTGAGATTCCAAGCGCGCGCGGATGCAACGGCCTAGCCGTTGCTCGACATTCGCCTTCTCGGCTTCCGTCGCGTCGGAGTTCTCGAAATGAAAACCCTCCGCGTCGGTGATCGGAAAGCCGAGTGCGGCGAGTTCGTTGCGCGTCTGCTGATATCGCAGCCAGGACCGCAGCCCGCGGACGAGGCCGGTGGCGTGGCGATATTCGCGGAGGAAGCCGCGGATCGTTTCCGCGGCACCGGGTATTGCGGTGGCCGCCGCGTGAAACCGTGGCTGGGTGTCGACGTGGAATTCGGGCGCTGGTCCGTCGAAATGATTGCTGGGGGTGGCCTTTTCGGAGGCGAGAATGCGATCGCGAAGAGAAGACATGGCGGACGGTGCTTGTTTTGAGGTGGAGGTGGAGGGTTGGAACGAAAGGTACTTTACCGCGCGCGGCGCTGGCTGCGGAACGCGGACCAGATCGCGGTTTCATTGGCCGCCAGGAAGTCACGGCGGGCTTGGCCGGGGGCCATCGCCTGGTACTCGGCGACCACTGCGGCTTGCTCTGGCGTGAGCGCGTTGGCGCGGCGCGTATGTTCGCGCACCAGCTCCGCGCGATGCTCGCTGAAAAACGCTTGGCGTGCCGAACCAGTCAGGCGCTCGTAATTCGCGTAGATCGCAGCGTCGGTGTTGGCGGCCGGCGGCAGCGTCTCGGCCTTTGCCAAGTCCGCGGCGCCGCGCGCGCGCATCTTCGAGCGAAAGTCCGCGCGGACGGCTGCTATCCGCGTCTCGTTTGATTCCGGCGCGGCGGCCGGGGTGACGGAAGCATCGGAAGGGATAAGTGCGACGATGGCGGCGAGCCGTTCGTTGGCTTGGGGGAGCGTCCGCACGCGGTCCTCGCCGAAATAGGCGGCCTTCGCGACGCCGGTGATCTTGGCGCCGAGGTCCGAAAAGTCGCCGGGGAGCGACTTGGCGAGAGCTTCGATCGTGCTGAATGTGTCAAGCGCACGACTGAGTGTTGCCGGCGGCATGGCCGCGAGAGTGGTGATGGTGGCGAGGATGGCAGCCGGCGGCTGCGGGGCGGTGGGGGTACTCATGAAACGATAATGGGTTGGCGGTCGTGGGGCGGCAGAATGCGCGCGAGTTGGATCGCAGTTTCCGGGAGAAAAAGCGGGAACAGCCGCCCGCGGCCGTCGAGCCACACCTCAGCGGAGATGGTGCCGCGAGCGAGTTCGCGCATCACGGCGTCGCGGTGAACCTTGGCGAGCTCGCTGATGCCGTTCGCGGAAAGCACAACCTTCCGTGGCGCGGTTAGCTGGCGGGCGGATTTGGCGAGGGGCATACCATAGCCCGCCGTGTCAACGTTTGCGGAAACGTCCGCTTTGTTGTCGCGCCCTGCGCTCAAACGAAACGAGACGAAACGGCCGCTTTACCTACCGCGCGCGCAAAAGCGACGCGAGTCGCGTTACCTCCGGCTAGGCCGCCTTTTTAAGAGATTCCTTGCCACCCCCCCGGGGGTTAGCCGACGGCCGTTCCTCTGCTTTAATCGCGGCCACCCATGCGGCCTCCTGCTCCGCCAGCGTGAGGTCATCCCATGCCGCGCGAGCGCCCCGCCATCCGGACGGCGGCGGCGAGTGGATTATTGCAGACGCCCAAATGTCGTCCTGTTCTTCGACCGTGAGACGCTGCCACTCACGCCCAATGTATGGAGGCAAATGCTTCCATGATTCCCATACGATTGGCGAGCGCCGCGCCTCGGCATTGGATTCCCGCGAGGGATCACAAGCCGGGGCTACAGTCCCCGGCTTGTGGTCCCCGCGGGCCTTGCTGGATTCCCCGTCTAATGGCTCCCCGTCCAGTCTGCTGCTGCGTTTAGCAGCAGCGGACTGGACGGCCTTCAATGGACTACCTTCGTGGCTACTCGTTTGCGCTGGGTGGTGGCTCTCGTTTGCGCCGGGTGGTGGCTCTCGTTTGCGCCGGGTGGTGGCTCTCGTTTGCGCCGGGTGCGTGCTAAGAGCGGTCGGTACGATCACCCGAAAGTGATTGCTTCGACCAGGCACCGGGCGCCGCTCAACCAGTCCGAAAACCTCGAGCCGATTGAGCACGCGCCACAGGGTGTTGCGGCTGACGTCGCACGTTGTCGCAATGCTTGCGGCGGCGGGATAAGACCATCCCTCGCGATCGCCGCGCCGGCAGAGATGCGCGTACACGCGAAACTCCTCCTTCGTTAATCCAAGGTCGTCGAGCCATGCGGGAATCAGAGGGCGAAGCATTCGCTGATGCTTCTTCCCCTGCTCTTGATCTGCGGTGCCATAATTTTCCGGTGGCGCCCCGCTTGGCCCAAAATTCGAATTCGGGTTTGGGTCCGAGTTCATGCGGCCTTTCGCTTCGAGTTCAGCGTGCGGCTTGCGGCCTCTGCGAGCTTCGCCCGCTTCAGCGCGTTGTCGAATATCTGCCGGCAGCCGATGCGCGCCAGGACGTCGCGGTAAACCCTCGACACGGCGGCCACCGTGACGCCGAGCTCGTCGGCAATTTCCTGAAACGACCTGGGCTCGATCTGCGCGACGTAACGAAGCGCGGCCACGCGCAGCTCCCACGTCGTCCGCTCGCGCGGCGTCATGTGCGCGAGGATGTCGGCCGGCTCCCCATCAAACGCGGTCTCGCGCCAACCATTTACGATCGGGACTACGGTCGCGCCCTCGCCGAATCCATCGTCGCGGCTGCCTCCTTCGAAAAATGGCCGGCGGGAATTGTTGATAGCCCGTTCATCTATAGTTTCGGATGCTTCGTGCGAGGCGTCTTCGGCAGCCAGGCTGAAGACGCCTTTTCTTTGGGCGTTCATGGCTCCACCTCTCGACCGTGCCACTTGCGCGTGGCAGCATCGTAAACGATGGCGCCGCTGCGGTAGAATGCGCGGAAAAGCCAAAGTCGGACGTCGGGGTCGCCGGTCAAGTATTCGAGAAGATGCGACCGCGCCTGATCGAAGGGTTCGCCGATTTCACGGCCGACCCAATGCGCCAGCGGCGGGCATTGTGCTGCAGCAGCGAACGCGCGTCGCGCGTGTTCGCCTGCTTTGATTATCGGCCGCCTGCGCGACCGCGGGAGTAGTGTCTTAGTTTCGGATCCTTTTTTCATTGCGATGGGAGCCAGCCCATCGCGTTCGTTGGGTTACGTGCCTAAAATCGCGGGTTTCCTAACGTTCATGCTGCTTTGGCGTCGACGCGACGTGCATCCGCGTCTTCAGCGCGGCGCGAACTTCGCTCACGCTGTAACGAATCACGCCAGGCGAAATCCGGTAGAACGGAATCAATCGCCGCGCGCGCTGATAGCGGAGCCATCGCGGGGAAGGCCGAGCGTCCTCGATGAATATCTCCGCGAGTAGCTGCCGATCGCTGACGAGTTGTTCGCTGGTTTCCATTTTTTGCCGTGTTGGGTTTCTGTCTTCCAAAAAAGGCTCTGAGGATGGTCGGTCAAGTGTGTTACTATCCAAAACATATTTTTTTAGGATCGGGTCATTGTACCGGCTTGCACTGGCTTGCGCTGGCTTGCAATGGCTTGCAATGGCTTGTATTGGACTTGCCTACGGCTGCTATCCGGAGGCTCGGCGCTATCGCCCAAAACGCCTTGGCTTCCGCGTCGGACATGATGTTGAAATAGTGTATTCGTATTATGGATTCCGAATTTCCCGCCTCGAGTGCAGCCTCGCCGACGCTCTTAAACGTCGCGACATGGGCGGAGATCCAAGTGTGGCGCAGTACGTCGTCGCCTAGCGCGAACTTCTTCCGCACCTCCGTCACCAGTGCCTCCATGTTGCGCACGCAAATCGGGTATTGTTTGATCGGATACCGGGTGAGCCACGCGGCGAGCGTCGGCTGGATTTTCACCTGACGAACCGAATCGGTCTTGGCGATTTGCGGCGACAGTTTGATCGCGCCGACTTCCGTGTCGACCGTGCGCGCCGGCTCGTCGAGCTGCCCGATTTTCCAGATTTCGCCGTCCGGAATCGATGGCCGCAGCCCGGCAAACGTCGCCAGAGCGAAATAAGGCACGAGAAATCCGGCCTGGTGCGGCCGGCGCTTGCCGCCGGTGTAGGTCTCGAGGAATTCGAATAGGTCGGCGATCTTCTTCGCCGTTTCGATCTGCGGCAGTCCGCGCGCGACCTTGCGCTGCGGTATCTTCGCGATCGGATTCGTAGATGCCCACCGGCGAACGTCGTCACAGCAGAAATCGAAGAATGCGTTGAAGCAGCCGCGCACGTTGTTCCACGTCTTCGGCATCCACTCTTGCGCGCGCATCTTTGCTTCGATCGCTTCGGTCTTCATCCCGCCCACCGCGGACTCGGGAAACCAACGGAGCAGCATCGCGAGCTTGCGCCCAACGTCGTCTAGGTGAACGTCCTCCACCTCGCCTCGCCGCGTCGCCAGATAGGCGGCTACGGCGTCCTTGGCCGGCTTGGTAACGCATGCCGGCCGGAAGTTGGCGAGGTACCAATCGACAACCTCGCCGAGCGACTTCCCGTCGATTCGCCGAAGCGCACCCTCCGCGTCGGCGACCTGCTCCGGCGTCATCCGGGTATTGATCGCGCGAATCTCACCAAAATTGGCGGCCTGTACCTCCAGCCTCAACTTCTCCCCGATCGCCTCCTCACGCGTTGCAAAGCGCCTACGCACCCGCTCGGCGCCGAGATAGCCGACAACCTGGAATCGTTTGCGCTCAATCCCCCGCTCGCAAGCGGTGAACGGTCGGATCCGAAATCCGGGCGCTTTCATGGAAACCTCCATGTAGGTGCCGCGCCTATCAACAAAGGTGCGGGCGGCATGCCAGCTCGCATGCCGGGAAAGCTGGCATGCAAAAGGGCCTGTTTCGGTTTCTCCTCTGACAGACTGGTGCTCGGGAAGGGACTCGAACCCGGGGCTCGGCTTTTTGGCCGTATCCAGATTCTCCATTCGTGAGCCCGTTTTCAGAGGAGAAATCTCCTCTGAATGGTTGTGCATTGCGAGGAAGACAGTCGCAGCAAAAAGCACTGAAAACAACCTTTTTTGGCAGGGGTTTGGCAGGGGTTGGGCGCGCACACCGCGCATTCCACGGCGACGGAAATCCCCTGCCACCATGGCTCAGAAGTTCCAAGGTGGCCCGGGATTCCCGTGCGTGAACGCGTTTCCCGTGATAGTGTTCCTCTGAACACTTGACCAAGCCAGCGATCTGCATTCGATCCGCGGCATGGAGACGGAAACTTGGCTGGAAAAGGCGGAGCGACTGCGATCGTCGTTGGCGCAACGTCAGGATGGGGCGCCGGCGCCGAGCGATGAGGCGGCGGCGCGGGAGCGGATCACGATTGCGCTTTGGTTGCGGCGGGAGTTTTCCGCTGAGGCGGTACAGGAGGATACGTCGCTGCCGCTCGAGGTTCTTTGATGCCATGGTTTCGGTTCATCGGCGAGGCGCGGGTGACGCTGCATTACCGCAATGGGCGATGTGAGCTGACATTCGCCAACCTGGGCGGGCCTGACAGCTGGGCATGGGTCGCCCAAAAGGACGACAGCCGGACGTCACAGATTGTGCTCGTGCGCCGCGGCAACGTCATGGCGTTGCAGTCGGCGCTGATGATCCACGGCTTCGACGTTGCAAGTGGCAGCGCGGCGGAGCGGGTGATGTTTGCGGCGGTGAAGTGCGGCTATGCCGAGGAGTTGCCGGACGAAGAGCGCTGGCGGACCGAGTTGATCCGGGCACGGTCACGCCGCGGAAAATGAACGCATCTGCGGGCACGCTGCAGTGCGGGCAGGCTTTCTGCCGGCGAAGCCGGCTCGCCCCGGAGGGGCTGGCAAGGAGGAACGCCGAAGGCGTAGTGTCCTTGCCGGCGCCGCAGGGGCATAATCGTGGATCGGCTGCGGCGAAACTGGATGATGACGGAGACGGGTATGCGAGGACTGCGAACTTTCGCCATGCCAGCGTGACGCCGCAGCCGATAATTGACCCGGCAATTCCCGCGAACCCAGCCCGTAGCATTCACGATTCATGACATGACCCTTTCCGGCTGCCTTCTTTCCGGCTGCCCTCGACGGAGTCACTCTTGGTTTAAGGAAAAGACGATTGGAATTTGCATGTGCGTGACCACGTCACGCCCGCCTTTGCGGCCCGGCTTGAATTTCCATTTGCTTACGGCCGCCACGGCGGCGGCTTCAAACTCGCTTCGCGATGATCTGATCGAGTAGGCGTTTTGGACGTTGCCATCGGTGTCGACAAGCAAGTCCACGAGCACTTCACCGGCGATGCCGGCGCGACGCATCTCAAACGGATACTGAGGCCGTGCCTGGAATCGTGGAACTGGCGTCTGGTCGAGCTTGGAAATGTCGAACACGGCCGCGCCACTGAACGACGTCGTGTCGCGCGGGCTGGCTTGAGAAGTCTCCGGTTTAGGCGCCGACTCGCCATCTGCTGCACCACTCGGTGGATTTGGGGCGCCAGAGAGAATTGCGGCTCGGCGAAGAACCTTAGCCAGTTGGTTAGCCGCCTCTTTGTCGCCGACGCGCACGTTTATCTGCATCGGCTTCGTCTCGCGTGGTGGTTGGTCTCCCAGTTGGTAGACCACCATGAGCGCTGCAGCACGATTTGGAAGCGGGGCCAATGGCACATAGTAACTCGGTCGGCGGTGAGTGTATCCGGTTGCGACAGGTGTTTCACGCACCTGAATCTTGCTCACATCAATATCCTTCAAGACCGCTGTGTCGGTGTAGGTCGACGTTCGCGCAGGCGTTCCCGCAACCATTGTCCTGCGGATGGAGAGTTGGCCAGCGGACAGCAGGACGCTTCCGATACTGTGGGTAGCTGTGGCGGGACTTGATTGGCCGTCGTTCTTCAAGCTTACGATCGAAAACGAGCCTAGGCGAGGGAGTTCGTTTTGGAGCCACGCCTGCGTTTCTTCCAGCGAAGGCCCCGAAGAGATGTCCGGGACCTCCGTGTTCGCTGCGACTTTGGCTTCACCAGCCTCCGGAGCCGCCACCGGCGGCTTGGCAGGAGAATCGCTAATCTCGGAGTTCGCTCCTGCGCTGGGCGCCGGCTGCCTACTTTTCGCGGGAGGGTCCACCAAGAGCGCTTTGGACTCGCTGAGAACGCTCATGTCCAAAATCTCGGCGTTTCCCAGATGGAAACTTGCGGGGACGAAGAATCCCGCCGGCTCGAATCTCGTCAGCGCCCCTTTTATGGTCACCTTCTGGCCTTGTTGCACGGAGCTCAACGCGCCGGGATTGCCGGGTGGTGCGGTCGCTTTGATTTCGACGGAGCCCGCGCCGCCCGCTTTGAGGATGATGCCGCCATCTTTTTCAATCTTCGCCACGCTCCACCGGTCGGGGCAGTTGAAACGAAACATCCGGCCCCGGTATTTTTCTCCAAATCGGTCATAATTGAAGGTCGACTGCGTCTGCGTCTGCGTCTCCTGCCGTGTGCCCGTCTGCACAAAGCGGGTCCTTTTCTTGTTATTTTTGTCCACGTATTCCTCGTTGTGGCCGACCGGCACGTTCACCGTCACCTGCACCTGTCGGGTGTCGGTGCAGTCCTTTACGATCTGGTCGAAGTCTAGCCAGGGCATAGCCGCGATCTCGCGTGCTCGCGCCTGCACTTGTTCGGCGCGCAAGGCTTCCGCCGCTCGCGCCGTGGCTTGAGCAACTTCGTTCCGCAGCCTGAGCGCCGCGGGATCGTCGGGCTCGGATTCCAGCGCAGCGGCGAGCAGTCTCTGCGATTCAGAGAACTGCGCGGCGTCGAAGGCCACCCGCGCATCCTTCATTGCTTGAACATACTGCTCGCTGAAGAGCTTGGCGGCGAGTCTCGTGGTCTGGCCTTCCAACACCCCAATCGAGTGACGGACGGATTCGTAACCCGACAACCGAAACTCGAGGTCCATATCGCCGGCGTGCACTCGTTCGATCGTCAGGGGCGCTTTGCCAATCTCCTTGCCTTTGCGTAGTACGGTCGCCCCTGGGGGTGTACTACTAAGATTGACTGTGCCGTACCGGAAAACAAACGCGTGTTTGGCCGCGTCCTTTGGCCCAACGTTGATTTCCGCTGCAATTTCGTTCGTCCCGTGAGATTGCCTCGAATTGGTGGACAGAGAACCGAGTTGTTCATGAAGTTCGCGGAGCCCACCGCCTCTGTGCCCGAAGAGGCGGCGGTGGGCGGGAGCGAACTTTGTGAACAACTCGGTT
>Ga0082335_1004633_pt1 | contig 20314 bp, 18 predicted proteins | sample Subgrocontami58m_FD_72375 | JGI IMG/M metagenome (GOLD analysis project Ga0082335, IMG submission 72375) | Subsurface groundwater microbial communities from S. Glens Falls, New York, USA - GMW37 contaminated, 5.8 m (SPADES assembly) (version 2) ... | reverse complement strand
GTCAATATTATTTAGTGTCTACATTACGGAACCAAAAAAATACCCCTTATCCTCTATATTCGCAAAGAATTACAAGCAGTTGGACTGGCCGCCGTGACTACACAATGGCAGGAACTTCAGTCTAGACCGCCAACGTCAGCAAGCTGCGCGACACCGGCCATGCATTCCAGCTACCCCGTCGGCCGCATTGACCGAAATGCCGCCAACGCAAATGCGCAAACGGATCAGCATATAGATGCACTCGTCGAACACGTTGCAAGGGTGATGTCTTTTGGGTCCCGCGCTGATCCGCGTTCAGTGCGCCATGATCGCTGTATCGCTTGTTCTCAAAGAGTAACGCTCGCCCGATTTTCCTTCGCCGCGACGGCGTGAATCGGAAACTCGATCGACCCGCGTTATGGCCGACCGCCTCGCGGCCCGCGCCCGCACGTTTGATGGTTGCAGACGGAAGGCGGAAACTTGTGCCAAAGAAGAACGGCGGCAATCTGCAGAGGGATTCGCAACCGTGAAGAAGATCTTGCTTGCCCGCATCGTGGTGATCAAAGCCGACTTCGGCAAATTCGCGATGATCGTCAAGACTGCCAATATCAAGTTCGAATAGTTGCGCGCAATCGCTTCATCATCTGACCAGCACAGGTTACGACAGGATATGACATGACACTCAGCCAATCGATGCGTACCCTCATCCACACGTTGCTCATCGGCTCCCGACGGGCAGACCCTGTTCGTCACGACCGCCGGAGCCATCGTGATCAGCCCTTCGCTCTACGAGAAGCTGTCCTACGACCCCGTGCATGACCTGACTCCGATATCGCTCATCACACACACGGCAGAGGTGATGGTCGCAAACGTCAACAATCCCGCGAAGGATGTGACCGAATTCATCGCCAATGCGAAAAAGCGCAAAGGCGGCGCCGCGATGGCCTCATCGGGCGTAGGCAGCCCGCCGCATCTCGCCATGGAATTGCTCGCGGAGGCGACCAAAACCGATCTGCGCCACGTCCCCTACAAAGGTGTCGCCCCCGCGATCAACGACATCATCGGCGGTCATATCGAAGCGCTCTTTATCGACGTGCCGGTCGCACTCGGCCCGATCAAGGGCGGCAAGCTCAAGGGCCTGGGCATGGCGGCGCCGACGCGCCATGCGATGCTGCCCGATGTCAAGACCTTCGAGGAAATGGGAATCCGCGGCGTCGTCTCGGACAATTGGTACGCGGTCTACGGGCCCAAAGGCATATCGCAGGCCGCGATCGAGCGCGTCGGGCAGGCGGTACGCAGAACGCTCGAGGCCGAAAACGTGAAATCGCGCCTCTTGAGTGTCGGTGTGGAGCCGACACCGACCACGCCCGCCGAGCTGGCGGCGCTGCAGAAGGGCGACGCCGAGAAATGGGCGCGCATCATCCGCCTCAAGAACATCAAGGGCGAATGAACGCACTCGCCGCCCTGGCGCAATCACGCGCGTAAGCGCGCCTGCCGCGTGACGCGCGGCGCCAACTGCCATCCCGGCGTTGTCTTGCCGCCTCCATCGCAACCTGCGGATCGCGCCGCCTGTGCTACACGCACGGTACGCTCCGCGCTTTGACAGACTTGTCGCAGGGCATCACCTGAAAGCACAGAAATTACAACAAATGTCATCTTCGCGTCATGGTCCTGCAAGAATGCTCTGCTAAGAACTGAATCGAAGAAGGAGTGTCAGCGATGGTCAGCAGACGTACGATGCTCAAGTGGGGGGCGGCAACCGGTGCCGGGCTGCTCTTTCCGATCGCCTACCGGCAAGGCCGCGCGCTCGCTCAAACAAAGAGCGGGCTTTTCTTCGGCTACCAGCCCTTCACGCAGCCTTTGTTCATCCCGGAAGTCCTGACCCCGCTCACGGGCCGAGACCGGCTTTTTCCGGCGCCGGGAGCCTACCCCCGAAATCCAGGACCAAACGGCCGACCGCGAACGCCGACTGGAAATTGCAATGATGTGACCCATGGGATCGCGCCGGAATTCGGTCACTGTCCCGAGTGGAACCGATTCAACCGCGGTTTCAGCCCGGGCAATACGCACGAACAGGAGTTCGAGCTCGTGACCGAGGAGACGACGCACCGCTTCGTGCCAGGCGGGCCGGACACGCCCGTCCTCACTTATCGCGATGGAACCAAGGCAGCCGGTTCCGGCACCACGCCGGGTCCGACCATCGTGGCGGAATACCTTGCGCCCGTGGTGCTGCGAAACTGCAACCAGCTTACCCGTAACCGCACTGGGGTCAACTCGACCAATCACGACATCGAGACCTCGATCCATCTGCACGGCAGCCATAGCCCCGCGCATGCTGACGGCTATCCGGATTTCTACGTGCTCGCGGGCGAGGCAAGAGACTATTTCTATCCCAACATTGCGCCCAAAGTGACCGACCCAGGCACGCTGATGGCGCCCGTGTGCGGCGGGGAGTTCGACACCACCTGGATACCTTCGACCTTGTGGTATCACGACCACGCGATGGACATCACCGGATTCAATACCAGCCACGGTCTCGCGGGCTTCTACCTGGTGTTCGACGATCGTCAAAGGCAGTTGGCGGACAGGGGCGTGATCCCGCAAATCGACGGCAGGGACGCATTCGGGAATCCCCTTGATATCGGCCTCGCTCTGGTGGACCAGCGCTTCAACGCCGACGGCACGCTGTTCTATGACTTCCTCGACCACAACGGCCGTCTGGGCAATGTGTTCACGGTCAACGGCGTGGTGCAACCGAAACACAAGGTCGAACGGCGGAAATACCGTTTCCGCTTTCTGAATGCCTCCGGTGCGCGCATCTACGAAATCCGTCTGAGCACGCGCCGGAAAATGTGCATCATCGGCACCGACAGTTGGCTCCTGCCGCGGGCGATCGAAGTCGAGAGCTTCCAACTTGCCCAGGGTCAGCGTCATGACGTGATCATCGACTTTCGCGGCGCGCCCGACGAAGTGTTCGTGGAGAACATACTCGTGCAAGAGGACGGGCGCGGGGCGAAAGAAGTCGACCCCAACAAGGAGCGCGATCTGCTGCTCAAATTCGAAGTCAGCGGCCCTGATTCCGTGGAGCCGAGATGCGAGGAAGGCACGGTGATTCGGGGCTTCGCCGGCCTCGATCCGGACGGTCAGTTCTCCTTCCACCGCGGGGAGGAGGTCCTCGCGACCCGCCGCTTCCAGTTCGACAGGTCCCTCGGGGCTTGGACGGTTAACAACCGCTTTTTCAATCCAAGGCGGGCGGACGCGGTGCCGGTGCTGGGCCGGGGTGCGGAGCGCTGGATCTTCGAAAACGGCGGCGGCGGCTGGTGGCACCCCATCCACACCCATCTCGAAGGCTTCCAGATCAAGACAGTCAATGGACAACCGCCGCGGCGCGAGCGCCAGTTCAACAGCGATCTGGTCGCGCTCGAAGGCGGCTTTGAAGCGGAGGTATTCGTCAAATGGCGCACCTTCACCGGGCCCTACGTTTTCCATTGCCATGCGGTCGAGCACGAGGACATGCGCATGATGGGGGTCAACGACCCAACGCCGGCACAGGGCGACCCGAGCCGGCCGATCGATGCCACCGGCCCTCTCGACGGAGAAACGAGAATCGACCCGGTCGTCTCGGGGGTCGTTCCCGACTGCACCGAGCTCGAGGAGGAGCAAAGAATTTTCTTCGACGCGGTGGGCGACGTGGAGAAATTAGAGGACCGCGGTGTCGGCTTTCCCGAATGCAGATTCGACCTTGGGCTCAGGGGCAATCAGGGGAGGTAACCATGATCTCGATGCCCAAAGTTGCCCGCAGCAGCCTGCTGCTGGCGTTGTTCTTTCTCGGCGCCGCATGCTCGATCGCTTTTTCCGCGTTCATGGATAGGCATGAGCAGCGCGGCGCAACGCACAAGCAGTCGGATCGGTTTTCCAACATCCTCCTCTACACGCAGCATGGCCAGCCGGTGCGTTTCTACGATGATCTGGTCAAGGACAAGACCGTCATCATCAACGTCACGTATACAGCCTGCGGCGACATCTGCCCCGCGAGCACGGCGGAGCTAGCGAAGGTCCACGAGCTTCTCGGGCCGCGAATGGGGCGCGACATCGTCATGCTGTCGCTCTCCATCGATCCGGTGGCCGACACCCCCGAGCGATTGAAGCAGTATTGGGAGGCGTTCGGAGCGAAGCCCGGCTGGCTCTTCCTTACGGGAAAGCCAGCGGAGGTCGATCGATTGCGTCGCGAGCTCGGTGCGTACGATCTCGATCCGCTGATCGACGCGAACCCGACCCAGCACGCCGGGTTTATCACCGTCGGCAACGACAGGACAAATCGTTGGGCGGCCTTGCCGCTGCTGATGCACAGGCCGCAACTGGTGGGGACGATCCTGCGGATGTCGCGGCGCACGTAGCGGCAGGCGGCGCAACGCGATCGGCAACGACATCGCCCGCAACTTCGAGGCGATACCACTCTATGGCTTCGCGATCGCGCCTTGCGCGTACGGCGCCGCCCCGGGCCCGCTCCAGCCGCCTCCGAACGCCTTGACGATATCGGCCACGGCGGCGCGTTGCGCGCGCAGCGCGTCGACGCGATTCAATTGCGCCTGCAGCAGGTTGCGTTCGAAATCGATCACTTCGAGCTGGGAGAGCAGGCCGTTCGCGTAGCGGATACGCGCGAGCCGCAGCGCCTCCGCCAGCGCCGTCACGCGCGCGCTTTCCGCATCGAAGACCTCGCGCGCGCGCACCTGCGCGGACAGCGCCCGGCGCACCTCGCTGAACGCGCCCTGCAGCGCCTTCTGGTATTGCGCCAGCGCCTGGCGTTCACGCGCCTTGACCGCGTCGATCTGCGCGACCAAGCGCCCTCCCTGGAAGATCGGCTGCGCCAGCGCAAACGCAAGAGACCAGGTGGTGGCCGGCTGCGAAAAGAGGTCGCCGAGCGCCGCGCTTTCGCTGCCGAGAAAACCGGTCAGGACTATGCGTGGGAACAAGGCTGCGCGCGCTTCCGCAATGCGTGCGTTCGCGCCGACGAGTTGCGCCTCCGCCTCCGCGATATCCGGACGGCGCAGCAGCAGGTCGGAAGGTAGTCCTTCGGGGATCACCGTCGGCGGCGGTTCGCCCTGGTCGGGACTGCGCAGAATCACGCCCTCCACGATCGCGCGCGGACTGCGGCCGGCGAGCACCGCGAGTGCCAATTCCTGCGCGGTGCGGTTCGTATGCAGCACGGGCAACAGGGCCTCGGCCGCGGCGATTTCGGCCTCGAGCTGGCGTAGGTTCAAATCATCGATGAGTCCTGCTTTGGCCCGCACTTTTTGCAGTTCGAGACTTTCCGCGCGCAGACGCAGCGCGCTGTCGGTCGCCGCGACCTGTGCGTCGAGCGCGACCAACGCGAAGTAGCCACGCGCCACCTCGGTCGCGAGCGTGATGCGCACGGTTTCGCGGGCCGATTCGGTCGCGAGCAGGTTGGCGCGCGCCGCGCGCGAGGCACTGCGCAAGCGCCCCCACAGGTCCACCTCGTAGGCGACATTCAACTGCGCGCGATAGCTGGTGGACGCGAGCGGCGCGCCGGAAGGAAACGGTGTGGCGCTACGCTCGGACAAACGCCGACGGTCGCCCTGGAAGTCAGCGCCGACCGCGGGCATCTGCGCCGAATCCGTGACGCGCACCAGCGCGCGCGCCTCATCCACGCGCGCCGCGGCAAGCGCGAGGTCTTGATTGTGCGAGAGCGCTTCGTCGATCAAGTGGTCGAGCCTCGTATCCGAGAACAGAGTCCACCAGCGCTCGCCGGTTGCTTTCACGCCCTGTGCGGGTGTGCCCTGCCAGCTAGCCGGAAGATCGGCCGCGGGTCGCTGGTAGGAGGGAGCGCCCGCGCAGCCGGCCAGCAGCGCCGCGCCTAGAATGAAGTGGCGCGCTTCACGCATTCTTGCAGTGCTCATTACGCGACAATATGGTGCTGCGGAACGTGCGCGGGGCGCAGGGCCGCTTCGCGGCGGCGCCTTGCTTCTTCCTCGATCTCGACTCTCGAGCGTGGCTCCGTCAGCCGCCGATCGACGATCAGCTTGAAAAACCATGGGATGAAGAAGATTGCGAGAAACGTCGCCGCGAACATGCCGCCCATGACTCCTGTGCCGGCCGAGATGCGCGCACCCGCGCCGGCGCCGGTCGAGAAGGCGAGCGGCATCACCCCAAGTATGAAGGCGAGCGAGGTCATCAAGATCGGACGGAATCTGAGACGGGCGGCTTCCACCGCCGCGGCGGCGGTGGACATCCCTTCGTGCTTGTTTAACACCGCGAATTCGACGATCAGGATCGCGTTCTTGGCTGCCAGACCGAGCAGGGTGACGAGGCCGATCTGAAAATACACGTCGTTGGTGAGCCCGGCCAGGCGCACGGCGGCCAGGGCGCCGAAGGTGCCGAAGGGGAGCGCGAGTATGACCGACAGCGGCAGCGACCAGCGGTCGTACTGGGCGGCGAGTATCAGGAACACCATGAGGGCGGCCAAGCCCAGCGCCAGCACCGACGTGCCGCCCGAGCGCTTTTCCTGGAAGGAGGCGCCGCCCCAGTCGAAGCTGAATTCCGCCGGCAGCGTCTCCCGCGCGATTCTCTCCATGTGCTCGATCGCTTGACCCGAGCTGTAGCCGGGCTGCGTTGAACCGAAAATCTTCACCGCGGGCAGGTTATTGAAACGGTCGAGCGTGTCCGGTCCCGACGAATAGTTGACGCGGGCAAGCGAGGCGAGCGGCACCATGGCGCCGTGCTCGGAGCGCACGTAGACCGCGCTCACGTCGTCGGGGCGCTTGCGATACCCCGGTTCGGCAGACATCAACACCTGCCAGGTGCGGCCGTACTTGTTGAAATCGTTGACGTAGAACGTGCCGAGGGTCCCGGCGAGCGTGGCGTAGAGCTCGTCGAGCGGCACGCCGAGGGCCTTCGCCTTCTCGCGGTCGGTGTCGAGGTAGAGCTGCGGCACGTTGGCGCGCCACAGCGTGTTGACCTGCCCGAACATCGGATCCTTGGCCACCGCGCCGAGCAGTTGCTGCGTCACTTGCGCAAGGCGCCGCGGACCGCCTTCGCCGCGGTTCTGCAGGTAGAACTCGAAGCCGCCCGCGGTTCCGAGGCCGAAGATCGGCGGCGGGCCGAACGCGAGCACCAGCGCTTCTTTGATGTGGGCGGTCTTCATGAAGAACTCGCCCACCAGTTGCGGGGTCGCGACCTTGCGCTGGTTCCAGTGTTTCTGGGTCACGAAGATGGTAGCGGCGCTGTTGCGGAAGGCACCGCCCAGGAAATCGAAGCCGGTGAAAGCCACCGCGTCTTCGTTCGCGGGATTCGACTTGATGATGCCGACAACCTCGTTCACCACGCGGTCGGTGCGCTCGAGCGTCGCGCCATCGGGCAGGAACACCGCGGCAATGTAGAAGCCCTGGTCCTCATCGGGCACCAGCGATCCCGGCGTGGTCCGCCACAGGCCGACGGTGGCCGCCACCATGGCGACGAAGAGCACCGCGGCGACGGCGCCCCGGCGCAGCATCCAGGTGACCCCGTCCACGTAGCGTCCGGTCATGCGGTGGAACCAGTCGTTGAAACAACGGAAGGCGCGTGCAGGCTGCTTGTGCTCGCGTTTCAGAATCAGGACGCACAGGCTCGGCGTGAGGGTCAGCGCAACGAGCCCGGAAATCACCACCGCGATGGAGATCGTCACGGCGAACTGGCGGTAGAGCTCCCCGGTCAATCCGCCGAGGAAGGCGATCGGCACGAACACGGCGCACAGGCTGAGCACGATCGCGATGATCGGGCTCGTCACCTCGCGCATCGCCTTGATCGCCGCTTCGCGCGCACTCAAGTGCTCCTCGTGCATGATGCGCTCCACGTTTTCCAGCACCACGATTGCATCGTCGACCACGATCCCGATGGCGAGCACCATGCCGAACAGCGTCAGCGTATTGATCGAGTAGCCGAGAATGGAGAGCCCGGCGAAGGTGCCGATCAGCGATACCGGCACCGCCGCGAACGGTATCAGCGTCGCGCGCCAGTTCTGCAGGAAGAGGTAGACCACGAGGAACACCAGCAGCATCGCGATGAGCAGCGTGTGCACCACCTCGTTGATCGATACCTCGACGAAGCGCGTGGTGTCGTACACCACCGAGTGCCGGAGCCCGGACGGAAAACGCTGCGCGAGCTCGCTCATTGCCTTCTTTACGCGTGCGGCCGTGCCGATCGCGTTGGCACCAGGCTGGAGAAAGATGCCCATGAGCGTCGCCGACTTGCCGTTGACGCGCCCTATGAACTCGTAGTCCTTGGAGCCGAGCTGCACGCGCGCCACGTCCTTCAGTTTCAAGGACGAGCCGTCGCCATTGGCGCGTACCACGATGTTCTCGAACTCCTCGGGCTCGGCCAGCCTGCCTTTGGTAGTAATGGTGTAGACGAGTTCCTGCGATCCGCCGGTGGGAGATTGGCCGATCTTGCCGGCGGCGAACTGGGCGTTTTGCTCGTTCAGCGCGCGCACCAGATCGGAGGGTGCCACCTTCAGCTGTGCGAGACGGTCGGGCCGCACCCAGATGCGCATTGCGTAGTCCTTGGCGCCGAAGATCTGCACGTTGGTCGTGCCCGGGATGCGCTTCACGGCGTCGAGCACCTGCAAGGTGACGTAATTCGATATGAAGAGGTCGTCGCGGCTGTCGTCGGGCGAGGTGAATGCCAGCACCTGCAGGAAGGAAGACGACCCCTTTTCGACGCTGACCCCCTGCCGGCGCACTTCCTGCGGCAGGCGCGGCTCGGCCTGCTTGACGCGGTTGTTGAGGTTGAGTGCTGCGGTATCCACGTCGGTGCCGATCTCGAAGGTGACCTGGATCTCGACCGCGCCGTTGGAGCTCGACGTCGAGTTCATGTAGAGCATGTTCTCGATGCCGTTGATCTGGTTCTCGAGCGGCGCGGCGACGGTCTGCTCGACCGTCTGGGCGGAGGCGCCGGGATACACGGCGCGCACCGTGACCACGGGCGGCGCGATCTCCGGGTATTGAGCTATCGGCAGGACCCGCATGCCGGCGAGGCCGGCGATTACCATGAAAATGGAAAGCACGGCCGCGAATATCGGCCGGTCGATGAAAAAACGTGAAATCATGGCCGCCTCGCGCTCACTGCTTGTCCGTAGTGCTCGCCGCGACCTTGTCGGCCGTATTGCCGCCGGTCATGCCGGTCGGCTGTCCCGCCGCTCCCGGTGCGGCCTTTCCTCCGTTTGGCGCGCCACCCTCGGCAATCCGCACCGGCGCCCCGGGCGCGAGCTTCATCACGCCGTCCACGATGACGCGATCGCTCGGCTTCAAGCCGTCGTTGATGATCCAGCCATCGCCGTTCCAGTCGCCGACTTCCACCGGGCGCGGCTCCGCTTTGCTCTCGGCGCTGACGACGTAGACGAACTTCCCCTTCGGTCCTTCGAGCACGGCGCGTTGCGGCACCACGGTCGCACCGGGCCGCATCGCGCCGTGCAGCACGACCCGCGCGAATTCTCCTGCACGCAACAGGTTCCCGGGATTCGGAATCTCGGCGCGCGCCTCGCTCGTGCCGGTCTGGGAGTTCACCCGCACGTCGGTGAAGTTGAGCATCCCGCTCTGGGGGTAGGTGCTGCCATCGGCCAGCTTCAGGCTCGCCTTGAAGCGGCCGCTGTCCGGAAGTTTGAGCCGACCTGCCTCGACGTCGCGCCGCAGCGCAAGGTATTCACGGTCGGGAATGCCGAAGATCACGTACATGGGATCGACCTGCGTAACCGTGGTGAGGAGCACATTTGGGCCGGATACGAGCGATCCCTCGGAGACGACTGCGCGGCTTGCATAGCCGGAAATCGGCGCCTTGACACGAGTGTAATCGAGGTTGAGCTTCGCTTCGCGCACACGCGACTGAGCGCTCTTCACTTCAGCGTTCGCCACCTGCTCAGCGGAGGCCGCGTCATCGAGTTCCTTCTGACTCACCGCCTTCGCTTCGAGCACCGGCCGCAAACGCGCGACGTCGCGTTGCGCCTGCGCAAGGCGCGCCTCGGCCATGGCCAAGTCCGCCTCCACCCGGGCGAGCGTGGTTTGGAAGGGCACTGTATCTATCGTATACAGCGATTCACCCTGCCTGACGTATGAGCCTTCGCGGTAATTGCGCTTGAGCAGGATTCCGGTCACGCGCGCGCGAACCTCGACTTCGCGAAAGCCAGCAGTCTGCGCCGCGTATTCGTACGTGACCGGCACATCCTTGGGTTCCACGGCCACGACCGCGACCACCGCCGGCGGAAGACTGCCGTGGCCGGACGGGGCGGGCTTGCAGCCCGCGGCGCAAAGTGCAAGCGTGAGCGCCAGCGCTGCGCGAAGAAGTGCGGCGTTTAGTGCGGAATTTTTCATGTCGCCTCCATTGCGTTTGCGCGCGCGGCACCCTCTAGCCTGACCGCGCTGCATGATCTTGCAGGGCGCGGTCGGATTGGCCGGTTAAATTCTCGCGCGTGTGTAAATCGAGCTGTCCCCAGTGGCCGCGTAGCCGACCTTTAGGCGCCGGATTCCGGATCGGGCAGTGGCGTCTTCAAGACACGCGAGAGTTGTGGCGAAGAAGTTGATCGCGAGCGCGTCCAGCCGGCCTCGGCCGCTGCACTTTCCTAGTTCTCAACCAGGACCCTGAATCCGCCGAAAAACATGCGCTTGCCATCGAACGGCATCGCCTTGGGATCCATCAACTTTGCGATCCGTGGATCCTTCATCACCTTGGCGTTGACGCGATCGCGATGCGCGCGCGACTTGTACACGATCCACGAGAACACTACCGTCTCGCCGGGCTTGAGCTTAACGCTGCGCGGGAACGAAGTGAGCTTGCCCGGCTTCACGTCGTCGGCGACGCACTCGGTGACTTCGAGCGCGCCGTGATCCCGCCACACCTTGCCCGCGGTACGCGCGAGCCGGCGGTAGTCCTCCAAATTCTTCTTGGGGAGAGGCAACACAAATCCGTCGACGTATCGCATATGAATTCTCCTGCGTTTGCCCTTCATCGTTTCGCGCTGCTTGTTCTCTGCGTCGGATCAAGGCACAAGCGTTTCAGGGTTTTCGCTCGCGCGTCGCCTCAGGTCGCCATGACAGCAACAAGGCTTTGCTCCGGCATGACGCCGACTTCCGAGTCCTTTATGGCTCTGACAACCTTTGTGGCTTTGACAACAATCATGCATTGCACTGCAATCACCCCCCGGCGTCGGGTTTGACCGCTCGTAGCACGGCGTGGTTCGGCGAAGTTCGCATTCGATCAATGCGCGGCGATGAGTTGCCGACGCGAACCTTGGTTGCGTGCCCTGCGGAAGTGGACCGGCCGTGTACACCCTATAGTCGATTAGCGGGGCGCCAAATCGACCACGGCCCGATCATTTTCGGGTCATGGACACCAATGACAGAATCGAGCAGCTTCTTGCCTTCTGTCGCCATCTCTCGATAGCCCCAAGGATACCCAGGGTAAACAACCTCATGCCATCTACAATCCCCCTTGCCTGACGCCCTGTGCGTTAACGCGTTTCAGTGCTTCCGGCGCTGGAGATGGGCAATTCTTCGTTCATTTCGCGGGCAACGCGCGGCCGAAAATAAATCCCCCTAATAGCGCCGCGATCTGTATAATCCGCCCCGCATCGTTCAATCCCAGTCTGTCCGCTGCTCTCGCGGTTCTCTTTTAGTTCCCCGATTTAACCAAAAACATCTGCCTGGACTGGCATCGCGTAACCAATCGTCGACAGGCCGATACCAGGAGCAATACATGTCTTTTTCCGCACTCGGCCTGCGTGCCGAACTGCTGCGCGCTGTCGCAGACCAGGGCTATACCGAACCGACCCCGATCCAGGCGCAGGCGATTCCCGCCGTGATCAATGGCCGCGACGTGCTGGGCGGCGCCCAGACCGGCACCGGCAAGACCGCGGGTTTCACCCTGCCCATGCTGCAAAAAATATCCGAGCTATCCGGCGGACCGAACGGCCGCACGCCGATACGCGCTTTGATCCTCGTGCCGACGCGCGAACTCGCGGCCCAGGTGCAGGCTAGCGTCTTCACCTACGGCAAGCATCTGCCCAAGATCCGGTCGCTTTCGGTCTACGGCGGCGTCGGTTTTCACCCGCAGGTGCAGGCCTTGAAGCGCGGTATCGACATCCTGGTGGCCACGCCAGGGCGTTTGCTCGATCACCTGTCGCAGCGCACGGTTGATCTGTCCAAAGTGCAGATGCTGGTGCTCGATGAAGCCGACCGCATGCTCGACATGGGTTTCCTGCCCGACATTCGCAAGGTTCTCGCCTATTTGCCGAAGCAGCGGCAGAACCTGCTCTTTTCGGCCACGTTCTCGGACGAGATCAAGCGGCTTGCCGACGGTTTCATGCACGAGCCTCTGCTGATCGAGGTCGCGCAGCGCAATACCACCGCCGCGCTGATCGAACAGCGCGTGCATCCGGTCGATCGCGAAAGAAAGAAGGATCTGCTCGCGCACTTGATCGTGAGCGGTCGCTGGGAGCAGGTGCTGGTGTTCACGCGCACCAAGCATGGCGCCAACAATCTCGCCGAGAAATTGGTCAAGTCCGGCATCCGCGCCGACGCGATCCACGGCAACAAGAGCCAGCCCGCGCGCACGCGCGCGCTTGCCGAATTCAAGGGCGGCAAGATCAAGGTATTGGTCGCGACCGACATCGCCGCGCGCGGCCTCGATATCGACCAGTTGCCGCACGTGGTCAATTTCGAGCTGCCGCATGTGGCCAACGATTACGTGCACCGCATCGGCCGCACCGGGCGCGCCGGATCGAGCGGCGAAGCCGTATCGCTCGTGTGCGTCGACGAACTCGGATTGCTGCGCGACATCGAGCGCCTGGTGAAGCGCGAAATCCGGAAAGAAATCGTCGGCGGATTCGAACCCGATCCGCGCATCCGCGCCGAGCCGATCGTGCAGGGCAAGCGGGGCGGGCAGCAGCAACGCCGCCCTTCGAACGCAACGCACAAGACGGGCGGCCGCCAAAACGCGCCGCGCCAACCCGCAAGCCGCGCGGGGAGCAGGAACAGCCGCGACTCGGGCAGGCGCTCGTTCGCGTACTGAGAGGCCTTTTAAGATTTATGGAAACAAACCCCGGTTCGGGAGAGCTTGAGCCAGGGGGAGCGGCCCCTCACGTTCAAACATCCAGGCGGCCGGGGCGACAGCGATCAATCGGCGGATACGGCACGCTCAAGCGCCCATTTGCGCAGGGCTTGCACTTTTTCCGCCATGATCACCGAAAGCGGGCGGGTGCGGCCGATCTCGGTGAGGACATGCTCTGTCCGCAGCGGCTGCTTTGCCGCCACCGCTTCGTATAGGCCCGAAACGATGGCCTGCTCGATCTCGGCGCCGGAAAATCCCTCGCATGCCGCCGACAGACGTTCCAGATCGAAGCTCGCCGCGTCGAGCTTGCGCCGCTGCAAATGAATCTTGAGTATCTGCCGGCGCGCCTCATCGCCAGGCAGATCGACGAAGAAGATCTCGTCGAAGCGCCCCTTGCGCAGCAATTCGGGCGGCAGTCGCTGAATGTCGTTGGCGGTCGCGACCAGGAATACGCGCCCGTTGCGCTCGGCCATCCAAGTGAGCAAAGTCCCCAACATCCGCTGCGACACGCCGCCATCGGACGCACCGCCCGCATCGCCCGATATGCCTTTCTCGATTTCGTCCATCCACAGCACGCAAGGCGACATCGCCCCGGCAATCGCCAACGCCTCGCGCAGATTGCGCTCGGTCTCGCCGTGGAACTTGTTGTAGAGCGTGCCGAAGTCCAGGCGGAACAGGGGCAGGTACCAGGCCCCGGCCACGGTCTTCGCGGCGAGGCTCTTGCCTGCCCCCTGCACGCCCAGCAGCAGTACTCCCTTGGGAGCAGGCAGCGCGGCGGAAGGGTCGCCCGAGACGAAGATCTCGCGCCGTACCGCGAGCCAGCGCTTGAGGTTCTTCAGTCCCCCCAGTTCGTCGATGTTGGCGATGCCCGTCTCCAGGCCCAGGATTTCGCTCGCCTTGAGGAATTCGTGCTTGGCCTTGAGGATGTTGCCGATGTCGGACAGCGTAATCTTCCCGTCGTCGCGGATGGCCATGCGGATCAGGCGACGCGCGTCCTCCTCGGGCAGGCCGCCAACGTGCTGGATCAGCATTTCCAGCGCTTCCCTCTGCCCCACGACCCTGCCGCCATTCGAGCCAACGTACTTGCCGATCTCGTTTTGCACCAGCGCCCTGATCGCATTGCGGTCAGGCAACGCGGGCTTGAAGCTGGCCGCCATGGCCGACAACTCCGCAGGCAGGTTGATCTTGGCCGAAAGAAACACCTGCATGCGCGCCACCACCTCGTACTTCTGCGCGATGTTCTTGATGATGCGAATAACCAGGGGGTCTTCCAGGAAGGGGTGCGCGTCGAGGAACAGGAACACGCCGTTCTGCGGTGACTTCTCGATGTGGCGCAACGCCTCGACCAGTTGCTGCGTGTTGTAAGGCTGCTCGCCGCCGTTCCAGCGGCGCAGCCCGTGGGACAGGTTCCAGACGTAGAAAGCCTGGCTGTTGAGCGCGGCCACACGCTCGATCAGATTGATGACCTTCTGCTCCTCGCGCGACTCGACCACAACCAGCGGGGTCTGGATCGAGAGCAGGTTTTCCAATTGTTTGATGTCGCTCATGGTGCGGTGCCATGCTGCAGGGGCCAGTTTGGGCTCGCGCGGCAGGTAGTATCATACCGCGAACATTTTTGCGCACACACAAGGATGGCGTTCGATGAAAGCAGTACTTTGCAAGCAATACGGATTGCCCGACACGCTGGTCGTCGAGGACATCCCGTCGCTTGTGCCCGCGGCGGGCCAGGTGATCGTGAGCATGAGGGCGGCAGGAGTCAATTTCCCCGACGCACTCATCATCCAGGGCAAGTACCAGGTGAAGCCGGCGATGCCTTTCTCGCCCGGCACCGAACTCGCGGGCGTAGTGAAAGCGCTCGGCGCAGAAGTGCGCGATATCCAAGCCGGCGATGCGGTCATCGCCTATGCCGGTTATGGTGCATACGCCGAGGAGGTCGCTGTCGACGCGCGCTCGTGCATCCCCATGCCGGCCGGCGTGGACTTCAAAGTCGCCGCTTCTTTCATGATGACCTACGGCACGTCGTACCATGCGCTCAAGGACCGCGCGCAATTGAAGGCGGGCGAAACGCTGCTGGTGCTCGGCGCGGCGGGCGGCGTTGGCAGCGCGGCGATAGAACTCGGCAAGTTGATGGGCGCGCGCGTCATCGCCGCCGCCTCCTCCGCGGACAAGCTCGAAGCTTGCAGGCAACTCGGCGCCGACGCCACCATCAACTATACGAGCGAGGATCTGCGCGAAGCGGTGAAGCGCATTACGGCAGGCAAGGGTGTCGATGTGGTCTACGACCCGGTGGGGGACAAGTACGCCGAGCCCGCGATGCGCGAAATGGCCTGGGGCGGGCGCTATCTCGTGATCGGTTTCGCCGGCGGCGAAATCCCGAAAATTGCGCTCAATCTGCCGCTACTGAAGGGTTTTGCCATCGTCGGCGTATTCTGGGGCAATTTCACGCGCAACGAACCGCAGAAACACGAGGCCAATGTGCAGGACCTCCTGGTTTGGATTGCCGGCGGCAAACTGAAGCCTCTCGTGAGCGCCGCCTACCCGCTCGCGCTCGCCGCGCGCGCACTCAAGGACATGATGGAGCGCAAGGTCAAGGGCAAGGTTGTGCTGGTCGCGGGGTAAGGGCAGCGCCGGGGTTCAGCACGCCGGCTGCGGGTCGCGCACGTAGCCAAAACGCTGCGGCGCATCTTCCGACTTGATCAGCGCCAGCGGCAGGCTCGCTCCCTCCGTGTTGAAACACACGCCGGCTGGCGCTTCCCCGGCTTCGACCAGGGCGACGAGCCGTTCCTCGTCGAGCGCGCGGCCATCCGCGTAGGACAACGCTTCCAATCCGCGCGCGAGATCACGATCGAGCAGCAGCCCGGGCCCATGCTCGGTGACGAAGAGCAGATTGCCCGCCTCATCCATCCAAGCAGAGCCCAGCGCCGCGCAGCGCACGCCCGTATGCGTTTCGAACGACAGCGGTCGCGCGCGCGCAATGCGATAGACGAGCGGCGTATAGGCGAGCGTAGCGTAGACGCGCTGCGGACCGTTCTGCAAATACCAGCGGCCCTCTTCGTCATGGGCATAGTTGCGGCCGATGAATTCGACGAGCTTCGGGTTCGCGATGGTCTCGAAGCGCGCAGCGACGCCCGCAGGCTGGGTAGCTTTGGTCGACCAATTACCGCGACGGTCCAGGGCAAGCCAGCCGTAGACGGCAGGTACACCGGGCCACTTGGCCATCGCGCGAATGACTCTATCGTCCATCAATGTGGATCACCATTGCGGAAGCATGATGCGCATCAGTATATGCGCAAACAAAATCGCACCGCCAGGAATGGCGCAACGTGCGCCTCTATGGGCACGAACGCAATCTGATGACCTCCTCCATTGCGCGCATGAACTGCTTTCTGCACGGCATCGAGGACTTGCATGTCGAGCGCGTCGCCGCCTATCGCGATTTCACCGATGTCCCCGGATTCGCCCGTGCGGTGCCGCTGACGGACATACGCGCCAAGGACGGCGAGCTCAGTATTCCGCTGTACGTTGCGCAGGTGAATTTGGCAGAGCAGAAGCAGGCCTCTTATGGGGTCGAGGGCGCGGGAGGTCTTGATAAAGCGTTGGGAGATTGGCTGGACAGCTCGCGCAAGGTGCGTGGGGCACTGGAAGCGTTGCTCGCAGGCGGGTCACAAGGGCGCTGAAAGGGCGGTCCTGGGTGTATGGTGTGATCCAAGTTCGTTTTGATTATTTAGCCTAATATATTGGGCACAATACAAGTTAAAGCCTAGCGAAATAGGCAAATAAGTTTGACGAAGCAATATTATTAGCCTAATATTATAGGCGTTAAGCTATATAAGGCCTAATTAAATGGGCGAATTTTCAGTCCTCCCCGAGGTCGTTACGCAGCGAGTCAAAGAGCTGGGTCATCGCATCCGGCTGGCAAGAGCCCGCCGTAAGCTCTCCATTGTCGAACTGGCAGCCAAGGCGGGGATCGACCGCAATACCCTCGGCGCTCTCGAATTGGGGAAGCCGGGAGTCGCCATCAGCGCGTACGTCATGACCTTGTGGGCGCTGGGTCTGGAACAAACGCTCGACGCCGTGGCACACCCGGACACCGACAGTCATGGCAAGACGCTCGAAGTATCGCGACTGCCCAAGCGCGTTCGCAAACCACGCCCCACCAAAGACGAATATGACTTCTGAGCGGCAGGAGTACATATACATTCAGCTGCCAGGCACACTGGAAACCGTGCCCGCGGCCCTGCTCAAGGTGGAGCAACTCCGCGACGGCACCCACGTCGGCCGGTTTCGCTACGGCGACCGCTATCTCGATCGCCCGGAAGCCGTTGCGCTCGATCCGTTCGAGCTGCCCCTCGGCAAGACGGTGTACGAATTCACCAAACTGAAAGGCATCCCCGGCGCCGTGCGCGACGCCAGCCCCGATGCCTGGGGGCGTCGCGTCATCGAGAACAAACTCGATCGCGCTCCGGCCGACCTGGTTGAAATCGACTATCTGCTGAACGGGCCGCAGGATGGCGCCGGCAACCTCAGCTTTGGGCTGAAGGCGGAACCTCCCGCGACAACGCGTCAATACAACCGCACGCACCAATTGGGCGATCTGATTACCGCCGCAGAAGCCATCGAAGAGGGAAAGCGCGTGCCGTATAACATGCTCGAGCAACTCGATCCCGGCACCTCGATGGGGGGCGCACGGCCCAAGGCGACCATCGAGGACGACAATGCGCTCTGGGTAGCCAAGTTCCCCGAAAAATCCGATCGATGCAACCTGCAGCGCATCGAATACGCCACTCTGGAACTTGCCCGCCAATGCGGCCTCAGTGTCTGCACCGCGCGCATCCAGCCCATCGCCGGAAGGGACGTGCTAATGCTGCAACGCTTCGATCGTCAGCAGACGGAAGGAGGATATTTCCGATTGGGACTGGTGAGCGGCCTGACCATGCTGGGCGCCGACGACAATCCCCTCCTCCGCGAGGATTGGTCCTACCTGCTGCTTGCCGACAACCTGCGCTGCTGATCCGAGAAACCGGAACGGGACTGCGCCGAACTCTTTCGTCGTGTTGTCTTCAACGCGGCAGTGACCAATGATGATGATCATCCGCGCAACCATGCGGCCATCCGCAGCGGACGCGGCTGGCGCCTGTCGCCGGCCTACGACCTCGTGCCCAAACCCAAGGTCGCCATCGAAAAGCGCGACCTCGCCCTCGTCGTCGGCCGCTACGGGCGAACCGCCAGTATTTATAACATCGCGTCCGACTGCGCACGCTTCGGCCTGACGCCGGAAGCGGCCGCCAAAGAAATCGCCGCGATCGTCGCTGTCGTTCGCGGCTGGCGCGAGCACTTTCATGCCTGCGGGGTTTCACCGAAGGACATCGATAACATCGCGTCGGCCTTTTTGCCGCCGTGCTTTTTTCAAGAGCAGCCCGTGGAGGCGGCGTGTTACCCGGGAAGATTCATGACGGGATCGCGCTGCATGCTTGCATCCCTGCGTTGATCAAAGCTGGACGGTCTGTCCGACGCGTCGGTGCACGTGGTGGTTGTGGCGCGCATCCAACGAGCCCGAGCACTGGCGGTGCTGTTGTACTGATTGAATGGACTTAAGCGCTTCTTACCTGATCTGGCGGGAATTTTGTCAGAAAAATAGGGGTGGTTTTATGTCATAAATATCTGTGCAATTTTGTATAAAAATATGATTTTTATTGAAAATAAGTAGCTAACTCTGTTGTGATGGCTGGATCATTCCTCAAATTTGAAACAGTTTCTTTTGTCAGAAAAATATGCAATAATTGCTGACAAAATAGAACGCTTGGAAACGCTGATCATGGGCAAACACGCACAATCGATCGACACCAAGATTTTCGACCGCATCAAACGCAATGCTTCCGGTCGGGTCTTTAGCGCGCGCGACTTCCTCGACCTCGGCAGTCGTCCCGCGATAGACCAGACGCTGTCGCGACATTGCCGTGCCGGCCGGCTACGCAAGATCGCCCGCGGTCTGTATGACCTTCCGCGCACCGATCCCCAGCTGGGTCAGTTATCGCCGAACTCCGACGCCATTGCCGACGCGCTCAAGGGCCGCGATGCCATTCGCCTGCAACCCGCTGGCGCGCATGCCGCGAACACGCTCGGCCTTTGCGATCAGGTGCCGATGAAGATCATGTATCTCACCGATGGTCCTAGCCGGCGCGTGACCATCGGCGGGCTCGATATCGCTCTGAAGCACACCACCACGCGCAACATGGCCACCGCTGGTCGTTTGAGCGGACTCATAATCCAGGCATTGCGCTGGTTGGGTAAGGATCAGGTCGATGACAGCGTCGTGATCAAACTACGCCGCAACTTGAAGCCGGCCGACCGGGCCGCACTCGTTCGGGACGCGCCTTATGCTCCCGCGTGGATCGCCAAAATCTTTCATCAACTTGCATAGGACGATAAAGGCCAGGCCGCAGCGTGAAAGGTTTTCTCGATCTTTCCATGACAAGACGCCGCGCAGTGTGCGAATAGGCGCAGGCACGCACGCGTCTACGAGCCACCAGCGTGGAGAAGGATTTCTGGGTCTGCTGGACGCTGCGCGAACTGTTTAGTCTGCCCGACGTCGGGCCGCGGCTCACGTTCAAGGGCGGCACTTCGAATCGGTGCGTGACGACATCGAGACCCTGGTGCTCGATGGCGAGGTTTTGCAAGAGATCCTTGGCGACAAGGATCCGGGGGAGGCGGGCGAAGGAAGTCGAGATCAAGCTAGTCGCTCGCTTGCGCCGGCATCTGGGCAACCCCAAGTTCACCGCGCTTGGCGAGCGACTCGAAAAAATCAAGGAGCGCCACGAGCAGGGATTTCTCACCAGCTTGGAGTTTCTGAAACAGATACTCGAACTTGCCAAGGACGTGGTCCAGGCTGAGAAAGAGGCGGATCCCGAAGAGGAGCGAAACAAGGCGAAGGAAGCCCTGACGGAGCTTTTCACCGAAGCGAAGAGTGGAAACACCCACATCATCGTCGAGCGCATCGTCGCCGATATCGACGACATCGTGAAAAAGGTGCGTTTCCCCGACTGGCAGCATACGACCCAGGGCGAGCGGCTGGTGCAAAAAGAGCTGCGCAAGACCTTGCTCAAATACAAGCTGCACACCGACCAGGATTTGTTCGAGCGCGCTTACGCCTACATCAAACAGTACTACTAAGCTGAAGTTCCTGCCATTGTGTAGTCACGGCGGCCAGTCCAACTGCTTGTAATTCTTTGCGAATATAGAGGAT
>Ga0082335_1004630_pt1 | contig 20322 bp, 17 predicted proteins | sample Subgrocontami58m_FD_72375 | JGI IMG/M metagenome (GOLD analysis project Ga0082335, IMG submission 72375) | Subsurface groundwater microbial communities from S. Glens Falls, New York, USA - GMW37 contaminated, 5.8 m (SPADES assembly) (version 2) ... | reverse complement strand
GGGAAAGGATTAAAAAAATTGCCAAAGCAGGTATTCCCGTTGTCATGATTGTCGGCAACCACGACACCCCCAATGCCGAAGGGCGGGCGAATACTTTAGATATCTACTCAGCCCTGGAAATTGATAACGTTTGGGTCTCCCGAGAGCCACAACTTTTAAACATCCCCACACGATCCGGTAATTTACAGGTTATCACCGCCCCCTGGCTTCATAAAAATGATTTCAAATCTTTGGGGGATAAACTCCCGGCGATGTATGCAAGAATAAACCCTAATGAGCCGGTCATCCTTGCCGGACACCTGGAAGTTGAGGGAGCATCTTTTGGAAGCGAGAAGGGGCTCGCTATTGCCGGGGATGTGACAATTCCCCTATCACTTCTCACAGAAAGAAAATTAAATTATGTAGCCCTAGGGCATATCCATAAATTCCAGGAGCTTGCTAAAAACCCTCCGGTAATCTATGCCGGATCACCGGAGCGTATCGACTTCGGAGAAGAAAAAGAGGATAAAGGGTTTGTGCTGGTGGAGATATCAGATAAGTTAGAGACAAATTATAAATTCACCCCGACACCGGCCAGAAAGTTTTTAACTATCGCTATAAAACTTCAGGAAGATGATGAAAATCCTACTGAGACCATCCTAAAAGAAATCGCAAAAAATGAAGTCAAAGATAAAATTGTCCGGGTAACTATAGATATTCCGGCTGAGTTAAATAAAGAAATCGCCATGGACCAGATTAAAAAATCTCTCACTGATGCAAATTTCGTTGCCGGGATTTCCCGAAATGTCGAGAGAAAAGAGCGGGTAAAACTCGACGGGGCTGAGGAGGTTGAAAGGCTCACCCCAATAGAGGCCTTACATAAATACTTTGAAACTAAAAAATACTCTCCCGACAAGGTTAAAGACTTAACTAAATATGCTGAACAATTGTTTAGTAGCTAATTATGGTTCCTAATAAACTAAAACTTTCTAACTTTACGTCATACGGCACTAATGTCCCGGAACTTGATTTTACTTCTTTTCATATGGCTGCTATCTCAGGACAAAACGGCGCCGGAAAATCCTCACTTCTTGATTCAATCACCTGGTGCCTCTGGGGCAGCTCCCGCCTGGGAGATTCGACGGACCAATTAATAAGGCTTGGCCAGCAAATAATGTTTGTTGAGTTTTCCTTTCAGCTGGACGGCCACCTGTACACTGTTAAAAGACAGCGGGTTCTAAAGGGGGGCGGCACGACATCGTTAGAATTTCTTTCTGGTTCGGCAAGTTCACCACAAGCACACAATCTAACTGAAGGGACAATCAAGGCCACCCAACAAAAAATAATTGATACCCTGCATTTAACTTATGAAACATTTGTAAATTCCGCTTTTATCCGCCAGGGCCACGCCGATGAATTTACCACCAAAGGGCCAAGTGACAGGAAAAGGATTCTTGCCGATATTTTAGGGCTTGCCCACTATGAAGTTCTGGAGGAAAAAGCAAAAGAAAAAGTCAAAGAGGTACAAACAAAACTGCAACTTTTGGAATATCAGCTACTAGAGATTGAAGCAGAACTTTCCCAAAAAGAGGAAAGGGAAAAAGCACTTTCGGAGGCGGAAAAAGAGGCAGAGGAAGCAGAAAAGGAGTTAAAGCAGGTTGAACAAAGAATCAAACTAATCGAAGCGGAAGAAAAAATTATTTCAGTAAAAATAAAATCTTTAGAGGAAGCGGAGGAAAGAATTAAGACCGCACATAAAGAACTGGAAGACTTAAAGCTTCAGATCTCCCTTAAAGAAAGGTCACAATCGGAATACCAGGAAGTTTTAAAACAGCGTAAAGAGATCGAGGATAACTTTAGTAAATTAAAAGGTTTTATAGAAAAGAAAAAAACCCTAGATAGTAAAAGAAGTGATTTAATTACCGTCAAAGACGAACTGGCCGACTTACAAAAAGTAATTATCGAAAGAGATAACAAACGCAACCAGGCTATAACCGAGTTGCAGGTACAGATTAAAAAATTACAAACTGAAACCGAGCAGCTGGAAACTCAAAATAAGCACCTAAAAGAACATAAAGACTCATGCCCTACCTGCGGACAAGCAATCGGTATAGAAAAAAATAGCGAAATCATCAAAAAAAATAGTACCGCTATCGCAGAGTATGATGCCAGCATCAAAGAGTTTGCCGGAAAACTGGATAAATTTCAAAAATTTGTCTTTCCGGAAAGTATCCAAGCCAAAGAAAAAGAGCAGGTTATAGAAACACTTGAGCAAGAGACCAAAGATTACCAGTACTTAACCCAACAGATCTCAACACTCGGACATTATGAAAATCTCTATCTAAAACTACAGCAAGCCGAAACAGCCGTAAAGACCCAGGAAGAGGCAGCCTTAGACCTGAAGAAAATTTACCAAACTAAGGAAGAGCAAATTAAAAAAGAGGAGCAAACACTGGAAGGCTTAGAAGAGCAGCAAAAACAATTTTTGGAAATAAGAAATAAGATTCAGGCCGAGGAGTCGGTTAAAGAAGAGCTTGCCAAAACTGTTTCTGAAAAAAGAGGCAAGGCCGGAGAGGCTAAACAGCTTGTCTCAAGGGCAAAGCAGCTTGAAGGTTTACAGGAAGAAAAACAGAAAAATAAAAATAAGTTGGCAGAGGAAAAAGGAGCTTTTGAGGAGCTCGCCTTAGCGTTCGGGAAAAAAGGAATCCAAGCGATGATTATTGAATCGGCTATTCCGGAAATTGAGGATGAGGCAAACCGGCTTTTGGATAGGTTAACTGAAGGGAGAATGAAGGTCCATTTTGAGACCCAACGGGAAACTAAAACAAAAACTGCCGGGGAGTATGGGACGGTGGAAACTTTGGATATTATTATCTCTGATGAAATGGGAGAGCGGCCTTATGAAGCCTACTCCGGAGGGGAACAGTTTAGGGTCAACTTTGCCATGAGACTTGCCCTTTCCAAACTACTCACACATAGAGCCGGAGCAAGGCTGCAGTTTTTAGTGGTAGATGAAGGGTTTGGTACCCAGGATGCTGAGGGTCGGGCAAGGATCGTGGAAGCCTTAGACGCCATCAAAGACGACTTTGAAAAGATCCTGATTATTACTCACCTTGAAGAGCTAAAAGAAGAATTCCCGGTGCGGATAGAAGTCCAAAAAGGCTCCACCGGCTCAACTTTTGAAGTAGTAGGAGTATAAACCTTGACTTTTTTCAGGATTAGAAGTAAAACAAGCCTAGAAAAGCTATGGGAAAAGAACTCAAAGAAGAGATATTATCTTTAATGGAAGAGCATCCCGGAGTAAAATCTCCGGAACTGAAAGAGGCCTATATTGAAGATTTAAGACTGGCTTTTATATCCATGTCACGCCGCCCTGGAGAAATGCCGGGCAGAAATTCACATATATCAAAACAAGATATTCGAAAATACGAATTCACCTATTTTAAATGGCAGAAAAAATTAGTAGATTTACGGGAGTTATTACGCTCAGGCCAAACAACCGGTGACCCGCTAACTGACTATGCTTTAATAAAACATGAAACTAAGCAGGAAGTAATAGACGAAATAAGTTATCTACAGGCGCTTCAAGAAAGAGTCACCGGCTATGTAGATGAAGAGATCCTGGTTACCGCCCTGGAACATGGAATGTTCGGCTGTGATACTTACGGGCAAGGCTTTACACATTATGATAGCAAAGCTTATAAATTAGCCAAAATTAGAAGTGGAGAATTAATTGTTGAGCTTGGTAAATGCCATCTCGATTTACCTCAGGTATATTTTAATACAGGAGGATACGCTTATTACACGACAGATGTTTATGCTATTCCACATCGCAGCACTTTTTTCCCTGAAAACCTAAAAACACCCTTACCTAAAGAATCTATTACTATTGGCACAAATGGAATTCAAATCTGGCGGGATGAGAGCGATTATCACCAGTACATTTACAAAATGCTGTCGGCAACCCCAAGACCAAATAATTAAAGCCCGAATTGGGAAAGAAAACCCAAGCTCCCGTGGATAACCGCTAAACTTACTGTAATAATGGCCAGTTTTAAATGCCAGGAAAAAGGGACTGCATACCTTAGCCCCCGGAAATTAGAGTAACCAGCATAGGCGGTAAAAAGTAAAGAAAGTAAAGTTAAAATCCCAAGATAAAAGATTAAAGATTTTCCTAAAACCGGATAATACGCAATAGCCGTAAACACTTCTATTATTGTATAGTAGATTTGACCCTATGTCAGTACTTAAAAAATTCCTTCTGCCTTTAATATGTCTTGTTGTCTTAGGATATGTCATCTCTCAGGTTGAGCCACCGGAATCCCCAAGCAGCGCATCTGTCACCCAGCTTCTTGCACTTTTTCTCCCCCTACTTTTATTTCTCATGTTTTCCATCAATTTATACTTTAAACACCCACTAAAAAGTTTAGGGATAAGCACCGGAATAACCATGCTTTTATTTCTTCAAACCTTAAGCATGTTAAATATTCTAAGTGGTGGAGCGATCATTGCAGTAATAATCTTCTTAATTAGATCTTTCAAAAATCCAAAAAATGATTACCAGCCAAAAATCCCGAAAATTTCCCACCTTTCTAAACAAAGGTGAAAGTATCGAAAAATTACCTTCAAGATGGTAAACTAGAGGACATGAAAAAGTTTTACATCACAACTGCTATCGACTATGTAAATGACACCATTCATTTAGGCCATATTTTTCAAAAAATTGTGGCTGACGTTTTGGCCCGTTACAGACGGGAAAGGATTGGCAAGGAAAATGTTTTCTTTTTAACCGGTACTGATGAGTACGGTCAAAAGGCAGAGAAAGCTGCCAAGGAAGCTGGTATACCCACTAAGGAATTTGTACAGAAAGTTTCTGCCTCAGATAAAGTACAGCAAGACTCATTAAATATTTCCTATGACCGCTTTATAGAAACTACTGATGACGACCACACAAAAGTTGCCCAGGAAATCTGGAGAAGAGTAGAGAAAAGTGGTGATATTTACTTGGGAAAGTACGAAGGGCTTTACTGTGAAGGATGCGAGGCTTTCTACACCGAAAAAGACCTCCTAGAAGGAAAGTGCCCATTTCATCCTACCTTAGACATTAAAAAAGTTACTGAAGAGAACTATTTTTTCAATTGGTCTAAATATAAAGATTTTTTAATTGATTATCTCCAAAACAATTCAGATTTTGTTGTTCCTGAAGCCCGTAAAAAAGAGATGATTTCCTTTGCTAAAGAGATAAAAGATATCCCAATTTCCAGAACAAACTTTTCCTGGGGTATACCGGTTCCAAATCACCCCGGACATGTAATGTATGTTTGGTTTGACGCACTTACCAACTACTTAACCGGAATAGGGTTTTTAGATAATCCGGAGCTTTTTAATAAATTCTGGCCGGCAGATGTGCATATTTTAGGAAAAGATAATGCCCGATGGCATGCACTTTTATGGCCGGCAATGCTTAAATCTGCCGGAATAGAGCTTCCTAAAACTGTTTTGGTTAATGGTTTTTTAAGCCTGAATGGACAAAAGATTAGTAAGTCTATCGGCAATATTATCCGCCCAACCGACTGGGTAGAAAAATACGGCACTGATGCTGTCAGATATTACCTGCTGCGTTATACAACAGTTACTGAGGACGGTGATATCTCAGAAGAAAAATTTATTCAAGCTTACAACTCCGACCTTGCCAATGGATTGGGAAACTTAGTCGCCAGAATAGCCAAGCTTTGTGAGAATAATAAAATAACCGAAGATACTCAAGAGTTTACCATTTCAGAAGAGGTAGCCAGTTTAATTTCAAACTATAAATTAAACGAAGCTTTAAGCTATATCTGGTGCCAAATCTCAGACACTGATAAGCTGATTAATTTACAAAAACCATGGACTCTACAAGGTGAGGAGCTTGTCAGGTCAGTAAAAGAGTTAATTCTACACCTAAAACAGGTTGCCTATAATTTAAAACCTTTCTTGCCAGAAACATCAGAGAAAATTCTGCAGCAATTTGCTGGGGATATAAAATCCGCCCCACCACTTTTCCCCAGAATTAGTTAAAATAGTTGTATGGCTGCGTTTTTAAGATTGGTTCTCTGGGCTCTTTTGATTTGGTCTTCCTACCATTTAACCCGCGACATTCTGCAGGACGTTTTTAGAATTCATCATCCGTTAATAGACACCCTCCATATGAGGCCGGTACACAACCTGCATTGGATGGGACAGTTCTACCATTTTTGGGGAATACCTATTGAGACCCTAGTTTTAATCCTCTCAGCCAAAAGCCTACTAAACCACGAGTTCAGCGTTCCGGGATCAGTAGCAGTCGGTTTATTTTTTACTTTTATATCTTTTTGGGCCTGGGCCTCATTTAAATGAACCTCATTGATACTCACGCACATCTTTATTATGACCAGTTTGCCCCTGATTTTGACTCAGTAATTACACGGGCAAAAGATACAAACTTAAAAGTAATAATAAATATAGGCGCAGATATAGAAAGCAGCAAAAAATCCCTTGAACTGGAAAGTGACCAAATTAAGTTTTACTCTTCAATTGGATTACATCCGCATGAAACTTCTAGACTAGTTGATATTGAATCCATACATAAGAATATAGAGAAGTTAGCGCAAATGCATCAAAACAATGCCAGTAAGATTATTGCTGTTGGCGAATGTGGGTTGGACTACTACTTTCAGGGTATAGACTACTCCCCTTCTTCCCTTTCAGAAAGCCAGCAGAAAATTCTCCAAAAAGAACTTTTTATTGAACAAGTAAATCTCGCCAAAAACCTTAATCTTCCTTTGATTATCCATTGCAGAGATAGCTGGCAAGACATTTTTATACCCGAGCTTGCCGATACAACCGGAGTCTTCCATAGTTTCACTGCCACTGAAGTAGAGGCCAAAAAAGCATTTGAACTGGGTTATTACTTAGGGTTATCCTGCATTGTGACTTATCCGAAAAACGAGCATCTAAGGGAAATTATTAAATGGGCACCATTAGATAAAATCTTAACCGAAACTGATTGTCCATTCCTTCCTCCACAATCCCAAAGAGGACAAAGGAATGAACCAGCAAATGTTTTGGAGGTTATAAAAGTAATAGCCGATGAAAAAGGAATCAGCATTGAAGAGGCGGCCCAAGCCACTTGGGAAAATGCCTGTACACTGTTTTCTCTGCCGACAAATCAGGTTTCTTGAGGTATAATGACTCTCAATGCGTATTTTATTGATCTTTATTTTCTCCCTAATCCTGTCTTTTTACTTTTCTGATTTAAGTTCAAGAGTTTGGAGAAAAATTTGGCCCCGGAGGGGATGGCCAATCTCATACCATCATAGTTTAACAGGATTGATTTTAGCTTTAATTGGGATAGCCGCTTTAGCCTTTGGCCACAAAACCCTGGGCTCCCCGAATAATATTTTCTTGGGTACAGCACTTTTAGGGATTGGCATCGGGACCGCCCTGCACCACCTTTTATCGGAAAATTTTATAGTCTCTGAAAAAATGGAGAAAAATTTCGTTCAAAAACACGAAACGGCAACCGAGCGGTTTTTGGAAATCTTACCGGGTGCTTTGACCTGGCTTGCCTTAACTTCGCCCGTCTGGCTCTCTTTTACTCTTCCTTTTGCTTTAGCTTACCTTATTCTGATCGCCGATATATACTGGCTTTTTAACGCCATTAAAATTTCCGTCCTTATTTACTTTGGATATAAAAAAATGGTTTATGCAAAAAAACAGGAGTGGTTTAAAAAGCTAAAAGAAGAGTTCCCCAATGAGTGGGATAACTATTACCACTTCATAGTACTGCCTACATATAAAGAAAGTCTAGAAATTCTACAGCCTGCTTTTGACGCCATCGTCGGCTCGGATTATCTTTCGAAAAAAATCTTTATCGGAGTCGGACTCGAGGAAAGGGATTCGCCTGAGAAAATAGCCCAGGTAAAGGAGTACTGGAAGAAAAACGGCCATAAAATTGGCGGGGCTTTTGTCACTATCCATCCTTACGGCCTTCCGGGGGAGTTGGCCGGACCTGCTACCAACCGTAATTGGGCAATTAATAACGCAGCTAAGGAATTTGCTAAAATGGGCATTGACCCGAGCAAAGTTATAGTCACTACACTGGACGCCGACTTTGTCATCCACCCCCAGTTTTTAGCCGGAGCCCTGCACAAGTACCTTTCTACACCTGCCGGGATACGTGACAAACGGTCATTTACCGGGGCATTCTTGTATAACAATAACTACTGGCAAGCCCCAGCCCCTATGAGGCTAATATCTTCCGGTACCGCTTACTGGCAGCTTTCGGAAATGGTAGGAAGCGATAAATATATCAACTTCTCTTCCCTCTCTATGAATATGCAGTCGCTTTTAGATATCGGCCTTTGGATTCCCAACAAAGTTAACGATGATTCCGGATTTTACTGGAAAGCCTATTATCATTTTAAAGGCGACTATAAAGTTATCCCCCACTTCTTACCCATCTCAGCCGATGCTGTTTTGGATGTCAGTTTAGCCAAAACTTTTCAGAATCAATACCTGCAGCTTAAACGCTGGGCTTACGGCGTAGAGCATATCCCTTTCATAGTCAAACAATACTTTAAAGCTACAGACCTTGATTTCTGGGATAAAACCGACAAACTCTCCTTTATAATGTGGAGCTATTTCAAATGGGGCACTTTGGCACTTTTTATTGCTTTCGGAGGAATTTTAATCCCTTTTTTGAACCCCCAGTACTCGGAATCCGTTGTTGCCTATAATATGCCGATTATCTCATCCTGGATCTTAACCGCCGCATATATCGGCCTTTTGGCCACCATTATCGTCCATGAGAAAACTGTTCCCCCAAGACCAAAGTCCTGGGGGATCTTCCATAAAATCTGGTCATACCTACAATGGACTTTAATGCCTTTAATATTAGTCACTATAGCCACTATTCCGGCTATTGACGCCCAAACCAGGCTCATGCTGGGCAAATATATGGAGTTTAGAGTCACCAACAAAGCAAGATCCAGCACATAGTTTTTAACCCAACCATGAAGAAAATTCTGAATTTATGGAAAACTTCTGACCGTTTGATCCTATTACCTGTTTTAGCTTCAGGTATATCAGTAATAGTTATTATTACGCTTTTTTTTCTTATCCAAAATAGCCTGCCTCAAAAACTTCCGCTATTTTATTCTCTATCATGGGGGCAGGCCCAGCTTTCTGCTAAACAGCAGTTTCTTCTTCTTCCGGTTATACTTATGCTGGTCACCCTTGTTAATACTCTAATCGCCCTTCAACTCCACCCGGTCCAGCTTGTGTTAAGAAGAATTTTAACTGTCACCCTTATTTTTATTAACGCCATAATCTCTATAACCGCCTTAAAGATCTTATTTATCTTTATTTGATGGATACTTTAATACCTGCACTTTTTGCCTTCATAGCCACAATATTCTCAATACCCTTAACTATTCGTTTAGCCAAAAAGTATAAACTTATAGACGACCCTAAACTTCGCCCCCATCCTGCCCATACCCAATCAAGGATAGTGCCGCGGGCAGGAGGTCTGGCGATCTACATAGGCATTGCAGCAGCTGTATTTATATTCTTACCCATTGAAAAACATATCCTGGGTATTTTTTTAGGGTTAACCATTCTTCTTATAACCGGACTCATTGATGATAAAATCCCCAGCTTCAACCCTTATAAACGGCTGGTGCTGCTATTTATGGCAGCGGGCGCGGCGGTGGGTTCAGGAATCGGTATTTCTTTTATTACAAATCCTTTTGCAGGACTTGAAAATATGCCCTTGTGGCTTAGCGAATCGGTCATTTATCTGGACCGGATAGTTATTCCATTCAATTTATTTGGCGATCATAAAATTATTCTCATAGCCGATCTTTTTGCACTCCTCTGGATTGCCACTATAACGCAGGTAATAAATATGTCCAAAGGAGTAGACGGACAGATGCCGGGGATTACAGCTGTTGCTTCGGCAATATTAGGCTTACTGTCCTTAAAGCTTTTTTTCCAGGGAGATCCGAATCAATTAAACATTGCTAAACTAGCTTTTATTACAACCGGTGCCTCTTTAGCCTTTTTAATTTTTAATTGGCATCCGGCCAAAATATTCCCCGGGTTTTCCGGATCAACTATTTTAGCCTTTATGCTGGCCACGATATCTATTCTTTCGGGAGCCAAGATCGCCACAGCGCTTTTAGTACTTGCCATCCCCTCTGCAGACTTCGTTTTTTCGGTCTGCAGACGGGTTTTAAGCGGAAAATCACCGGTTGTAGGTGACAGAGGCCATTTACACCACCGTCTTTTAAATTTAGGCTGGTCACATCAAAAAATTAGCTTGTTTTATATTCTGGGATCTGTTATGTTGGGAGCAGCTGCCTTGCTTGCATCTACCGAAGGTAAAGTTCTAGCGGTAATTTTTGCTGCGGCAGCATTTTTGGGATTTGTAATATGGGTAAGCAAAGCTTCTTTACGAGTCAACTCATCTGGGGGCTTATCAAAACAGCCAGGCCCCGGCAATGGATAAAAAATTTTGCGCTTTTTGCAGGGCTAATATTCTCCGGCTCACTTGACCATCCCGCCGCACTTTCTACGATAACCCTCTCGTTCCTGATTTTTTGCGGCCTGTCTTCTGCAACCTACTTTTTAAACGACGTTTTTGATATCGAGCGGGACCGCCAGCATCCTTTTAAAAACAAGCGGCCGGTTGCATCCGGTTTAATTTCTCCGCCCCTGGCGGTAGCTGTTTCTTTGGGGCTGATGGTATTGCTGCTCCCTTTATCCTACCAGCTGGCTCCTTCCCTTTTTTACGCCTCCTTGGGATATCTGGTCCTACAACTTGTTTACTCTTCCTACCTCAAATCGGTTATTCTTTTGGATGTTTTAGTCATAGCTGCAGGATTTGTTCTGCGTGTTTATGCCGGAATTTGGGCCATTGATGCCCATTTAAGCGTCTGGTTTCTTCTTTCTGTTGTATCATTTGCTTTATTTTTAGCCATAGGTAAAAGGCGATCAGAGCGGACCCTACTGGCCGAACAAAGTGCAGGCAGACACAGGGAAACCCTGCTACATTACCCTGAATCATTACTGGATAGTTTAACGACTATGTTTGCCACCTCAGCCTGGGTCACCTATGCTCTTTTTGCCTTCCAACAACCTCCGATCTTGATAAAACCAAACTTAGTCGGACTCTTAAACGCAATCGTCCTTCCTTTTTCAGAGGCTAAATATATGATGGTAACCGTTCCTTTTGTACTTTACGGGGTGATGCGGTACCTCTATGTAATATACGAAAAAAAAGAAGGGGAATCGCCCGAAAGGGTTCTTTTGACCGATACCCCCCTCCTTACCGTAGTTATCTCCTGGCTGATTGTAGTTATATTTATTATTTATTACCTCGGAGGTTAAATCTTTTGGACATACTGGGAAGAGACATACCCTTCCGTATTATTTTCTAATCTAACCTTAACCCATCCGGTTAGCTCTTCAAGCTGGGATACTGTGTCTCCCGGTGAGACCCTGCCTATTTCCGCCCCGGCAACATTCGGCTTATCCCTAACCCTTAAAAACCCTGTCGGAGTTTGTTTGACTGTTAACTTAGTCGTCGTAGTAATCGAAGGGGCTGGAAGATTTATAACCTCGGCTTCGGAAATTGCCAGATCAACCGCTATAGTTAAAGACATATTTTCAGGAAGAACAGCTTTAATACTTCTTTTAAGAAAGTTTTGATGGTTCAATATAAAAGTGTGGCTCCCGGGTAGGATTTCGTTAATCTTTAAAGGTGTTACTCCATAATCTTTTCCGTCTATTTCGATAGTCGCTCCATCCGGCCGGGAGGTGAAAATAACACCTTTGCCGCTGTCTAAAGTTAAAATCTCACCTGACGCTGAGGCCACGCTTTTGGAAAGCTCCCTGTTAACTACTGAAAAAGTGCCTCCGGTTAGTTTAACTTCCCCTTCCCATACGCCTTCACCCGCCTCCAGTTTAACTTTATAATTACCTGCCTTAAGATCCTCACTTTCGAAAGGGGTCTTACCAGCACTTACCCCGTTGATTGAAACCATAGCCTCCGGAAGAGAGGAGACCTTAAGCCGTGCCTTTATTTGAAATCCCAGAAACTCGGCTGCCGGTTTAAAACCTATACGGCCGATCAAAAATAAAAAACTTAAGATCAGAAAGACAATAAAGAGATTTTTCTTCATCACACAAGTCTATTTAGTATAACTTAAAAATTATAACAAAAAATCACCCCTTCTAAACTTGCTTTTACGCTCAAACCCTGCTATAATCCCCAAGTCCCAACTTCAAGGTTGGGATTTATGTTATTTAAGCAGAATAAAAACCTTCTGCCTAAGGATCTTGCGGACGGGGTCGCCCCAAAAACGCAAAATCCCCAACATCAGCTTTCAAGGTTCAGGGGTTTGAGAAAGCGCCTAATATTTTTCAGAAATTCCAAGTGTTCCAGAATAGTCCTGGGGAGTGCTTTGGCACTTTTTTTAACAGGTTACCAGCCCACCCTGGCTATTCCACCCATAAAACAGTCTGTCGCTGCAGCGGAAGCTGATTTTACTCAGGAACAGTCAATCACACCAGCCGATTTTGCGGATATATTTGTTCTACCTCACCCTGGGTATCTAACAACCCGTTTTTCTACCTGGCATCCGGGAATAGATATTGCCACAGGTTTAAGTATGCCGCTGCACCCGATTGCTAAGGGTAAAGTTGTAGAAACCTCCTTTGGTTTTTGGGGACTGGGCCATTATATAGTTATAGAACATGAACAAGGATTTAAATCTACTTACGGCCATATGGGAAAAATCTATTCCAGAGTTGGAGATTCAGTTGAATCTTCATCAATTGTAGGGACAGTAGGAATGACAGGGCGGACAACCGGCCCGCACACCCATTTGGAAATAACCAAAGACGGCCGCTATATTGACCCGTTAACTATTTTGCCTTCTATCTCAAACTGGCCTGCTACAGCCGGAGAGGCGCCGTATGGGGCAAGTGACAATAAACCGGAAACAAAAGCGGAAACAAAACCCCAAGTTACATCTAAAACCCCTGTCCTCACTTTTACCATAAACGATATTAAAAAGGCCGAGCAAAAAAAGGAAAAAGAGGCTAATGACCCTCTACAATCTCACCTTCAACTGTTGCAACTGGGCCGGATCTAAAGCCAAGCTGCTCTCTCTCACGGTTAATCAGCCGCTCAAGCAGGTTTTTAAACTCAATCGGATAATCTACAAAACTTAAGATTATTTCATCCTTATTCATGCCGGCTGTGTTAATTACTATCTTACCGTGATGCATTAAAAGTTTTTCCAGGAAAGTTTGGATAACGTCAATATGGGTAATTTTGTCGTAAAGTGCAGACGTCATCTTGACTGTAAGCAGGCCTTTTTTAATAATCACCCGCCTTGTGGTTAATAAATACCTGGTTGCGTGGTGGGCATAAATATTTTTAAAAACACCAACAATACTAGCCAAAATTAAGCCAAGCAGCAGCCCATACCCTAAATTGAAGTTTAAGAAATAAGCAGCTGCCAAAAATCCCCCTATAAAAATAAACCCGGGCATAGCCAAACTTAGGATAAAAATTTGACGCAGATAAACTTTCCCCAACCCTGTTACCAGCACGAGTTCCTCGTCTTCAGCCAAAAACCTGGCAAACGCCTTTTTTTCATCTTCTGAAGGAGAGTTTTGGTAATGAAGTTTCCCCATAATCCATGTTTATTGTAGAACAACTATCCGGTAAATGCTATTGACTTCACTTAACCTTGTGATAAAATCCCCATTAAGATGGAGCGATCAAAACGACCCGGTGTAGTTTTTGACAAGGATAGTCTACTTCACTGGAGACCAAAAGATGAGCGAGAAGACCGACTAAATCGTACCTTTATAAAACTCGGAGCGGCATTAAACCAGCACGAGTGGGAACATGGTGTTGATAACCCATGGGATTTGGAATTTTTACACCTACAGCCCTCCGAGGCAAGAGAACGTGAATATTTGGATGGAAAATCAACTGATGAAAAAATTCGGCTTTTAATTTTACGCGAGCGGGCTGCATATTTTCATTTATTAAGAGGAGAACAAGAATTCCCTATAATGCGCAGTCGGGCAGAGCTCATGACATTACTGGGTAATATAACCCCTAAACCGTGAAGACCCTTTAGTATTCACCCATTCCGCCCATGCCGGACGGAATAGCCGGAGCTTTCTCTTTTTCTGGTTGGTCAGCTATTAAAACATTGGTAGTCATTACCATAACTGCTACAGAGGCTGCATTTTGCAACGCCGTGCGGGTTACCTTAACCGGATCAATAACACCGGCCTTTACTAAATCCTTTAATTTCCCGTCTGAGGCATCAATACCCATATTACCCGTGCTTCGTAAAATTTCAGCCAGGGCAACTCCGGCATCCATCCCAGCATTTTCCACCAGCCTTCTAAATGGCTTATCCAGGGAATTTTTAATAATAGCCACACCTAACTTTTCTTCATCATTGTCCGGTTTTAATTTATCCAAAGCTTGGCTGACCCTAATTAATGCAATCTCCCCTCCGGGGACTATACCTTCCTCAATTGCCGCCTTGGTAGCTGCCACAGCATCCACCACCCTCTCTTTTTTCTCCTTCATCTCAATTTCTGTCGCAGCACCTACATTTATCACTGCCACCCCACCGGTTAATTTTGCCAACCTCTCCTGCAGTTTTTCTTTATCAAATTCCGAATCGGAAGCATTAAGGTCACGTCTTATTTGGGCAATACGGGCATCAATAACGGATTTTTTACCCTTACCGTCAACTACTAAAGTAGCATCTTTAGTGGAAGTTATCCTACCCGCCCTGCCTAATTCCCCAACCTCCACAGACTCCCATTTCCTGCCTAATTCTTCCGAAAAGACTATCCCACCGGTTAAGGCGGCAATATCTTCCAACATCGCCTTTCTTCTATCCCCAAACCCGGGAGCACCTACCGCTAAAAAGTTAAATACCCCTTTGAGTTTGTTCAGTACCAGCATAGTCATCAGATCCGTCTCCACATCATCGGAAATAACCACCAGGTTCTTGGAAATATGGATAAATTTTTCCAGAAATTTAACAAAGTCCTGGGCGTCGGAAAGTTTTTTATCGGTAATTAAGATATAGGCGTCCTCAACTGTTGCTTCCAGCTTATCCCCATCCGTAATAAAGTATGGGGAGGCAAACCCTTTATCAAATTCCATACCCTCTTTATAATCAACAGACATTTCCAAGGTCTTGCCTTCCTCGACAGTGATGACCCCGTCCTTGCCTACTTTAGTTAAGGCATCAGAGATAATTTTGCCGATCTCATCATCCTGGGCAGAAATAGTTGCCACCTGGGTGATCTCTTCCGGGGTAGTTAATTTTTTACTTAATTTACCCAACTCTAAAACTAAAACATCCACCGCTTTTTCCATCCCCCGCCGTAAAATCATCGGGTTGCTCCCTGCCTGGATATTTTTTAACCCCTCGGCAATAATGGCCCGGGCTAAGACAGTAGCGGTAGTAGTCCCGTCTCCTGCTACATCATTGGTTTTAGAAGCTGCTTCCTTGATAAGCTGGGCTCCCATATTTTCAAAAGGATCTTCTAAATCAATCTCCTTAGCAACTGTCACCCCATCATGCACAACGGTCGGAGCTCCCCATTTTTTATCAATGGCCACATTACGGCCTTTTGGCCCCAAAGTACTTGCCACAGCCTCAGTCAGGGTATTTATACCCTTTAATAACTTTTCCCTAGCATCAGCATCAAATTTCAAAATTTTACTCATGTCGATGTTGTGACCTTAATGCATTAATATCGTCATCCAATCTAGCACTGCTATCTTCTTCCAACACCCAGTTTAAGATGGAAAGCCTGGCATTTGCCTCTAACCACCTCTTATCTAAATACGCTATTAACTGTCTCTCCTTTTCTTTTTTTGGATCTAATTCATTAACTCGCCGCTCCATATCCGCCTTATCCTCAGCTATTAAACCTCTTACTTCTTTTAACTCTTCTTCTTTTCTCATCTTTTCTCCTTAAAAATTATATGGATACTCTTCCGTTTCAGCTATAGTCTTTATCTTTGGCTCATCTTCCTCTGTTTTCTTTTCTTCAGCTAACATCCGGGCAACACCCAGCTTGTGCATATAGAGCCCCCTCATCGAGCGCTTAATGTCTTTTATACTCGAGACTGGTATATTTTCTCTTTTTTCTTGCTCTTTCATATTTTATTTGACTAAAGCCATGATGTCGTCGAATCTTACTAATTTTAGATCTTCGCCGTTAACTTTTATCTCATCCCCACCCCACTTTTTATAAAAAACCCTATCTCCCAAACTCACCGGGGATTTTACTACCTTGCCGTCTAATAAAACCAGGTCGTCTCCTACTGCGATCACCGTACCAAAAGCCGGCCTTTCCTGGGCAGTTTCAGGCAGGATGATACCGGAAGCAGTTTTGGTTTCGGCAGGAATAGGTTCTACTAAAATATAACCTGAAAGGGGTTTTATAGAGGTTTTAGTTATTAATGAATTATCTGTCTTTGCCATCTCTTAGCAATTACCTTCCTGGTGTGCTATTTTATGGCAGAGCTTAAGACCTTGTCAATAGGTTCAAAGGTCAATAATTTGATTTCCCACCAAATAATCCCTTACTGCTTCAAAGATAACCTTGTGCCCTTCGGCGTTACCATGTACCCCATCCTCTAAAAGCTTTGAGTAATCGGTGTTTATAAAATCCTGGTAAACCTCTATAAAATGGATGCTGTTTATCCTACAAGCAGATTTAGTAATCTCATTATATTCACTAACGTATTCATTTTTATATGAATACCCATCCAGCCATGGTATCGGGTCTACCCTATTATCTACTGGTAAAGTCCCCACAAAGACAATCTTTTCGGAATACTTTTTAGCCAACTTTATGAGCCTCTCAACATTTTCCTGATACTTAACCGGGGGACACCTTAACTCCCTTGTCTCATTATTAAATAGAGCGTCATTTATGGCTGCCGAGAAGATGAAAATCGTATCTTCCCCTTCCCAAAGCCTCCTTCTGGTTTCGTCCTCAAACCTCTCCAGTATCCCTTCCGTATCATCCCCGTCAATTCCCAGGTTATAAACTACCCATTCAAATTCCTGCTTAGTTTCTATAACTTTTTTATCAATCACTTTACGAAGACGTTGTACCCAACCGCCTTCCAGGTCCCAAGCCCCATAAGTTGTACTTGCCCCAAAAACTAAAATCTGCGCCATACTTATTTCCCCACCAGATATTTATCCAGAATCTGTTTAACCCCCGGCTGGATTGATAAAAGCGGTACTTCCGGGTTTCCTCCCTGCAGCGCGGAATTTACCGCCCCTTCGAAAAGCTTAATCATCTCATCATTAATTCCGGCATCCCGGGCTTCGGAGTTTAAATACCAGCTTTTATAATAAGGAGCTTGTGTAACATACGCTCCTAAAATTGGATCTGCCACCTGGAGAGAAGCCATATCCTGTCGGGGGTAGGGCAAAAAATTATTTTTTGCCTGTAAAACATCCGGAAAAGCGAGGTATTTAACAAACTCCCAAGCCTTTTTCTGGTTTTTCGAGCGGGATGAAACCGCTACTGCCCAAAAGCCCCCGTAACTGATCTTCCCACCCGGAAGTTGAGGCACCGGTGCTACCTTAAAATTTAAATTAGGGTTATCTCTTTTTAAAGAGACTGCCTTACCCGCCGGGGCAAAATATAAAGCAAGCTTACCTGTTGCAAACATCTGGGAAGAAGGGGGGAGAATCACATCCCAGGTTTTATTCCTCGGGTCAGTCACAAACCCTGTATAAAACTGTAGCACTTCAGACCCTGATCTGGTCGCAGGGACAGCTAAATTGCCATCCGGCTGCTGCATAAAAAGCATACCGATAATCTCCGGCCAATAGTCTACATTAGAAGTTGTCCCCATTGCCGCCCCTGCAGTTTGAATCTGGCCGGCAGTATTTTTCACCGTAACCCTCCTTGAGACATCTAAAAATTCCTGCCAGGTGGCGGGAGGCACTACTCCCGCGGCCTTCAGGATATCTTCGTTGTAAAGCAAAGCCAAGCCGTCAATCTCTTTCGGAAAAGCATAAATTTTCCCCTCCTTAGTTAAAGCTTCTTTTGCTAAAGGATAAAATGTTTTTGAGTAGTCATCCATCTTTACCACATCCTCGGGAGCCGCTGAGAGGTCTCCTGAAAACATCGGAAGCCAAGATGAATGGATTATAAAAATATCAGGCCCCTGCCCTGCCTGAAGCTGAGTCTGAAGCCTGGTGCGGTAGTTTAAAAGAGATTGCTTTATAAAGGAAACTTTTACTTTCGGACTCAACAGCTGGTAATTTCCAATAATCGGCCTGAAAGTATTTTCTTCTTCCCCTAAACCCCAATAAGTTAAAGTTACGTCTGTTTCTTCAACTTTTTCTTTCTGTTGAAGTAAGTCGCTGAAGCGCCAAAATAAGACCCCTAAAAGCACAGATATCGCCACTACTGCAAAAATTATTTTCTTCACACTTCAATTATATTGTACAACCCTTTACAATGAACATGATGAAAAGAAACCTCTTAAAACCTGCCGTTTATTCCCTGGCTGTTTTGACCGTAATCGCATTTTCTTATCTGCTTTTTTTGGTTTACTACGAGAAAAGCTTTTATCCGGGTGTTAGTATCGGCGGATACCCTATGGGTGGGAAAAGCCCAGCCTCAGGCTTAAAAACCCTGGATTTAGAATTTAAAGAAAGATCCGGCTCAATTGAGATGCAATATGAGGATCAAAATTTCACTCTAGACCTAAAAGGTGCCCAGCCGGAGATTAATATAAAAGATAAGGTTACAGAGGCTTATGCCTCAGGTAGATCAGGAAGTTTTCTTGAAAATCTGCGTTTTCAGTTTCAAGCTTTGTTTTTCGGAACTAATTTTCCGCTTAACTTAAGATATGAAAAACAAAATCATCTGACCGACCAGATAGAACAGTTGGGAAAACTTGTAAAAGTTGAGGCAATAGATGCCAAAATCACACTGGCAGATGATTTACAGATTACACCCTCAAAGACAGGTAAACAACTGGACCAAAAAGAACTTCAGGAACAAATCTCCCTTTACTTAACTTATCAAAGAAATGCTCCGGAAACTTTACCGGTTAAAATTACCGAGCCAAGATTTACCACCGCTTCCGCCCAAAAAGCAAAAGCGGTATTAGAAACCTTAAAACAGTCACCAATCACTTTAAGTTATGAAGATTTTTCTTTTATTATCGACCAGAAGGTATTACTTAGAATATTAGATACGCATAAAACTAAGCCTGTACTTGCCTCCCTGGAAACAGAAGGCCGAACTATTACATTGGAGGAGATCAGTTTCGGCTCAAAACAAATTACTGATGAGCAGTCTATACTTGACCCCGATAATCTTGAAGAATTTTTGAATAATTTAGCTAAAGATATAAACCAGCCTACACGCGACGCAAAATTTATTTTCGACACCGGTGCAAGACGCGTCCGGGAATTCCAACCTGAAGTTGAAGGAAGAGAGCTAGACATTGGCAAAACATCCAAATTAATTACAGCTGCCTTAAGTGATGTTTCCGCCCGTAATATAACCCTACCGGTAAAGGTAACAAAACCAAAGATCAATGCTTCATCAATCAACTCCTTCGGGATACAGGAGCTTTTAGGGCAGGGCTTTTCCCGATTTGCCGGCTCTATCGAGAATAGGATCTATAACGTTGGGCTAGCTTCCTCACGTATCAACGGCACATTAATAGCGCCGGGAGAGACTTTCTCTTTTAACAATGTCGTTGGAGAGATTTCCGGCGCTTCGGGATATAAACCCGCTTACGTCATCAAATCTGGAAGGACCGTCCTTGATGACGGAGGAGGAGTTTGCCAGGTTTCAACCACCCTTTTTAGGGCTGTTTTAAATGCCGGGCTGCCAATCACCGCACGAACTGCCCACGCCTACCGGGTGGGATATTACGAACAAGGATTCCCTCCGGGTCTGGATGCAACAGTTTTTTCTCCGACGGTAGACTTTAAATTTAAAAATGACACAACAGCCCACATCTTAATCCAGGCTTATACTTCCGGGACTTCTTTAACGATTGATATTTACGGCACAAGTGACGGGAGAGTCACAGCACTTTCCACTCCTAAAGTTTTAAACCAAACTCCCCCTCCGCCGGAACTCCGCCAGGACGACCCAGAACTGCCTCGCGGAACTGTTAAGCAAGTGGACTGGTCAGCTTGGGGAGCTAATGTCAGTTTTACAAGGAATGTGACCCGGGCCGGACAAACCTTAAATTCGGAAACCTTCAGG
>Ga0082335_1004626_pt1 | contig 20337 bp, 15 predicted proteins | sample Subgrocontami58m_FD_72375 | JGI IMG/M metagenome (GOLD analysis project Ga0082335, IMG submission 72375) | Subsurface groundwater microbial communities from S. Glens Falls, New York, USA - GMW37 contaminated, 5.8 m (SPADES assembly) (version 2) ... | reverse complement strand
CGCGCCGTGGCGGCGCGGCACGATGACGTCGAAGCGCTCGTCGGGCAGGCGCAAACGCACAGGGAACTCGGCCATCTCGAGGATGCGGCCGACTGTTTCGAACTGGCGCTTGCATTTTCGCCGGATCACCTGCCGGCGCTGCTCGGATTGGCCCGGCTGCGCTGCGAGGCGGGGGATTGTGACGGAGCGCAGGTTTTGCTCGAGCGCGCGGCGCGGGCGGCACCGCGCAGTGCTGAGCCGTACTTCGAGCTGGGTCTGACCCACAATCGCGGCGGCAACACGCGTTCGGCGCTGGCGGCTTACGAGCGCGCGCTTGAGCTTGCGCCGGATCACGTCGCGGCCTGCATCAACGCCGGCCTGATTCAACTCGCGCAATTGGGGAATCCGGGCAGCGCGCAGCGGTATTTCGAGCGCGCGGTCGCACTGCAGCCTGATTTGATTGAAGCGCAGGCCAATCTCGGGCTCGCGTTGCAGGAGCAGGGCGAATTCGAGGCCGCGCGCGCGCATTACGACCGGTTGATCGAAGCCTATCCCGACGTCGCGGAATATCGGTGGAACCGCGGCCTTGCGCGGCTGAGCGCGGGTGATTTTGCGCATGGCTGGGACGATTACGAGGCGCGCAACGAGCGGCCTGGCAAATCCGTCGCACGCCATTTTCCGCTTGCGCCCTGGACGGGCGGCGGGCTGGGTGGGCGCGACATTCTGATCTACGGCGAACAGGGCCTGGGCGACGAGGTCATGTTCGCCTCGTGCGTGCCCGACGTGTTGCGGCAGGCACGCGGCGTCGTGATCGAGTGCGATATGCGGCTCGCTTCCCTGTTTCAGCGCTCATTTCCCACGGCGCACGTGCACGGCGCGCCGCGCGATGCCAGCCGCGTCTGGCTGAAGGCATTTCCAGAATTGAGCGTGCAGGTCGCGTGCGGCAGTCTGCCGCGGTATCTGCGCCGCAGTGCGGGAGATTTTCCGCAACACAGCGGCTATCTCGTTGCAGATCGCGCTCGCGTCACTGACTGGAAGTCACGTCTGGCGGGAAATGGCGGTGCGCTCAAAGTCGGCTTGAGCTGGCGCGGCGGCACGCGCAAAACGCGCGAGGAACTGCGCTCGCTGACATTCGTCGAGTGCCTGCCCTGGCTCACGGCGCGCAACTGCCGGTTCGTGTGCCTGCAGCGCGGTGATTGCGCGGAAGAGGTGGCGGTGGCGAAGCGGCTGGGCATCGGGTTTGATTGGTGGCCCGAGGCGCTGCAAGACACGGACGAACTCGCGGCATTGATTGCTGCGCTTGATCTGGTGATCAGCGTTCCCAACACCAACATGCACTTGGCCGGCGCGTTGGGACAACGGTGCTGGATTCCACTGTCACACGTGCCCGAGTGGCGCTACGCATGGCACGGTGAAACGATGCCGTGGTATCCGTCGGTACGGCTGTTCCGTCAAGCGCGTCCCGGTGATTGGCCGTCCGTCGTCGCATCCATCATGGCCGAGCTGACATGAATTTCTCCCGGCGCAACCCAAGCCCGCGTTACCTGGAACTGACGCAGCTCTATCGCCGTTTGCATGATGAAGGCGAGCGGCGGCTCGGTCTCGCGCCCGAGGCCACTTATCCGGGCAAGAGCCTCTTCCCGCATGCCAAACGCATAAGGGATCTGATCGCCAGCACGGGCGCCCAGACCATACTCGATTACGGCTGCGGCAAGGGGTACCAATACAATCCGACCAAAATCACCATACCGGGCGAAGGAAACTGGGACAGCGTGATTGATTACTGGGACGTGGACGAGGTGTGCTGCTACGATCCGTGTTACGAGCCCTACTGCAAGCTGCCGGAAGACAAATTCGACGGCGTGATCTCGACCGACGTGCTTGAACATTGCCCGGAGGAGGATGTAAGGTGGGTCGTGGCCGAGATTTTCAGCTATGCGACGCGCTTCGTGTTTGCCAATATTGCGTGCTATCCCGCTTTGACCACCTTGCCCAATGGCGAAAACGCGCACTGTACCGTGCGCCCCATGATGTGGTGGAAGGCCATTTTCGATGAGGCTGCCAAGGACCATCCGGGCGTCACGTGGAAGCTTTTGGTCGAAGTTCACGGTAACCAAGACAGTTGATTGCATTGCGGACGACGCCCGCAGTCCGGGCGCGGTGTCACGTGTCGATTGCGATATCTACAGCGCGGCGAGGACGGTGCGGGAGCTGTTGACCCCGCGCATCGTGAGCGGCAGCGTAATTTTTTCGACGAATACGTGAATTACCCGGCCGGGCAGCAGCACGAATTCAGGGAAAATACGGCAAAATCGTGCGATGGATTTCCGCACTGTTCTGAGGCACTGGCGCGGGAGGCATAATACCGCCCCCGCTGTCGCCGAACCTGCTGCCCCGGCGGCCGCGGAGGACACTGTCGTGGCCGAACTGCTGCGTCTCGGTGCATTGCAGCGCCAGCGCGCGCAGCACGAGGAGGCAGAGCGCACCCTGACGCGTGCGATCGAGCTCGGGCATGATTGCGGCGAGGCGCACCACCAGCTGGGGCTCGTGCATCTCGAGCTGGGTCGCTTCGAGGACGCCGCCGACTGCCTCCAGCTGGCGGTACATTTTGCGCCGCATCTTGCCGCGGCCCATCGCGATCTGGGAACTGCGCTCGCCCGGCTGGGTCGCGTCGCGGAGGCGGAAAGTGCGTGCCGCCGCGCGCTCGAGCTCGATCCGCAGTCTGCTGCGGCGTGGTTCCAGGTCGGTAATGCCTGCAAGGCACGCGGCGAGCTTGAGCAGGCGGTCGAATGCTATCGCTCGGCGATAACGCATGACCCAGGGCTGGTGGATGCGACATGCCAGCTTGCGTTTGTGCTCTACAAGCTGGGACGCTACGCGGAGTCGCGCGCAAGCTGCGCGGCAGCACTCGCCGCCAGGCCGGACTTCGCCGCGGTGCACCACAACCTCGGTTTGCTGCTGCTTGAGACCGGCTATCCGGAAGACGCGCTCGCGAGCTTCGAGCGTGCGCTTGCGCTGCAGCCCGGCACACCGGAGACGCAAGCCTGCATTGCGCACGCCTTGCGCGATCTCGGCCGCCTCGACGAGGCGCTCGCACATTACGATAGCGTGTTGGCGCGCCAACCGCAGTTTGGCGACGCCGTGCTCAACCGCTGCTGTGCGCTTTTGATGCGCGAGGACTACGCCGCCGGCTGGGCCGAATACGAGCGCCGTTTCGCGGCGACCGCCACACCCGAGCGGGACTTCCCATTCCGCGTCTGGCACGGTGAGCCACTGAGCGGCAAGCGCATCCTGGTCTACGCCGAGCAGGGCCTCGGCGACGAGATCATGTTTGCTTCCTGCGTGCCTGACATATTGCAGTGCGCCGGGCATGTGATTATCGAATGCAGCACCCGCCTGGCGCGGCTGTTCGCGCACTCGTTTCCATCGGCGACGGTACACGGCGGAAGCAAGGATGACAGCAAGGCGTGGTTGCAGGCGCTGCCGCCCACCGACTTCCAGGTCGCGATCGGGTCGCTGCCGCTGCATTTCCGGCGCCTGCGCACGGCTTTTCCGGCGCACGGCGGCTATCTGCGTGCCGCCGATGCCCGCATTGGATTCTGGCGCTCGCGGTTTACTGCGTCCGGCGGCGGGCTGCGCGTCGGCATTGCGTGGCGCGGCGGATCGTTGCGCTCGCGCCAGTTCACGCGTTCGGTCGCGCTGCCGAGCTGGTTGCCGCTGCTGGCGCAGCCGGACGTGGATTTTGTAAGCCTGCAATACGGGGACGTTGCGGCCGAGCTCGCGCAGCTGCGCGTTGAGCACGGTATCGTGGTGCGCAGCTTCGGAGAGGAGTTTGCCGATATTGACGAACTGGCAGCGGCGATTGCCGCGCTCGATCTCGTGATCAGTGTCGACACGACAGCCGTGCACCTGGCCGGCGCGCTGGGGCACCCGGTGTGGGTATTGCTGCCGAGCGCGCCCGAATGGCGTTACCCGCGCAGCGGCGTCACGATGCCATGGTATCCGTCGGCGCGGTTGTTCCGCCAGACGAAGCCGCGCGAATGGGCATCGGTGATTTCCGAGGTGGGCGACGCGATGCGACAGCTTGCACAGGTGCGTGATGTTTGAAATGGCCGCGTGCCGGAGCCGTGCGGCGTCATGAACTGGCCGGATTGGTTTTCCAGATTCCGGCCCGCTCGCGGCGCCGGCCGCGCGCCGGAGGCGTCATCGGATGCCACAGCCAAACAGCCTGAAGGCAGTGGCTCGGCCGCAGCCGAGAACCTGTTTGAAGCCGGCCGGGCAGCCTGCGTCGCCGGCGACTTCGATACGGCTGTGCGTTATCTCAACGCGGCACTGAAGATCAAACACGATCATGCACAGGCGCATTACTATCTCGGGCTGTCTCATCTCAACCAGAATCTTCCCGAGGACGCCGCGGATTGTTTTCTGTTGGCGATGCATTTCAGGCCTGATTTCCCCGAGGCCCTGCATCAACTCGGGCTCGTGGCGCGGCGGCGGCGGGATTACGGCGAGGCGGCGGCGTATTTTGAGAAGGCAATCGCGCTTGCCCCCGAGTTTGCTCACGCGCACAACAACCTCGGCTACACGCTGTTCATCGATCTCGGCGAACCCGAACGCGGCGCCGCGCACATCGAGGCGGCCTTGCGGCTACGGCCGCAGGATCCGGACATACGATGCAATTACTGCATGGTGCTCGCGCACCGGGGCCTCCTCGATGCCGAGCTCGCGCTGTGCGATGATTTGCTGGCGGCGCATCCGGATCTGCATGAAGCGCGGCTTAACCGCGCGCTTGCCGCGCTCAAGCTGGGTCGCTTTGCCGAGGGCTGGCCTGATTATGAGGCCCGCAAATGCGCGTACGGCACTTACGTCGCCAGGGATTTCGGTTTTCCGGAATGGCGCGGGGAACCGCTGGCGGGGAGATCGATCCTGGTATACGCCGAGCAAGGCCTCGGCGACCAGATCATGTTTGCATCGTGTTTGCCGGACTTGCTGCAGCATGCCGGACGTTGCATCGTCGAATGCTCGTCGCAATTGGAAAAGCTGTTTCGCCGGTCATTCCCGACGATAACAGTTCGCGCCGGCGAGCAAACAAATCGCGATTCGAGCTGGATTTCCGGGCTCGGCGCGATCGATTATCAGGTGGCAATCGGCAGCCTGCCGCTTCACTTCCGCAGCGATTTATCCCGCTTTCCACATCATAGAGGTTATCTGCGAACAGATTCGGAGCGCTGCGCGTATTGGCGAGAACAACTGGAAGCACTCGGCGCGGGCCCCAAGATCGGCATATCCTGGCGCGGCGGCGCGGTATCCACCCGCCGCGAGTTGCGCTCCATACCGCTGGAGCAGTGGCTGCCGCTGGTTTCGCAGGCATCGTGCCATTTCGTCAGCCTGCAATACAGTGACAATGGCGAAGAGTCCGGCAGGTTTACACGCGAATACGGTGTTCCCGTTCATCATTGGCAGCACGCGATCGACGATTTCGACGAAACGGCCGCGCTGATTGCGGGGCTTGACCTGGTCGTTTCGGTTCAAACCGCGGTCGCACATTTGAGCGGAGCCCTGGGCAAGCCTACCTGGGTATTGATACCGGCGGTACCGGAGTGGCGTTATCTGCAAACCGGAGACACGATGCCGTGGTATCCATCCGTCCAGCTTTTCCGGCAGCAGCAGGACGGGTGGATTCCGGTCATCATGCGGATCGTACAGCGCCTTTCGATGCGTCCATAACCGGAACTCGTGTGACGCCACGCGGCAGTTTCTGACGTTTTGGCGTCAAGATTTGTTGCTGCCATGCAGTGGTACCGATTCCATCCAACTGGAAACCAGTAATCGGGATTACGACCACCAAAATCAAAAAAGTGTTGATCAGGATTGTTAATACAGGAAATTTGGCATGATTCTTCAATATTCGTGCTAGCTTTGTGCGATTACGTCCGGCATGCTGCATCTGGTTTTAAAGTAATGAAAAGACAATTGAACGCCAAAACTTTGCTGGTACGGAATTTGCATTATCGAAACGCGTTTTAAAAAAGCGCGAAGTATAACGATTGTCTTTTTGTCAACCGGGAGCTTATATGAAACGTATCCAGATGGGTTTTACCCTGATTGAGCTTATGATCGTGGTGGCGATCATCGGCATTCTGGCGGCGGTCGCGTTGCCCGCATATCAGGATTACACCATCCGCGCAAAGGTGTCGGAACTGGTGCTGGCCGCGAGCGGCTTCAAGACCTCGATTGCCGAGAAAGCCACCTCGGACGGCACTTTAGCCAGCGCAGGGGCGGGCCTGACGCTGACCCCCTTCAGCGGCAAGATTACCGCTGGCGCGGTGAGCGCGGCCGGCACCATCACGGTTGCTGGCTCGGGGGCGACGTTGGGAACAGCGGTCAGTATCATCCTGAGGCCGTCGTTAAACGCCGGGCGGATAATCTGGGAATGCACTGCCGGCGCGATAACAGCCGGCACGCAAGCGCAGTGGAAGTACGTTCCGGCCGAATGCCGGCACTGATCCGTATTGCGAGCTGAGTCAACACCGGGTGCATCGACCGAGGCACCCGGGAGGCCGGGGCAGGGCTATTTATAATAGAATTCGACGCGGATTTTCCATGGTTGAATTGATGGTCGTAGTGGCGATCATCGCAATTTTGACAGCCATGGCGGCCCCCGCGTACCAGGATTACGCGATCCGGGCCAAGGTGTCGGAGCTGGTGGCGGCGGCAAGCGCTTTCAAGGATGCGATCGCCGCGAAAGCCAACGCCGACATGACGCTGGCCAGCGCTGGTTTGGGCCTGACAGTAACGGTCGTGGGCAAGATCACCGGCGGCTCGGTCACCGATGGTGGCATTATCACCGTCTTCGGCTCGAATACGTCAGTGGGGACGGCGGTAAGCATAATCTTGACGCCGTCGTATTCGGCGGGCCGGGTGACCTGGGTATGTGGTACCGGAGGCACAACCGCGCAGTACGCGTACGTGCCGGCCGAATGCCGGAACTGAATCCGATCTGCAATCATCGTCAAGGCGGTTCCGGGCCGTAAAGGCAGCAGTCGCGTCGATTGCTGTCGATGCCGCAAGCTTACAGCTTGTATACGCGGCCTGTCCGTTCGCGCTTGCCGCGATGCCTTATAATCAGAACTCTCACACGAATCGGTATCGCTCCTTGCTGCGATTGGCGAAAGCCATGCTTCGGAAAGCACTTCGGGGAAGCGGTGCCGAGAAATCGGCAGGCTCAGCGTTTGTCCCCGGCGGCGCTATGGCACCCGCCGCTGCGGTTTTGGAAATTCATGCGCTGATCGATGCCGGTGCTCTGGCGGAAGCCGGGCCGAGGATCACGCGGCTGGCGCAGGCTTACCCAAACGATGCCGAGCTTGAATTTCTGCGCGGACAGCTTGAGCGCAGGAAAGGCGATGACCGTACCGCAGCCGGCCATTTCGAAAACGCAGTCGCACTGCGCCCCGATCTGGCGGCTGCGCACGTCGAGCTTGCGAAGCTCCATATGGCGTGGCGTGAACCGGCACGTGCGCAGGCGTGTTATCAGGCGGCGCTCGAATTTGCTCCCGGCGTCGCGGGCCTGCATAACAACCTCGGTTTGATTCATCTCGACGCGGGGCGGTTGTCCGAGGCGGAACAGTGTTTTGAAAGAGCGTTGCAGCTTGAGTCAGATTTTGCGGCTGCGAAGAACAATCTCGGACGCGTGTACAGCGAACGCAGGCAATATGAGACTGCAATCTCATATTTTCGCGCGGCGCTCACGCTTGACCCGGGGCACATCCACGCGAGCATCAATATCGGGCTCGCGCTAAGCGAGCTTGGCCATTACGAGCAGGCGCTTGCACAGCTGAAGACCTGCCATCGCGCGGTCCCCGGCCGCACCGAAATCATTTGCGGACTCGGGAAGTCGAACTTCGAGTTGGGACGACTACGCGAGGCGCGGCAGTATTTTCGCGAGGCGCTGACGCTCGACGCCGATTGTGCAGATGCGCATTTCGGGCTGGCCAATCTTGGCCTTCTGGAAGGCAATCTGCCGGAGGATTGGCAAGGTTACGAGTGGCGTACCCGGATGCCAAGGTTCGCTCGGTACTACGACATGCCGGAACCGCGATGGGAAGGGCAGCGTCTGGACGGGAAAACGCTGCTGGTAAACGCCGAGCAGGGATATGGCGACGTACTGATGTTCGCGCGATTTCTTTCCCGCATCGGCCAGCCAGGCGCCACGATCGTTTTCCGATGTCGTCGGGCGATGGTCCGACTGATGCAGGATTTGCCCGGTCTACACCGCGTGATTGACGCGGAAGCCGGGGAGACGGTCAGGGCGGACTTTTCGATTCCGCTGCTCAGTCTCGGGCGTGTGCTCGGGATACGGCTCGCTGATTTGCCCGGGCCGATACCCTACCTCCGGGCTCTGCCGGGTCTGGTTCACGCCTGGCGCATTGATCCCGCCGCCGATAGCCCATTGCGGGTAGGACTTGCCTGGGGCGGGAATCCGTTGCGCATGCATCAACTCGGACGCATCCCGGCGGTCGATGAATATTGCGCGCTTGCCGCGATTCCGGGTGTGGCGTTCTATAACCTCCACCTGGACGGCAGTGCGGACGATGTCGCGCGTTTCCCAGTGCCGCTGATCGACCTTACTTCCCGCATCGAAGACTTCGCGGATACGGCAGCGCTCGTGGCCAACCTCGATCTGGTGATCTCGGTTGACACTTCAGTTGCCCACCTTTGTGGAGCGATGGGCAGGCCGACCTGGTTGCTGCATCCCGGAATTCCGGATTGGCGCTGGGAGATCGCCGGCACGGAAAGCCCCTGGTATCCGACGGTCCGCCTGTTCCGCCGTCGCGACGGCGGTTGGACCCAGGCATTTACGGCGGTAGCCGACGCCCTGCACAGGATTTCGCACTCACGATTGAATTCCTGAACAACGGGAAACATGCGGACCGCTCATGCGTCGGACAGCGGCAGCACATTCTCGTATGTTGCACAAAAAGTATAGCGTCGGAATTGCTCCTGCGGCACGAGCTCGGCCGGCAGTGGGAAATAATTGGTTTCCCTGAACTCCCGGTTCAGCAGGGCTCGAATGTCGATTCCGTCGTTGGCCCAGCCGGCATCCGTTGGAACGGCCCGGTAGACGTTGTTGACGACGTGGAATCTCCCGCCGGATTTGAGCGCGCGCCGTATCCGGCGGCTGTCGGTTTGCGGCTTGATGCAGTGCTGCAGCACCCATACCGCAAACGCGGCATCGACCCGCAGGCCGCTGCTTGCCAGGTCGTCGAACGCGCGCGGACTCACACAAATGAACCGGTCGTCGCTGGAAACGTAATCCAGCGCGAGCTGGCGCATGTTGCGGCTGATGTCCACGCCGATGACCATCACGCCGGCCCTGTTTATCAATTCGCGCGAAATTCTGCCGATTCCACAGCCGTAGTCGAGTACCACCTGCCCCGACTCGAGCTGGCATTCCTCGATGATCGTCTCGATGTGGGCGGGCGTTTCCCTGAGCCACCGTTCTTCCGTCGAGGCATACTCGGGGGTAAGGATGATCCGTTTGGCGGTTTGAACGTCGGCAACGTCAAAACAGGTCGGGTCGTAGATGGGCATCGAATTCGCGCTCGGGTGAAGACCGGTACTTTACGCAGCAAACGCGATATTGGCCAGTCCTGGCTCCTCACACGCGATGGTTATGCGTAAAATCATAATTTGACCTTCTCCCGCAGCCGGTGGCATTGTCTCGATGACCATACCAATCGCCCCACCCCGTGTGCGCTGACGCTGCAATGGACCTCAGGCTGGTCGAGGGGCAGTTACAACAGGTGCTCGAGAAATTTCGTGCGGGCGACTTCGACGCTTCGGCCGCGCTGCTCGACCGCATACTTGAAATCTCGGTTGATCATCCCGACCTGCTGCGCCTGGGCGCGGTCATTGCGCTGCGGCGGCGGCGTCTTGACGCGGCCGACCAGTTTTCGCTTCGCGCGATGGCGCTGCGTCCCGACAGCCCGGTGATCGGAAATACGCGGGAGCAGGTGCTGACCGCGTTGCGGAAAAATGATGAGGATCTTGCGGAACTGCGCGAGGTTTTGCGCATCGATCCGGGCTGTCACGAGGCACACACGGGAATCTGGAAAATCATGGGCGAAGGCGGCCGCATCGGCGATGTGACCGCCCTGATCAAGCGGCGGCTCATTGTGCTCGAAGCACAGAGCAGGATAGAGCCGCGGGCGGCCCGGGTGAAGATTCCCAATACCACCTTGTGCTGCGTCGACTGCAGCAATCCTGCGCTTGCGATTCGCGCGCTGAAGCTGACATTGAACGGCTGCGAATTCCCGCGCGCGATGTTTTTCACGGACCGCAAGCTCGACGCTGGACCGGCAGAAACAGTGATAATCGATCCCATCGAATCTCTGGACGATTACGCGCGGTTCGTCATGAAGCGTTTGCTGCCGTACATCGATACGGAATACGTGTTGCTGGTCCAGTGGGATGGTTATGTCGTGAATCCTGACGCCTGGTCCGATCAGTTCCTGCTGTACGATTACATCGGCGCGCGCTGGCCCCATGAGAAACTGGATATTCCGGCCGATCATACAGTGGGCAATGGCGGATTCTCGCTGCGCTCAAAGGCCTTGTTGCAGGCGCTGCAGGATCCCCGCGTGTTGGCGACGCATCCGGAAGACGGGGCGATTTGTCTGACCCACCGCCGCTACCTGGAGGAGCGGTATGGTATTGCGTTCGCCCCGGACGCGATTGCCGAGCGCTTCTCCTTTGAACATATCGAGCCCACCGCACCCACATTCGGATTTCACGGGCAGATCAATATCACCCGGTTTGTCGATGACGAAGCGATCCGGATGCTGCGGCTGCCTTGATCAGGCCATCGTTCGGCAGGCTGCGCTTCACGCGAGCCCCGGGTTGCCGCTGACGCCGGTCAGCCGGGGCAGATTGAGCTTGGGCGGACGAATCACTTTCTTGCTGCGCAAATACGCGGTCACGATCTCCCATACCGGCTGGCCGGACGCGCCCTCGGCGACCGGCGCCCAGCTTGCGACTTTGTATTTCTTGCCGGCCTCAATCGGCCTGCCGCCGAGCATCATGTCGGAAATCCGGCGGTCCTTGGTTGTGGCCGGATTACACGTGTAGGTCATGCCGCCGATGCGCGCCATGTCTCCGCCCTGCTGCTTGTAGGGGTCCGGATTGAACAGGTTGTCGCAGATGTCCTCGAGGACGCCCTTGATCGTCTCGCCGGTCATTTCGGTGAGCGTAATGTAGGGGTAGGTAATCGCGGTCTGGTTCATCACGTCCTCGAGCGTGATCGGCTCGTTGGGCAGGATCGAGGTGCCCCAGCGGAAACCGGGAGAGAACGCAATCTCGGCGCCTTTTGCTTCCATCAGCGCATCGAGGATAACCTGATCGAAGGTGCCGTTGAAGTTGCCGCGCCGGTAGAGCAGGCCTTCGCTGACCGCAAGTTGTTCCGCCAGTTGCGTTTCGTAGGGCGCGCGCACTTTGCGGATCAACTGCGCCATTTCGGGGTCGGGCTCGAGCAGATTCGCGAACACTGGCAGCAACCGGTACTGATAGCCGGCGACTCGCTTGCCCTTGACGTCGAGATCGAGCACCGCGAGAAACTTGCCGTTGCAGCCCGCATTGGTCACCAGTGTCACACCGCCGCGATTTTTGACCGGCATAGGATCCGGCACCGCGTCGTGGGTATGGCCGCCGAGGATGACATCGATGCCGGTGACGCGGCCCGCCAGCTTGAGGTCGACGTCCATGCCGTTGTGCGACAGCAGCACCACGGCGTGCGCGCCTTTGGCGCGCGCTTCGTCGACTGTCTTTTGCATGTTTTCTTCCTGGATGCCGAACGTCCAGTCTGGCACGAGATAGCGCGGGTTGGCGATCGGCGTGTACGGAAATGCCTGGCCGATGATTGCAACAGGCACGCCATTGATCTCGCGCATCACCCACGATGGGAACACCGGGTCGCCAAAATCGACGGTTTTCATGTTCTGGGCGAGGAATTCGATCCTGCCCTTGAGTTGCTTGTCGACGAGTTCCTTCACGCGCTCGGCGCCGAGTGTGAACTCCCAGTGGCCGGTCATGAGATCGACCCCGAGCAGCCTGGCTGCCTGCACCATGTCTTCACCCCTGGTCCACAGCGCGGTCGCCGATCCCTGCCAGGTGTCACCGCCATCGAGCAGCAGCGCGCCCGGGCGCTGTCCGCGCACTTTTTTCACCAGTGTCGCCAGATGCGCGAAACCGCCGATCCTGCCGAAGGTGCGTGCGGCGCGCGCGTAATCGAGATGGGAGTAGGCATGGGCGAGCCGCGAGTTGGGACTGATCCGGTAATGCTTGAGCAACGCGTTGCCAACCAGGTGCGGCGGTCTGCCCGTCATATCGCCGATGCCAAGGTTGACGCTGGGTTCGCGAAAATAACTCGGCAGCAGTTGGGCGTGACAGTCGGTGAAATGCATCAGCGTCACATTGTTGCCGAACTGGTGCAGGTCGTAAAAACCGCCGATCGCGGCCGCCGCACGCGCGTTATCGGCGAACGGAAATCCGGCCGCGGCAGCGACCGTGAGCGTGTGCAGAAATTCGCGCCGGGACATTGCCATGGGGTGTACTCCAAAATGAAAAGGCCTGGATTGCTCCAGGCCTGACGTGGGGCCGCCTCCAGAATTTTACTTACGGTTCACCGGTGACGCCGGGTCGGTCAGATACGCCACGACGTGGGTGATCTGTTCGGGCGTGAGGTGGCCATTATGGCCCAGCCGGGGCATGTTGGAGCAGGGAAAATATGCCCACGCGTTGTAGAGCTTTTCATAGGTGTATTTCACGATCGCGTCCGAGTTGCCGCGCTGCGCGCCGTAGCCGGCCAAACTCGGCCCGATGTTGCCGACGTTGAACTCTTTGGGGGCAAGCACGTGGCAGTTGGAGCAGAGCGCGCCGTTTACCTTGGCTTTCTCGAGCTTTCCGCCGCTGATGCGCGTGCCGGAGCCGTTGTATGCGAGCTTCGCGCCGACCTTCCAGTCACCCGCGAGCTTCCCGGATTGCGGATATATGATCGAGGCGCGCGCCAGCTTGAGCACTTCGTCTGCTTCCCCCGGCGTGAGCCTGGCATCGCCGATCTTGCTGCAGATCTGCTGCGACCTGTCCTGCACAAGGCGCTTGGCGTGCTCCGGCGTGGCGGAAAAACCCACCTTAATCATGCCTTCCGCGGTCTGCCGCGTCGTGGCTTCGTCCGGCAAGCTCGCACAGCCTGCGGCGATCAATACCGGAACAACAACCGCCGACCACGCCAACCCTGTTTTCTTGTGCATAGTTTCCTCCCCCGTTTGTCAGCGTTTGACGCCGGGCACCTGGATCACGGCGCCGTTGCCCTGATGGTTAAGATAGCTGGTGATGGCAACCGACACGTCGGACAGGTAGGCGAGGTCGGGCAAACGCATCTGCCAGTAGCAGATTTTGAGACGCCATTGCATCGTGCGCAGGTTGCTCTGCGTTCCGAGGTACGCGGGCCAGGTTGACGCGACCGCCTGCATCTGCTTCTGATTGGTCATGTTAGGCAGATCCTGCAGCCGGATGCGCTTGCCGTTTTCCCCGTGGCAGTTGATGCAGCCGAAGTCGGTCGGCCCGCTGCGGCGGTAGAAAATGTACTCCCCTGCCTTGTACGCGTCGTACTCCTTCTGGTGCGCGAGCGGGACGTTCATCTTCATCCCGTTCGACTTGGACGCGATGAAGGCGACCAGTGCCTCGACGTCTGACATGCGATCGAGGTTACCCATCGCGGTCTTGGCGATGTCCGCACGTTTGAATCCCTGCTGCTCGACCATGCAGGTCACAAGGCGCGACTCGAGGTCCTGCACGCTGTCGGTATCCGGGAAATAACGCGGCAATTGCGCGTATGCGCCATCGAGCTTTCCCGGGCCTATCCCGAAATCGCACTTCTCCAGCGACGCGCTCCTGGGACCGCGTTTCTGGTGGAAGAGCGCTTTTCCGCGTTCGACCCACAACTCGCCGGGATTATCCTCGGCCAGCATCTGCCGGCCGACCCCGAGCGGATCGCCTGCGGGGCCTTGCGCAAACGCCATTGCGCTCACGCACGCCACAGCGATCGCGGCAATGCTGCTGCGAATTCCAGACATGATGACCTCCTCCAGTACTGTTTTTAGCCGGCGGCGTGGCCGGCCGCCGTGCTTACGATTGCGCCGCCACGGCGACCTCGTCGGTGCGGGTGTCGCCTTTGTTGTCGGTCCAGGTAACGCTGATCTTGTCGCCAACCTTGGCACCCTTCACGCGCAGGCCAAGAAACGGATTGCGCGAAATAGCCTGACTCCACTGCGCGTCGAGCACGGTCTTGCCGTTGTGCGTGACCAGCACATTCTGGATGAAGTGCATCGGCACGATGGCGCCCTTGCTGTCCTTGCGCTGGCCGGTTTCCATCGGGTGCAGCATCAGGATGCGCACGTCAGCCGTATCAACCTGCAGCGTGGCGCGGATTTTCATCGGTTCAGACATACTCTGTTCCTTTTCCTAAATTCCGGGATCGCAACGGTAGGGTATCGCGCGGAAACCGGATCAGCCGCAGCCGCCAATGGTGATCTTGACTTCCTTGACAGCGGTGTAAAACTTGCCGTCAGCCTTGACCACCGCGCGCACGTTCGAGGTTTGGCCCATTTTGAGCCGGGTCGAAACGTAGCCCTCGGCGCCGTTCGCGATATCGAAAGTGGAACTCAACGGGAACGGATTCTTCTCGGCGATGATCGAAATGCTCTGGGTATTGGGTATCTTGCTGGTGACCGCAATCGGCACCACCGCGCCATTTTCGGCAATGTCCGGGGCGGTGATGATGATGTCCTTGCTTTCGGCCGGGTTCGCGGCGCCCAGGATTTTCAGCGAATCCAAGACCGATTTCGATTCGAATGCGGCTTTGTTCCAGACCGCGGCGAGTGCCGCGCCGCTCTTGAGCAGGCCGGCGCCGACGGCCAATGCCGCGCCCGAGAGCTTGAGAAAAGTTCTGCGTAGTTGATTCATCGATCCTCCTTTGCTTGCGCGCTTGTCGCGCTGTCGCTTGAGCGCCGCTTTGCCATCCGCAGCGCACATAGCGCAAAAAACCAGCGACCGTGGATGCTATCCAGAAAACGCACCCGTTGTCCACATCTTTATCATGCCGGGGCATTCAATTTTATTAACCGGCGATAAACAATCCTAATCTCGGGCGGGGTACGGGACGCGTCGTTTCGCTTCGGCATCGCGGGGCAATAGCGGCGCGCTAGCTTCTGATCCAATGACCTGATTTGCCGCCTTTCTTCTCGAGCAGGCAAATGTCTTCCAGGCGCATGCCGCGATCGGCCGCCTTGCACATGTCGTAGACGGTAAGCAGGCCGGTTGCGACCGCGGTCAGCGCCTCCATTTCGACACCCGTGCGGCCACGGGTTTCCGCGGTCGCCGTGCATTCGATCGCGTTGCGTTTGCGGTCGATTTTGAAATCGACGCTGATGCGGGTGAGGCCAAGCGGATGGGCGAGCGGAATCAGTTCGGCGGTGCGCTTCGCACCCTGGATGGCCGCGATGCGTGCCACGCCCAGCACATCGCCTTTCTTGGCACCGCCCGCGATCATCATGGCGAGCGTGGCTCGCTGCATCACGATGCGGCCCTGCGCGCACGCGACGCGGTGCGTCTCGTCCTTCGCGCCGACGTCGACCATGTGCGCCCTGCCGCCCGCGTCGAAATGGGTAAGTTTTTTCAAGGTATGCTCAAGGTCTTAAACGTATCGCACAGGTATTGCATACGGAACGGATATTCTAAGCCAACGCGCTGCTATTAATGACAACACAGGAACCCGGCCTACCGCGAAATTTCGATTTCGCCCGGCTGGGCCGCGGCTGCCATCGTCAGGCGGTCACGGACGGTGGCAATTACAGGTTCCCATTGCCCGAGCGCCTGCTGCCGGAACAACCGCACCGCCGGATACCAGGGCATGCGGTCACCTGCACTCAGATAGCGCCATTCCGGGCAGACGGGAACCAATACCCATGCGCATTTGCCGAGCGCCCCGGCCAGATGGACTACTGACGTGCACACGCTGATAACAAGATCTAACGCGCCCACCAGTGCAGCAGTCTCGCTGTAATTGTCGAGGGCTTCCTGCCAGTGGGGCAGTTCAATACCGGACCGCGACGCCAGCTCCGCGATCTCGTCGCGGCATTCGCCGTATTGCAGGCTGACAAAGTCATATCCTTTCAGCGCCAGCAAAGGCAGCCATTCGCGCAGCGGGATCGACCTTAATGCGTGGCGCGTCCGCGGCACGCCGCCCCGCCATGAGATTCCGATTTTCAGGCCCGCACCCAGACCGGCAAGCCGCTCGCGCCAGTACGCGACGCGCGCCGGATCCGGCTTCAGGTAACCTTCGTGCCGGGGAAAATCGGCCCACTGCTTGCGAAACAATCCCGGCAGGCTGCCGAAATGGGTTTGGCAATCGGGCCTCGCGCCCACTTCGGCCGAGCCTTTCCCGGACTTGGGATCGCGGGAAAAAAAAGTCGCCTGTGGAAAGGAGCGCGCAAACAGTCCCGTCAGCCGCGGATCGCATTCCACCACGCAATGTCCGGTCCGTGCGATCGCATCGGGCAGGCACGACGTAAACATGATTTGATCGCCAAGACCCTGCTCGGCGTAAATAACCAGATTGCGCTTCACATCGGCATGTCCGTCCCACGGCGCCAAAGCGTCGTCGCGCCGGAGTTGCGCGTCGGCACAACGAAAACGCCATTCGTATGCGGGCCAGCCGGCGCCGAAATCACCGCGCTGCAACCGAAGTTGCGCGAGCAGTACATGGGCTTCGGCGAACCCGGGGTCGATCTGCAAGGCCTTTTGCAGGATTGCCTCGCCAGCGTCGAGCTGGCCAACGTCGATATCGACCAAGGCGGAATTCAGCAACGCATCGGGATGGCCGGGGTCGATCTCCAACGCGCGCCGCAATGCCTGCGCCGCCAGATCGAGATTTCCGGCATCGTGCAGGCACAGGCCGAGATTGGCCCACAGCGCCACTGTGGCCGGCTGAATCTCGAGCGCACGGCGAAACAACTGCTCAGCGTCCCGCCAACGGTATTGCAACCAGGCCACATTGGCCAGTGCATTGAGCGCATCGATCGAGTCCGGTCGCCTTGCGATGACCCTCTCCAGCAGGGCGCCGGCGGCCTGCAGATGGCCGGTGCGGCCATAAATGATGCCGAGCTGGTACGCAACGTCGGGGTTATCCGGGTCGCGGCGCAATAATTCTTCGTAAAGCGGCCGCGCGGTCTCCATCTCGCCGGCGCCATAAAGCGCCTGAGCGCGCCGCGACGCGTCATCGTCTCCCACGCTAACTGCCGCCGCCGAGCGGCCGGCGGCCGGGGGCGTGGGAAACGTGCCGTGCACCGCTCCATCGCGGGCAAGCTTTCCGGCAACTGACTTCAGCAGATCAAGCAGCACAGCCCGACCCTCTCGCTTTACCTGCAACCGCACTGTAGGAACTTCGGCAAGTCCAGACTATCATATCAACGTGAAGTCGATAAACCTGTTGTTGGCCTGCGCTTTGCTGGCTGTCCCCGCCGTTTTTGGCCAGCGATTGCCCGATCTCGGCGACGTGTCGCAAAGCGAATTCTCGCCGTTGCAGGAACGCCGCCTCGGCGAGGGCATCATGCGCGAAATTCGTGCCGATCGCAGTTACTCGGACGATGCCGAGATATCCCATTATCTCAACGCGCTCGGCTATCGACTGGTGTCGGCGGGCGATGAAACGCGCCAGGAATTCGAATTTTTCCTGATCCTCGACCCGCAGGTCAACGCGTTTGCGTTGCCGGGCGGGTTCATCGGTGTCAATGCGGGCCTGATACTGGCCGCTCAAAGCGAGTCTGAACTCGCCAGCGTGGTGGCGCACGAAATCGCCCACGTGACCCAGAAGCATATCGCGCGCATGCTGGTGGCGCAGAAACAATCGGCGATCACGTCGCTGGCGGGGCTTGCGGTCGCGATACTTGCGTCGCGCGTGAGTTCGGAGTTGTCGCAGGCGGCGGTGGTTGCATCCCAGGCGGGCGCGGTCCAGTCCGCGCTCAATTTTACGCGCGACAACGAGCGCGAAGCCGACCGGGTCGGCTTCCAGAGCCTCGAGCATGCCCGATTCGATCCGCAGGCGATGCCCTTGTTTTTCGAACGCCTGCAGCGTTCGACGCGGTTTTATGAAACCGCCGCGCCGTCGTATTTGCGCACCCACCCGCTGACGTATGAGCGGATCGCCGACATGCAGAACCGCGCGCAGAACCTGCATTACCGGCAGGTCCCCGACGGCCTCGACTTCCAGTTGATCCGCGCCAAGCTCAGGGCCTTGCAGGACAGCCCGCAGGACAGCGTCGCTTTTTTCGAGGAAAGCCTCAAAGAGCGCAAGTATCTGAGCGAGGCGGCGAGCCGTTATGGCCTGGTGGCGGCGCTGATTCGCGCCAAGAACTACGCGCGCGCGACGCAGGAATTGGGTGCGCTGCGCAAGGCGGCGCCCTCAAGCCCGATCGTCGATACGCTGGCGGCGCGGCTTTTTGATGCGGCCGGTGACGGCGCGGCGGCGCTGCAGACCTACCGCGAGGCGCTGGGAAAATATCCCGGCTACCGTGCGCTGATCTACGACTATGCGGATGCGTTGTTGCGCAACCGGCAGCCCGGGGAAGCGCTCAAGCTGGTCGAAAGCCGGCTGCAGTATTCGATGTCGGATTACCGGCTCTACCAGCTGCAGGCGCGGAGTTACGCCGCGCTCAACAAGTCATTGCAGCAACACCGCGCACTCGCGGAATCGCAATACCGGCTTGGCAACATTCCGGCCGCAATCGAGCAACTGGTGCTGGCGCAGAAAAGCGGCGACGGCGATTTTTACCAGCAGTCGAGCGTCGATGCGCGTCTGAGGGAACTGCGCGCGATCGACAACGAAATGCGCAAAGAACGCCGCGACAAGCGGTAAACCGGAATCGGGTCGTTTCCGCTCTCACGCGCCAGCCAGCGGCTTGATCAGCGTATAGAGCAGGCCGGCCGCTCCGCACGCGGCTATGACCGGAATGATGCCGGTCTTGTAGCGCCACAGAGCGGCGAATGCGGCGATGCCGATGACCGCCGGGAGCCATTCGAAAGCGCCGCTGAAGCCCTGAGGCCACAGTACATGATAGGCGAAAAACGCCGCGAGATTGAGTACCACGCCGACCACCGCGGCGGTGATGCCGGTCAGGGGTGAAGTGAATTTGAGGTTGCCGTGCGTGGTCTCGATCAGCGGCGCGCCGAGAAAAATGAACACAAAACTCGGCAGGAACGTGAAATAGGTGACGACGAGCGCAGCCACGCTGCCGGCGAGAAACAGGCTTTCCGGGCCGAACAGCTGCCGGGTCCAGCCGCCGACAAAGCCGATGAACGTCACCACCATGATCAGCGGTCCGGGCGTGGTCTCGCCAAGCGCCAGCCCGTCGATCATCTGAGTTGCGGTCAGCCACTGGTATTGCTCGACGCCGCCCTGATAGACGTAGGGCAGCACCGCATAGGCGCCGCCAAAAGTCAGCAGCGCCGCCTTGGTGAAAAACCATCCCATTTGGGTGAGCGCGTGCTCCCAACCGTAGCGTGCGAACAGCAGCGCCATGACGCCAGCCCACAGCGCGAGGCTGAGGACCAGCACACGCGCGAAGCGTCCCCAGGTAAACAGCGCGTGCGGGGGTGTTGGCGTCGCGTCGTCAATGAGGGCCGCGCCGTAGTTCCTGCCGGCGGCGCCGTGGCCGCCGCCGGTCGCGAATTTATCCGGCGCGATACGGCCGCCGAGGTAGCCGATCACGCCGGCTGCCAGCACGATATACGGAAACGGCACGTCGAACGCGAAGATCGCGATGAACGCCGCCGCAGCAATCGACCACAACACGGCATTCTTCAGCGCGCGCGAACCGATGCGATACGCCGCAAATACCACGATGGCGGTAACCGCCGGTTTGACTCCATAGAGGATGCCGGCCACGGCCGGCACGTTGCCGTAGGCCATGTAAATCCACGACAACGCGATCAGGATGAACAGCGAGGGCAGGAAAAACAGCGTGCCCGCGATGATGCCACCGCGCGTTTTATGCATCATCCAGCCGATATAGGCGGCGAGCTGGGTTGCTTCGGGGCCGGGCAGCACCATGCAGTAGTTGAGCGCGTGCAGGAAGCGCCGTTCCGAAATCCAGCGCTTCTTTTCCACCAGGTCATGATGCATGATCGCGATCTGCCCGGTCGGCCCGCCGAAGCTGATGAAGCCGAGCCTGAACCAGTACCAGAACGCTTCGGTCAACGACACCGGCGCGGGCGCTGTCGCGGGCTGATTTTCCGTCATGGAAACCC
>Ga0082335_1004625_pt1 | contig 20337 bp, 22 predicted proteins | sample Subgrocontami58m_FD_72375 | JGI IMG/M metagenome (GOLD analysis project Ga0082335, IMG submission 72375) | Subsurface groundwater microbial communities from S. Glens Falls, New York, USA - GMW37 contaminated, 5.8 m (SPADES assembly) (version 2) ... | reverse complement strand
ATTTTTAATTCTTTCTCCGTTATTCACTTAAAACATAGATTGAGCTTAGATTTCGATACTTCTGTGCGTAATCGAGACCGTAACCAATCACAAATTTATTTGGAATTTTGAAGCCAATATAGTCAATTTTGACTTCATATTTTAAACTCTCGGGCTTCACTAAGAGTGTTACTACTTTCATACTTGCAGGTGTATGTTCTTTGATAAGTTGTTCGATGTAGTTGATCGAAAGACCTGTATCAATTATATCTTCAACAATAATTAAATGCCTGTCGTTTATATCTGCATTAAGATCTTTTACCATTTTTACTTTACCGGATGAAATTTTTTCATCGCCATAGCTCGATAATTTGAAGAAATCCATTTCACAGTTTATTGTAATGTTCTTTAGAAGATCAGCCATGAACATAAATGAACCGTTTAGAACACCAATAAATATGGGAAGTTTAGCTTTATATTCTTCGGATATTTGTTTGCCCAATTCAGCAATTCTTTTTTGGATTTCTTCTTCGGATAAGAAAGGAATAAATTTTTCCGTTCCAATCCAAATTTCATTTTTTTGATTTTTCATTTCACCCACAATTTATAAATCTTCTTTGTTTTTGGATTCAGTTTGTATCTGTCGTCTATCCTTAAACCAATAATCCAAACAATTTGGTTCCGGTTAGTAAGAACAAGTTGATTTTTTCTTTCTGATACGGAAATTTTTGAATCAGTCAGAAAGTCGGAAACCTTTTTGAAATTTTTCATGCCAAGCGGTTTGAATTTATCTCCAAATTTCCATGTACGTAAAATAAAATTTTCATTCATTCCGTCTGCAGAAATAAACTCAACTTTTCCATTATTCTTGAATTGGACGTTCTCACTCTTCACTAGTTCTATACCGATTACTTTTGAACCAAGGTTAATCCGATCACCAGTTTTCAACAGAAAATTATTATTAGATGGTTTGCCGGTTAATTCGATTCTAATACTTTCTTCTTCACGCAAAGCAATAAGTTTTTTAGAAAGCTGAATCTTCTTCCCTTTTTGTTTTTGAATTAGTGAGTTGATCTTAAGATAATCATCATATTCAAATTCATGTTTGAGAAATCTTTTAAAAATATTTAATAAAATCTCACCCGGAATTTTCCCTTCGAACAAATCGGCAAGAAGCAAAGGAAAGCTTACTGCATTTGAATTATGTGTAACATATTCCGCAATGATATGATCAATCAGTTTATGATTTAGGAATAAAGTGTTCTCAAAATTTTTAGATGAGCGGAAGAGTGCCTCATCAATAGCCGGATTTAATTTGAGCCGAATCAACGGAAGAATTCTGTTACGGATGTAATTTCTTTTATAATCATCTTCCATGTTTGATGAATCAACACGGAAAGAGATTTTTTCATGCTCTAAGTAATCACTGATCTCCTGCTTTGTTAAACAGAGGAAAGGACGGATAATATTTCCGCGTTGGATTGGGATTCCGCTAAAGCCGGAAAACCCGGTTCCGCTGAATAAATTTAATAGGATTGTCTCAGTGTTGTCGCTCTGGTTATGTGCAGTTACAATTTTTGTTGAAAGGGTTTTTTCCGCAAGCTGCTGTAAATTATTATACCGTAGATTACGTGCTGCTTCTTCAATCGAAATTTTATTTTTCTTGGAAAACAATTTTACATTAAGTTTTACAACATCAAGCGGGATTGATTTACTTTTGCAAAATTCCTTGGAAAAAATTTCATCTGCATCGGATTCTTTACCGCGTAATCCGTGATTGAAATGAACAGCATGTAAATCAATTTTATATTTTCTTTTAAACTTTTCTAAAAAATGCAAAGCAAAAACAGAATCGGGTCCGCCGCTGAAAGCGACTAAAATTTTATCACCTGCAGAGATCAATTTATTCTGTTCGATAAATCTTAAAACTTTTTGCTCTGTTTTTTTCATCTATTAATGACCATTAATAAAGAAAGTCTCGCATGAGACTCTTCGACCATTATCAATTCATTATTGCCACAATGTAAAATACCTCCCCATTTGGGGGAGACTGTGTGAGCTTCTATTCTATATTCAAAATTTCAAACTTAATTAGACCTGCAGGAACTTTAGCCTGAACAACTTGCTTTACTTTTGTACCCATTAGAACTTGCCCGACCGGCGATGTAATAGAGATCTTCCCCTTATCAATATCGGCTTCTTCCGGAGAAACTAAAGTATATTTATAAGTTTTGGAATTGTTCAAATTTTTAACTGTAAGCGTGGAAAGAATATGTGCTTGATCTTTCGGCATATTGGTAATATCAATTACCGATGCTCTCGAAAGGACATCTTCCATCTTGCTGATTCTTAACTCCAGCAAACCTTGCTCTTCCTTAGCCGCATCATATTCTGCATTTTCGGAAAGATCGCCGTGAGAACGGGCTTCGGCAATTCTTTCAGCCATAGCTTTTCTGCCGCCGGTTTTCATTTCACTTAGCTCTTTTTCAAGCTCTCTAATTCTCTCTTTGCTTAAGTAGACAAAATTTGTCACTCTATAAGCTCCTATTTATTTGTTCGGATAAAAAAAATTGCCACTGCTTTTTTGCAGTGGCAACACAAACTTATAAAAATATTGGATTGATTTCAACTAAGTTTTTATAAGGCGAGAGAGAGAATTGGGACAAATTCAGGGGCGGAGTTATTCCGCCCCGGATAAAAATTATTTCATAAAAATCATTTTGCGCGTTTGAATAAAATTTCCTGCTTGCAAACGATAGAAATATATTCCACTGACCAGTTTTGTTGCATCGAACTGCACATTATAATTTCCGACATCTTTCATTTCATTCACAAGTACTGCTACTTCTTTTCCAAGTATATCAAACACCTTCAATGTTAAAAATGATGATTCTGGAATTGTAAATCGTATTGTGGTTGTAGGATTGAATGGATTCGGATAATTTTGAGTGAGGATGAAATTCTTAGGAATTGAAATGTCATCAACACGCCTGACACTTGTGGTCACGCCCGTTGATTTAAGTACTTGCCCACGGATTTCACCACCAGGATTTGCTGAGGTATGAACATTCATATATAACATCCCTTTCACTAACTCCCTCAACAACAGATCAGTCAGCGGTTGACTCGCATCTCCACTTGCCCATGTCCCCGATCCCATATTGTTGGTGAGTGTAATAGTTTTCACGACTCCACCGTTCGTCCCTGCAGGTGCATTGTGGAAGTGTGCTGCTGTGGGTGTCAAGCCTGCTGCAGTTATATCATACGTTACTGTGCCATCCGTATTCAATCTCACTGATCCGGTTCCCGATGCCGTTGTCGTTACCGCTGGATTCTCCTGGCTTCCTTCCAACTTAGCCGTGAACCCTACTCCTGACGTCAACAACACTTGCCCTCGAATTTCTCCGCCCGGATTTGCAGACGTGTGAACATTGAAATATAATCTCCCTCTCAACAACTCACTCAGCAACAAATCCGTTAATGGTTGACTCGCATCGGCGGCGCTCCACACACCGGAGACTGTATTTCCCGTAAACGACACAGTCTTTACCACTCCTGCACTCGTTCCTGCTGCACCATTGTGAAAGTGCGATCCTGTGATCGGCCCGCTTAATCCATTCACTGTAACATTATACGTCAACTGGGTTCCACTTGCACTCAAGACAAACGTCCCTGTTCCGGACGCCGTCGTTGTCACCGCCGGAACTTCCTGACTTCCATCCAATTTTGCAGTGAACATAACTGAGGTTTGAGAAAATGAATAATTACTCGCCAGAATGAGAGTAATTAATATGTAAATGTATCTTTTCATGAAATCTCCTACTTTTTTGTAAAAATAAATTTTAAGAAAAAAGGTTCAAGTAGCGTTGCCCTCTTAAAGAACCTAAATAAAAGAACAGATAAGCATATTATTAAGTTCCTTTAACCACCTATCAAATCATACGGAAGCGATTTAAATATTCTGTGTTTTATTGAAATTCATTCTAGATGAATAGTATTGTGCATATATGTATATGATAATACACGTTATAAAGATCAAGGGGTTTGACTGCATTGAAGAAATGATGTTCAGGCGAGGTCAAAAAAAAGTATTTCACCAAACGTTGGCTCACCAATTGATAAAAAGTACTAATTATGCAACGGAGATTTTAGGTATCATTGACAAATATGTTGAACTGAAAATTAAAGCGTAAACTTTATCCGCATACTTTATAATTCCAGTTAATTATCATACATCCACCTCGTCTATCCTGCATACGGTTCTAAACTGGCAGAAGCGGCAGACCTTATTTTCCCTCTCCACAAGTTTTGAGAGGTGGAATCTCCCTTTCGAAATTGCCTTAACATAATTTTTAACATGTTCTATTGATTTATCAACAAGCTGCTCTACCGATTGAATCTCATCCCCTTTTCTTGTTGAAGTAACTTTATCTTTTCCAAAATCATCTACAGCATACTTTAATGAGTAGATGAACATTTCATTAGGAGAATATTTACCGTTGAATTTTCTGCTAAGTAATTCACTAGCTGCAAAAAGATAGATCGGAAGCTGAAGCGATATTCCGTTTTTCAGATCATCAAAACTTGGTTTTGCACCGCTTAGTTTGTAATCAATAATGTTGAAAGATTTTATCTTTTCATTCACTTCTATCCGATCAATTTTTCCGCGAAGTTCTATATTGTCAATAATAATTGGTTCCTGATCGCTTAATATCTTATCCGACCCGCTTTCTTTTAACCGTCCGAAACTTACTTCGAAGAACATCGGAATAAAATCATCTTCGCATTTCCGTTCTGTCTCTATGAACTTATACAGAATTGATTCTTTTTTATTCCCGTTTAGACCAAGAATTTTTTCACGTTCATAAAATGTTAACGGTGATCTAAATGCTGTTAACTGTAGCTGGTTAGCTGCGATCTCAAAAATTATTTTCTCTGCCTGCTGAAAAGTTTTTTCATCACAATTAATAAGTATGATTTTCTTCTCTCTCAATGAAGAATAAAATTCATACAATATTGAGTGAAGCAATCTTCCCATTTCTATCGCTTCAATATCTTCGGTTGGTTCTTCTATGGTTTCTATTCCCAGTACACGCTCAACAAAAAATTTGAACGGGCACTTAGCATACGTTTCAAGCTGTGAAATAGAATATTGTTTTGACAAAAATGTATTCAGTTTATTAGCAACGACCGGATCATCGGAACTAATATTTCCTGAATATGGAGATTCAACCGGCGAATCTGCATTTCTAATTTTTTCTATTTCAAGTGCATGTGATATTTTTTCAAGGTCAATGGTCAGATCATTTTTCATTTTATCACTAATAGATTCTGTCCCGTTTGTCCCAATGAGGGTTTGCAGATCTTCATTCGAAAAAATTATGTCATCATAATCATTCTCATTTTTTGATGAGATCGAAAAAACTTCTTCAAACTCATCCAGGAAAGTGGAGACAACAACTTCCCTTCCGCTTTCAGTTAACGGGTAAGTCAAAAAAAGTTTCTTCTTCCACGTGCATAGCGCTTGATAAAAACGATAACGTTCTTCAGTTTGATGTATCTTAGCGTGTTTCTTAAATGAACCGGAGAAAAATATTTCCGGCGAATAACGCGTGGGTAAATCTCCATCGCACAAACCGCCGATAAATAAATAATCGAATTCCAATCCGCGAATCTCATCAAGAGTAGTAATCTGTACGCCATAATCAGATTTTTCTTTTACATTGAAACGTGCCCAATTGCAAGCTGTACGTATCTGATTCATATAAAAATCAATCGCAAATACTTTTTCATTACCATATTCTCCGGATAAGAGTTGAAATATTTCAGACATTGTTTCAAGAAAATCGGTAAATGCTCTTACATTTTTTTCTTGATCTATCTCAATCGAAAGAAGTTTGAAAGGGATTTTTGTATTTACAATAAACTCTCTAAACCTTTTATGGAATTCATTAACCGGCAATTTTCCCTCGAAAGGTTTTAACAATTCAGATATAAATTGAATATCGCTCAGAGCTTTATTATAAAGGATCTTCTTTGTGTCTCGATCAATATCATCATCGCCTTTGTAATCAAGATTTGCGATTGCATCTTTAAGTGAATTGATCCAATTCTCTTTTCCGGCAACGATTTTTAGCTCTGATGATTGTCTATATAGATTTGAAACATCAACATCATTTGTATCTATGAAGCCGCTGCTTAATGCGCGGAAAATATTTTTGAAATAAAAATCGTTTTCAGCTATCTCCAAAAAATTTACAATTGCAGTAACCGGGTTTGCATTATCAAGCGGTGTTCTATCCGATAGATTGTACGGAAGTCCGTTCTTTTCAAATACATCTTTAATAGTTGATGAGTAATTCTGAATTAAATTAAACGCCAAGCATATTCTATGTGGCTCGCATTTTTCATAAGTAATTATTTTTTTTATTTCCCGAGTGATCAGTTCTATTTCTTTTTCGCGGTCAATGGCAATAATTTCTGAAATGCCGGCAGAATAATCAATTTTGGATGAAAGTTTTTGCGAGTTGAATAATTTATCGCGCAAGATCTTATGAAATTTATTTTGATCCCGAATGTTTTCTTCTTCAATGTTAATAAATCCAAGATGATAAAGTTTGTCGTAACATTTATCAAGATGGGAAAAGATCAACTTATTGTTCCGGGAATAATCGAATCTCAAAAATAATTTTGTGTTACCCACGCTGGAAAGTTTTTGAATGATCTCGATTTCCGGATTTGAAAACTCATTGAATCCATCAATAATTAACAGATCAACTTCATCATATAGCTTACGAAAGTTTGCAATAAATTCTTTGGTTGTAAGTTGATTCAGTTGAGAGTAAATATCTCCGGCTTCGTAAGCATTAAGCGCAAAACATTTGTTGCGGTAATTTTCATAAATGTCCGCAATATCTAATGCTTTTTGTTTCTCCGATTGTTCTAATTTTTCAGCTTCGCTGCGTAATAAGTTTGGCGTAATTCCCTGCCGTTTGTATTCAGAAATCACATTCTTAATTCGATCTAAAGCGCCGAAAGGAATTTCATTTTTATAAAGAGAAAAATATTTCAGATCAATTTCTGCAGCGCTTTGTCTGATAAAAACTGTGGCTGCCGCTTCACTCAGCTGCTTGAAAGGATGTGTGATAGAAAGAAGTTTTGTTGAAATCGTTCCGAGTGTTTCAATGTTTAATCCTGATGCAGCACGGTGTGGAATTCTTGATATAAATTCTTTTTTAAGATTTCTTGCTTTACGGTTCGTTGGAACGATCAACAATAATTCGTTCAGCTTAGATGTATTAATCTTTTCACTAATTAAAAGATCAACATTTACATCTCCAATATTTTCTTTTGTAAGTATCATTTACCAAGCATTAAAAATTTATATGAGGTTCTAATTTGTTTGGACAGATCAAGATTCAGCAATTTTATTATTTCCTTAAATCGAATCCCGGCATCTCTGCGTGTTGATACTATTAGTGTCTCCAGTTCAAGAAATTTTCCAAGTCCTTTAACTTCATCAAGATGAATCCGCGTATTCTTATATAAATATAATATTCTTTTTTTCTCAACGATTGTATCAATCTTAAAAATATCGCGTAAATATTTCTCCGGATTTTGTCCTTCTAACCGGAGTAGTTCATAGTTACTCCAGCGTTTTCCCTTTTCATTACGCAAATATTTGACTAAGGTAAAACTATTCCTTTCAATTCGCAGTTTAAGTAATCCGTTCTTAGTTTTGTAGTAAACGTCTTTTTGTCTAAGAATACCCTTTTTTTCGGCATTTATTCTTCTAAGAACATTTATTAATTTTGTATGTGATTCTACTTTTATTTTTAATTCTAAATTTATCGGCATTTTTTGAACCAAATTATGATTTGTGTTGTCTAACAAAAAGAGATTAATCTTTAGTGTGAATTAATTTCTCCGGTTGCTTTTTAACATATAATCCATATCTTTAATAAGAAGCTTAGCAAAAGGAAATATAATATGAAAGTGTTAATGATTCTGCTTTTGATTATTCCAATAGGATTTACCAGTGCACAAAAAATCGGCGAACTAGCGCCTGAAAGACCGCCTGAAATATTTCCGAACAATACTTGGGGTGTGGATATTATGTTTGGCGAGGGCGGATTTGGTCTTGGCACATTTTTCCGAAGATCATTAGCTACAGATCTCACCGGATTTATTGATTTTTCAATTTCCGAAACAAAGGATGATAGAGAAGTTCAGTATATAGATTATTTCGGCAACACATTTACACCGGATAAAGTAAATCGTGCTTTTCAACTGCCGATAAATCTTGGTTTACAGTACAGATTATTTTCAGAATCTTTAACTGAAAACCTCCGCCCATATTTAACATTTGGTGTTGGACCGAATATAATTATTACTACACCTTATGATAAAGAATTTTTTAACGCATTCGGTTATGCACAGACTAAATATGCCGTTGGCGGATATATCGGCTTCGGTGCAAATATGGGAACGAGCAAATCAAATTTGGTCGGTCTGAATGTTAGATATTACTACACGTATGTTTTTGGTGAAGGAATTGAAAATCTTACTAACAATTTTAGAAAAAATTTCGGGCAGTTTGCTTTAACGCTTACAGTCGGGATAATGTATTGAAATCTGAAACTATTTCTTTCAACGGTTTCAGCGAAGAGATTTTTAAATTTCTCCACGGTTTAGAAAAAAATAATTCCGTCGAGTGGTTTCATAAGAATAAAGAACGGTACCAAAAGTTTTTAGTTGAACCTGCTAAAGCATTTATCACAGATCTTGCCCCATTCTTAAATCAACTTAATCCCGCAATTAGAACCGAGCCGAAGTTTAACAAAACAATAATGCGTTTGAATAAAGATATGCGTTTTGCAAAAGGCGAACCTTACCGCGCATTTTTATTAATTCACTTCGGAAAATTCAAATTAGACAGTGAATTTTTTCTCTACTTTGAACCGGATGATTATCAGATCGGATTGTTCATCAACAACACAAAAGGTGATAATCTTTACTTCAGACAAAACTTATCAAAGTTCAAAAAAGAAATTATTTCTGTCTGCAGCCGTTATAATATAAATGATAACTTCAGTTTATATGAACTTAAGAAAGACACTGAAGAAGTGGTTGGAAAATTTAATGCGGAAAAACATTACTCGAAGCTGGAAGAAATTGAATGGATAATTCTTCATAAGAAGAAAAAGCCAAGTCTAAAAAAACTATACTCGAGCGAAATAATTCCGGAGATGATGAAAACAATAAACACACTTTACCCGCTTTACTGCTTCGCAATCTCACCGCAGCCGATGAAAGAACTGCAGAAGTTTGAAGATAGTTTTGGGAAGATGAATTGAAAAATAACAAGAAGGGTTACTGTCTAAAATAATCTTTTTTATCACAGTTAAAAAATTTAGTTAGAGTGAATGTCGTTACTTGATTTCTAAATCATCGGTGGATTACCGATTGTCTTCTATATTTTTAGATCAACAAATTTCCAGTAGTTTGATTTATCTACCTTATGCACCCTTGCATTGTACGTTTCAATAAACCCCTTCGGTATTTTCAAATTCTGCTTCTCAGAATATTTTAATTCATATCCGGTTATTACACCGCAGGTTTCTTCTACATAGTCAATTTCTTTTTGATCGTACGTACGCCAGAAAGAGCTATTCACTTTCTTATTCGAATAAGCATTTATTTTCATTCTTTCCGAAATACAAAAATTTTCCCATAATGCGCCTACATCATTCCTCATTGAAATAGGATTGAAATTATTGATCAGCGCATTTCTTATTCCGTTATCATAAAAATATATTTTAAATCCTTTGGTTAACTCTTTACGTAAATTGCGGGAAAAGGAGTTAAGCTTAAAGACCACAAAGCTCTGTTCAAGCAGATCAATATATTTTTGAACTGTTAAACTATTTACCCCCAGCTTAACAGCCAGCTCGTTGTATGTAACTTGATTTCCAAGTTGAAGTGCGAGTGAAAGAACAAGATTTTTCAGCAAACTCGATTTTTTTATCCCTTCGAACTTCAGCAAATCTTTGAACACATAACTTGAAGCAATCTCATGTAGTTTGTTCGACGCGTCTTCATCGTTAGAGGTGTAAACATCGGGATATGAACCGAAGCGGAGAAGTTTTTCCAACTTTGCATCAATGCTAAGCCAATCCTCATTTGCTTTAATTTCCAATACTGAAAGCGGGTAAAGTGTGTGATGAATTACCCTGCCGGTCATTGACTCGGCTGTTTTGTTCGCTAAATCGAAACTCGATGAACCGGTAGCTATTATTTGCATATCCTTCAATGTGTCGGTAATTATCTTTAATATTTTTCCGATCTCCGGAATATTCTGGGCTTCATCTAGAACTATGAGTTTATAATTTCCTAAAAAGGTTTTTAGTTTTTCCGGTTCGGCATCTTTTAAGCTTTGTTCAATAGATATTATTTCACAGTTTAAGTAACGTCCTTCATTTGGAAATTCTTTTAGGATTGTTTGTACAAGAGTTGTTTTACCTACTTGTCTCGCGCCGTAAAGAATTATTGTCTTTCCTTTGAAAAGATCATGTTTTAAGATGTTTTTTGATAATCTTGCTATTATAATTGAATAATTACCGTTAAAATTTTGATTACGATAGCAATATTAATGTATTTTCAAATAATAGCAAAAATTTCTTCCCGACACCATAAATATTGTAGTCTTATCTTAAACCTATGAAAGAACTGCAGAAGTTTGAATGAGTTGATCGCAGTTTGCAGTATCCAATAAAAATTACTTACTGCTTACTGCCAACTGCCCGTGCGTGATAGATTAAAAGCAGTTAATACAGTTAATGAAGTAAAATTAATCGTTATATTAACAAGAAAGTTAAAACACCTTTCACTATATTTTAAGCAAAATCATTGGAAATTATGCAACAAGAGAATTTGTTTCCGTTAGAAGCAAGAGAATTTACAGCTCGTCAAATAAATATTTTGAATTCTCCAAAGCAGTTAGGACATAGCGATATTGATTCTTTACCTTACCTGAAAAAATTAGGGATTGATATAATAAATAAAAAACAGCCTATTCAGTTTACACCTAATGTTAATGAGGCAATTCATCGTTGGGCTCCATATGTACAAGGTTTCTCAGCTTCTTTTGTTCAATCCGTTTTTGATCAGTATAAATATGACTATAGAAATCCTATTGTTTTAGATCCCTTTACTGGTTGTGGTACAGTACAAGTTCAATCCAAACTCAATGGTTATAAATCATTTGGGACTGAACTTAATCCTCTGCTAAAATTCATTGCAGAGACAAAGCTAAATACGTGGGATGTTTCACCCAAAGAGTTACTAAAAGTTTTCAATAAAATAGATTTATCCAGACCTATCAAAGCACCTCAGTTTTTGAAATCTGAAAAACAATTTTCAAGAGAAGTTTTAAAAAATTTAGAAATATTAAAAGGCGGCATTGATAGTCTATTTAAGAAAACAAATCAAAGAATTGTCGATTTGCTCAACCTTGCTTTTTCTTCAATCCTCGTTGATGTTAGTAAATTAAAACGAAGTCCCTGCCTTGGTTATTCCAAAAGTAAAAAGGTTGATCCCCATGCCCCTTTTGTCTTGATGAATCAAAAGATATATCAAATAATTGAGGACCTAAAAATCATACAAAATGAATTTAGCGATTTTATTTCAACGTCTAGCCAAGTGTTTTTGGCCAATTCGATGGAGTATAATCATTCAAATAAATTTGATCTAGTAATCACCTCTCCACCTTATATGAATGGGCTTGATTATGTTATAAATTATAAGATTGAGATGGGCTGGTTAAATTTTGCTGCTAATCAGAACGCACTAAAAAAAGTAAAAGACGAAATGATCGTTTGTGATAATGTTTCTAAAGGATTGATCAAAAATTTTACTCCCGTATATTCAAATGACTGGATAGAAGATATTAAACGAAGCATCCAAAAAAACATTTTAAGACGCGGTAAATATAGACGCCTGGATATGCCTTTTATAGTTCACAAATATTTTGATGATATGTATAAAGTCTTCAAAATGATTGTACCAAAAATCAAAAATAATGGTAGGTTCATTCTTGTCGTTGGTGATAGTTTAATTGCCGATGTTTATGTCCCTACTGATCTTTTAATTGCTCAAATAGGAATTGACTCAGGATTATCAATTGAAAAAATTGAAAAAGCAAGAAACAGAAGATCTGGGCAAATTAGAAGTTATAAACTTCGCGAAACTATAATCACATTACGGAAATAAAATGGAAGAAAAAAATATTGGTTATTATGAAGATCCTAAAAATGGCGAAAGTATTATTCGTTCAAGGACTACCGAGCAAATTCGTTCTTGGGATTTCCCTCGTTCAATAAAAGCATTAGAGACGTTTAACGATGAATTAGGTAAAATCGATTATCCTGGTATTTACATTCTTATCGAAACAAAGTTGAATAAAGTGTACATTGGCGAAGCTAAGAGTCTTTATACAAGACTCAAAACTCATAGTAATACACCTGAAGACAAGATTAAAAATTGGGATCGTGTAGTAATAATTAATGATGGTAGACCTGCAAATCAACCTGATTTTAATGATAACGTAGTTCGCCATGAATTAGAACATTATTTGATCGATTTATTTAAGGCGAACAAATATAAAGTTGTAGCACAAGGTGCAAAGCAAATTTTAAACTCTTTGCAAAAAGTGATCGTTACAAAACTAATTTTAGAATTAAACTTCTTTCTTATTAAAAAAGGATTAATTCAAAAATTAATTGCTGCAGGAGGCCAAGAAGAAGTTATGTTGGACGATCTTAAAAAGATTTTAGATAAGTACAAGTACAGTATTACTGAATTCAAATCCTATGAGGCAACTATAAATGGTGAAAAAGTTTTTATTCGTCCCGGCAGTAAAAAAACGAAAGGTTGGCAAGTTACTTTTCGTGATGTCTTCAAAAAAAACCTCCTCGATGAAAATGGTTCTCTCCTAATGCCACGAGATGGAATTTTACTTATTCCATTTTCCGAAATTAAAAAAGCAATTAACGACGCAGATGCCTTTAAGAGAAATACTATAGATATTTTCATTGCATTTGAAGAAGACAGTATAAAACTTCGCTATAAAAACAGTGAGGTTGATGTTACAGCTCATCGTATTGTAAAATAAAAAAATTCAAAGGTGATCTAAATAGCCCATCAAGTGAATCACTCATGGCTGTTTGGTAAACTTTTTCGATGCGGTCATATTAAGTCTCTTTGGGTTTGGTTTTTCAGAATAAGTTGCTTGTGTAAAGTAGATTAGCAAAACAAAACTGATTTATCCGACAAAAAGACGCCGGACAGGTAAAATAAAGTGGCTTTGACAAAACTTAGCCGTCTGTTTTGGGCTGCGGTTTAGTTGCCACTCCGTTAGCTGGCAAATTAATATGCAAGATATTCTGTTTTATAAAAGTATAGTTAATGGTTTTGATTATTCAGAACAGCAATTTGAATTGATTCATTCCGATCTAAAAGAGTCAATAGATATTTTTGCTTATATCACAAATGGAATATGGCAAGAAAATATTCAAGATTCTGATTGGAAATATTCTACGGAAACATTAGCTAAAAAATATCTTGTTCAATCCTCAACTTTATTAGGTATTTTATTAGGCACTGAGTTGGATTTCAAAAAATTATCTAAAAGAATTGTTCTAATAGATTTATCAACCATTTATATAACCTTAAGAGCGCTTATTGAGAACTATCTTGTTCTCCACTATTTGTATTTTGAAGATATACCGGAAGAAGAAAAAAGAATGAGATGGATTATATACCAGTTGAGTGGAATAAAATCTAGGCGCAGCATTACAGATAGCAACCTAAAGTATGAGAAGAAGACAATTATTCTAGAAAGAGAAAAGAAACAAGAAGCTGAATTGCTTAAAGAACTAGAAACAAATCCTTATTATCAGAAAATCTCTGAAGAATCTAAAAAATATATTCGTAAAAATAATTTAGCAAAAGTTAAAAACTGGGCAGATATTATTTCATCTTCAAAGTTGAATCAGAATAATTTTCACAGAATCTGGAAACTTTATTCTAACTATGCACATTCAGAATATCTTTCGGTTATCCAAATTTATGATTATATGGCAAATCCCGAAGAAACAATATCTGTTCGAAATTTAACACTATTTTTTACGCTGACTTTAACCTGTGTTTTAATAGTAGATTTTTCTAATCTTTATAAAGAGCTACAAGAATATTTTGATAAGCTTGATGACAATCAAAAAAGAATTATAAAACTATTTTATAGTCTAGGTAAAAACGCCAGCTAACCCGCGCCTCAACACGACCGCGAGTACGTTGCGGGTTAGGAAGTAGCTATAAGTTTTGTTTTACAAAGTTAGTTGCTCTTTGAGTGTAGTAAACAAAACAAATTTCTAAATAATTATTGGCGTTGGCTTTTCAGCGTTGCATTCTTGTTTTGGGCTGCGCCTTAGCCACAACGCCGTCAATTTATTTGAAATAGATATGAAAAAAATATTTCTTGTATTAATGCTTTCACTAAATTTTTTGCCGTCTGTAATATGCGGGCAGGTTAGTGATACTTTACAAAATAATTATACTCAAGGTTTATCCATAAAGAGCGGATTAAGTTTCTCCGCGGTTAAAGATGAATTTATTTCTAATGAAAAATACTCCGGTTCTTCTATCAACTATTTAATCGGCTGGACTAAGTATCATGAATCATATCTATATGATTTACGGATGGAAGCAATAGCCGGGGCTGAAGTAAAAAACAATAATGTTTCTGCCAAAGTAACGGATTTTAATTTAAGTCTGGCTTATTGTTATCCTATCGGCAGTATTGATCTATTTGGAAAACGGATGAATCTTTTCGTCGGTCCCTATCCGGAATTATATTTGCATTTCAGAAGTCAAAATATTGCGAGCGGCGGAACAGCAATTATTGACGCCTACTCGGTGGCATTTTTGTTTTCTCTTGGCGCAAAAGTAATTGCAAACTTACCTCTTAATGATAATTTTCTGATTAGCTGCGAATTGTCTTCAAGTCTGCTTTCTCTTGGAGGCAAATTTATTGATCCAAGAGATAAACAGAACAGCATGATGAAACTTCTAACTGTTTTTTCCGGAATGAGATTGTCTTCTCAATATAGTATCAATTATAAAATTTCAGATTTTCTTTCCGCAGGTGCCGGTTACAGATTCAATGTAGTTCGAATCAACGCATGGGATTCTTTTCTGTTTTCTTCCGATAATTTCTTTTTATCAATCACGATGAATTTCTAAAATGAAAAAGAACGGTTTGTTATTGGTTTTTAGTTTCCTCTTCTCCATTTCATGCAGTGACTTGATTATTGAAAATAATGACATCAATAAAAATCTAAATGATTTTGAATCTGCATGGAAAACGGCAAAACAAGTCTACCCCTTTTTCCAGTTTAAGAATATTGATTGGGACAGTCTTTATAGAAAATATAAACCGTTTGCCCTGGCTTCCAAAGGTGATGAAATCTATAATGTCCTTTTCGATTTATTCCGCGAATTAAAAGATGGTCACATTGAAATTCACACAGAAGGAGGATTCCCCGTACCGACTTATTTATGGCCGAGAGATATTGACCGCAGTTCATTCAGCCAAATTGTTGTAAGCAATTATATCGGGAAACCATTAAAACTCGCCGGAGAGAATAATATCAGTTATGAAATTTTCGACAATATCGGTTATATCTATCTTTCAACGTTTGAGAAAGGAAGCTGGATAAACAATTTTGATAACATTTTAGATTACATGAAGAATACAAACGGATTGATCTTAGATGTCAGAAACAACGGCGGCGGGAGCGGCAGTACTTCCGATTTTGTAATATCACGTTTTATCAAACAACCGATCCAGAGAAGAATGATTTATGCCGACGGGTATATTAAACAGTGGCCGATTCAACCCGGCGGATCTTTCACATATACAAACCAAGTTGTTATTCTTGTGAACGGTTCAAGTTTCAGCGCTGCTGAATCATTACCTGAATTGATGCGCCAGCTTTCAAATGTAACTATTGTTGGAAGTACTACCGGCGGAGGCGGTGGTTCTAATAATATTTACACATTGCCAAGCGGTAAAAGAATCAAATTACCATTTGCTTACTTAACAAGATTGGATGGCAAAATGATTGAATGGAACGGAATTGTTCCGGATATTATTGTTGAGCAGACTGAAGCTGATAAAAATAACGGCAGAGACAAACAATTAGAAATTGCCCGGCTGATATTGATTCAAAAATAATTTGCATATAAAATTCTTCCGTTGTAAAAATGATTTTCAGTTAAATGCATTTACTTTTAATAATAATCTCTTGGTAGGAGTAAAATCAAATGGCTCACATACTGGCAAAACGCAACGTCATTATATGACTAAAATTAATTTGAAAATATGTATGCCATAGACTATATTTGGTCTAAAAAAGGACTGCGTTATGAGATTAAGTGAAGTTGTAAAATCAATTAGTTACCTAAAAGCTAATGCTGCAAATTTAATTGAGGAAATCAATAAGGGCCAAAAAACTTTTGTCATTACACAAAATGGTGAAGCGAAAGTTATTGTGCAAGACATAAAAGTTTATGAAAAGACTCAAGAAACTTTGGCAATGCTGAAATTACTTGCAATGACTCGTGATAGGAGCAAAGAAGCTAAAGGAATTCCAGGAACATTTACTGATCTTCGAAGTGAATTGAAATCTATTCAATAATTATGAAATATAAAGTTATTATTGATCCTCGAGCCAAATTAGACCTTAAAGAGATATTTATCTACGTAGCTTTGAACGATAGTATTCAATCTGCAAATAAGCTTTTAGATGCTTTGGAAGAAACTTGTTTTAAACTAGAGAAATATCCAGAACGAGGACACATTCCGCCGGAATTGAGACCAACCGGAATTAAGAATTATATAGAAATCCATTACAAACCTTACCGCATAATTTACGAAATCGAAAAAGACTTAATATACATTCATTGTGTAATTGACGGCAGAAGAAATATCCAAGAAATCTTAAGTAATAGGTTATTAAGATAAAAACACCACCTAACAACAATGCCGTTATGTGCTTAAAAGAGGTTTTAGAAATGAATTGCATAAGACAAGATCCGGTAAAGAAAGATGAAAATATTTTGGACCAAAGAAGCATTACTCCGGTTACAAGAAATTGAAGAGTATATCTCGCGGGATAATCCTGTAGCAGTAATTGAGTTTGTTGACAAATTAATTTCTGCTGCCGAAACACTTATTGATAATCCGAAAAAAGGCAGAGTTGTTCCTGAATTATCTCTCTCACGCACTGCAGCAAGATCCCAAAGCCAATCTTCCTCAGATGACATTTCTGGAAGAAGAATAAAAAATCAAATTCGAAATCCAAAATCCGAAACTCAAAACTAAAAATTCATAACTTAAAACTGCATTTCATTTCTTCCATTTAATTGTGCAGCCGATAGTAAAAGTTTCCGGAACTGAGATTTGTTTTCCGCTCAAGAGTTCATCAATGGCATTACGCAAATATTTACTCTTTACGTTTTGAGGTTCTTGCCAGTTATCATCAATCTTTCCGTGGAAGACTAATTTTCTTTCTTTATCAAAAAGAAATATTTCCGGAGTGTGAGTTACATCGTACGCTTTTGCAATGTTCTGAGTTTCATCATGCAGATACGGAAAATTAAACTTCTTTATCTCCGCGCGTGCTTTCATATTTTCAAAAGAATCTTCGGGATAATTAATATCCTCATTTGAACTGATCGCAACAACTTGTACATCTTTCGAATAATCTTTTTGTATCTCGATTATCCGGTCTTCATAAGCCTGCACATAAGGACAGTGATTGCAACTGAATACTATAACAAGCGCTTTCTTATCAGCAAATGTGTTTAATGAATATTTTTTGCCGTCTATTGCAGGTATGTTAAAGTCCGGTGCTAAAGAGCCGATTTTTAATGTATCGGTTGCCATAAAATCCTCCGTGTATCTAAAATATTTCTTAAATTATTTTTGAATCAAAGCTAAACTTGTTGAAATTTACTAAACGAAAAATAACGGAGTATAATTTGAATTCCAACGAACTTTCCACTTCACTTTTTAACGATTACGATAATTACCGCGATAAAAAACTTAATTCTGATTTTATAAGTCATTCACAGCTCACAGAACTTATTCGCGGAATACAAACCAAGAATCTTTTCCGAGTTGATAAATTAGGTGAATCACTTGACGGTAAGGAAATATTTTCTGTTGTGTTAGGTGAAGGAGAAACAAAAATTTTCGGCTGGACGCAAATGCACGGCGATGAACCGACAGCAACTGCGGCATTATTCGATCTGTTCAATTTTTTCTCTTCAAAAGATCTGTATGATGATTTACGGAAAAACCTTCTTAAAAAAATCACATTTCATTTTATCCCGATGTTAAATCCAGACGGCGCAGAAATGTTTACGCGCGAGAATTCTTTTAATATTGATATCAACCGTGATGCATTGCGTTTACAATCTTATGAATCAAAAATACTTTGGGACTATGCGGAAAAGATCGAACCCGAGTTTGGTTTTAATTTACACGATCAAAACAGCTATTATACTGCGGGTAGATCAAATAATGCTTCGGCAATTTCTCTCTTAGCACCGCCTATGAATCACGTTAAGAGTATAAATTATATCCGCGAAAAAAGTATGCAGATAATTTGTAGAATCAATGAGGCACTTTCTCTATTCATTCCTCAAAACATTGCGAGGTACAAAGATGATTTTGAACCGCGTGCGTTCGGTGATAATTTTACTAAGAAAGGCATCAGCACTATCTTAATCGAATCGGGTTTTTACAAAAACGATATGAAAAAAGATTTTGTCCGCAAATTAAATTTCATTGCTTTACTCTCCGCTTTCAATTCTATCGCCGAAAAAGATTATGAAAATGTTGATCACAAAAAGTATTTCGATATTTCCGAAAATGAAGAACTTCTTTTTGATCTACTTCTAAGAAATCTAACCTTAAACTATAATGGAAGAAATTTTAAGATAGATATCGGAATTAACCGTGAGAAAAAACGGAATAAAGAATCACAATCATTTTATTTTAAAAGCGAAATAGCCGACATAGGCGATCTTTCAATTTTTTATGGAATAGAAGAACACGATCTCACCGGCTATCAAGTAATTCCGGATAATAAACTTAGTGTTGATGAACCGGCTGATCTAAAAATCTTTTTTAACGGTCAGCTTAAAAAAGAAGTAAAGAACGGATTCATTAACGATTTGAATAGCTAACCGAATGCTTCATTATCAAATAGAGAGTTAATTAATTATTTTTATGATAACAATAAATTTTTATTGTTAGAAAGCGATATCATGCGAGCAATAACAAATACATTAAGCAATAAAGAACTTCAGCAGCGGTATGCCGAATTTGAAAAAGAAGCCGTTCCTCATTTAGATGCAGTATATAACTTCGCTCTACGGATGACCGGCGATGAAGATGATGCCGACGATCTCGTTCAAGAAACTTATCTAAAAGCGTTCCGCTTCTTCGATAAATTTGAAAAAGGCACTAACTGTAAAGCCTGGCTGTTTAGAATTTTAAAGAACTCATTTATTAACGACTACCGTAAAACAACTAAAGAGCCAAAAAAAGTTGACTACGACGACGTTCAAAATTTTTATGAAAATATTAAAGCTGATGAAGTAGAGACCCAGCATTATGAAGAAGACGCTTTCTCAAATCTGCTTGATGATGAAATTTCCAAAGCTATTTCAGAACTACCCGAAGATTTTAGGACAGTAGTAATCTTAAGTGATATCGAGGGATTTACATATGAAGAGATTGCCGACTTTGTTGATATTCCCGTAGGAACAGTTAGATCGCGGTTACACCGTGCGCGCAAAATGCTTTATGTTCAACTGTTCGATTATGCTAAAGTCAAAGGTTTCGTTAAGAAAAAAAATTCCTCAAAAAAATCCGATTAATAGAAATGGAATTGTTAGAAGAAATAACATCTTATGTAGATGAAGAATTAAAAGATCAGAATATTTGCTGCCGCATGAAAAAGCTTATCACGGATGATTGTGTTATTCGGAAAGAATATATGATTCAGAAATGCATGAAAGATCTTTTAAGAAAACGATTTGCCTGCTGTAAATTCCCAATTGGACTGGACGAAAAAATATATCAATATATATCGCACAATATTAAAGCCCATCCCCACCCTTCCCAAGGCAATGCTGTCAACTTAAGAAGTTTGGTTTGCAGCATGATTAAACAGCTCTCCTTTTGTTTGAAGGATATTTGAGTGACCATTTCTTTTTTCTCGGATT
>Ga0082335_1004624_pt1 | contig 20340 bp, 12 predicted proteins | sample Subgrocontami58m_FD_72375 | JGI IMG/M metagenome (GOLD analysis project Ga0082335, IMG submission 72375) | Subsurface groundwater microbial communities from S. Glens Falls, New York, USA - GMW37 contaminated, 5.8 m (SPADES assembly) (version 2) ... | reverse complement strand
GCCTTGCGCGCCAGCGCCTGGCTCGGCATGTTCACTTTCGGGAACTTGTCGCGCCAGTGGAACGGGCGGCAGGCGTCGATGATCGCGCGCGAATTGGTGTTGTTGCCCTTGTCCTTCTGCTCGGGCGGGATGCGCGGATCGAGCGGCGTGCTCCAGGTGCCGGTGATGATGTCGATCGAGGTCGCGGGGTCGGAGCGCGTGAGCATCGCCCACATCAGCTCCTCGAGGTTGCTGACGTCGATGTCGTCGTCGACGACGATCACGTACTTGCCCGCGTAGGCGCCCGCGTGGCACATGGACGCGACGTGGCCGGCCTGCTTGGAATGCCCGGCGTAGCGCTGCTTGATCGAGACCCCGAGCAGCATGCGCGAGCCGCCCACCTCGTGCGCCCAGACGGCCGTCACGTCGGGAACGCCGGCCGCGGCGATGTTCTTGCGGATCAGCGCCGAGCGCGTGACGGCGCGGTAGCGCGCCTGCTCCTCCGGCGGGCGCTGCGGGGGACAGCCCAGGATGATCGGGTCGTTGCGGTGGTAGATGGCCTTGATGTCGAGCACCGGCTCCTCGCGGATGTCGCTGCCGTAGTAGCCGGTCCACTCGCCGAACGGCCCCTCCAGCCTGCGCTTGCCGGGTTGCACGAAGCCTTCGATCACCATTTCCGCGTTGGCGGGGATCGGAAGACCGGTCACCTTGCCCTTCACGACCTTCACCGGCTTGCCGCGCAGGCCGCCCGCGATGTCCAGCTCGCACACGCCGTAGGGCATTTCGCTGCACGCCACGAGGAACTGCAGCGGGTCCCCGCCGATCACGATCGCGACCGGCATGGGCTCGTTGCGCGCCTGGTACTTGTCGCGGTGGATGCGGCCGTGCTTGCCGGGGGACATGTAGAACCCGAGCGTGTTCTTGTCGTGGATCATGACGCGGTAGGTGCCCACGTTGATCCATTTCTCCTCGGGGTCGATCGTGATGTTATAGCTGCCCGTGCCGACGTAGCGTCCGCCGTCGCCTTCGTGCCAGAGCGGCACGGGGAACTTGGTGATGTCGATGTCGTTGCCCGTGATGACGTTCTCGAAGATCGGACCCGTCTCGACGACCTGGTGCGGAATGGGCTTGAGTTCCCGCATGTAGTTCTCGAGGAAGGCCTCGGACAATTCGAGCTTGGTGAAATGCAGCGGGAAGCCGAGCGTCATGTTCTTGCGCTTGCCGCCGAAGAAGTTCGTGAGCACCCGCTGACCCTTCTTGCAGCCTGGAACCTCGTCGAAGATCACGCAGGGCGCGTTCTCGTCGTGCTGGACGATCTCGGCGGCCATGCCGATTTCCTCCTGCCACGTCGCGCCCTTGACGACGCGGATCTCGCCCAGCTTCTCGGCCTCGGCGATCCACTCCCTCAGGTCCTCGTAGGGAATCCTGAAGCCCTGCGCTTCGCGCTGCCGCCTGGCCTCCTCGGCACCGGCCTGGCCCATCGGGCTGCCCATTGCGTCAACGCTGCTCTCTCTCGCGGTCATTTGATCCTCTCTCGTTGCGGGTGGATTGGGTTAGAATGTACATCCATAATGTGGATGATTGTGCTGTACCCCGACTTCGGCACCGCTCATCGGGAGCGCGTCTTGATCTGGCGATCAGGCGATCTTGGAAGACAAATGCAATGCTAGCACGGAAAAAAGTCCGCCGTAATGGCCAGTCGCCGCCGCATATCCATATTGTGGACTTAAAGGGAAAGGGCGTCAATGAAGAAGAATGAGCCGTCGAGGGCAAGGCGAACTCCGGCGGCCCCGGCGAGGACCCCGGGTACGCAGTCCATCCAGCGGGCCTCTCTGGTGATGCGCCTGATCGCCTCGAGCGGTCGCGGCGGATTGCGCCTCGCGGACGCGGTTGGACAATCCGGGCTGGAACATGCCACGGTGCACCGCATCCTGCGGGGGCTGGTCGCCGAGGGTTTGGCGACGCAGGATGCCGCCTCGCGCCGCTACTTTCTGGGGCCGCTGGTGTACGAGTTGGGCCTGGCCGCCGCCCCGCGATTGAACCTGTCGGAAATCTGCCGCGCATCGATGCACCGGATCGCGGACAAGACCGGAGACACGGTCTTCCTCACTGCGCGCAGCGGCTACGACTCGGTATGCATCGAGCGCAGGGAGGGCTCGTTCCCTATCAAGACCTTCACGCTGGACGTGGGCACGCGCCGGCCGCTCGGGGCGGGCGCGGGCGGCCTCGCGCTATTGATGCCGCTGCCGGACCCGGCAGTGGACGAAATCGTCGCCGTGAACGCTCGCCGGTTCCCCAGTTACAACAACCTGGACGCGCAGTCGCTGCTGAAAGCGCTGAAACGCTCGCGGCAACTCGGTTATGCGTTGAACGACGTGCACAACACGGCCGGCGCCACCACGCTCGGGCTGCCCATCGCCAACCGCTACGGCGAGCCGATCGCAGCGATCAGCATCGGCGCCATATCGATGCGCATGACCGAAGACCGACAGAAAGAGCTCGTTACCCTGCTGCGGGCGGAAGTCCGGCTGATCGAGAAGGACATGCGCGAGGCGGCGTGAGCGCTCCGGCGTTGTCTTGCACCGGTACGAAGTTCATCAGGCCTCGCCGAACACGCCGGGACTAAAGGCGACTAAAGAGCTAAAGGGGCCAGGCTCGAATGGTCAGCATAATTCGAGCCTGGCCCCTTTAATCTAATCCTCACGGCGTTGCATTTGCGTTTGTTGATGTCTCGTCATTTTGGAAAGTTGCGAAGTTGCAACTTTCCAAAATGACGAGAGTATTGGGCCTCGAGAACAGGTACCCTGCCGAATTCCGGCAATGCCGATAGCGCCCGACCCGGATCGCGCAGGCCGGAAATGCGCGCGACCGCTAGGCCTCGCCGAACACGCTGCGCCATAGCGCGAGCGTGGCCTCGATCGATGCGCTCACTTCCGCGTGCGGCACGCGGGCGAACCGGGCGCCGTTCAGCCGCAGCACGTGCTGGCGGCGCCGGTAGTCGCGGTACGCGTCGCGCACCGACTCCGACAGGTCGCGCGGAATCAGGCCGAGATCGGCGGCCAGCTTGAGCAGCGCGATGTTGCCGTCGTTCGCGGTCAGCTCCGCGTGGCGGTTCGAGTGTGCCAGCACGAGGTACTGGACGACGAACTCGATGTCGACCATGCCGCCCCGGTCGTGCTTGAGGTCGAACAACTCGCTCTTGTTGGGATGCCCTTCCAGCATCTTCTGCCGCATCGACAGCACTTCCTCGCGCAGCTTCGCGGGATCGCGCGGCGCGCGCAGGATCTCGCGGCGCGTCTCCTCGAACAGGGCCCCGACGGTCGCGTCGCCCGCGCAGTAGCGCGCGCGCGTCAGCGCCTGGTGCTCCCAAACCCAGGCTGATTCGCGCTGATAGCCGCGGAACGCCTCCACCGACGAAACCATCAACCCCGCGGATCCGTCGGGGCGCAGCCGCAGGTCGGTTTCGAACAGCACTCCCGAGCCCGTGCGCACGGTGAGCCAGTGGTTGATTCGCTGGGCGAGCCGGGCGTAGTTCTCCGGGGCGGCCTCGTGCGCGTCGTCGAACAGGAAGATGATGTCCAGGTCCGAGGCGTAGCCGAGTTCCTTGCCGCCCAGCTTGCCGTAGCCGATCACCGCGAAGCCCGGGAATTCGCGGTGGGGCGCGCGCACCTGCTTCCAGCACAGCTCCAGGGTCACCTGCAGCATGCAGTCGGCGAGGTCCGAAAGATGGTCGGCGAGCCTCTCCACTGTGAGCTGCCCGGCGAGGTCCTGGGCGAGCAGCCGGAAGGATTGGGCGTGGTGCGCCTCGCGCAGCAGGTCCATCTGCCGCTCCGGGTCGTCGGCGACGTTCATCATCTGACGGCGCAGCGTGCCGCAGAACTCGTTCCAGTCGGGCTCCGCGGCGAGCACGCGCGCGTCGAGCAATTCGTCGAGCACGATCGGATGCCGGTTCAGGTACTCGGCGGCCCAGCTCGACGCGCTCACCAGCTCGGTGAGCTTTTCGAGCGCATGCGGATGCTCGTACAGCAGCGCCAGGTACGCGGCGCGGCGGCTGATCGTCTCGATCAGGATGAGGCAACGTTCGAGGGTCTGGTCCGGATTGGCACGCGAGGCCGAGAGCTCTATCAGGCGCGGCACCAGCTGGTCGAAGCGGCTGCGGCTCGTCGCCGGCAGATCGGCGTAGCGGCCGCTCGCGCGGATCGCCTTCAGCCGCCCGGCGATGTCCTCGGGCGAGCGGAACCCGAGCGCCTGCAAGCGTTCCTCCGCCTCGTCGCCCAGCTCGCCCTGCCACAGGGGGGCGAGCGCGTGCTGCGGCGTCTCCTGTATCGAGAACACCTGCTCGAACTGCACCGACACGCGCCCGCGATGGGTGTTCAGCGCAGCGGCGAACGCTTTCCACGACGCGAATCCCATCGCGGCGGCCACGCGTGCACGGTCCGGCTCGTCGTGCGGCAGGGTGTGCGTCTGGGCATCGTCGAGATACTGGAGCCGATGTTCGAGATTTCGCAGGAAGACATAGGCCGCGGCGAGCTCGGCCGCGGCCTCATGGGGCAGCAAACGGCGCTCCTCGAGCAGGGCGAGTACCTTCAGCGTGGGTCTTGCCTGCAGGCCCGCCTCGCGCCCGCCGCGGATGAGCTGGAACGCCTGCGCGATGAATTCGATCTCGCGGATACCGCCGGGCCCCAGCTTGATGTGATCGGCGAGCTCCCGCCGCACCACCTCGGCGCGGATCTGGGCGTGAAGTTCGCGCATCGCGGCGAATGCGCCGAAGTCCAGGTACTTGCGGTAGACAAACGGCCGGACGATCGCGCCCAGCGCGCTCCAACCGCTTTCGTTGGGCGCGCTCCAACCCCTGTCGCTATGTGCGCTCCAGCCGACTCGCGCATCCGGTCCGGAAGTATCGGCCTCGCCGCCCGTGAGCGCCCTCGCCTTGATCCACGCATAGCGCTCCCATTCGCGCCCCTGGGACACGAGATACTGCTCCAGCGCGTCGAAGCTCACCGCGAGCGGCCCGGAATCGCCCCACGGGCGCAGCCGCATGTCCACGCGGAACACCTGTCCGTCCGGTGTCGGCTCGGTGAGCGCGGCGATCAGGCGCCGCCCCAGGCGCGTGAAGAACTCGTGATTGGACAGGGGATGGCCGGCATGTTCCTGCCCCGCGCCCGAGGCGCGAGTGTCGCCTTCCTCCGGGTAGACGAAGATCAGGTCGATGTCGGAGGAAACATTCAGTTCTCCGCCCCCCAGCTTGCCCATTCCGACGACGATGAGCCGCTGGCGCTCGCTGCCGGCGCCGACCGGCGCGCCGAATTGCGCCTCCATGCGCGGTACGAGCCAGGCGAGCGCGGAACGCAGCGCCACCTCGGCAAGCGCGGTCGTGGTTGCGCACACTTCGGCCAGGTCCGCCGAACGCAGAAGGTCGCGCGCGAGCAGTCTCAGGATGACGCGCTGGCGAAGCTTGCGCAGCGCAGTGTGCAGCTGCGCTTCGGTCTCGAGCGGCTGTGCCTCGAGAAAGCCCTGCATCGCCTCGCGCGTCCAGGGCGAGGCGGCCGCCATCTCCCGCGCCAGCTCCGGCTGCGCGGTGAGCAGGCGCTGCGCGAAACGGGAATACTCGAGCGGGTCTATCGTCGGATTGGCGGGGCGTTCTCGACTCATGTCGGAATGGTCGCTGGTTTGCAGGTAGAATTGTAGCGGCGGCGCATCGGCCGCACAGTGTCCATCTTTTGAGCATATTCGGCATCAAACCCGGTGAACTGAGTGCGAACGAACGCCGCGCCTGGCCGCGCAGGCTCGTCGCGGCGCTGGGCTGGACGGCGGTCGGCGCATATTTCGCCGCAGCCGCGGTCGTGCTCGGCCTGCGCTACTGGCTGCTGCCGAATATCACGCATTACTCGGGCTTCATCGAGCAGGCGGTGTCCCGCACCGTCGGCGAGCGGGTCACGATCGGCGCCATCCGCGCGGGCTGGGAGGGCCTGAGGCCGGAACTCGATCTCACCGACTTCCGGATCCATGACCGCGAGGGACGGGTCGCGCTTTCACTGCCGGCGGTCGAGGCCGTCGTATCGTGGACCTCGTTCGCCTTCGGCTCCCTGCGATTCCACTCGCTCGCTTTCGAGCAGCCGGACCTGGAGATACGCCGCGACGCAGCGGGCCGGCTGTTCATTGCGGGTATGGAGATCAAAGGCGAACACTCGGGTCCCGAAACCTCGCTCTGGCTGCTGTCGCAGCGCGAGATCGTCGTGCGCAACGCGAGCCTTTCGTGGGACGACGAGCAGCGCGCGGCGCCGCGGCTGGAATTGTCCGGGGTGAACTTCACGCTGCGCAACCAGGGCGATATGCACCGCTTCGGACTTCGCGCCCAGGCGCCCGCGGAGCTGGCCTCGGCTCTGGACGTTCGCGGGGAATTGCGCGGCGCCAGCGTCGAGCAACTCCAGGACTGGACCGGCCGCCTGTTCGCGGAGCTCGACTACACCGATCTCGCGGCGTGGCAGCGCTGGATCGACTATCCGCTCGAAATCCTATCGGGCAAGGGCGGCATAAGGCTGTGGCTCGGGTTTTCGGGAAGGCGCCTCACCGAGGCGGTCGCAGACGTGGCGCTCGCCCAGGTCTCGACGCGCCTGTCGCGCGACCTGCCGGTGCTCGCCCTCGACTATCTCCAGGGACGGCTCGGGGCGAAACTGTCGGCAAACAGATTCGAAGTGCTCGGCAAGAAGCTCTCGCTGAAAAGCGGCGGGGAAGTGGCGCTGGAGCCGGCGGACTTCGATGTCCGCTGGGAGCCGGGGAGCGCGGATCGGCCGCAGCGCGGGGAGTTGCAGGCGAATGCGCTTGACCTGCAACCGCTCGCCCGCCTCGGAGAATTCCTTCCGTTTCCTCGCGAGCTGCGCAGGCGGCTCGCCGAGCTCTCGCCGCGGGGCAGCATTTTCGATCTCAGGCTCGGCTGGACGGGAGAACCGGACCGGCCCGAGCGTTACAGCGTGCGCGGGCGATTCGCCAATCTCGGCGCGCGCGCCGAGGGACGAATTCCGGGGTTCTCCGGGCTGACGGGACAAATCGACGCCAACGAGAACGGCGGCAACGTCTCGCTCATTTCGGAGAAAGCGACGCTCGACCTGACGGGAATTCTCGCTGAGGGCAGGCTGATTCTGGACACCGTCAGCGGGCAGATCGGCTGGGTCGTCGGGCGGGACGGGCTGGAACTCAAGTTCAGCAACGTTGCGCTCGCCAATCGGAACTTCGCGGGCGTGCTGTTCGGAAGCTTCGCGACGCGGCCGGAAGGCCCGGGATTCATCGATCTCACCGGAAATTTCTCGCGGGCGCAGGCGAAGGGCGTCGAGAACTACATTCCGCTTTTGCCCGGAAAGGTCGTCGAATACCTCAGGTCGTCGCTGCTATCGGGTCAGGGCCACGACGTCCGCCTGAGGCTGAAGGGCGATCTGCGGCACTTCCCGTTCGAAGATCCGAAACAGGGCAGCTTTCAGGTCGCCGGCAAGGTGAGCGGAGTCGACTTCGATTACGCGGACGGATGGCCGCGCCTGCAGGACCTGAGCGGGGAACTCGTGTTCGAGGGCAGGCAGATGCGCATCTTCGCGTCGAAGGGCGCCGTTCTCGGCGCGCGCATCGCGAACGTGAAGGCGATCATCCCCGACCTTTACCGCGACAATGAGGAATTGAGCGTGGAAGGCCAGGCCGAAGGACCGACCAGCGAGTTCCTGCGATTCGTGGCGTCGAGCCCCGTCACGGGCTTCATCGACGGGTTTACCGAAGACATGCGCGCGAGCGGCAACGGCCGCCTTCAACTGAGGCTCGATCTGCCGATCCGGAGGCTCAAGGAAACGCGGATCTCGGGCAGCTTCCAGCTCGCGGAAAACCAGATCGTCATCGACCCTGCCGTTCCGCCTCTGACGCAAGTGGGCGGGCGCATCGACTTCACCGAGAGCGGCATCAATGCACGCAACCTGAGCTGCCAGTTTCTGGAGGGGTCGGCCACGATATCGGCGGCGACGCAGTCCGACGGCACGGTCCTGGTGAGCGCGCAGGGCACCGCGACCGTGGCGGGTGCGCGGCGCCTGATCGATCTTCCGCTTCAGGATCGCCTGAGCGGCGCTGCCGCGTGGCGGGGCAGCATATCGATCAAGCGACGCGAATTCGAAATGGCCGTTGAATCGAATTTGCAGGGCGTTGCGGTGGATCTGCCGGCTCCGCTCGGCAAGACCGCCGCGGAGTCGATGCCGCTCCGGCTCGCGCGAACCAACAGCGCGCAGAGCGAGGCTCTGCGTCGCTTCCAGATACAGCGGATTCCGGCCCGGGGTGACGTGGTCATGCTGTCGATCGGGCGCGCAGTGAGCGGCGTGATCGTGCGCGCGCGCGATGGGGACCGGCTGGTGGTCGAGCGGGCCGCGGTCGGACTCAACGAACGCCCACCGGGTCTGGACCGGCCCGGACTCGCCGTTGCGGGATCCCTGCCGCATCTGGATTACGACCACTGGCGCGCCCTGTTCGGCGGCGGCGATGATTCCCCGACGCTGCCGGCGACGCTGAACCTGCGCATCGGAGCGCTGGACTTCGCGGGGAAGCGCGTGAACGAGTTGGCGATGCGCGCGAGCCGCACGGCAGGGGTGTGGACGGCGAGCGTCAACGCCAGGGAACTGGCAGGCGACATCACCTGGCGTCCCGAGGGCCAGGGCCGCGTCATCGCACGGCTGCGGCATTTCACGGTTCCCGAATCCGCGCCGGGAACGCTCCTGGAGGACGACCGCCGATCGCGCGAGCTGCCGGCGCTGGACATCGTCGCGGACGATTTCGTCGTGGGCGGGAACAAGCTGGGCAGGCTGGAGCTGATGGCGGTCAACCAGGCACGCGACTGGCGCATCGAGAAGCTTGTGTTGTCGACGCAGGAGAGCACCCTGAGCGCGGACGGCTACTGGCAAAGCTGGGCGGCGCGTCCGAGCACCAGCGTGAACGTGAAGCTCGACGTGGGCGACACCGGAAAGTATCTCGATCGCATGGGTTACCCCGGGACCATGCGCGGCGGCCATGCGCGCCTGGAGGGCAAGCTGGCCTGGGCGGGAAGCCCGCAGGTCATCGATTACCCGACGCTCATGGGGAACGTCACGCTGAAGGTCGAGAAGGGGCAGTTTCTCAAGGCCGATCCCGGGGTGGCGAAGCTGCTGGGGATCCTGAGCCTGCAGTCGCTGCTCACCTTCGATCTGCGCGACCTGTTCCGGGAGGGCTTCGCATTCGATACCCTCTCCAGCAACGCGGAGATCACCAAGGGGGTGCTCACGACCACGGACTTCGACATGCAGGGGGCCGCGGCGCGCGTCGGCATGACGGGCGACATCGATCTCGCCCACGAGACGCAGAAGCTGCGCATGCGGGTGGTGCCGGCGGTGGGCGACAGCGCCGCCACGGCGGCGATGCTCCTGCTCAACATCAGCCCCATCACCGGGCTGGGGGCGCTGATCGCGCAGCGCATCCTCAAGGATCCGCTCGGGCAGATATTTTCCCTGCAGTACACTGTCACCGGGACCTGGAGCGAACCCAAGGTGGAGCGCGTCAGCGCCGAAGCGACAGATCCCTCGGCGCAGTGAACAGAGGAGACGATGACCATGTCGGCTTCGTTTCGCGTGGCGGCGGTCCAGATGGTGTCCGAGCCGTCGGTCGCGGCCAATCTGGACGCGGCACGCGTGCTTATCGCGGAGGCGGCCGAAAAGGGCGCGAAACTCGTCGGCCTGCCGGAGTACTTCTGCATTTTCGGAATGCACGAGCGCGACAAGGTCGCGGTCCGGGAGCGCGACGGTTCCGGACCGATCCAGCAATTCCTGTCCGGCATGGCCCGCGAACACGGCGTCTGGATCGTCGGCGGCTCGGTGCCCCTCGAATCCGCCGATCCGGGCAAGGTGATGAACAGCTGCCTCGTCTTCGACGACCGCGGGGAACGGGTTGCCCGATATGACAAGATCCACCTGTTCGGATTTGCCACGGAGAACGAGCGCTACGACGAGGCGGCGACCATCGAGGCGGGCGGCGCGCCCGCGGCGATCGATTCGCCGTTCGGGCGGCTGGCGCTGTCGATCTGCTACGACGTCCGGTTTCCCGAGCTCTACCGGCGCTTGTCCCCGATGGACATCATCTTCGTTCCCTCCGCGTTCACCGCGACGACCGGGCGTGCGCACTGGGAAATCCTGCTGAGGGCGCGCGCCATCGAGAACCTCGCCTGCGTGGTTGCGCCGGCGCAGGGCGGGCGCCATTCCAACGGGCGCCAGACGCACGGGCACAGCATGATCGTCGATGCCTGGGGCGCGGTGCTCGGCTGCCTGCCCGAGGGCCCGGGCGTGGTGGTCGCCGAGATCGATCCCGCGTTTCAGGCGAGGAAACGCGCAAGTCTTCCTGCGCTGGAGCACCGGGTGCTTTAATCGCTTATGACTCGAGTGTTGACACAATTGGCGAAGACTTTGGGTCTACATACGTCTCCCGATTTTGGGAAGTTGCAACTTCGCAACTTCCCAAAATCGGGAGATCATGGAAGGCAAAGCGAGCCAACGGTTCCGACTCGTCCGGCTTAGGTTTTCTATACGTCTCGTTATTTCGTGCAGTTGCAACTTCGCAACTGCACGAAATAACGAGATTGGCAACGACAAAGGCAGCCTGGGTGGTTCCCGCCTGTCCGGCGTAGAATTGGTTTTATGAACGCTCCCGAAAAACTGTTCCAGACGGCCCAGTCCTATCTGCTCGCCCCGCACGACCTCGAGGCGGCGAAGCTCGCGCGCGTGTTCGGGACCATGCAGGCGCACCGGCTCGATTACGCCGACCTCTACTTCCAGTATTCGCGCAGCGAGGGCTGGAGTCTCGAGGAGGGCATCGTCAAGTCGGGCAGCTTCAGTATCGACCAGGGCGTCGGCGTGCGCGCGGTGAGCGGCGAGAAGACCGCTTTCGCGTATTCCGACGAGATCAGCCTGCCCGCCCTGTCCGACGCCGCGCAGACCACGCGCGCGATTGCGCGTGCCGGCGCAACGGCGGCGGTTCGCGCCGGGGGCAAGTCATCCCTCGCGCGACGCGGAGCCGGCCGGGACCTCTACCGGGCCGAGGACCCGCTCGACTCGCTGCCCGACGTGGAGAAGGTCAAGCTGCTCGAGCGGCTGGAGCAGATGTGCCGCAGTCTCGATCCGCGCGTGGTGCAGGTGATGGCGAGCCTGGGGGGAGAGTACGAAGTGGTGCTCGTGGCGCGCTCCGACGGCGTGATCGCCGCGGACGTGCGGCCGCTGGTGCGGTGTTCGGTGCAGGTGATCGCCGAGGCGAACGGCAGGCGCGAGCAGGGCTCCGCCGGCGGCGGCGGCCGCACCGACTATTCCCATTTCACCGACGAGAGGCTGCGCGAATACGCGACCAAGGCCGTGTCGCAGGCGCTCGTGAACCTCGAATCGCGGCCGGCGCCTGCGGGAACCATGACCGTGGTGCTGGGACCGGGATGGCCCGGGGTGCTGCTGCACGAGGCGATTGGCCACGGCCTGGAGGGGGACTTCAACCGCAAGGGCAGCTCGGCGTTCACCGGACGCATCGGCGAGCGCGTCGCCTCGCCGGGAGTCACCGTCGTGGACGACGGCACGTTGCCCGCGCGGCGCGGCTCGCTCAACATCGACGACGAGGGCAATCCGACGCAGTGCACGACGCTGATCGAGAACGGCATCCTGCGCGGCTATATGCAGGACAGCCTGAACGCGCGCCTGATGGGCGTGGCGCCGACCGGCAACGGCCGGCGCGAATCGTTCGCCCATGTCGTGCTGCCGAGAATGACCAACACCTACATGCTCGCGGGCGAGCGCACGCGCGAGGAGATCATCGCTTCGGTCGAACGGGGCGTCTACGCGGTGAACTTCGGCGGCGGGCAGGTCGACATCACCAACGGCAAGTTCGTGTTCGCGGCCACCGAGGCCTACCTGATCGAGAACGGGCGCGTTTCCTATCCGCTGAAGGGCGCGACGCTGATCGGAAACGGACCCGATTGTCTCACGCGCGTTTCCATGGTCGGCAACGACCTCGCGCTCGACCCTGGCGTGGGAACCTGCGGCAAGGACGGACAGAGCGTGCCGGTCGGCGTGGGGCAGCCGACGCTGAGGATCGACGGCCTCACGGTGGGCGGAACCGGATAGGCTCTTACCAGTCAAGTGTTGGCAGATAGAGTGGAGGATTTTGGGGTAAACAATGTCTCGCTATTTTGGAAAGTTGCAACTTCGCAACTTTCCAAAATAGCGAGAGCTGGAACGGCAAATCACGGCAGCCTGCTTGGATCCTGCTGTTCCGGCTTGGCTAAGCCCCGAATCACCTGAAGTCGGCATCCCCCCCGGTCAACCACCAGCGACCGCGCAATTTCTCCAGGTCGGGCGAGGAGCCCCACACGATGGTCGGAACGGGAACGCCTGCCGGTGCGAGAGCGGGATGCGATTCCGAAAGCGAAGCGGCGGCGCTGGGCGTGAGCCACGCGAACACCTTTTCGCGCCCGAGTCGACCCGCGACGCGACGGGCGATCCCCACCAGGCGCGCGAAGCGCTTCGGCGCCCCCACCAGATCGATCAGCTCGATGCCGGCCTTGCCGTGATCGCGCAGTACGACCAGTCCGATCGCCGTGCCTGAGACGCGGCGCCTGACGAGGTACGAAAGATAAGCCACGGTCGGGTGTTCCAGGTAGCGGTGGCGGACATGGGCGCCATCGCGAACGGGGACCGCGACGCCGGCAAGTCCGTCCGCCATCGCGCGCCAGAGCGAATCCACCACCTCGAGTTGCGCCGGCGCGAGCGGGCGCGCCCGCTCGAACCAGTCCGGCCGATCCGGCGACGCGGGCCAGCTCGCCTCCAGCACCTCGTCGACGCGAGCGTACAGGCCCAGGTGTTCGCCCAGCCGGGTATGACGCTCCGACGGAAATCCGAATGCGAGGGCGTAGGCGCGGCCCGGCCCCACCAGGCGCTCCGCAAATGCCTTCGTTGCCAGAAAGAACGGGCCCTTGCGCGTCAGGACGCCGCGCTCCGCCGGATCCACCATGACGTCGCCGATCTGAACCGCCGTGATCGGCGTCCCGAAGAACCGGACTTCCCGCGGCATCCCGCCGTAGAAGGCGACCGGCCGCGCATCCCGGCGCACCATGCTGCCGATCGGGTCGAGGCCCTTGTACTTCCATCGCCACTGCGCGCCCGGCATCTCGTGACCGAAGGCGCGGGCGAACAATTCCAGCAGCGCCGTCTCGTCCGCGGGCCGTGCCCAGGCGAGGCTCCAGCGAGGGCTTGTCGGCGCGGCCTCGTTCATGGCGTCGCCCGCGTGCGCATTCCGTCCGGGATTCAAGCGCGCGAAGCGGCGATCCAGCTCTCCGCGTTCGGCAGGATCTCTGCGAACCCCGCCGCCGTCAGCTCCTCTCGTGTCCACAGCGAGCGATGATTCTCGTAAGGATTGGCGGCGACCTCTTGCGGCAGGAATGCTTTCGGCGTGCTGACCAGCGCCCCGCGGGAAGCGACGCGTCGCAGCTCGACAAGAAGGCGCATGCCGCGGCTTTTCTCGAGGTGCTCCAGAATATCGATTCCGATCGCCAGCTCGTAACGGCCGGTCTCGACCGCTCCGAGCAGGCTCAGCGCATCGCCGATCATCATGTGATTGTAGGCCCAGTCGTGCACCGGAGTGAGGTAACCCGCGAACCCCTCGATGCCGTCGATGAGGATCCGCCATTCGCTCTTCGGCCGCTGCCAGGCGCGGTTGCCTTCGATCCGGAACAGATTGACCGATTCAAGATTGTTTCGCAGCAGAAATCCGTACTGGCCCATTCCCGCGCCCACGTCGAGCACCGACCTGGGAGCGAGGGCCTGAACCCAATCCAGGATGACCGAAAGCTGCGAGCTTTGGCTAAACGGCATCGGATCTTTGCGTGGCGCTCGAGGCCGGAACGGCGCCCGCGCCCGGGTCGGTTGTCCACTGGTGGGGAATCGCGACCAGTCCGAGCTCGAGGGAGGCTTGCGTGACTTCGATGTTGATCACGTGCAGGGCCTCGTCATAGACGTGCACGCCCTTTTCGCACAGCAAGTAGAAGGAAGCGGTGTAGGTTCCCTTGAACAGGGGAAGCCGCGCGAAGGTCAATGTCGCCGAGCCCGAACCCTGCGCGTCGCGAGCCAGCTCGACGCCGTCGATCCACGTACCGCAACTGGAAATGATGCGGCCATCCGAGCTTTGCAGGGTGACGCCTATGGTCGGTGCCGGCATCGCCGGATCGGAGCTGAAGTCGATGCGCAGGACCAGGTCGGTCGCGCGGCTTTCCACCTTTACCACGCGCGCGGAACGGCCGTCGATTTTCGCTACGGCGCCAAGCAGCCGCGCGTGGCCGACCGGAGCGGCGGCGACGGGAGCGAGGCCCTCCGGCCGCGGCGCACCGGGCGCCGACGCCTGCTGCAGCTTGTCGAGGAACTCCTGGTACGCGACGACGACCCTGGACGGCTCGCCTTCGGCCTGGACGCGGCCCTGGTGAAGCCACAGTGCGCGCGTACACAGCGACTCGACCTGGAACAGCGAATGCGAGCAGAACAGGATCGTCTTGCCTGACTCCTTGAGCCGCATGATCCGGTCGAACGACTTGCGCGCGAACTCGCCGTCGCCCACCGACAGTGCCTCGTCGATTACCAGGATCTCGGGGTCGACGCTGGTCGCGACGGAAAATGCGAGCCGCACGTACATGCCGCTCGAATACGTCTTGACGGGCTGGTCGATGAAATCGCGGATGCCGGAGAAGTCCACGATCTCGTCGAAGCGCGCTTCGATCTCTTTCGCAGTGAGGCCCATGATCGAGGCCGTCATGAAAACATTCTCGCGGCCCGTGAACTCCGGATTGAAGCCGGCCCCGAGCTCCAGCAGGGCCGCGACCCGGCCGTCGACCGTGATCGCGCCGCCCGTGGGCGTGAGCGTGCCGCATATCAACTGCAACAGCGTTGACTTGCCCGCGCCGTTGCTGCCCACCAGACCCAGCGCCTCGCCGCGTGCCACTTCGAAGCTCGTCTCGCGCAGCGCCCAGAATTCGCGGTAAAAGCGTCGCCTGCTTCCCCACAGCAGCTGCCGCAGACGGTCCGCCGGGTGCTCGTAGAGGTGATAGCACTTGGACAGCGACTCGGCGCGAATCACCGGGGGCGCGCTAGATGACATCGGCGAATCCCTTGCGCGTCGCGGCGAACCAGCGCGCCCCCGCCCAGGCGACGGCGCTGGCGATCGCCAGATGCAGCGCGAGCTGAGGCCAATCAGGCCACTGCCCGTCGAGCGCCACCAATCGCACCTGCTCGATCACCGGCGTCAAAGGATTGGCGCGCAGCCACGGCTGCCAGCGTTCCGGCAGGCTGCTGATGGGATAGAACACGGGCGAGAGGAACATCAGCAGGCTGACCGCGAGCGACGTGATCTGCCCCACGTCGCGCACGAAGACGCCGAGTGCGGCGAGGAACCAGCCGAGCCCGAGCAGCAGGGGCATGAACGGCAGCAGCACCATGGGCAGCGCGACGATGCTCGGGGGCAGGCCTCCGCGCGCGATGGCCGCCGCGATCAGCAGCACCGCCAGGTTCAGCGCGAGATGGAACAGTCCGGCCAGCACCGCGACCCAGGGCAGGATCTCGAGCGGGAATACCACCTTCTTGACGAGATTCGGCTGCTCCATGACCAGCCGCGGCGCCCGGCTCACCACCTCGGCGAACAGGCTGAAGACGATCAACCCGGAGTAGACCTGCAGGGCGAACTCGAACTCGCCGGCCTCGTCGCCGCCCCAGCGTGCCTTGAATACGACGCGGAATACGAAGGTGTACACGGCGAGCATCAGCAGCGGCGTGAGAAACGACCAGGCGAGACCCAGCACGGACCCGCGATAGCGGGCCAGCACGTCGCGTCGCGCGAATTGCCAGATCAGGGCGCGCTGGCGCAACGGAAGGAAATAGGGATGGCTCAGCAAGTCACGAGCCCTTCATCGGTTCGACCCGTCCCTCCGCCACGTCGGTGAGGTAGCGGGTGTCTTCGACACGGAACTGATTGCCCTCGCGCCTGAGCACGCCCCGCGCCTGCAACACCTGGAATATGCGGGTCACCGTCTCCCTGCTGGTGTTGATCATGATCGCGATCTCCTGGTGGGTCGGTGCGTGGGCGATCACGATCTTGCCGTCCGCGGCCTTCATGGACATCAGGATCAGCTGCGCGCACACGCGCTGCGCCGGGTTGGGAAGGGCGAGCAGGGTGCGGTGGGCCGACACCAGGCGCAGGCGCTCGGCGAGGCGCGTGGTGACCCCCTCGGCGATGCCGGGAGTCGAGAACATCAGTGTCCGCGCGTCGGCGCGCGGCAGGCTGGCGACCCGCGAACGCGCCACCGCGATGACGAATTCCGGCCGCGGCCGGCCGTCGATCACCGACAATTCCCCGAAATAGTCGCCCGGGTCGACGAAGTACAGGCCGACTTCGCGGCCGTCGACCGTGAAATCGACGCCCTGCAGCCGGCCCTCGATCAGGAAGCACAGCGCGTGCGCCGACTCGTCCTTCTTGATGACCACCTCGCGGCGGGCATAGGTCCGCTCCGTCATGCGTTCGCCGAGACGGGAGAGCGTCTCGGCCGGCAAGCCGCGCAGCAGGCTGAAGTTTTCCAGGACGGGAACCGGTACGGCCATTGACTGCCATTATTCGCTTATGAGTCTATTCTTGACGATTCCGGCGAAGAGTTTGGTTTTGTATATGTCTCGTGTTTTCGTGCAGTTGCAACTTCGCAACTGCACGAAAACACGAGATTGAAATAGGCAAAATCAGCCTCTTTGGTTCCGGCTTGCCCGGCCTAGCGCAATTCGGGCGCCCCACGACCCTCCAGGGCGCGGCCGCCGGGCGCAACTTGACACCCACGCGCTTCCGGCGGATGTGACGGTGGACACAAGTCCTCCGCGCATCTTGCGCGACAATTTAGTGCTAAATTCAGCAGTCGTGACTTTCTAGTCTGGACTGAAGGGCTTGCATGATACCGCGAAAATATTGGAGCAACGCGATCGAGCGGATCTGGATCGTGGGTCTGTTCTTCTGCCTGGCCGCAATCGGACAGGCGCAGGCGAGCACCGTGGCGGTCGGCGAGGTGTCGCTCGCCATCGGCGTCAGCCACCGGATCGATGGCAGCGGGCAATCGAGCGCCATTGCACGCGGCATGCCGGTCCGCGCGGGTGACCGCATCGAGACCGAGCAGGGAGGCCACGTTCACCTCCGCTTCGCCGACGGGGCATTCGTGAGCGTCAGGCCCGGCAGCCGGCTCACGATCGACACCTACCGCTACGACGCGGCTCACCCGAAGGAAAGCGCCATCCGCTTCAAGCTCGAGCAGGGCGTGGCCCGCTCCATCGGCGGCAAGGGGGCCGAGGCCGCGCATGACCGGTACCGTCTCAACACGCCGATCGCCGCCATCGGGGTTCGCGGCACGGATTTCGTCGTGCTCACCGAGCTCGACCGCGTGCGCGCGGCGATCAACAGCGGGGCGATCGTGATGACGCCTCTGGGCGAAGGCTGCTCCGCGGATTCGCTGGGTCCGTGCGCCACAGCGGCGAGCCGGGCGCTTTCGGCCGACATGGGCAAGGTGATGCTCGAATTCCAGCGGCAGCAGGCTGCACCCAGGCTCGTTCCGATCAACGGTGCGCTGCCCGACCGCCTCAACCCGCCGGCGCTGGAAGAGCCTCGCGGCGACGCGCGCGGCAGCAAGAGCGCAACGGAGAAGAATACCGAGGTGCTTTCGGCGGAGGCCGTCGCGGCTGCGCGGGAGCAGTCCAATCAGCCGCCTTGCTGCGTCGTGTCGCCGCCGCCGCCGCCTCCTCCTGCGACCATCGTCTGGGGTCGCTGGGGGGCGCAGCCCTGGCCCGGGGACGGCATCAGCCTGCCGTTCGCCGAAGCCAGCGCGGGTCGCAAGGTGACGGTCGGCAACGACACCTACGGGATGTTCCGCCCCGAGCCCGCGTTTCCTTCGCTGGTGACCAATCTCGGAAGCGTCGATTTCACCCTGCGCGATGCCCAGGTCCATCTGTTGCGCGGGAACGTCGCGAGTCCCGGCAGCGTCGGCGGCGGCTGGCTGACGGTCGATTTCGGCGCGCGTCAATTCGCCACGGGCGTCACGATGAGCCACCCGGATGCCGGTGCCGCTGCGCTGCAGGCCGCGGGCAACGTGCGCGACGACGGGATCTTCGCCGTGCGCAACGCGGACGGCAAGGTGGCCGGGGCGCTCACGGTGGACGGCAAGGAGGCCGGATATTTCTTCGAGCGGCCGGTGAACGGCGGCACCTTCGTCGGAATCACGCGCTGGTTCCGGTAAGCGGAGCCTCTTCCCTTTGCGATTCCGACTTCCACCCGCGATATTCGCCTCCTCTGCGTGGTGGCTGCGTGCCGCAGCCGTCCTTTTGGCAGCGGTCGTGGTACTGGCTCTCGATGCAGGGGTGCCTGGGCTACTGGGCGGCGTCGAGGAACGCGCCGGCGACGTGCTTTGGAGCGCAAGCTCGGCTTCCTCGCCGGCCGACGAGGTGGAGCGGCGCTTCGTCGTCGTAGATATCGACGAGGCGAGCCTCGCGAAACTGGGCCCTTGGCCCTGGCCAAGGGAGCGGCTGGCGGAGTTGTCGCGCAGGCTTTCGGAATTGGGCGCCGGTGCGCAGGTCTACGACGTCGTTCTGCCGGAGTCGCGGCCGGGCGATGCGGAACTGGCTGCCGAGTTCGGGCGGCGTTCGGTCGTTCTGTCCGAAATATTTTCGCTCGATCCCAACGTGCGACCGGCAGTTGGCGCACTGCTGGGAGCGCTGAAATCCGGCATGCCGGCCTGCGGCCCGCCGCTGCCGCAGGCCATCGGATTCATCGGCAATGCGCCGGCGCTGGCGGCCGCCGCCGGCATCACAGCGGGGCACATCACGCCCCGCATCGCCCGCGACGGTGCGGTGCGCCAGTTGCCCGCCCTGGTCTGCTTCGAAGGGCGCGCGTACCCGGCGCTGGGGCTCGCCGCCCTGCTCAAGGCCGCCGGCGCGGAGCCGGCCTGGTCCCTGACCCCCGGCAGCGGCTGGCGCGATCCTGCCTGGCGGCTGACGAATCCTGCGCTTCCCGGCATCGTCGTCCCGCTGGACGACAATGGCGACGTGCGGCTCTCCTACCGGCTGCCCCGGAGCGCGTTCGCATCGGTTTCGGCAGCCGATGTGCTGGCTGGCAAGGCCCCGGCCGAGCTTTTCCGCGGCACCTGGGTGCTGATCGGCGCAACCGCGTTCGGAATAGGCGATGCGGTACCCACGCCCCAGGGCGGCGCGGTCGGCGGCGCGGAAGTCCATGCCCAGTTCATTTCGGCTCTGCTCGACGCCCGGCTGCCTCATAGCCCGCGCGCCGCCCCGCTCCTGCGGCTGCTGCTCGGCGTTGTCGCAGGCGCGGCCCTGCTGCTTGTCGTGGGCTATCGCCGGCTCCCGGTGCTCGGCCTGCCGGTCGCGGGGGCGCTGCTGGCGGCGGTGCTGTTCGCGCTCCATGCCTACCTTCTGCTCGGCGGCAATCTCTGGCTCGGATGGGCCGGCCCGGCCGCGTTCAGCCTGCTCGCCGGCGTGCTCCTGGCGGCCGCAGAACACGCGCGGGCGCGCTTCGAGCGGGAACGGCTGTACGGCAACCTCGCGAGCTATCTGCCCGCTCCGGTGGCCGAGGAAATTGCATTCCGCGAGCCCACGGGCGTCATCGAGGCCGAGCGGCGCGAGGTCACGGTGCTGTTTGCCGACATCCGGAATTTCTCGGCCTATTGCGAAGGCCGCCCCCCGGAGGAAGCGGCGGCCCTGCTGCACGCGTTCTTCACCGCAGCCACGCGTATCGTGGAGGCCGACGGCGGCATGGTCGAGGAGTTCACGGGCGATGCCGTGATGGCGGTGTGGAACGCCCCGCGTGATTGCCCCGACCACACGGCACGGGCCCTGGCCGCCGCGCGCGAGCTGCAGGCGCACGCGAGCCGGTTGTTCGTGAAGCCGCCGCCCGGATTGGAGCCTCTCGCGCTAGGCATCGGCATCGAAACCGGCAGCGCCCTGGTGGGGTCGTTCGGGCCCGCTCACCGGCGTACTCACGCGGCGTTGGGCGAGAGCGTGACGATCGCCTCCCGCCTGCAGTCGCTCACCGCGGACTTGGCCCAGCCCATCCTGCTTGGCGAGGGCGCGGCGGGTCACCTGGCGGCCGGCGCCGTGGTATCGCTCGGCTCGTTCCTGCTCGAAGGCCTGCGCAGCTCACACCTGGTCTATGCGCCGCCGCCCGGCAATGCCTGACCCGCACCAGGTCGGGAAGTGAGTTTGAGGATCGGTCTGGCGGCGGGACTTCTCGCCGCATTGCTCCTGCTCAGCCGCGCCGTCC
>Ga0082335_1004621_pt1 | contig 20343 bp, 12 predicted proteins | sample Subgrocontami58m_FD_72375 | JGI IMG/M metagenome (GOLD analysis project Ga0082335, IMG submission 72375) | Subsurface groundwater microbial communities from S. Glens Falls, New York, USA - GMW37 contaminated, 5.8 m (SPADES assembly) (version 2) ... | reverse complement strand
ACGTGAGGAACGACCTCATGGGCATCATCCGCGAGGACCTCGTCTACGACGTGGGCCGCCACGTGGACGACTCGGTGCACAACTTCGAGGACTGGGGCCTGCCGATCTGGAAGGCGCCCGGCGACGAGGAGAAGTCCTTGCGCCAGGGCGGCAAGCCCGTGCGCTCGGGCCGCTGGCAGATCATGATCAACGGCGAGTCCTACAAATGGATCGTCGCCGAAGGCGCGAAGAAGGCGCTCGGCATGGACAACATCCAGGAGCGCGTGTTCGTCGTGCGCCTGGTGAACGACAAGAACGACCCGAACCGGGTCGCGGGCGCCGTGGGCTTCTCGGTGCGCGAGCACAAACTCTACGTCTACAAGTTCAAGGCCTGCCTGGTGGCCTGCGGCGGCGCGGTGAACGTGTTCCGGCCGCGCTCGGTCGGCGAGGGCACGGGACGCGCCTGGTTCCCGGTCTGGAACGCGGGCTCGACCTATTCGATGGCGGCGGAAGCCGGCGCCGAGATGACCATGATGGAGAACCGTTTCGTACCGGCCCGCTTCAAGGACGGCTATGGCCCGGTCGGCGCGTGGTTCCTGCTGTTCAAGGCCAAGGTGATGAACGGCGCGGGCGAGGACTACGCCACGCTGCGCGGGGACATCATCAAGGACGAGAAGCGCTTCGGCAAGTACGGCCAGGGGGTCCCGGGCACGTGCCTCCGGAACCACATCATGCTCGAGGAGATGATCAACGGCCGCGGTCCCATTTTCATGGACACGCCGACCGCGCTGGCCAAGCTCGCCGAGAAGATGACCCCCAAGGAAGTCAAGCATCTCGAGGCCGAGGCCTGGGAAGACTTCCTCGACATGACCATCAGCCAGTGCGGCATCTGGGCGGGCGAGAACATCGAGCCCGACAAGACGCCCTCGGAGATCATGCCCACCGAGCCGTACCTGCTCGGCTCGCACTCGGGCTGCGCCGGCATCTGGGTCTCGGGCCCGACCGATCTTCCGGGCGTGCCGAAGGAATGGAGTTGGGGCTACCGCTCGATGACCACGGTGAAGGGCCTGTTCACCGCCGGCGACGGCGTCGGGGCCTCGGGCCACAAGTTCTCCTCGGGCTCGTTCACCGAGGGCCGCATCGCGGCCAAGGCGATGGTCAAGTACGCGCTGGACAACAAGGGCTGGAAGCCCGAGCTGCAGCGCACCAAGGAGGACCTGGTCGAGGAGGTCTACCGGCCGGTGAAGAACTACCTCCAGTACAAGGACTACACCACCGCCATCGACGTCAACCCGCACTACATCATTCCCAAGCATCTGCAGTTCCGGCTGCAGAAAATCATGGACGAGTACGTGGCGGGCGTGGCGACCTACTACCGCACCAACAAGAAGATGCTCGAGGTCGCCGAGCAGAAGCTGGAGATGCTCAAGGAAGATTCGGTCAAGATGCGCGCCAAGGACCTGCACGAGCTGCTGCGCGCCTGGGAGAACTTCCATCGCATCATGGCGGCCGAAGCGCACATGAAGCACATCCAGTTCCGCGAGGAAACCCGCTACCCGGGCTACTACTACCGCATGGACCACAACTACATCGACGACGAGAACTGGAAGTGCTTCTCCAACTCGCGCTATGACCGCGAGACCAAGAAGTGGAGCCTGAAGAAGGTCCCGTACGTTCAGATTATCAAGTAACGCGGTTACTGTTCTTCGCAGGGGTCCGGGTATAGACTATCCGGACCCTTTTCTTCCTGTCATTCCGAGGGCGGAGCCCGAGGAATCTGCTTTACCGCGTCAAGCTGAAAGCAGATCCTTCGCCGAGAAGGGGGTGGGGCCCCTTCTCCCCACCTTGCTCAGGATGACTGCGATATTCACCTATCGAGAGTGGTCCGCCATGACCGACGCCATCAACGATCCGAAACCGGTTTCGCCGCTGCAGCCGGTGCAGCTGTCGCTGGACGACGCGTTCCAGTTCCGCTGCCACAAGGGCATCCCCTGCTTCAACGCCTGCTGCAAGAACATCGACATCATGCTGACGCCCTACGACGTGCTGATGTTGAAGCGCCGCTTCGGCCTCGCCTCGCGCGAGTTCATCGACGGGTACACGCGCGACTACTCGATGGACGCGCACGGCATGCCGGGCCTGAAGCTCGCGACCAAGGAAGGCAGCCGCGAGTGCGTTTTCCTCACGCCCGAGGGCTGCGGCGTCTACGCGGACCGGCCCTCGGCGTGCCGCTACTACGCCCTGGGCATGCTCGCGATGCGCAAGACCGGCTCGCCGACGGACGAGGACTCCTATTTCGTCGTCAAGGAGGACCACTGCCTCGGGCACTTCGAGCCGAAGCAGCAGACCGTGCGCGAGTACCGGCGCGAGCAGGGCATCGAGCCCTACGACGAGGCGAACCGCGAATGGCGGCAGATCCTGCTGAAGAAGCGCTCGGCGGGCCCGACCATCGGCAAGCCCTCGACGCGCAGCTTCGAGATGTTCTTTCTTGCAAGCTACGACCTGGACGGCTTCCGCGCCTTTGTCTCGAGCCCCGGGTTCGAGGAGCTCTTCGAGCTCGAGCCGGTGCTCAAGCAGGCGATCCTCGCCGACGACGAGAAGCTGCTCGCGTTCGCGTTCCGCCTCCTGAAGCAGGTGCTGTTCGGCGAGTTCTCGATTCCCGTGCGCAAGGACGTCGCCGAGCGCCGCCGCGAGCTGCTGAAGGAAAAAGTGCGGCGCGTCGAGGAGGAGGCAATGCGCCGGCGCATGGCCGACGAGGACCTGAAGTACGAGGATCTCGAGTAGGGCAAGAGTCGATCCGTCATTCCCGCGAAAGCGGGAATCCAGCCGGGAGCTGAGATTCCTGGATCGCCGCTTTCGCGGGGATGACAGGGTAAGCGACGCTCGCGGCTATTCACCGCTTCTGGTTTACAATCCCGCCCGCTCGTCCACTTACTCTTCCGGAGAACGCGTTGCAGATCGTCTGTCTAGACCTTGAAGGCGTGCTCGTACCCGAGATCTGGATCGAATTCTCCAGGCGCACCGGAATCCCCGAGCTCTCCAGGACCACGCGCGACGAGCCCGACTACGACAAGCTGATGCGCGGGCGCATCGAGATCCTGAATCGCGAGGGACTCGGGCTGCCGGACATCCGCAAGGTCATCGAGGGGATGCGGCCGCTCGAAGGCGCGCGCGAGTTTCTCGATTGGCTGCGCAGCTGTTCGCAGGTCGTGATCCTGTCGGACACCTACTACGAGTTCGCGGAGCCTCTGATGCGCCAGCTCGGCTGGCCGACGCTGTTCTGCCACGAGCTGGTCGCGGACGAGAGCGGACGCGTGCGCGACTACCGGCTGCGGCTGCGCGACCAGAAGCGCGAATCGGTGAAGGCCTTCAGGAAGCTCAAGTTCCACACCGTCGCCGCGGGCGATTCCTACAACGACACCACCATGCTCGCCGAGGCGCACGCGGGCATCCTGTTCCGCCCGCCGCAGAACGTGGCGGCGGAATTCCCGCAGTATCCCGTCGCGAACACCTACGAGGAGCTTCGGGACGCGATCGTTGCGGCGAGCCGTCCCCGATGATTGACAAACCGGGGATGCGGGAGTATTCATTGCGCCTGCCGTAATCGAAGAGGCGAGCGCGACTCGCCCGCAATTTCGCATTTCACATCGTTCGGCATGAAGCAGCGGTCTGCTCCCCGACGGGAAAGGAGGGGTTCCCGGCAATGCTTCAGGGAAAGTCTTTGTCGATGATCGGCCTGGGGAACGACGCGTCCCCGGGCTTCGATCGCGGCATCCATCTGCGTTGGAGCTTCGATCCGGCACTCAGCTTTCCGAAATTCGGGTTCGACGTCTATCGCCGCAGCGCGCAGCAGGCGAGGTGTCCTCAGACCTGCATCGACTTGCTGAAGATCAGCTTCGCCAAGGGGGCGAAGTCCTTCACCTGCGGGACGATGACGTTCTCCTCGACGGCGGCGCTCGCCGTCAAGACGGGCAGCACGGGCGCCAGGGCCCTCGTGCCCGCCGCGGCGGCGACCTACACGCTGAAGTTCTCGCAGAAGATCTGGGAGTTCTCCGCGAGCGAATTCCACGCCTCGGGCAGGCTCACGCTCCAGGCCTACGACGGAACCGTGCTCGTCAACCAGGTGACGCGGGCGGCAACCGCGGGCGCCGGGACGGTAGCCATCCGCGCGGACCGCATCGACAAGATCGTCATCAAGTGCTCTCCCGCTGCGACGATCGAGGTCTATCAGGCCTGCTGGCGTGCGGTCGCCGAATGCGCCGGAGGCGACGAGTGGGTCAAGCTCGCCAGCCTGAATCTTCCGCGCGACTGGACCGAGGCGAAGGGCCGCATTTCCGCGACGGCGCAGCCCGTCTATTCGGATTCCTATCCGCGGCTCGACAGGATCATCCGGATGGTGACCTCGGGCGCGACCGGCGAACAGGTGATCGCGCAAACGAACGCGGCAGCGGGCGAATCGCCCGCCACCTTCCGCTTCTATCCGGTGAAGCTGCTGCTGTTCGCCGCCGCCGACCCGAACATCGCGCGCATGCTCGGGGTGTACTTCCTCGATCCGCCTGCCTCGGCTTCGGTCGGAGTCGAGTACGACTACAAGGTCGTCGGCAACTGGCGCTCGGCGACTTCCGCCGAGCACGCCTGGATCTGCTTCAGGCTCTCGCGCGGGACGCCTCCCGCGGTGACTCGGCCCACCGGATTGTCGGTGAGCCAGAGGTACTTGCCCGGCGGCATCGGCGGGGCGATGACGAGCCAGGTCGGCGCGGGCCTCAAGTGGACGGTGACGCGCACGACGCGCGGCCTGAAGCCCGGAGCGCCGATCATGTATCACGTGATGCGCGAGGACCGCAGGCCGGATGGAAGCTGGAGCGCGGCGGCGACGCTCACCTCGCGCACGCCGGTGATGGTGGCGGCATGGAAGGATCCGGACACCGGAGTGACGACCGGCTTGCCCGGCGATTATTTCTACACCGACGGACCGATCGCCCCCGGCGGCTATCGCTACCGGATTCTCGCCGTCGACATCTGGGGCCGCAAGAGCACGGCGACCGCGGCGGTCGGCGTAACGCTCGTGGACGACACGCCGCCTCCGCCTCCGGCCGGCGTCACCGCGGCGCCGAGCTTCCAGGACGGGCCGACAGGCAGCGTGACGGTGAAGTGGTCCTGGACGGCGGCGCACCAGGCCCAGGCGGGAGACGCGGCGGAGTTCCGCGTCCATTACCAGAATTCCGGCATCGACCCGCTCGCCTCGGTGATCACGAAAGTCACCGACGCGGGCGACACCTCGGAGCTCGAAACGAGCCTGGCCACGGGCAGCTACGCGGACTATGCCGGCGGCCATCTCGTCAACAACGGCCGCCGCTTCAAGGTGACCGCGATCTCGGGTGCGTCCTCGCCGGTGACGATCACCGTCGAGAACGTCAAGGAAACGAGCGGATCCGAGACGACTACCGTCACGCCGCTGGCCGCGGGCGCAGCGACCGGCGCGCGGTCGTTCCTCGTGTTCGTGGCCGAGCCCTGGACCGCGCAAGGAAAGTTTCTGCTGCAGAAGGACTGGAGCAACGCAATGAACTGGCAACCGGCGTACGCGTCGATGAGCGTGGGAGGCGCCGGCGACTACACGAGGACCATGCCTTCGCTCGATTTCGGCACGTCGGCGAGCGTGCCTGCGGGAAGGGTGATGCTGGGCGTGTGCACGGTGGATGCGAACGGAAACGTGGGCCCAATGTCGCCGCCGGTCATCGTGGCGGCGAGGCACGTCGCCGAGGTCGACGCGCCGTCGGCGCCCGCAGGGGACGCCTACGCCTCGCGCGCGGATTTCTTCGGCAACTCGTATTGCACGTTGAGCCTGAGCGGCGCGGACTACGACTCGGCAAAGACCTATCACGTCTACCGGGCGCTCGACGCCGCGCTCAAGGCGGCCGCCGAGGACGCGGGCGCGACGGTGAGCGACGCGGACTACGCCGACGACGGCTACGTTCGCGACACCCTCGCCGCGGACTGTGAGAGCGCGTTCGGCAAGGTCGGCGAGATGCAGGACGACGGCTCGGGCGCGAGCGCCTCCTACACCGACACCGTCAAGGGGACGGGCCGCAACCGCTACGCCTATCGGCTGAAGGCCGTCGACGCCGCCGGGAACGCGAGCGCCCTTTCCGCGGCGCTGCTCGTGAATCTCCACGACGTTGCGCCGCCCAAGGCGCCGGTGATCACCAAGGTCAAGGGGGAAGAGAACCAGGTCACGGTGAAATGGGCCGCCAACACCGACGAGGGTCTCAGCGGCTACGCGCTGTACCGCACGGAGGAGGAGTCCAGGGCGGGCGATTACCGGTCGATGGAACTCGTGACGGAGGCCGATACGTCGACGCTCGAATACGCGGATACGGGCGTCGCGCCGCGCACGCCGTACTACTACGGCCTCGTCGCGGTTCGTCGGAACGAAGAAGGCAACGTCCTCAGGTCCGCGATGTCGCGAATCGCGAACGCGCAGGCATACGACCTCTCGATCCCGGATCCCCCGGAGTTCGACGAGGACGCCTCAGGCTGGGTTTACGTGGACGACGACGCGACAGTGTACGAGGCGGATGCGGACATCTCCGCCGCGACGAATCCGCAGCCCGCGGTACGGCTGGCGTGGTCCCGGCCTTCCAGCGGCGCGACCGTCTTCGTGCAGCGGCGGACTTCCGATTCCGGCGCGTGGACCACGATCCTCGAATGGGGTTCGGGTGGCGCGTATTCGGAAGCGGTCGACTTTGTGATCGACACGGACGCGGCCAGCGACGACGACCATGTCTACCGCATATTCTCGAAAAGCGCTTCGGGCCAGAAGTCCCGGGAGGCCGCAGAAATCGACATCGAGAGTTCGGAGTGACCATGGCCTGGGGATCGACATATGTCGAATACATGCCGTTCCTGAAGATCTCGACCTCGGAGACGACCCGATCCTCGTCCTACCGCACGCTGCTCGACAAGCTGACCCTGGACAAGGTGTCGGCGGCGAACAGCGACGGCAAGGCCATCGTCAGGCACGACTTCGCGCTGGATGCGGCATCGGTGACCGACCCGACGGCCCTGCTGGAGCTTCAGACGCTGTACATGCCTACCGACGGCGTCGTCTACTACTATCCGTCAGGAACGCAGCTTCCGAACAAGACGACCGGGACCCAGGACACCCTCCTCATCAAGCCGGCCTACCAGTCCCTGCAGCACTGGCTGAAATACCATCCCTACTACTCTCATTTCGTGACGGAAATCTACATCACGAACTTCAACGCGACCGAGACGAAGAGCAGGCTGAAGACGATCCTCAGCACCGGATACGTCGGGTCCGATTCCTACAAGGACATCACGAAGGTCCTGTACGAGATCTTCGTCTCGAGCGCGTTGCCATCGACCGACGCCGAGATCATCGACAATTACTTCAGCTTCTTCACCGGCACCGCCGCGCAGCGGCTCGGCCTGTTCGCCGACGGCGGCCAGGTGATCGGGCTGCTCGACGCGAGTTCGTCGTCGAAGATCGAGTGCAGCTTCCAGTTCACGAACACGAAGAAGTTTCCCCTGAAGCCGGGCGAAGACGAATACGATGCGATCGTGGGCTCCCGGACGGAGGAGGATGCGGTGTATGACGCCTCCGGTACGGCGGCCTTCTTTCGCTATCGGCAGAGGATCCCCAGCGAGGACGGGTCGATGGTGCCGATGGCGGGCCATCCGATGATCGTGCTCATGGTGGCGGCGGACGCCGGCTACGTCACGAACGACCTCGCGCACGCCGAACGCTCGAAGGTGGCCGAGTGCTTCGAATGCACTCGGGTCGACTTCGTCGATCTGGGCGACCCCTTGGGCACGCAAAAGTACCACCAGTCGAACGTCGACTACCGGAACTTCGATCACGAGACCGATCCGCCGACGGTGATGCGAGGGGCGCCGATTCCCGACTCCGCCCCGAGCGACTTCAAGAGCCACTATCCCTCCTGGGCGTCCGTGGGCACCGAGAGGATTCGATTCACCGTGTACAACCCAGACGGAATCTCGTTGGACGCGGCCTCCGCGAACGGGTATGTCGAAGCCGAGGAGGCCTCCAGCGCCTATGACAGAGGGGACGGGACGATAAAGCGTTACTCGGATTTCTATTTCAATCTGACGCCCTCGGTGACCAGCTCGACCTCGAGCATCCTGGAGGACACGATCACCATCCGCAAAGGCAGCTCGGCCGGGATGAAGCTGCGGGATGTCAAGGTGATGATCTTCCCGTTCAAGTCCGTGCCGTTCCGCGCCTTCGACGTCACCGGCGTCGTCGACGAGGGCGACGGGACGACCTCGGAGGTCAACTGGGGATTCTCCAATGGCGGTCCGGACGGCGAGTTCCACGGCTTGCGGGCCAACATCTGGTTCTATCCGTCGCGAGACAGCCGGACCATCAAGGTGGAAGTGGAAGGGGCGGATTTCTCCTATTCGTTGTTCAAGAAAAAGAACAGGAGCGGCACCTACTCGACCGGCGACCTGACCACCCAGGGACAGACCTTCCTGAGCAACTGTTCATCGGGTTTCAATTTCTTCTACGTCTCGGATCTCGAGGAGAAGAGCATCGAGGGCGATCAGGACGGCGTCACCTGGATGTCCGATGACAAGATCCTGATCATCATCGAGAACCAGTCGGTATCGAAGCTCGACGACGAGAGGATCATCGAGGCGCACGAGATCAACCACGGCCTTGCCGACAAGTACCTGGCGGGAGATTCGCGGCGAAGGCATTTTCACCATCACGAAAGCGATATCGGAGACTTCGCGCTGGAGTACAACGTGTCGAGCAGTGCGACAAACTCCGACGACGATCTCCTGACGTCGAACCAGGCGCGGATACTGAGCGGGAAGCTGTAAAGAGAAATGTCCTCTGATCTGTTCAGCTTCACACCGATCGAGAAGGTCCTCACCGGGTGGCCGGAGGATCTCTTCCCCGTGCCCGAATGGGCGGCGTACATCGGCGTGAACGACCTGGCCGCAACCGATTTCTCCGACAACAGGGCGCAGCTCACCGGCGAACTGGTCATCCTGAAGGAGCTGTCGTTCGACCTGCCGCTCGTCGACGGCGTCGAGCTGGCGATCCTCGTCGACGACGGGTACACCAGATTCGAGTTCGAGATCGACGTGTCGAAGGACGTGTTCGAGCTGGTGCTTGCGGGTTTGTCGGCGGAATTGCGGATCCAGGGCGAGCTGTTGAGGAAGGTCGAATTGGTGGGGTCGGAGTGGGTGGAGGACGTCGACGAGGTGACTGGGGAGAGGCGGCCCGTCACCGTCTCGTTGACGGGCGCGGAAGTGTCGGTGAACAGCGACGGCGAGTTCGACTTCAGCTTCGACGAGAGCGCTCCGGCGCTCGCCATCTCCACGTTCATGATCGGCGACTCGGGCGTGGTGGTCGAGGTGAGCGGCCTGGACCTCGTCATGTCCGAGGAAGCGGCGGAGAGCCTGCCGGAGAGCATCGATTCGACCTGGCGCGGCGTCTACATCGAGCAGGCGACGGTGTATCTGCCCGAGGGGCTCTCCGACATCCTCCCGGACGACGCCACGCTGGAGGACTTCTTCATCGGCGCCGGCGGCTTCTGCGGGAAGATCACCGGCAATTGGACCGACGCCGACGGAAACAGCACGCAGGCCGACAGCGATCTCGGCGGCATGACGTTCAAGCTGAAGAGCGTCTCCATCGAGTTCAAGCAGAACACGCTGGTCGACGCCTCGATCAAGGGAACGCTGACCCTGCCGTTCTTCAACGGCCCGGTGGACGTCGAGATCGGCATCACGAACGACGGCGCGTTCACCGTCGCGATCGATTCCGCGAGCGGCATCGCCAGCGTCGAGACCGAGCTGCTGACGCTCACGCTGACCGGGCTCGCACTCGGCAGGGAGGAAGGCGCGTTCTGCGTCGAGCTCTCGGGCACGCTGGCGCTCGGCACCGTGGCGGGCGTGGATCTGCCCGACGTCTCGGTGGACGGCCTGCGCATCACCGCCGAGGGCAAGATCTCGATGGAAGGTGGGGGCATCAGCCTGGAATCGCAGCAGACCATCAAGCTCCTGAACGCATTCACCGTCGAGGTCGACGCGGTCGCGTTCGGCAGCGATTCCATCGACGGCGTCGACTACAATTCCGTGTCCTTCTCCGGCGGCATCCAGCTCAGCCAGCTGCTTCCGGCCGGGGTCTCCGCGAAGGGCCTGCAGGTGCTGTGGAACCCGGACGACCCGGGCGATCTCAAGCTGCGCTGCGAGGGCATCGGCGTCAACTTCGAGATCAAGGACACGCTCGCCTTCGACGGCTCGGTCGCGCTCGGCGACGATTACTTCACGGGCGCGGCGAAGCTCAAGATCATTCCGACCGACCTCGCGGTCGACGTCGGCGTGGTGATCGGCCGCAACGCGTCGCCCGAGTTCCGCTATCTCGGCCTGACGGTTGACACGCAGCTTCCGGTCGGCATTCCGCTCGCCTCCACCGGCCTCGCGTTCTACGGCTTCGGCGGGCTGTTCGCGCTGAACATGGTGCCGCTGGACGACAAGAACCAGACCGGCTTCAATTTCGGCGCCGGCATGGCGACGACCTCGGGCCTTGCGTATGCCGACGGTTCCACCTTCCACTGGTTCAACGACTGGTACACGGGCTGGGGCCAGCCGTGGACGGCCGAAGACGGAGGGCTCGGACTGGGCACCTACGTCGTCATCGGCACGCTCTCCGACAACGGATTCACCTTCGCCTCGAAGGTCGCCTTCGTGCTCGCGCTGCCCGGGCCGATCCTGATGCTGCAGGGCAAGGGCAACCTGCTCAAGGACCGCGCCAAGCTGGGCGACGGCAACGAGCTGTTCCAGTCGCTCATCATCTTCGACGGAAATTCGAACAGCCTGCTCGCTGCACTCGGCATGCAGTACAAGCTTCCCGCCGAGGACAAGTCCCCCGTCTCGGCCGGCGCCATTCTCGACGCGAGCGCGAACTCGGAGGCCTTCTTCGACTTCGACAACGCCTCGAACTGGCACGTCTACCTCGGCCAGCAGGAAAAGGAAAAGCGCATCCGCGCCGAAGTGATCTCGCTGTTCCAGGCCGATTCCTACCTGATGCTCGACGCGCGCAACCTGAAGACGGGCGCCTCGATCGGCTTCGAAAAGCATTACGACTACTCCGTCGTGGCGGTCGACCTCTCGGCCTGGCTCGCGGGGGATGCCGCGATCACCTGGTCGCCGCAGCACATGCAGGGCGCGATGAGCTTCGACGGCAAGTTCTCCGTCAGCGTCGCGGGGGTGGGGATCTCGCTCTCGGCCGAAGCCGGCGTGGCGGCGCAGACGCCGACGCCGAAGGACCTCTCGATCGACATGACGGTCAGCATGGACCTCCCCTGGCCGCTCGACCCGCTCGAGGTCGACTTGCACATGGCCTGGAGCGAGCCGAACGCTCCTTCGCCGATCGACCCGATCGTCGAGGACGTCTCGGTCGCGGGCACCAAGACGACCGACGCTTGGCAACTGACGCTCACCGCGGAGGCCAACGACACGGGTTTCGACGGCGTGAACGTGAAGGACGAATCCGGGGCGGCCATCACGCTGCCGGCGATCGACCTGGATGCTCGTCCGGTGATCTCGTTCAACCGGCCGATGAACGACGCGAGCGGCATCGCCTCCAACGGCTTGAGCGGTTTGGAGGACGTCGTCAACGGCGACTACACGTTCGCGTATACGCTGAAGGAACTGAGGCTCGCGAAGTGGAGCGACAGCGACGAGGCCTGGAAGGACCTGTCCGATCTCACGGGCTACTGGCAGGCGACGAGCGACGCGGCCGGCACGCAGATCGAGCTCTATGGCGACGGACCGTTCAGCTTCTGCCGCAACAACATGTCGATGGCGAGCGGCGATGCGTCCTTCGCGCCGTCCTTCGTCCCCTACACCGACAGCTTCCTCGCCGGCGTCTCGCCGGCGGACTGGCCGCTCGACATGACGCCTGCGGAAGTGGATTTCTCCGCGATGAGCGTGACGGCCACCTGCGGCCCGGACTTCACTCACGAGGGGTTGTCGTTCACCGCGCTCATTTCGGCGGGAGCGAAGACGCGCTTTCGCTTCTCCGACCAGGGTGCCTATGCCGACAGCGGCATCGCGGCTCCCATCAACGGCGATCCGCTCGGCATCCTCGAGGTCGACCTGGGCGGCGCCGCCTGGCCGAAGACGGTGCGCGCGATGGTGCCGAAGGGCGTCCCGGGCGAGCTCGTGGTGACCGGCATCTTCGCGGATGGGCACACGACGGCGCCGGCGGTCTTCACGCTCCAGGATCGGGGAATCGACTCCACGCTGCCGGACGAATTCAAGGGCGTCGACAGGATTGCGTTCGGCAGCGACAAGGGCCAGCCGGCCTACCTGCTGGGCTTCTCGTATCTGAGCGCGGATCAGCTGCGCGCGGCGGCGGACATGGTGGGCGATGCGGCGGACCTGCTCGGCACCGGGTTCAGCTTCGAGCCCGATACGGTGTACCGCATCGAAGTCGTCACCTGCACGCAGATCAACGGCAGCGGAGCGGACGCCGCTCCGCTCTACGCCTATTTCAAGACCGAGGGCCCTCCGGACGATCTGACTCCGTACGTCGCACGCACCGTTCCCGAGAGCGGCACGCTGCACTACCGCGCCTACGACCTCGTGTTCGAGTTCAACGAGAACTACGTCGAGCAGATGTATCGCGATTTCGATGTCTCCGTGCGCGACGAGAACGGCTCGGCGGTCACGAACGAGGACGGCACCGAGGTCGCGTTCGCTTCGACGGACTTCAGGCCCGGAAGCCCTTCGGTCGCCTATACGACCCTGTGCTGGCTCGGCGCATTGAAGGACATGGGCGCGGACCCGCCCGACCCGGCGAGCGCGAAAGGCGACGACACGTTCTACGTGACCTTGGCCGCCGCCAACCTGCTTCCGGCCGACAAGACGATCGACGCCGTGTTCAAGTACGACGGCACGCAGATCTATTCCTACCGTTTCCGCACTTCACGGTTCGCCGGCTTTTCCGAAATGATCGAAACCTATTCCGGCCCGCCCTGGGAGGTCTCGGTGGAAGGGACGGACCTCGCGTCGCTGAACGCCCTGGCCGGTGCCGACCGCGACGGCGCCGATTTCGAAACGGCGTGGTACACGCATCTCGCGCAACAGCCGAAGTCGTTGCCCGACAATCTCGAAGTGTCGATGCTGGTGCGAAACGACGGCACGGTCGTCGGGCTTTACGTCGAGTTTCCCGAAGCCGTCGACTGGGACCGCGTGGAGGTGTCGGCGGCGTGCGGAACGAGCGCCGCATCGTGCAAGACCTTCCGGAGCTACGACGGGGCAAGGGCGCTGCTGCTCGATCAGGGCGGCGGGAGCGAGCCGGCCGCCTGGGCGGCGGGGGACTATACGCTGACGTTCCGCTATCGGCTGCACCTCGATGATGACGCGTATCCGGTTCTCTACCGCTACGGTTCGCCCGACGACGAGAGTGCCACCGTCACATTCACGATCTGAGGGCAAGGTTGTCTCGATCTCGGCGGCACCGGGCGTCAACCGCCGCGCATCACGCCTGGCTCACCCGCTGCCAGAACCACCACGCAGACAGCAGCACCAGCAGCGCCGAGGCTCCGCGCGCGACCACGCTCGGGTACCACGGCCTGCCCACCAGCGGTTGCGACAGCAGTACCCAGCCGCCGACCGCCATCAGCTGTCCCGCTTCGACGCCGACATTGAATCCGGCCAGGGCCCACGGCAGCAGACCGGTTGGCGCGGCGCTCTCCAGCAGCAAGCCGGCAAACCCGTATCCGTGCACCAGGCCAAACGCCAAGGCCAGCACATCGGTCCGTAGCCACTGCAACGGGCGCAGATTCAACAGCGCGGTGACGGCGATCGACGTTGCGATGGCCGGTTCCACCCACCGGGGCGACGCCTGCGTCCAGCCGAAAGTGGCAAGCATCAGCGTGACGGAGTGTCCGATCGTGAATGCGGTCACCGTGCGCAGCAATGCCCACCAGGCGACGCCGGCGTCGTCGAGCGCGGCCGCACCGGGCGACGCGCGTGGCACGCGAACGAAGAGGCAGAGGCGCAGCGGCAGAACCAGCGCAAGCAGGAAAGCGAGGTGGTCATAGCCCTCGAGCAAGTGGTGTACCCCGAGCCCGAAGTAGTCGCGCAGCGCGGACCACCGGCTGGACGACTGCGTGACCGGCGCCCGTGTGCCATCGTCGGGCGCTGCGACCGCTCCCTGGCCAAGGACCAGGCTGTCGGCCTGTTGAGGCGATGCGGCGGTCAGCAAGTCACGGCCTGCGATACGGCCGGTCACCAGCAGGCGGTGAGTGGCATCCTGGTCCCTGAACAGGCGGTATCGGAAGGCCAGTGCTTGAGCAGCCGGGCAGCGGGCGCGCGCCTCCATGCGAAGATACGCGCCGTCGCTGCGCCGCTCGATGCCGTCGAATCGCCAGACCAACCGGCACGTCGCGGCGGCCGCCGGGCTGTCCGCCGGATGCCGTGCCGGCGGCTCGGTATTGGCCGCATCGTTCAGCACGGCCACCACCATCGGCATGGCGGCCTTGATTTCGCCCCAGGTCACTCGGGCATCGGCGTTGGCGTCGATCGGAACCAGCAGGTCGAGGTCCCTGATCGCCACCGCCAGCGAGAACCGATAGTCCCGCTGCGCCGGCACTCCCGCGAGCGCAGCCGATGCGGCATCGTCGACTTGCCGCACATCGAGATACGCATCGCTGCCCTTGTGCGCCAGCGCCGGCGCGGCGCCCGCCATGCAGCCCATGATCAACACGGCGCGCAGTGCGGGCGTCAATTCGCCGCTCCGCGCGCGCGCAGCGCGGTCCCACGCCTCCAGGCGGCGAGGCGCGCATCATGCAATCCGGCGGCGCCGATGGCGCCCGTAAGTTCGGCCGATGCAGCCGCGTCATTGGCCCGGCGCGCACTTTGCAGCGCCACCCACCAGTCGAGCGGCTCGCGTTGCAGCAGCAGGTTGCGCCGCGCCAGATCGAGCGCGCGTACTGCATCGTCTTCGAGCCACAATGCAGCGAGGGCAAGCTCTCGCGCGTGCACCGCGGGGTCGTCGCCACGACGCAACAATTCGGCCGTGCGTTCGCGAAGCGTCGCTCGCGCGCCGATCCAGCGAGGGTCGCCCAACTTGCGCCACGCTGCCGCGCGACGGAGCAACACGACGTCGGTCTCGGGCAACGTGGACATGACCTGCAGCGCCTGCGCCGCCTGGCCAGTGCGCAGCAACAGGTCGCCATAGGCGATCGCGGTGTAGAGGTCGAACCCCAGCGCCAGGCTGCGCCGGTACGATTCCGCGGCGGCGGAGTCGCTTCCGGCGCGCTCCTCGCTTTCCGCCAACAGGGACAACAGCCAACTGCGTTGACCGTTGTCCGTAGTTTGATCGGCCAGCGCGCGAAGTCCCGCGGCTGCGAGGTGATGCTCTCCCAGCAGCGACCGCGTTTCCAGCCGGCACGCCGCGGCGTAGAACGCCTGTCCCGTGCGGGCCACTGCGTCGCAGGCGCGCAGCGATTCGGCGTAGCGCGCCGAGAGCCGCTCCAGCGCGGCCAGGTTGAGCCAGCCCTGGGCATGCCCCGGCGAACGCGCGAGGGCCGCCGTGAGTACCGAGCGTGACGCGTCGAATTCATGCCGGCCCTGCAGCACGGTCGCCTGCAACACGGCCAGGTCCGCCGGGGCATCGGGACGATCCCACCAGGGCTTCAGCACGGCTTGCGCGCGTCCCCAATAGCGCGTGTCGCCCGTCTGCCTGGCCACGCCGATGTCCTGGCGGGCGCGCAATGCGGCGAGCGCAGGGTCCGCGACCTGGGCGGCTGAGACGGCGCGCGCCGCACGATTGCGTGTCGCGGCAGGCAGTACCTCCACCACTTCGTCGTCGCGCACCGGTTGCAGCGCGGTCGCGGCGGGGGCGCCGAGCGGCAACGCCGCCAGCGCCAGCACGACCCACCGCGAGCAACTAGAGCGGATCCGGCTCTGCCCTGTCATCGACCGCCAGCGAGAGCGCATTGATGTCGATCGGTTCGCTGGTTTCATTGGTACCGGCGATCAGGTTCTTCATGAAGGCCACCGCCACCGAGTCGCTATGCGCGACGTCCGGCGCCCCGCTGCCGCCGCCCCCGCCGCAACCGGCCAACAGCGCGGCTGCCATGACGGCCAGCATCGGTCCTCGATTGAGCTTGTGCATGATTGCTCCTTGTCGCTTCCTGGAAGGGCGGCTCAGTAGGAACCGGGGTTGGGGGTGTTCAAGTACGGAAACGCCGACAGGAAGGGAACCGTTGCCTGATCGACTGCGTCATGGATCTTCGCGGCGTCCGCGCCCAGCGGCACGCTGGACGGCCGGCACGCCGATGTCGCCCCTGCGACGCCGGGGATGCTGTTGAGCTTGAGGGCGTCGGTGTCGCCGTTGATCACGCACAATCCCCCGATCATCGCCACCAGAGCGATATCGACGACGTCGTCCTTGGGCCGGCGGCCGTTCGGAAAACCCGCAAAGTCGGACCCTCCCGCGAGCACGTTGCCGGCCACCCCGAGCCGGTTCTGGCTGGCGAAGGGCACCGGCGCAATCGCTGTGTTAAGGCGCAGCATCTCGGAAGGCGTGGGGTTGACGGCAGGCTTGTTGACGCCGGTGATTCCGGTCAGAAACGTGGTGGCAAGATCGGTCCGGGGCAGATTGGTGGGTGCCACGCTTGCGCCCAGCACCACGCTCAGCAGTGCCGGCAGGGTCGGGTTGGTCACGTAGGTCAGGAATTGCGCGTCGTCTTTCGGCGCCGATGCATTGAACTTGTCCTTGTCGGGCAGGCCGATCACCACCTCGTTGACCAGCGGGTTGCCCAGGCGCGACACCTGCGTCCAGGCGCCGCCCGATAGTTCGGCCTTGTCGTTGCCCGCCGCCGGTCTGCCGTTGAGCAACCGCGCCTGCCGCAAGCTGGCCGAGGTCCAGCCGCCGATCACCGGCTCACCCCCGGCGGTCAGGCAGTCCTTGTGCACTTCCAGCGCCAGCGTCGTGACGTTGGACCTCTGAATCACGTTCTGGCCGCCCATGCCGGCGGCATCGATATTGGCCGGATTGAGAAGAAAGGACGCAGGGGCGTTGACGAGGTCGAAGATGGTCCCGAGATTGACGGCGAATCCTTCCTGGCGTTGTCCGACGAAGACCCTTCCCTGGTCCTTGCCGGCCGGACAACCCGGGATCGAGATGGCGTGAATGTGCCTTGCGGCATAGGCGGCGTAGTCCGCAATTGTCTTGACCCCGATGTTGTCGACCGGTTTTTCGAATACGGCGCTGCCGCTGGTCTTGGTCACCGGCGTTGCGGATCCCTGGCGCCGGTCGCCCCGCACGATGGTGAGCGTGTAGGTTTCGTTCACGTTCAGGTTGGAGTCGTTCAGGTTGCCCACGCCGCCCGCCTGGATCAGCGGGATCGCGACGCTGGACCCACCGATCGTCAATGGAATCGATTTGAGCGTGTTCCTGAAGCGGAACTGGAAAGTGATGTCTTCCCGCCCGTCGCCGTTGTTGTCGATATGGATCTCGTACAGAGCGTTGGGGTCGAGCGAGAAGTAGTTGGGTCCGCCGTAGGGCCCCTGCAGCGGCTGGTAATTGGCCAGCAGCGTGACATAGTCGGACTGTCCGCCCGTGCCGTCGGCCGCGACGCCCTCGTAACTTCGGAACATGTAGAAATCCGTGCCATCGACCTTGGGAACGGTCGTGATGAATGGCGCTTCGCGGTGGCTGGAAGCGTGGGCACCGCCGGCCGCGGTAAGCAACAGGCAGGCCATGGACATGCAGGCGAAATTGGTTTTCATGGTTTCTCTCCTGGTTGGGTACAGCGCTGGCTGTCCAAGCTATACGCAGCCGGAGGGACATTGGATTCAGGACGTTTTCAATTCCTCGACAATCGGATTCCTACGGAAGGTCTGAACAAGTCAAACCGCTGACCTCGCCGCGTGATAGAGGCCGCGCAAGTCCTTGATCCGGCTTTCCCTCGCTCGTCCAGCTTCGCTGCCTCGCGACACAACCCATGCTTGTTCAGAGTTTCCCCGGCTTGCCGGCTGGCTGCGGTCATCCTGCAAACGGGCGCGCTTGACATCGCCGCAGACCCGGTCCACGATGGTGACCTCGCGGGGAAATGCAGACTCCCCGCCCGGCTCCAAACCGGTTCAAGACGTCCTGCGTCCAAGCTCTGCTTCTCTTGACTCCATTGGGAGCGAGGAAGCCATGGACGCTACCGCATCACCCGAATCCATCTCGGCAAGCGAAGCGCTGGCGGCTGTTCGTGCCGGCCGGTCTCCATTGATCATCGACGTGCGCCGGCGGCCCGACTTCCGGGAGGCGGGCGACATGATCGAGGGAGCGCTCTGGCGCGACCCCGAGCGGCTCGCGGACTGGGCGGGCGAGCTGCCGCGATCGAGCCATGTCGTCGCGTACTGCGCGCGCGGTCAGGAGGTGAGCCCGGGCGTGGCCCTCGCGCTCGCCGAGCGCGGCATCGCCTCGCGGTATCTGCAAGGCGGTATCGAGGAAGGCTGGAAGGCCGCGTACGGCGCGCTCGATCGCAAAGCGGCCGGCGCCAACACGCGCTGGGTGACGCGCGAGCGGCCGAAGGTCGACCGCATCGCCTGTCCGTGGCTCGTCGCGCGCTTCATCGATCCGGACGCGGAGTTCCTGTACGTGCCGGCCAAGGAAGTGCTCGAGGCGGCAACGCAGCGCGACGCGGTGCCCTACGACATCCCCGGCGTCCCGTTCTCGCACGATGGCGAGCGCTGCAGCTTCGATGCCTTCCTGAAGCACTTTCGCCTCGCCGATCCCGCGCTCGATCGGCTCGCCCTCGTCGTGCGCGGCGCCGACACCGCGCGCCCGGATCTCGCGCCGCAGGCGCCGGGCCTGGTGGCGATCTCGCTCGGCCTCTCGCGCAACTTCGCGGACGACCACGAGATGCTCGAGCACGGCATGGTGATGTACGACGCGCTCTACGCATGGTGCAGGGAAGGGCAGGACGAGATGCGCACCTGGAACCCCCCGCATGCCGTTCGGGGGCCGCGCGTTGAATCTCTCGACGGGAGGTCTCGACAGGCCTTGCTCAAGTCATAGCGATACGGAAAATTTCGTGGGAGCGCCCGTTCCGGGCGCTCCCAGCCGGGTCGTAGGCAGGCACCCGGTCCCAAGTACGCGTTTCGCGTCCAAGCACTGCTCCCAATCCCACCTATGGAAGGAGTATGCACATGAACGGCGGAAGCGTAACAATCGATCTCTCGATCCCATCCGGCGCAGCGGCGCGGCCGATCGCAGCGCGAACGCGGCTGACGCTGGCGGCGCTTTGCGTGGCCCTGCTCGCCGCGTGCGAGGCCGGGCCGGACTCGGACGGCAAGTGGAGCGCGCTCGAAGAGCGCCCGCAAGGGCGACTCGAGGCGCTTCGCGTCCAGGCCGACGTGGCGCGGAACCGTCTCTGGGTGCTGCGCGGCGACGGCGTCGACGTCTACCAGATCTCCACGCGGCGCCGGATCGGGCACATCGGGATGTTCGTCGGCGAGCCATCCGAATGCGCGCCCGACCTCGCGCTCGATCCCTCCGGGGCCGCGATCGTATCGAGCAATGTGCGCACCGTGCTGTGGCGGCTGGATCCGGAGCGCCTCGAGGCGAGGCGGCAGGCGCTTGCGCGCGACTCCGACCGGCAGAAGGTCGTGGGATTCACCGGCCTCGCCTTCGCCGATGGAGTGCTCTTCGGGTTGGATGCCCTGCGCGGCTCCCTTTGGAAAATCGACCTTGCCGCGGGCAAAGCGGAAAAGCTCGCGCTTTCGTCGCCCGTGCGAGGCGCTTGCGGGCTCGCGCGCCAGAAGCCGGCTCAGTCCGCGGGCCGCTCTGTCGTGCTGTGCGCCGTGGGCGAGAAATGGACTCGCCGCATCGACGTGTCATCGGTCCTCACGCGGGCAGACGTGAGCGAGGGGCCTTGCTCGTGAATCGCCGCGCGGGCGTGACCGGGCGCAGCCGCGCCGCGGTCATGCACGCATCGGCATCACTTTCCGGACAGCGCGTGCTGGCGCAACTGCTTGCCGACCGAGAGCAGGAAGCGCAGCGATTCCTGGGTGTCGGGATCGGTCAGCATGCGCCACATCGAGCCGATCCCGCCCGACATGCGCGGCGCCTTCGCCGCCTCGGCAGCGGCGTTCTCGATATCCCTCAGCACGCCGTTGACCAGATCGAGGCGCTCGGCGATCTCGGGGAGGATCTGCGCGATCCGCTCCAGCGATCCGGAGTGCTGGAGCTTCTCGAGCATCTCGATCAGGTGCACCGCGCCGCCGCGGCTGAAGCGGTCGAGCAGCAGCATGCCGTTGCCGGCGGTTTCGGCGAGGCGGCCGATCATCTCCTCG
>Ga0082335_1004620_pt1 | contig 20346 bp, 19 predicted proteins | sample Subgrocontami58m_FD_72375 | JGI IMG/M metagenome (GOLD analysis project Ga0082335, IMG submission 72375) | Subsurface groundwater microbial communities from S. Glens Falls, New York, USA - GMW37 contaminated, 5.8 m (SPADES assembly) (version 2) ... | reverse complement strand
GAATCGCAGGCATCGTAAACGGTAATTTGTGATATTTCACCGCCAGCCATGACTCGATCTGGTCGGCGTAATACGGGCTGAACGGCTGACCCGATTCTCCGCTGGGGATGATGGAGAGCGAGGCGTCCCAATCGGCGGGGTCGCTGATGATGCGGTAGGCAGGTCCGAGTCCCATTGAGTAGGCTTTGTCGGCATAATACGCGCCGCTGTTGACCGTGTTCCAGTTGCCGCCTGCGGGGTACGGTCCGCGGTTGAAGATCGGAGCTAATGCGCCAACACTCCCGAGCGGATGCGAGAAGGTGAAGGTGTGCACGTTGCCCCATGTCCATTTGGCGGGGTCACTGCCAACAATGGCGGTCAACTCGTCCATTGCGGCGGTGAGGGCGGTGCTCATCGTCTCGGCGCGTTTATCGTCCCACCAGGGATTGTTCGGGTCGTCGAGCAAATTTTGCAGGAACATGTAGGGGTAGCCTGCCAGGGTGAGATAAGAGTCCGTCGTCGCAGAATCAAGTTTCGGGTCGAGGGTGAGGCGCAGGATGTGTCGCAGGGCAAGTTCGCTGAGCGAGGCTTCACCGCTTTCTGGCGTCATCATCCCATCCCAATCTGCCAGCGTCTCAAGCATAACTTCCTCCTGCCTGTTGGCAGGGCTGGCTTCCGCCGCCAATGCCCGCGCTACTTGCAGGTTGATGTCGCTGTACAAACTGCCTTGCAGGGCGGCGAAATCATCGGCAGTGACGTTTTGCGAATCGCGGATGGCGTCGCTGATGAGCGCAACGCGATAGGGTGGCTGGAAGTAGTGCGAAAGGAAATGCGGATAATCGAGACCAGCGGGGCGGTTGTTGGCAGATGCGAAAAAGTCGCCGCTGGGATTTAATGCGGATGGGAGTTCCTCGAACGGAATAAAACTCTGCCACTCGTGCGATCCATCCGCGCCCGAAACTGGTTGCAGACCTTTGACATCGTTGCTCGCCCGAACAGGGACCGCGCCCGACATTTGAAAGCCAATATTGCCGTCAATATCCGCGTAGACGAAGTTCATGCCAGGCAATTGCCAGAAGGCAAGCGCGGCGCGGAACTCATCCCAATTTGCGGCTTGATTGAGTTGGATGATGGCTTGCGCGAGAGGGCGACCTTCATCCAATCCTGTCCATTGCAAAGAGAGAGTATCTTCGCTGTCGGGAGTCGCATCGGTGATGATGGGACCGTGTTGAGTTGACCGCACCTTGAGCGTGACGGGGGCGGTGTCCTTGACCTGAATGGTCTCTCCGCGAACGGTGAGGTCTTTCCATTCGTCCATGAATTGATATTGCGTGCCATCGGCGTTGAGTGTTTCGATGAACAGGTCTTGCACGTCGGGGCGGGCGTTGGTGACAGCCCATGCGATGTGAGCATTGTGACCGATCTCAATGCCAGGCAAGCCAGGCAATGACGCACCGACCACATCGTATTGTCCATCGCTGGTGTGCAAGCCAACTTCATACCACAACGTCGGCATGGACAATCCCTGATGCGGGTCACCCGCCAACAGCGGCAGACCCGAAGCAGTGTGACTTCCGCCCACGACCCAGGCATTACTGCCCTGATCGGGTTTGGCGAGCGGTGTGACGGATTGCCAATCGGATGCAGCTTGTAAAAGAGCATTTGTGGTTTCGGGGAGGATGGCGGCGTTGGCGTCAGGGATAACATCGGGACCAGGATAATCGGGCAGGAGGGTGATGGCTTCTTCCCACGAGAGAGTTGCGGTCAATTGAGTGACAACCAACTCATCTTGATAATTGTTGCTCAGTCCCCAAGCCACCAGTTTGCCAAAGACAAGCGAGTCAATCGGCGTCCATTCCTGCGGCGTGATACCGAGGATCTTGAATTCCAGCGGAAGATTTCCGTCCGCCTGTGCGAGATAGGCGTTGACTCCGTCCGCGTAGGCTTGCAGGGCAGATTGGGTTTCAGTGTCGAGAGTCTCCCAATCGGCTTCGGCGGATTCGGTCATGCCGAGGATGCGCATGAAGGTATCGTTTTTCAATCCGCGCTCGCCGACGATTTCGCTCAAAGTTCCATGCGCGGCGCGGCGTTGGGATTCCATTGCCCAGAGCCTGTCCTGCGCGGTGACGAATCCCTGTGCGTAAAACAGATCGTGAGCATTCTCCGCGACGATGTGCGGGATTCCGCTGGCATCGCGATAAACAGTGACGGGCGCTGTCAACTCGCTGAGTTTTAGTTCATTGTCCAATTGCGGTAGGGCAGGGCGGACAACGGCGAAGTAGCCTACAGTGGGGATCACAAGAACGAGAATGAGGAGAAAAATGAGAATCGAGAGCAGAAATTTCTTGAGGCGTTGCATGACGGTCTCCTTTATTTTTTCTTTTCTTTCCCTGGCACCGCCCGCCACATCGTCCCGATGTTCTTTCGGGAGTGCAGGTGTTGCAGAAAATCAAACGGTGGGCGGTGATTGAGCTTTATTAAATTTGCGCCTGCTTTGCCCGCATGAATGGCCGTTAGTGAGCCTGTATCGCATCCCAGTCTTTGAAAATGATCGAGCGGCAAACCCAGGAAATGCGACACCGCCAGCTTGATCGGGTCCGAATGAAAGACGACCACAACAATATCCTGCGGTTTGTTGTGCTTCTTAATAATGCGTTCAAGCGCATTTGCAATCCGCGTTTGCATTTCAGGGAACGACTCACCATCCGGAAAACGAAAACGGGAAGGGGAATTCTGCACGATCTTCCATACTTTTGTTAATCGTAAAACCTTCCATGATTTTCCCTGCCATTTTCCGATGTCTGCCTCCATCACACCAGGCTCCTGAACGATCTGCAATTTGCGTGCGGACGCAATCGGCGCAGCAGTTTCCATCGCCCTCTCAAGCGGACTCGAATAAATGGCTTTGATCGGAACATCCTTCAACGCCTCGCCCAACGCCTGAGCCTGCCTCTGTCCGCGCTCATTTAAGTGAACACCAGGCAGTCTTCCTGCCATCCTGCCTGTTTTGACAAAGTCGTTTTCGCCATGACGGATCAACAATAATAAAGGCATAGTTTTCCTCGGAAAAAAATATGTTGTGTGGAAGGCACTCTCTCGCGCCGTGTTGTGTATCTCGTCGTGGTTAGAGAACCCCGACTACGCAATAGATGGATGTTACTTTATCTTCCTCTTCATTTCTTTGATTTCCTCTTCGCTCATATCAGGCAAATCTTCCCTGTTTTCGATTCCCAATGCTTTTCTCTGCGCTTCGCGCCACATTTCCAGCCTCGCAGTCACTTGTGACTCGTAGCCTTCCTGTGATGGTGCGTAAAAATAAGTTCCCAATAATCTTTTCGGCAAATATTGCTGCGGCGTGAAGTGACCTTGCTCACCGTGCGGATAAACATAATCCATGCCTTGTCCCGTTGCGGCGGCATCACGGCTGCCATCTTGTAAATGGCGTGGCACAGAGATTTGTCCCTCTTCTTCGATCTTCTTCATCGCTTTGAAATACGCGCCCGCGCTGTTGGATTTTGGCGCAGTAGCAAGATAGAGTGTGGCTTCTACGATGGGATATATCCCTTCGGGTAAGCCGATGTAATCAAATGCTTGCGCGGCGGCGGATGTGACGACAAGTCCCATGGGGTCTGCCAGACCAATATCTTCACCTGCCAGAATAATTAATCGGCGAATGATGAATTTTGGGTCCTCGCCCGCGTAGACCATCTTGGCGAGCCAATATAAAGCTGCATCCGGGTCAGATCCGCGAACGGATTTGATGAAAGCAGAAATGGTATCGTAATGCGAGTCACCATCCTTGTCATATAAAACGGCGCGGCGTTGAATCGATTCCTGTGCCACATCCAATGTGATATGAATTACGCTGTCTTTGTCGGGCGCAGTGGATTCGACTGCCAACTCGATTGCATTGAGGGCATTGCGTGCATCGCCGCTGGAAACTTCAATTAAATGGGAGCGGGCATCGAGGTCAAGTATGATGCGTTTGTCCCCGTAGCCGCGTTCCTTGTCGTTGAGTGCGCGGTCAATGAGTATCCCAGTTTCTATTTGATTCAAATTTCGTAATTGAAAAACACGCGAGCGCGAGATCAAGGCTTTGATGACCTCGAAATATGGATTCTCGGTTGTCGCGCCGATCAGGGTGAATGTTCCATTTTCGACGTGAGGGAGGAGCGCGTCCTGCTGGGCTTTGTTCCAACGATGGACTTCGTCTACGAAAAGAATTGTGCGGATGTTATGCAAGCGTCGGCGTTCGAGGGATTCGTCAATGATGACGCGCAAATCAGCTTTGCCTGCGAGGATGGCGGAGATGGTGGCGAAGTGACTCTTGGTGGTGTTGGCAATGACTTGCGCAAGGGTGGTTTTGCCCGTGCCGGGCGGCCCCCACAGAATGATGGATGAAAAAAGTTTATCGGCTTCGATGGCGCGCCGCAGGAGTTTGCCTTCGCCGACGATATGTTCCTGGCCAATATATTCCTCCAATGTGCGCGGACGCATACGCGCGGCAAGCGGCGCTTCGCTTTTCATTCTTTCATGCATGGCGTGGTTAAAAAGATCGTTGGGCATGGTTGCGATTATAGCAGGAAGGATAAAAGAAGAAGACCACGCAACGAGGGTCTCTTTCTTTTAATATTTACAAGGTTGAAGGGGAATTGACTGCGTTTGAGATGGTGTCTTGCACTTTTCAGTTCTATCGTGAATACTACTCAAGCGTTTGGTGTCTCCGGCTGGCTTCGTCTGTGAGATTGGTTGACAATATATATACCAGCCAGTGCGATCGCACCGCCAATCCATTGAATTGAACTGGGTATTTCATCAAGCAGGGGAATTGCAAGCACAGCTGTGAGGATGGGCTGGCCAATGAGTGTGGGTGAGACGACCGAGGCCGGTAAATGTCCGAGAGCGTAGGTAATGGCAAGATAACCGATCATTTGCGAGATGATGGCAGTCGCAAAAAATATGAACCAGGTTTGTGTGGAATACCCTGTAAATGAATTGCCCAACACAATATTTATAATGAACATGCCAAGGGTTGCGCTGACGCCTACCAGCCACGCATATCGAAAGGGATCAACATGTTCGCGTCCGCGCTGGGTGATCAGCTGGTAGGCTGCATAAAAGATGGCGGCTGTGCTGGCCATCAAGTCGCCCAGACCAAGCGTGGGATGAATCAGGAAGTCGCTTCCCATCACCAGAGCCGCACCTGCCAGGGCAAGGAGTAACCCAGCCCAAAACGCGCTCTTTAATTTTTCCCGAAAGATCAGGACCGTAGCTAATGCAACCCACAAAGGAGCTGTGTTGCCAAGCAGGGTGGCATTTGCCGCGGTTGTAAATTTCAGGGATGAATTCCAGAATGCAAAGTCGAAGGCGGTGAACAGACCTCCGAGCAATGGAAAGTAAAGATATTTGCCATCAATGGACGCAAGTTTTTTTTGCTGTTTGAAAAAGAACGGGGTGAGCAGGAGCGTGGAGATGAGCAGACGATAGAATCCGGTCATGGCACCCGGCGCATCTGCCCAGCGCACGAACATGGCAGAAAGACTCAACGCGCTGATGCCAATCGCGAGAGCGATATATGGGAAAAATTTATTTTGCATGGAAGGATTGTACCCCGATGTTGATGACAGAGTAGGCGTCAGAGAGATAATGGTACCGCGACACGCTTTGCGATGTCGCATTGTTGAATATGGAGCGAGTTAAATCTCGAGATACGAATCCAGATCGTCAGCTGTGCGCGACGGAGATTCTTTCAAGGGTGGGCAAAAGCTCATTAAGATTTCGCAGGCTAAAGTCAGGTTTGATGCGGCGTATGTCTTCATCCTTGAATTTCGCGCGGCGCGTGATCCAGATCGTTGGCATGTTCAATTTTTTTGCGCCGTCAATATCCGCTTCGAGGCTGTCGCCGATCATGACCGCTTCGTTAGGCAGGATTTGCCAATGGGCGAGGGCAATCTCAAATGCGCGCGGATGGGGCTTGCGGTAAAAACATGCGGCGGAGGTGAGCACAAAATCAAAGTATGAACGAATGCCAAAACTTTCGATGAGTCCCTGCACATCCTTGTCATCCCCTGCGTTGGAAAAAATGCCAAGGTGGTAATTTTTGGATTTTAATTTTTGAAGAGTGACGACTGTATCATCCTCAAGCTGCCAGTTGGTTTGCGTGACGGAGTACATCGCATCCAGCGCGGACCTGAGAACTGGTTCGGCCACTTCGGCATCCCCCAACTCTTTGAGCAGTTCGTTTAAAACGAAGTGGTAGGTGGTTTCCTGAAAATCCTTATCGCGTTGTTCATGATATTCTTGCAGACGCGCGCGAAAGATCTTTGGATTCAGTTTGATGTTTTGTTCAAGTAATTTTTCACCAAGCGCAAGATCGGCGCGTTCCAAAATCAGATCCCACTCTCCGCCGGCGTGCATAAGCGTGCCGCCAAGATCAAACAAAATGTGGCGAATCGGAGTGGTGTTCATTAATTTTGGTATACCTCCTCTGCTGTTTTGAGTAAAGGGGAATTTTGTGGGATATGGCTGTTGAAATTACGCCGCGCCTTTAAGGTAGATTCCGGTGGGGTCGAGTTCTTCGCGCAAAATCTTAAGTTCCTTTTTTGTAACTGGTTTCGTAACCTTAACCTGCTCCGCAACTTTCAGATCCCAGCCAGTATTGGTTTTGGCCTCTTCAACAGTTTTCCCGGGGTGTAAAGCAGTCAGGATCATTTCGCCAGTTTTATCGGGTTCCAGCATCCCAATATCGGTCACAACGCCAGCCATGCCGCCTCCGCGCAAACCTGCCCTGGCGCGGTCACTGCCTCCGCCGATGTAGCCGGCGGATGTCATGAATTCAACTTTTTCAGGGAAGCGGCGTTTTTGGTGCGGGGTCATGATGTAACAGCGGTTTGCCCACGCGGCAATTTCCTGTGATCCGCCCGAACCCGGTAAACGGACTTTGGGATGTTCGTATCCGCCGATGACCGTTGCATTGATATTTCCGTATCGGTCAATTTGCGCGCCGCCCATGAAGCCCACGTCCACGTTGCCGCGCTGAAGGTAGTTGGCGAAAATATCGTACATGCTCACCACCGAAAGCGCCCCGCTCACGAGAGTTGGGTCGCCAATGGAGAGGGGCAGGCGTTCAGGCTCAGCGCCGATGACACCGGCTTCGTAGATCATCACCAGGTTGGGAGCGTGTGTCCGCTTGGCGAGGTTACAAGCCAGGTTAGGCTGCCCCACGCCGACAAATACAACATCGTCATCTTTGAGCAGGCGGGCGGCATTGACGATCATCAGTTCGGCGGAGGAATATTCAATTTCGGTCATGGATTCTCCTGTATAAAAAACTGGAGTCAGGGAGCTTGCTCCCTAAAGCCTCTTCTCCAGCAAGCTGTCGGACTCCATAGTCTCTTTAAGAAATGATTGCATGATCTCGAATACTTCCTGTGGACGTTCCAGCGGCAGGATGTGCGTGGATTTTTGCATTGTTTCAATTCGTATTTTTGGATTTTTCTTTTTCACCCGTTTCGCTGTATTTTCCAAAAATGCATCCGTCTCTGCGCCGCGGATGATCAGAGTGGGCACTTCGAGTGTGGGAAGACCGCGCCAGAGATCGAAATCGTGCAGGCCTGTCAGGTAGATGTGGCTTTCCCATGCTGGGGTGTATGCCAGTTCAAAGCCGCCGCCAGCTTTTGGCTTGACGATACCCGCAATGTACGCGCGCAGATTTTCATCACTCATGTATCTGAAGACAGCGCGTGTGCGGTATTCACGAAATACCATCTCCAAATCGTCAAATGTATTCCTGCGCCTCAGTGCGCCTGATATTTTGGGGTGGACTTTATTTCCCAATCCGATTGCGCGGATGAGATTCCACATCACCAAAAATGACGGCACAAAAAGTACAGGATCAAGCAGGATGATTGCCTGAAATTTCTTTGGATTGCGTAATGATGCCCGGAGAGTGGCAATACCTCCAATGGAATGACCCACTCCAATAACAGGATCAGACTTGCCCTGAGTTTTATCGAAAGGTTGGTGGTCAGTAAGGAAGCTCAACAAGTCATCAGAGAACGGGTGCCAGTCGTAGATGTCTTCCGGTTTTGAATCAGGCCAGAGCGGGTGAAGCGTCATTCCGAAGAGATGATATTCAGTTTTTAATAGTTCAAACAATAGCTTATAACATTCAGGCGGATAGCCGTTGGCGTGAAGGAAATGCAATGGAGCGCCCTTGCCGCCGTAATCAAAGTGAGGAGTTGTTTGCACGCATTTACCCGTTTACATTCTTACCTGTCTGCTAATACTGCCCGTAATTAATTTTTTCGCTATAACGCGCTTTTACTTTCAGACGCTTATGGGTTTTCTGGCCGAGTTTTTCCCAATACTCGTCGCGGTCTTTCACACCATACACCCATTCATCGAGATATGCTTTTACGCTTTCTTTTGACTCGCTGATTTTATCCCACGCGAGATAGAACTCGTTGTCGCGGTCGTAATATCCCTGCGAATAGGATGGGTGACTTGCAAAGGGGACATGGCAGACAGCGCTGACCACAATCCCGGGAATCATCGTGCGGTTCGGGTCTGACCGGATGACTGATTCTTCCACGATTTCTTCTGCAGTGAGGATGACTTCCTTCGCGGCGAAGGCGGCTTCCTTTTGTTCTCCGATAATGCCCCATAACTGCGCATTGCCGTTTTTATCCGCGCGCTGGACGTGGACAATCGCTATATCGGGATTCAATGCAGGCACAACGATGACATCCTTGCTGCCATAAGGATCAGGGATGCGTTTAATTTGCGGGTTTGATTTTTCGAGATCGGTTGCGCCGGTTTGATTCATCGGCAAAAATGGCAAGCCAGCCGCGCCTGCTTGCAGGCGCGTGATCATGCCGAAATGGGAGTATTCCTCCCATTCCAATTCGCCTTTTTCAATCGCAGAGCGGACGATGCGCAACGACCCAACGCCGGGATTTCCCATGTAGGAAAAGATAACTTTCCTGGCGCATCCCGCCGCCGCCATTTGATCGTAGATCAGATCAGGTGTGGCGCGGGCGAGTGTTAGGTTTCTTTTGCCCTGACGTATGATCTCATGTCCTGCCGCAAATGGGATGAGATGCGTAAACCCGGCCGCGTAAACGACATCACCGTCATTTACTAATTCTGAAATTGCATTTTTAAGTGGAATGAGTCTTGACATATTTATTCTTTTATTTGCATTGGATTTTTCTCATTTTTTACTTTTTGCGATCGCGCATTTTTCTAAAGGATTCAAATCGCCCGGCGGGCGGAGGCGGCGGTTTATTACGGCGGAAGACCCAGCCAATGAAAATCAGCAGCATCGCTGCGAACAGATAGTCAAAATCCACCTGGCCAGCGATATCCGAGGTTACAAAGAGGATGAACGCTGCCGCGCCCATGATCATAAAGAATGTGCCCACACGAACAATAAAAGGGTCTTCATTTTCCATGCCTGTATTTTACCTTTGGAGGGGGGAGTGAACAAGTAGACACGGAAACATGGAAACACGTAGACAAGTAAACAAAGTACACAGGTATTCAAGTTTTCACCTGTCTACCTGTGTACCTGTCTACTTTCTTACATTTTTACTTTACAAGTGTCCTGATCTGCTCGTGCATGTAAAGCGGAAGATAATAATGTCCGCCGGCGTTCTTGCCACTGGAGCCGGAACCTTTCCAGCCGCCGAAGGGCTGGAAGCCCGGCCATGCCCCCGTGGTTGCGCCCTGCGGACGATTTGCATAGGTTACACCCGCTTCGATCTTATCGAAGAACCACTCGGTTTCTTCGGGTGAACCATAGAAACCAGCGGTGAGACCATAGTTCACATTGTTGGCAATCGTCATGGCTTCATCCATGCTCTTTACCTTGCCAATCGTGGTGATGGGCAGGAACATCTCATGTTTCCACAAGCGATGGGTGAAAGGCAGGTCGGTGACAAAGGTGTTTTCACAGTAAAAACCTTTATCGAACAGGCCGCCAGTCTTTACATTGCCGCCGATGAGGAACTTGCCGCCGCCTTGATTGATCTCTTCACAGAAGTTTTTGAAATCATTGTAGGATGATTTGTTTATAACCGGACCATTGTATGTGTTGCGTTCTGTGGGATCGCCAAGCACCAATTTTGACGCGGCGTCTTTCAAACGGGCGGTTAAGTCATCGTAAACAGATTCATCTGCGATCACGCGTGAAGCGGCGGAGCATTTCTGTCCCTGCAAACCAAATGCCGAGCGGATGATCCCGATCGAGGCGCGTTCCAGATCCGCATTCTTCGAAACGATGACGGGATTCTTTCCGCCAAGCTCCAAAATTACCGGGCGAATATACTTGCCCTTCGAGAAATCCTGATACATCTTCATGCCCACATCGAACGAGCCTGTGAAGGTCACGCCGTCCACTTCCTTGCTGTCTACAAGCGCCTGGCCCAGTGTGGAGCCAGGGCCGGTAACAAAGTTCACCACGCCATCGGGAATGCCCGCATCGCGGAAGCAATCCACAAGCAGGCGCACGATCCACGCGGTATCGGTGGCGGGCTTGATCACAAGCGTGTTACCGGCAACAAGCGCCGCGCCGGAAGGACCGCCCGTGAGGGCAAAGGGGAAGTTGAACGGCGATACGACAAGCCACACACCATACGGGCGAAGTACAGACACATTGCGTGCCTCATATCCCACGAGCGGGTCTTTGCCCATTTCAACAACGTAGCCTTCGTTCTTTTCCATTTGATGGCAGGAGTAATAAATGAGATCGGCTGTCTCCTGCACATCGCCTAAAGACTCCATGCGGTTCTTGCCGACCTCCATTGCCATTGCCGCGCCCAACTCAAAAATGCGCTCTTCGATTAATGAAGCGGCTTTGCGGAGCAGTTCCACGCGCTTCTGCCAGGGTGTGTGACTCCAGCCAGGGAATGCCTTGCGCGCCGCCGCCAATGCTTCCTGCGCATGTTTGGCATTGCCTTTTTGCATCTTCGCCAAGACCCAATCTGTGTTGACGGGGGAGTGGTCGTCGAATTTATCGTCAGCCATGACCTCCTTGCCGTTGATCAACATGCCATATTCCTGTCCCATATTTTTTTTGAGTTTTTCCACAGCCTTGTCAAAGCCGGTGTGCAACTCTTCGGGTGGGTTGAACATGGTTGCGTATGTAAGTTTAAAATCTGCCATAGGGAATCTCCTTGTTAGTTTTATAGTTATGTAGCTGCATAGTTACGTAGTTATTTTATTTACCGCCCCACTACCCAACCAACTAACTACCCGAACTACCTGACTAAACCGAGTATAGCGTAGGAATTCACAACCGTCAAAGTAAAGCGACTGTTTTTCGATATGATGTATTTCCCGCTTAAGAATATGATGAGATGGTGTAAGAAGAGGCTAAAAAAGGTTATCATAAGCAGATATGAATAGGAGAAATATGATGAACCCCCGCCTCTTTTTCTGGACTTTTGGGCTGGTTGCTGTTTTAGCGGCATCGTCCTGCGCCCCGACTCAGACCGCCCCTCCCGTCCCTCAGACAATAGAGTCTGTTCCCACTTCCACTGCTGCCCCTGCCGACACACCTTTCGCCCTCGAAACGACTATTGCTTCCCCCACACAACCTATGGAAGTTCAGCCTGTCGCCACCTCGCGCGGACCCAACCTCGAAGCCACCGACCCAACGACGGTCAGTCTCGCTTCGGGTCAATTGCAGCTGGTGGAATTCTTCCGCTTTACCTGAGCTACCTGCCGTGCAATGGCGCCCATGGTTCATGGGCTTGAAGCAGAGTATTATGGCAAAATCAAATTCTCCTATCTTGATGCAGACAATCGCGGCACCGATATTTTCCAGCGCGAATTGGGTTTCTACTACCAACCCGAGTTTTATCTGCTGGCTGCAAATGGGGAAGTTTTGAAAAAACTTGTTGGTTTCGTTTCGGAAGATGAATTTAGAAGTTTGTTCGACGAAAATTTACAGTAATAAGAACATGTTCCCATAGAAGTGTCTACGAAGTTGTTTATTCGGGCAGATTAAATAAAAACAGCGCGGCGATTATAACCGCGCTGTTTTTGCATCTAAAAATATTATCTTACTGATTTCCGCCGTACTCCCTGGCGTCTGCGATGGCTTTGTTGACATTCACAAAGGGCAGCAGAATCAAGCCTGCAATGAAGAAGAAGATCAACGAAAGAATGGCATAGCGCAGATTTCCAAACATCTGATTTGCAAGACCAAATATTAACGGCCCGATCCACGATGTGCCGCGTTCGCTGATCTCGTAAAAGGAAAAGAATTCCGCTTCCTTGCCGTTTGGGATCATCTGCGCAAACAGGCTGCGGCTAATAGCTTGCGATCCACCCATCACAAGAGCAATGAAAATGCCAAGGACAAAGAATTGGGCGATACGGGTTTCACCATACAAACCGCCATAGGCATAAATCACCACGCCTGCCCAGATCAGAAGGCTTACAACCACTGATTGTTTAGCGCCGATCCAGCCTGCCAGTTTGCCCCAAAACAAGGCTCCGAAGAAAGCCACGAATTGGATCATCAAAATAACGGCGATCAATGTTTGTTGTTCAAGTTCCAGCCCGCCCTGAATCAGAGGCGCGGCGGCAAATGTGGAAGCCACAGCAATAACAGTCTGAATTCCGTCATTGTACAGGAAATAGGCGATCAGGAATCTAATGGTTTCGGGAAAATGCTTCACTTCGCTGATCGTCTTGCGAAGCTGTTTGAAGCCAATACTTGCATAGGTTTCACCAGCAGGGAGTTGGCGCGCGGCGTGACGTGGGCGCAGTCTTTTCCAGGTCAGGAAGGAAAATCCTAACCACCAGAGACCCGCAGATGCAAGGTTGATCCGAACCGCCAGGTCACCGGGCACGCCAAGGGCATCGCTAAAAGTATAAAATGCCAAATTGAGCGCCAGCAAAATACCGCCGCCCAAATAACCCATGGCCCAGCCATACGAAGAAACACGGTCTCTTTCATCTTCACTTGCAATATTAGGCAGGTAGGCATTATAGAAAACGATCGCCGCGCCAAAAGCGAGATTGGCAACGATAAAGAGCACGCCACCCAGCCACCATAATCCACCCGTGACGAGGAACATCAGAATGGTCGCCAGCGCGCCGATGGTGGCAAAGATTTGCATCATGCGTTTTCGCAAATGAGAATAATCCGCGATCGCGCCTAGAATGGGCAGGAACAAAACCTGCATTCCAACGGAAAATGAAATGCAGTAAGGGAGGAATGAATCAGGCGCAACAGGAATTCCAAAAAATGATACTGTTGCCGTGCCGGCCGCTTCTGCTGCGGTGCGTGCTAGGGATGCAACATACGGCCCAAGAAAGACTGTCCCCACTGTGGTGCTGAAGGCTGAATTGGCCCAGTCATACATGGCCCAGCCAAAGATCTCTTTTCTGTCGTTTACCATTGCTGATTCTGTTGACATGATTCCTCCACAAATTGAGATTGGTGTTTAGAAAGACAACACGGACGAGTATAAGTAGTTTCGCCTTCATTGTAAAGAAATACTTGATGGACTGCTGACTTTGATCCGCTTCTTGCTTGACCCTCAACCTGCTACGCGCTAAAATGCTTGTCCTACACTGAAAGAATCCCAAGGCAATGTCATTCTAAGCGAAGCGACACTTGCGCCGCACGCCAGTGCAGGTGAGAATCTCTACGATAATCTCAGAGACCCTTCGCTCCGCTCAGGCCTTCGGCTCAGAGTGACACAATAAAATAACCTATGTTTGAAACCCTCACTGTTCGACTTAATCAGATATTTGATGGACTCCGCCGCCGCGGCAAACTCTCCGAAGCGGACGTGGATGCCGCCATGCGTGAAGTGCGCCTCGCGCTGCTCGAAGCGGATGTGCATTTTAGCGTGGTCAAAACTTTCATTACGCGTGTGCGTGAACGTGCCGTTGGCGCAGAAGTATCGAAGGCGCTGAACCCCGGTCAACAAATCATTAAGATCGTCAATGAAGAATTGATTGCGTCGCTTGGTGAACCCGTCGCGTTAAATCTCACGGGTCCGAAACCGCGTGTGATCATGATGGTCGGTTTGCAGGGCGCTGGTAAAACGACAGCCTCAGGCAAACTTGCGCGGCTGATGAAATCAAAAGGGGAGCGAGTTCTGCTGGTCGCAGGCGACCCGTATCGTCCCGCCGCTGTCAAACAATTGCAGCAACTTGGCGAGCGTTTGGATGTTGAAGTCGAAACCGACCTGTCACTCAGCCCGCCACAACTCGCCAAGCGCGCAGTGGACAAAGCTGAAAAAGGTGGATTCAGCCTGGTGATCGTGGATACAGCGGGTCGGTCGCAGTTGGATGCGTCTCTGATGGATGAGTTAAAAGCCATCGCCGCAAACGTCATCCCGGTGGATATCCTGCTCGTGGTCGATTCCATGATCGGCCAGGAAGCATTGAATATCGCGCAGGGATTCAAAGATGTGATTAATCTCACGGGTCTGATCCTTACCAAAATGGACGGAGACTCACGAGGCGGCGCGGCGATCTCCATCCGCTCGGTGACGGGCATTCCAATTAAATTTATTGGTACAGGTGAAAAACTCGACGCGCTTGAAACATACGACCCCTCACGTTTGTCATCCCGCATTTTGGGTATGGGCGACATGATCGGCTTGATCGAAAAAGCCGAAGCCGCCTATGCCGGGCAGAATTTGGACGAGCAGGCTCGGCAGGCCCAGAAGATGATGAAGGGTCATTTCTCTTTGGAGGATTGGCTTGAGCAAATGAAACAAATGAAGAAGATGGGTCCGCTTGCGCAGATCATGGATATGCTCCCCGGCCAAATGGGACAAGCCGCGCGCGGTATTGACCCAACTGCTGTGGAAAAATCATTCAAGCAATCGGAAGCGATTATTAATTCGATGACAGTCAAAGAACGCCGCGACCCCGATTTATTAAATGCATCACGTCGAAGACGAATCGCCGCTGGTTGCGGTACAGAGGTGCAGGATGTGAACCGCCTGATCAAGCAATTCCGCGAAGCACAGAAAATGATGAAGATGTTTCAAAAAACCGGGGGAAAGGGTTTAGGGAAGTTGTTTGGGTAGAGCAAAGTGAATCTTAAATGGTTTACTTGATGAGCTGGTCATACTCATTGTGCGCGCCGATCCAAAACCATGTAACCGTATCCTCTTTGAATAGACCAAGAGCTCTGTATGTTAATCCAATGCGAACCGAGTAAAGCGGCTGACTATCTTTCACCCGCTTGAAGAAAAGGCTTGGATGTGATGGGTTGTCCCGCCATATCTTGTAGGCTTGCTGAGCTCTCTGTCGAATTTCTGGAGGCAAAGCCCAATAATGCTTCCAAAAGGATTTGGTTGTTCGCGCTTTTATTTATATTCAATGAATTCGCCGTGTTCATTGAACATTGGCTGTGTTTTGTTTTCGCTGATTTCGGCTTCGACTGACTTTATTAGTTTAGCCAGTTTATTATCGTCGGTTGCTGCGAATTGCGCATCCCATTGTGCCTCATCTGCCTCGATTGCTTCGAGTGTCTCTTCTGTGGGCAGGGGATGAGACTCAAGGAAAAGCGCAAACTCGTAGAGTTGGATCCTTCTCGTCAATGGTATCGCGGCGGCGATTTCGCTAATTTCTTTTACCAAATCTGTTTGTGTGTTCATGGCTTGCTCCAGATTATAAATCAGTAGAACTAACTATACACAAATTATACCTGTTCCGTACGAGTTTTTTAAAGATGCATCCCTTTCTTCCCACGATACCCCCTTGCATCTCCAGAGACTTGCATATTTCTTACAGTAAGCTCGCCTACTTTTTTATTCCAGTTTTAAAATAATCTCTTCAATCTCCTCCCCATTTTCTTCCGTAAACTTATCTTCGCTTGAAATCACGAACCCGCATTTTTGCAACACACGCAAAGATGCGACATTATGCATGGCAACATGCGCCCACAGCGGACGTGTCTTCACATAACTCAGAAACTCTGCAAGCGCCTTTGTCCCAATCCCTTTGCCCCAATATTCCTTTCCAATCCAGTAGCCAACTTCCCGTTCACCAGACTGTTCCCAGCTTACAACATTGCCAGCTACATGGCCATCAAAGAGAATGGTTTTTAATGTAACATTCTCATTGCTCATAATCTTTTTCCAATGCGCCATGAACGCATCCCGATCTCTGGATGGGAAGGCGGCCATCTGAGTTGCTTCCGGGTCAAGTTGCTGTTCAAAGAATATTGGCAGGTCGGCTTCGGTTACATTGCGCAGGATAACGGTGTTGGGTCTATGATTGGTCATTTGATTATCTGCAATCCCCAATTGATTTCGACGTGTCCAGGTAAAGATAATATGGATATTTGAATTACAAGGAACAAAGGTCGCGCCTATGGTGAGGAGCAGGGATTTTGGGATACGGTTTAGTTCAACGGTGCTGGGGCGGGCGTGGACAATGTTTGGGAGTAGAGAAATATCGAAGCCAGAAAACTACTTGAAAACCGCGCAGAGTCCCAGCCGTCCGCTGGTAGGGTCAAGGGATGATGCCTGGAATATTGGCAATGGTAGACGCCATCGCCTTATTCTGGTTTTCATCCCCTGCCACATCGAACCGGACATGAGGTTTGCCCTCACGCGTAGCGGAGCTCTCCGACAACCTTCGTCTTGGGGTATTCAAGACATTCATTGTCCCGGCTTTTCAATAACCTGCCATATCAGGTCAAGCTGTTCCATATCTGCCTCTTGGCTCTCAAGTATAGTTTGCGCTGGAGTTCTTGTGATTTGTCTTGTGGTGGAATTGGTCTTTCGACATGCACTGTCACTTACTTCCTCGCTGTACTTGGTTGAAGTAGAGACCCTTCCCTCCGAGTGAGTTCTGTTGTCTCACCCATCCTTAGGCTTGCGCCTCATCAGTACTACACCTGCATCCACCGCAGGTGCGGTATGGGCTCCTCCGACTTCTCATCCAACATCCATCCGGACTTCGCCTCTTCGGTTTATACCTTCTGTTAGAACGGTTCTGTGCCGTTCATTGGATGAGACCTCTCCTGGTTCCATCGTCTACTGTCACAACATCCCGTACTCCCTACACCGGTGAGTTCTTGACGGCTGTTTCAGGTTCTATGCCGCTTCTGTTGCCTTCGTGGCGCCTTGGCGCCACTCGGCTCTCTCTTGTTCCCTTACGGGTCAACATGTCGGTGCTGCAAGCCTGTCCTGAGCTTGTCGAAGGGTTTCACTTTATGTTACGGGCTGCTGCTTTGCTTCCCTTTCTCAGGGAGTTACAACGCTTCAACACAATCAGTCACCCGACTGCATCGGTTGCCTGCTATCCGGCGTCCTGATACTTACCAGAACTGGACTTCACTTGCACCGCGCTGCGTTTGGTGCAGTGCAGGTGTCACCAGTGAGCAGACGATGACTTTTTAGGGCACACCACGCTTTGTTGGGCAGGTTTTGCAACGACACCAACTTTCTCTTAACTTTACCACTTATTAAATTATTTATTGGAAATAAACCTAAATTTATAAAGAGCGTAATGCCTCAAGAATTAATTGACCGTGATTGTGAAAATGTTGGTTCTCTAATCCATCAATTTCAATCCAACGTGGTTTTTCTACTGCATTATCATCTACTTGAGTATCTTCGCATACCGCAAGAGTTTTAGGATGACAGACATAGAAAAACAAGAAACTATGGACGGCAACATCTGCTGGGTCGTAGTAATAAAATTGCTCTTTGAATTGAAAGAAACTGGCTGACTCAATCTCGATACCTGTTTCTTCCCTAATTTCTCTCTTAAGAGCGTCTTCAACCGACTCGCCGATTTCTATTCCACCACCAGGCAATGAATAAGTTCCTGTGTGAATTGTGTTCAGCAGTAGAACCTTTCCATTATTCACAATGATTCCATAAACAGATGGACGAAAAGACAACTTCTCCTTTGGAATTAATTTCTTTTTGCCGTAATGAGTGACGCATTCAATCATTTTGAATTTGCTCTCTCTGAGTAAGTATTTGCGGTTTAACCGCCCAACGCCCCGCTTCACCTGCCGCCGACTCTGGCACGGAAACTATTTCAATCATAGCTTACGCTGGCTCAAGGCGCATGCATACCCGCGCCGAAGGCGGTCAGGTGCAAGCGGTTGTTAGGCAGAGCCAAATATTCTTCTGCATTCAACCATATGTGCCTCTGCCCTCTTTATTCGAATCGAAAACGCCACACCGCCAGCCCGAAAAACGCTATTGCATAGAAAATAAGTATCCCGGCCGGAAGCAGAGTTGACTCAATCCCAGCGCCGCGCAATATGATGCTTTGGAAACCATCTATCGCCCAGGCTGATGGCAAAAGATGCCCAATCGCCGCGAAGGTTTTTCCGGTGATGTCCAGCGGAAAAATTGCGCCACCCATGAGCCCCAGGACCAACATACTGCCCAATGCATACAAAACAACGTGATTCTCCTGCCGGGAGATAGCGCTGATGAACAATCCGAGACTGGCGATCCACAGCGCCAGCGCTGCGCTCATCATTAGAACCGCAACCGGGTCGCGCCAATAGTTGACCCCAAAAAACACCTGACCACTGGCCATCAGCAGCAAAATCTGTGTCCAAGCGACCACGAACATCGCCAGTGTATGTCCGGCGATTATCTCTACGCGCGTCATGGTGGTGGTCAACATTCGCTGAAGCACACCCGCGCGACGTTCAGCCAGAAGCACATAGCCTGACAGTACCAGGCCAAAGATGGCAAACAACACCAGCATGCCAGCCGAAGACTGGGCATAACCGCCAGGCAATCCGGGCGTGGCGGCGGCTGAGGCATCTCCGGCTGCCTCAAGCACAACCGTCAGACGCGGGTTGTCCCAGGCTGCAATTGTCCGTTCCATCGCACTGATGATGTATGCCTGCCGTTCGGCCTCATCGGTAAAGCTCCGGTTTTTCTCGCGGGAGACCACGCTGAGTTGTGCGATTTCCACCGCGCCTAATAAGCGCGTGGTCGCCCACTGCACAGACTGATCCGCCGCCTGGCCGACAGGCAAGTTTTTATCAACGATGACCGTCAATAACGGTTGCTCTCCCCGCATGGTTTGCTCGCTAAAGCCTGCCGGAATAATGACCGCCGCCGCTAAGGCTTCAGTGCGTACCCGCTTTTGAAGCTCTATCACCAGCGTATCTCCCAACTGATTTTCCTGCAAAATTACCGGGCGGACAGTAGCGGACTGCTCCAACAAGGACGTGAACGATACACTCAATACTCCCTGCACGTCGAGGTTGAGGAGTCCAACGGGCAAGCGCGGGTCGCGCTTGGCGTCTGTGCTAAATACCAGGCCAAAAATCCAGGTAAACAGGATGGGCATGAGCAGAAGGAACAGCGCTGACTTTTTGTCGCGCCCAATTTGGAGCAGGTCTTTGATGGCCAGACTTAGAATTCGCATGGCAGATTCCTATTGCTCAAACCGTCGGCGCATCTGAATGCCGCCGATGAGATAAAGGATTTGCGCAATCGCCAGGGTAACTAGAAAGGGAATAATCAACTCGCCAAGACTACCGCCACGCATGGCAACTTCCCAGGTTCGCAGCGCCCAACCTTGTGGCGTCAGCAGGTTAATGGTTGTGAAAATCGGCGGTAGGTTGGAGAAGGTGGTCGTCATTGTTCCACCCGCTGTGCTGGTCAGGATCACAATACCGCCAATCACCAAAAAAGCCTGGCGCGTGCTCTTGAGAAAGGCGATCACCAATATGCCAAAACCAGATGCAATCACTATCAGAGCTATACTGGCCAGAATAATCTGGGCCAGGCTACCCCAGTAGATGCCGAACACCAGCGCCCCAACTACTATCAGGACAATCACTTGGATTTCCAGTGCAATCACTACACCCAGGTATTTTCCAGCCAAAATGGTCATAGGACGAGTTGGTGTTGAGAATAGCCGCATCAGAGTTCCCTGCTCATACTCATGCAGAATGGTCAATGCCTGGATTGCGCCAATGAAAAAGGTGAAGAACACCATCATCCCCAGCATCAGCGGCCCAATCAGAGCCAGCCCCGGGTTGGCCTCGGTTTCGTCGGCGGGAGGCAGATATTCGATAGCCGGATGCTTTCCACTGCTGAGACTTTCTCCCACTGTATTGGCCCACTCGCCATACCTACGCATGATATCCTGCCGCGCAGTCTCATCCAGCGTCATACCTTGCTCGGTCAATTGAGCAGACACAATGTCGGCGGCAGTCAAAGAACCAGCCAATCCATCGGTGAAACCGATAATAATGCCCTCCACCACTGCCGGCCCGAGGGTCAGCGCCGGGTCTTTGAAAAGCACCAGCGCCGCAGTCTTTTCAGGGTCAAACACAGAGGCCGTCAACTCGGCGGGGGCGATCACCGCCACACCCGCCGTGCGCCCTTC
>Ga0082335_1004619_pt1 | contig 20351 bp, 14 predicted proteins | sample Subgrocontami58m_FD_72375 | JGI IMG/M metagenome (GOLD analysis project Ga0082335, IMG submission 72375) | Subsurface groundwater microbial communities from S. Glens Falls, New York, USA - GMW37 contaminated, 5.8 m (SPADES assembly) (version 2) ... | reverse complement strand
AGACGCCTGCCCCAAGTCGGAGAAGATAACTCCGGTGATTCTCTTCCCCACCATCCGTCATAATCGAAGATAGAAGATCGAGGATCGAAGATAGCGATCATCCGTCACCCTTCTATCCTCTATCCTCAATCCTCAATCCTCTATATTCCGCTTGCGTGAACTACTTCCCCGACAGAGACTGAGCCTTGCCCCCCCGGCGCACCTTGACGATTTCGGCGAGAATGGAAAGGGCAATCTCTTCGGGGGTTTCCGTGTTGAAATCCAAGCCGATGGGAGCGTAAACTTTCTGGATGACCTCCTCGGCGATATTCTCCTCCTCTTTGAATCTCTGAAAGCACGCCTTGATTCGTCTCCTGCTGCCGATCATGCCGATGTACTTCACCGGGCCATGAATGATCTCTCGCAGGCAGAGCTCATCGTACTTATGGCCCCGGGTAATAAGGACAATATAGGTTGAGGAATTAATCGGCAACCCCTTCAGCGCCGCCGCCATATCTCCCACGAGAATCTCATCGGCCTGCGGGAACCTTTCCCGGTTGGCGAACAGCATCCGATCATCCATGACGATAACACGAAAATCCAAAACCTTGGCTAATTTCACCAGCGGAACAGCGATGTGACCTGCGCCAACCACAATGATTTTGGGCGGAGCGGGCATCACCTCGAAGAATACTTCTATCTTGCCTCCCGCATCGGGGAACTCCAAGGCCACCGATTTCGATTTCTCTTCCCGCAGGCGATTCTCCGCCTCTTGAAGGATTGCCTGGAGGAGCCCTTCATGACGAATCGTACCGCCCGTGATCCTGCCGTCACGGACAAGACATTTATCGCCCGGCTCCACCCCGCCCTTCTCGCCCGCGTCAATCACGGTCGCCAGCACGGCGGCATCCCCCTGCTCCTGGATCTGAATCAACTCCTCAGATAACCGGCTCATTATTTGCCCGCACCCTCTGCGTCACGTTCCTTCCACCAGGGATCGATAAAAACGTTCATAATGCCCCCACAAACAGCCGGGCTGTCTGAAGAGATGTCGTCAAGGAGATCCACGCGCACCACCCTGGGCTTGCGCGTTCGAATCACTTCGATAGCCTCGCGCTTTACATCCGCCTCTCCGCAACCTCCCCCGATCGTTCCCAGAATCTCGCCCCAGGCGGTCACGACCATCTTGGCGCCCACCTCCCTGGGGGTGGAACCGCGTGTCGATACGATCGTGGCTACCGCCAGCGTTTCTCCCTTGTCGAGAAACTCTTTCACCTGATGATAGATCGAATCGGTCTTGTGTTGTTCGATCTCTGCATCTTCATGACATGCCCCTGGACCCGCCATATTTTTTACCTCCTCTCAATTTCGTTATTAGTTATTCGTTGATTCGTTATTCGTTTAAAAAATTAATACAAACGCATTAAGTCATGTTACATTATCGTCGATCCAGTGTGAGATACTTCACTGCGTTCAGCATGACAAAAAGAGCGTCATTCTGAGCGCAAGCGAAGAATCTCATTCTATTCAATGTCACTCTGTTTATTTCGTCTGTATTAGTCAACGAGTAACGAGTATACCAGTAACGAATTCACGCAACCATCTTCTGCAGCGTCCTGCCCAAAGCAATCAAGCTGTTGAGATTGTGCACCGATAGAAAGAGATCGAGATAGGGAAGCGCCGCCTGCATCCCCTTGCAGAGGGGCTCATAATTCTCGCTCGCCAATAGCGGATTGAGCCATATAATTTTGTGGCAGCGCCGCTTGAGGCTTCTCATCTCCCGCTCCAGGAGCCCCACGTCTCCCCGGTCCCACCCGTCGCTGATAATCACGACCACGGTCCGATGGGTCACCAGGCTGGGCGCAAAATCCCGGTTGAATGTGCAGAGAGAGCGGCCGATGTTTGTCCCGCCGGACCATCCCAAGATAGAATGGGAAATTCTTTCCAACGCGCTGCCGATGTCCTTGGTGCGAATGAGATGCGTAATCCGGCTTAACGAGGTGCTGAAGACAAAGGTCTCCACTCCCCAAAGCTCGTTTTGCAGACCGTACATAAACTGGATCAAAAAGCGGCTGTAGCAGTCCATGGAGCCGCTGACATCGCAGAGCAAAACGACCCGGGTCTTTTTGATCCTCCTTTTGCGCGAGAAGAGCTGAATGATATCGCCGCCGTATTTGATGTTCTTGCGCATGGTCCAGCGCGGATCGATCTCTTCCCCTTTGGCGGCGCGCTTCTTGCGGCGGCTCACCTGCGTCGCGATCTTGGTGGCGATCAGAAGGATCGCCCGGCTAATAGCGCGGCTCTCCTCGATACCCATTTCGCTGAAATCTTTTTTGTGCAGGGCTTCGTGAGGGCTGTACGTGGGCACCGGAAATCGTTCCGCCTCCTCGCTCAGCTTGGCCTCCTGGCTGGCGGCCTGCGCCACGATCTCTTCGAGAGACCCTCCGGCGTCGGCAGAGTCTCCGCCTTTCTGCTCCGCAGAGGAGGGCGGCATCTCGACCGATTCCATCGGCGGCTCCTCGAATCCGTGTTCCTGCCAAAAACGATCAAAGACACGGTCAAATAGAGGCATCTCCTCTTTGTCGGAGACCAGATTTGAGCGCAAGACAGCACGAAAATCGTCCCGGCGCGCAATATCCACCAATTCCAGCGAACGACTGGCATCGATCACCTGACTCAGGCTGACCTTGACGCCCGCCTCTTTGAGAACCCGGCCAAAGGCCAACAGGTTGGCCAGGGTTCCTTTGCCCCGAATAGCGGCAAAACGATCCACCGCCTTGAGAATGGCCTCGTCCGAAATCTGCATGGTCTAGACCGACAGTTCAGGTATTTCCTTGAGCATTTGATCCAGCACCAGCCGCTTGCCCGTCAACTCTTCTCTTAGATGGTGCAGATCCTCCTTATACTTAAAAATACATCCCATGGTATCTTCCAATGTCTTTTCATCCATCTCTTGGCGGTTAAGCGCGATGAGGGCCGAGGCCCAGTCGAGGGTCTCCGCCACCCCGGGCCGTTTGTAAAAATTCATCTGCCGCACCCGCTGCATAAAGGAACAGATCTGCTTGGCCAGATGATCCCGGACCTCGGGAAATTTCGTCATGACGATTTCGTATTCTTTTTCGAAGGTCGGGTAATCTATCCAGTGGTACAGACAGCGGCGCTTCAGGGCGTCGTGAATTTCCCGCGTGCGGTTGGAGGTCAGAAAGACATAGGGCCGGAGCTTGGCGCGGATGGTTCCTATCTCGGGTATGGTGATTTGAAAATCGGACAGCACCTCCAGCAAGAAGGCCTCGAATTCCATATCCGCGCGATCAATCTCATCGATCAGAAGGACGGGAGGTTTCGGTCCGTCGCTTTGAATAGCCTCCAACAGCGGCCTCTTGACCAGATACTCCTCAGAGAAGATCTCCGTCTCTACGACGTCGCGGTCTCCGCGCCTTAACTCTTCCAGCTTGATGCGCAGCATCTGCTTGGGATAGTTCCATTCGTAGAGCGCGGTATTGGCGTCCAACCCCTCATAGCATTGGAGGCGGATTAATTTTGTCTCCATGACCTCGGCCAGCACCTTGGCGATCTCGGTCTTGCCCACGCCGGCTTCCCCTTCGAGCAGAACGGGCTTGCCCATGGCGATTGAGAGGTAGACCACGGTGGCGAGGGAGCGATCGCAAATGTATCGCTGCCCCCGCAGGGCCTCCTGGATCTTTTCAATCGTAAGCTTTTTAGGATTCACGGATATCCTCGTATCAATCGTTAAATGGAAGTGAGTTCAAGAGGAGTGGAGATTCAAGCCCTTTAAGGAATGAAGAATGGCTTCCAGCACGCCTCCGGCAATGGCCCTCGCCTTATCCGAAATCAAATAACAGTACTCCCTTTCCCCCCTTGGATCAATGTCCCCGGCCTTCATCCCCTCCTCGACCGGGATGCCGTCTTTGAGCAGCCCGCGCAAAATCCCCTGGATCTGAGCGCGAACAGGATAGCCGTTGACCTGACCTACGAGATCCCCTGCCTTCACCAGATCCCCGATCTCATGCAGCGCCTTGAACAACCCCTTTTGCGGAACCCGGAGCACCCTTTCCTCGCTGTAACCCCCGACCGGGGCTGGAATACCCGTGTCTTGCTCGGCCTCTCCTTCCCATAGCACCCGCCCCAGGTTGTGACCCCGATTGCTCTCCACCACCGCATGCACATTCAATCCGGCCTTGAAGCCCGGTCCTACGCCAATCACCAACGGGGCATGAGATTTATCAGTGCCGGTGTTTTTCTTCGCCAGAATGGCGTCGACCATAACCTCCGGCCGTAGGGCCTCCCGGGCCTTGGCGTCAGGGTCGACAAAGAGCGGGATACCCCCACTCTCCCAAACCCGGTAAGCCTCCTCAGGAGAAGAAACTCTAACCGCCTCTACTCCCTCTATGGCGTGCCTCCCCGTGAAGACCGCCTCGGCAAAAGCTACCGTGCGACGGACCGTAGTCGGCGCCGCTACCTCGGTAATCAATACCCTCATGTGGCAGCGGTTGAGACGGTGGACGATACCACTGGCCATCTCCCCGCCACCGCGAACGAGCACCTTTAACCCAACGAAGTCTAGCGCCATAATTTAAAGTTTACTTTAGCAGACCCACCTAAGGCAAGGACTCCTATTTTCTCCGATACCGCTCTACTGCCGGGTTGACCCTCACCTTTTTTCCACCTTCCCAAATATAAAAACCCCTCCCGTTCTTTATCCCCATCGAGCCGGACTCCACCAATCTCTTCAGCAGAGCGGGAGGTTTGTAACAGGGGCCCAACTCCTTTTCCAAGACCTCGGCAATCGCCAGCGTCGTGTCCAGCCCTACGTAGTCCAAAGTCGTAATCGGACCCATCTTGTGCCCCAGACAGAGAGTCGTCTTATCCGCGTCCTCGCAGCTCATAACTCCTTCTTCGACCACTTTTACGGCTTCCGCCAGAAAGGGGACAAACATGCGGTTAATCCCAAACCCCGCCTTGTCCTCGGCCAGGATCGCTTCTTTCCCCAGCTCCCGGCAAAAGGCAACAACGGTTTGCCAGGTCTGCTCGGAAGTCAAAAAGCCGCGAATCAGCTCACATCCAGGCTGGACCGGAACGGGATTCATAAAGTGCATCCCCATGAATTTATCGGGAAGGGCGTAAGAGCTGCCCAGACGCGTGATTGAGATCGACGACGTGTTCGAGACAAAAATTCCCCGGTAGCCCATCCCGGTCAGCGCGGCAATAACCTCTTTTTTGGCCGCCTCATTTTCTATAACGGCCTCAATCAGGATGTCCCGATCGAGCAGACTTTCGCGCTCCATCGAAGGATGAATCAGAGAGAGGATCCGGTCCCGCCTGGCGCCATCGATGCCCTTTTCCCCGGAGGATTTCCGGTGGCTTTCCACCAACCGATCGAGACTATCCTGGATGCGTTTTATCCCTCTCTCAACGATATCTGAGCTCACATCAACCACGGCAGTATCGAAGCCTTGAGTCGCAGCAACCTGAGCTATACCGCTGCCCATCAGGCCGATGCCAATCACTCCCACCTTATGAATCCCCGAACTCATAGAACCTCCTCATAATTTCCCATTCTGCTGAAGAATGGCCTCTGAATGTCACCCTGAACGAAGTGAAGGGTCTCAAGTCCTAGAAAACACGAGATTCTTCGCTTTGCTCAGAATGACAGACCGGCTTGATAGGGGGTTTTTCAGCAGAATCAATTTCCGTTGTCGGACCCTTGAACCCTTTAACTCTTTATGTTGAAGCCTCGCGCCATATTTTTGCCAACTATTCCCGAACCGCTTGAGAATCTCCTGGGTCGGGAGCTCAAAATCATCCATCCGGAGCGCCAGCTCAACCAAAAACCGTACCGCCCCCGTTGCGTCCTTTAGATAGACCGCTTCCGGCCCGATCCGCTTCTTTCCCTGGTTATGGTAGTTACGGAGCGGGACCGCGATTCCCCCCGTGATATGTCCTTTCAACTGATACGGAGTCGCCTCGCAGGTTCCTCCATCCATAACCCTGCGCTGGTAAGCAAATCCAGAGTCTTTTTCTTGTATCTGCCGAGCCGCGTAGTCCATAAAGAAAACCATCTGATGATGAAACATACTCGTCCGGTCCCCAAGACGGATTACCGGCCCGCCGCCCAAAACCACACCCGGCAGAGCCTTGCTGGTCTCGACGGAAATGATCCTGGTGGAGGCGGGAAAAAAGCCGCTCTGAATCATTCCCAGGGTGCCGATAAAACCCTGCTCCTCGGCGCGAGTGAAAATGCCTCTAATCCCGTTCCGGATTCCTTTTTTCTTTAACTCTTTCAGGGCGCAAAGTATAACAGCACAGCCAACCAGATCGTCCGCCCCTTTAGTGTATATCAACTCGCCACGCCGGCGAAAGGGAACTAAATCCCAGGCGCCGAAATCTCCTCTGGCCGCGCTGCCCTTAATGCGCAGCGTCATTTTTTCAACCCGTCCTTGAGGGTTTTTCGAAATCTCTTCCACCGCCCCACGGGCGCGGATTGCGCCTGAGGACTGGTCATAGATAACCACCCGGGCGCCAATAAAATATCTCGCATCCACACCCCCGAACCAGTCAGCCTCCACGCGATTTCCTTTAACCTGGGCGATCTCAAAACCGGGATGATCCATGTGGGCGACATAGGCCATTGAATTTTTCTTATCGCCACCGCCGGCAACGATGTTCCCGTATCTGTCCTGTTGAAAATCGATATCGGCTTTTTTTAGCTCTGCGCAGAGAAACGAACTCACGAATCTTTCATGAAAGGGAGCGGTAGGTAGAGAAAGCAGCCGCTTGAGCAAATCCAGCAGATCGTACCGATTTGCCATATTTTTCCCCCTTAATCCCTTGAACCCTTCAACCCCTGCTTACCATCTACTCCAGGGAATGCAAAATTGCGCCAAACGGGGTATTTCCACGGAGTTGGCGCTCTGCTATGCTTTGCCCGCCTGAAGAAAGGAGAGTGAGTTAAGGTCTGTACGTTTACGAAATAGAACGCAGTAGCCGAGGGAAGCTAGAGTAATCCAAAGGAAAGAATTTTTAAGATCGACCGCCATATTTCTTGAGGCGCCGATTCCGGTCCCGCAACCCCCTTCTCCTCACTTACCTCCCTCACTGCTTCGGTAACTCCTTGAGGCGGTGAGGAAACCTCTCCATTGACCCTAGTGGCAAGCTTGATCCCCTGGATACGACCTTCCGCGCCGGGCGCGCCCTTTGCCCCAGGCAGATCAGGCGGCCTCTGAAGAACGCCGGATTGCTCTGCGGGCGTTTTTCCCGATTTCTGTTCGCCGCCGGGAGAAGCAGGCTTTTGGGGAATGGGATTTTGTTCCTCCTGAGCCCTTGTCCTCTCTTTTTTCATCCTCTCGATCTCCCGCGTCACAGTGGAGAGTTTTTCCTTAAACTCCTCGGTCACACTCTTGGCCTCTTCACGATTGCGGATCACATGAGGGGTAATCAGCATGATCAGCTCGGTGCGGTTGAGATCGTCCGTGGTCGTGCCAAAGAAGCGACCTATAACAGGAATATCCATGAGATAGGGAATGCCGGTCCGGCTGCGGCTTTTGCGATCCGCGATGATCCCGCCCAGCACGAGAGTCTCGCCGTCCTGGACTATTGCCGTGGTTTCGGCGTCGCGCGTGTCAAAGGAGGGAAATGAATCCGTGCCCACTGTGACATTCCCCCCACGCTGACTCACCTCCGCCTTGATCTGAAGGTTGACGAGGCCCTTCGCGTTAACCTGGGGAATGATCGTCAAGATTCTGCCGGTGTTGCGGTATTGGATGGTGGTACTTTGGCTTATGCTGGTACCAGTGGTGGCAGTCTGTATCGTGCCCGTCGGTATCGGCTCCTCGCTCCCTACCTGGATTCTGGCTGGACGGTTGTCGGTCGCAAGGACTGAAGGAGAAGAGAGAACTTTAACCCTTGAGTCCGTCATTAGGACATTGATAAAAGCGCGGATATCACCGCCGGTGCCGATCACGGCACTCAAAACCGCCGGACCCGGCCCGCCAGCAACGAGTGGAGCAGCCAGACCGGTTAGGATGGAAGCGCGTGAGCCGAAGGTACGGTTGAAGATTCCCACATCTCCACCCTTCCTAAGAATCTCATACTCTAAACCAAATTTTTCATTGTCTGCCAGCGTCACCTCAGCCACCAACACGTCCAACAAAACCTGACGCGGAATGATATCGAGGTCTTTAAGAATATTCTTAATATTTTGAAACTCCTGGGCAGTGCCATAGATTATCAGCGAGTTGGTCGCCGGGTCAGGCACGACGCGCAACTGCTCCTGGGGTCTGGCCCCAGCTTGAGCCGGAGTGGTGGGAGCGACGCCAGACGGTGGAACCGCCAGCCTGGGGGGCTCCGCAGGCGCTGGCACAGCAGCAAAAGCGCCAAAAGGAGAACCTTGGCTTCCCTGTGTAGGATTGCTGCCGCCGAGCGGCGGAAGCGAAGGACGAGGCGTGCCAGGCGTCCCCGGCGAAGCGGGAGTTCCCCGGTGAAGATCTTGCAGCGTTCTGGGCGTTTCCCTCCTGGCGCCAGAGGCTTGTCCGAGGACCTGATTCAATACGTCCGCCAGCTCTGTTGCTTTGCCGTTCTCGACCGGATAGATGAAGATTCTTCGTCCCGGACCCTCCCCAACCGCGTCGATCCGTTCGAGCCAGCGCTTGGCATAGGTCCAGGCCGCTTCGCTGTGGCCGATCACCAAAAGCTGATTGATTCTTGGAATGGCAAGGAACTGAGCAGCAAAACCTTCAGCCTGGGCTGCCGATGAGGCATAGAGCTGCATGATCTTTGTCATCTCAGACGCCAGCTCCTCAGCGCTGGCTACCTTGGGCTGGTAAATTTCCATCCGTGTCCCGGTAAAGGTACTGACATCAATCAAGTCTCTGATCTCCATGAGACGCTGAATGTTCGAAGGAAGATCGACAATAATGAAAAAATTCCCCCGCGGATAGTCCAGGATCTCGCCCCCCGGTGTAACGAAGGGCGTGAGCAGTTTCTTCATCTCTCCTACGGAGAAAAAGCGCACCGGCACCACCTGGAGGGCATAGCCATCCTCTTTTCCCTGCCCTACCGGACGAACAAACCCCTTGCCGTCTTTAATGGGGGAAATGCGGTACATGTCACCGCTCTTGACCGCTACCGCGCCGTTAATGCGCAAGACCTGGTGAAAGATGGGAAACAGATCCTCTTTTTTAAGCGGGTCGGCGCTGTAAATCGTCACCGTCCCCTTAACCTCGGGATCAATGGTGTAGGTAAGCTTCAAATGTTGCGCTAAGACATGAACCACCTCGACTAGCTCGGCGCGATTGAAATTAAGAGAGACCATGTCGGCTGACCGGGCAACCGTCGGGGCAGGAAGCAAGCGGCGTTCTGGAACCCGCGCAGGCGGTGTCGCTTGTGGCGTAGAGGGGGTTTCCCTCGCCGGCGGCGCTACCGGAGGCTGGACTTGTTTCTGCGGTGGAGTTGGAGCAGGCGTTTCTTGCCCTGCGATGGGTGCCGGCGTAACGGTAATCGCCGTCAATAAAAAGATCGAAAGCAACAAAATAAATTTTCTTGCCATCGTTGCCTCCTTAGAAATCATCGAGGGACCGGAGGAACAGGGAGATTTTGTCTCCGGGGGATGCTGGGCGCTACCCCTGGCCTGGGCGGTATCGCCCCTGCCGGGCTTTGCGCGGGTTGCTCACTTTTACGGAAAAAATCGAGGGCCACTTCCACTTGGGAGTTGCCCTTGGAAAAAACCACTTTCCTCTCTTGGATCTCGGACAGCTTAAATCCTTCCACCGTGTCACCTAACCTAAGCCGGAGTTGATCCGGCTGACCTGCCGGGCTTTTTGCCGCTGATGGCGGAGAATCAGACGGCGACCGCAATATCGCATAACGACTACTACCCAAGATCACGGTCCCCATGAGCACCATGCTTCTTATCCGCCTAACGGCGGCCGCCGAAGCCTCCGTCTCTTGAGTTCTACCCGCTCCCCTCTCCGGGTCGAAGAGATTTTTGTCAATAATGTTCTTCGTGCTCACCAACTGCTGCCGGGGAATTTCCTTCTTTGGCTCCTCACTGACCGTAGCTACCTTCGCTTTTGCCGGCTTTGGCAGATCCCACGGCCCATTCTGCCAAAGGTTATAAGTCCTAGCCCCGACAAAAACAATAGCGGCTAAGAGCAAGAGGATAAGTAGTGAAGAGCGCTTAAGAATCCCCTGTCCTCCTCAGCCAAGCTGTACAGAAGCCCAATTTACTTCCGAAAACGTGCGAGGTCAAACGGTCATAAAGGATGGACTCGCCAGGGACCGAACATGGGGAATGAACGGGCACTACGATGATGCGGCCTGAGGTTCTTTATCTTCCCCCAGAAAATAGCGTCGAGCCGCCTGCCGATTTTTGACTCCGAGTTTACCAAGGACATGCGTGACGTGGTTCTTTACCGTCTTTTCGCTGATGTGAAGCTGGGAACTGATTTCCTTGTTGCTCTTATCTTGGGCAAGCACAGAAAGGATTCTCAGCTCCTGTCGGCTAAGCCTTCGCAGCTTTGCCCTTCCGTTGTCGGCCCCGTTTAAGAACGTTTGAAAAATCCGGCGTGGAAGCCTCGAGTCAAGCCAAAGACCTCCCGCCATAAGCGTATCGATAGCCTCTGAGAGCTCGGTCAAAGGCGCTTGGTTCGTCAGGTACCCATGAACGCCACCCGTAGCAGCTTCAAGAGCAGCTTCCTCCTCTGAGTAGCCTGTTACAACGAGGATTCGGGTTGTTGTGCATTGACGACATACCTCGTTGCAGAATTTGGACAAGCGGCCGAGGCCGTGCATCTTGTAATGTAAGATTACAACATCGGGACAATGGCGTGTTAGCATATCCATGATTTCCACCCCATCCCCGGCTTCACTTACCACCACCTCGGCGCCGCCCTGCTTTCGGTCGAGATGCTCCCTGACCGCCTGACGCAGAAGTATATGGTCGCCCGCCAAAAGTATCCTAGTAGGCAAATAACCCCCAAGGTCCCAATTGTGACTTAAAAATGAGACCTCTTCATACTTTACTTTGCTGGAGAGTTCAAGGTAAATGTACGGTAAAGTGAGATTTTTCTTGACATGAAGAAGAGAAGAAGAATGGGGTCAGAGTACGTTTTCATTAAAAACTAAGAGGAGATAAAAAATCATGAGAAGAATCACCAGAAGTCTTATCTTGGCGTTTCGAACTTCCCGCCGGGCCGTTGCCTGGGGCGCAGTTGTGGTGCTCACGCTGGCGCTGCTCGCGGCGAGGGCCGAGGCCTTCAGCGATGGTAGTTTCGAAGCCGCGGCACCGGGAACGGTGGGAAGCCCCTGGACAGTGGGCGGCGGCGGCATGAATTGGGTATCGGGTTGGCAGCCTTCCCCCGACGGTAGCGCGCATGCAATTGACCTGAACAAGGATACGATCGGCGGCATTGGGGGTACGATCGCCCAGACTTTTGACACGGTGTCCGGGCAGGCGTACACAGTGTCGTTTTCCCTGGCTGGGAACCCTGAGTGTTTGTTCGATGCTGGCAACGATCTCGACAAGACCGTGACGGCCACGGCCGGCGCTGGGTCCTTGACAACTACATTCAACGTCGCTGGCCGCAGCATCTCCAACCTGGGCTGGCGAGAAGAGTCCTTCAGCTTCACGGCAAGCGCCTCCTCCACAGAGCTCAAGTTCGAAAGCCTCGAGACCGGCCGTTGTGGCCCGTTGGTAGACAATGTCCGGGTTGAGGTAACGGCGCCGTTCGTTTTCTTCTGGGCAGACTGGACGGGCGGGGATCTCGACGCGTCGGCTGGGTTCGAGGGAGTCGGAACGATCACAACACCAACTTCCGTGGTCACTGTGACCTACACGAACCCACAGGGGATCTACTTCTTTCAGCCTAGTGGTGGGACAGACTATTATGCGAACGGTTTCTTCGGGACTACCAGGAACCCCGCGACCTCTCCCTACACGAGTAACGTAGTCGCGAACATCCCGACGGGCACGGACATCGTCGCTCTGAAGTTAGCCGGTACGCAGACGCTGACGTTCTCGGAACCGGTCGCCAACCCTGTGTTCGCCTACGTGAGCCTCAACGGCAACGGCTACGCGTTCGACAAGGACTTCGAGATCCTGAGTTTCGGAGACCCTTCCAATGGCAATGACTGTGGTTACTGGGGTTGCGGCACCTCGTTCAAGAACGTCGTCGACCTGGGCGGTGGAAACTTCGAGTACCAGTTGCTGGGAACGGGAGAGCCCCACGGGACCATCCGCTTCCTCGGGACCTTCAGTTCCGTGTCCTGGCGGAGCCTCAGCAACGAAACCTGGAACGGGTTCACAGTCGGCATTCTTGGAACGTCAGCCGAAGTTCCTGACTCTGATGGCGATGGACTGACCGACGTTGAAGAGGGCACGTTGGGCACGGACCCGAATAACCCGGATACTGATGGCGACGGCATCAGCGACGGTGACGAGGTGGTGGCGGGCACAGACCCGTTGACCCCGGACAACCAACCGCCGGACGCCATCTGCAAGAACGTGACGACGAACACCGCTCCAGGAACCTGTTCAGCCAATGCGGACGTCAATAACGGCTCCTTTGACCCGGACGGAACCATCGTGAGTTCAGTTCAATCTCCGGCTGGTCCTTACGGCAAGGGAACGACCAACCCTGTCACGCTGACGGTTACCGACGATAAGGGCGCATCGGATTCCTGCATGGCAGTCGTCACTGTAGTCGACGCTGAGTCCCCGGTCATTACTTGCCCGGCGGCCCAAACAGTTGAGTGCACGGGATCGGGTAGCGCGGTTGCATCTTTCAGCGCCAGCGCCACTGACAACTGCGGCTTCGCCTCAACGAGCTGCCCCGCTTCAGGCTCTAGCTTCCTACTCGGAGGCACGCAGGTATCGTGCAGCGCTACAGACGGCTCCAATACCAGCGGCTGCACCTCAACTGTAACTGTGGTCGACACGACGAAGCCAATCGTCTCTTGCGTCCAGAGCGTCAATCCGAGTGGCAAGCACGTGCCCCAGGCACACAAGGATAAGGACGATGACGACGAGGACAATGAAGATGGTTTCTACAAGGTGGGTGCAAACGACATTTGCTCAACACCAACGATCAAGCTGGGCAATTATGTCCTCGCCAACGGCGAGACCATCAAGATCACCCAAACTCCGGGCAAATCTGGGGTAAGGTTGGTGAACACGATGGGCAAGCCTGGGATTAAGCACTTCCAGGTTGGTCCAGGTGATGCGGTGATCATGGCAACGGACGGCTCGGGTAACGCGGCGAGCGTAATCTGCCCTGTCCCGCCAAAGCATGGCGATGACGATGATCATGACCGAGACAGCCACAAGAAGAAAGAGCAGGAGAAGGAAAAGGGGAAGGGAAAAAAGTAGTCGTCAACTTCTCCACTCACTTATAAATCAACAGGGCGGGTTACCCTTGCAAAGGGTGCCCGTCTTGTTTCTTTATTTCCACTGGATTTTCTTAATGTTCTCTATTTTTCTTTAATAATTTTTGTGTCGGAACAATAACCTATAACATCTTCATCAAGTTAATTATTTTCTTGACACCGCCTCGTCGTTCACGCTATATGACTCCAAGTTTCAAATTTCCAACTGTTGACAGGGGCTGGGAAAGACTCGCAACGGGGACTATGCAGCATGCGTGAACAACTGTCGGCTTTCTTGTCTAAAACCTTCGGTCTTGGTTTCCGACTTCTTCCTCACACCCTTCTATTATTCCTGCTCACTATCATCCCTTCTCTCAATTCAGGGACAGCGGCTGGGTCCGAGTCTCGTTCGCCGGTCCAACCTGTTAGCCTTAGCATCCATTACGAAAGATCAACCGACCGGATTGCCGTCAATGCCAGCCACGCGCCGCTCGGAAAAGTCTTAGAGTTAATAACCAAAAGTGTCCCTATCGATCTAGAGGTACAGGACCCGCAGCTCCTGGAAGTTGAGGTGTCAACGGAGATTCCTTTGCAACCTTTTGAGGAAGCACTCAAGGAGTTGCTAAACGATTTCAATACACTCTCCTTCTACTATCAAGTTGAGGATTCCGGCACAAAAACTGATCGCCCGGTCCTGGCCAAAATAAAGATAATATCGAAAAAAGAAGAAAGTGCCCTTGCATCGAGAACTGGCAACGATGGGCTCAAGATTTGGCGGCAGGAAAATCCTTCAGATGAGAAAGCTCAAACAGAGCGGCAGGCCGATCAGAACATCAGTTCCAAATACGACCTGGACAGATTATTCGATGCCCTTAAAAAACCTGGCTCCGAGAAAGAAAAGCAGCGAATCATCGAATCGTTGATCGGACTCCTGCCTGAGGCCGCGGCCGATAGGGACCATCAAGCCTTCGCGGATATTTTGAGCAATTTGAAGGAACAGGCTCCTGATCAAGCCGTCGTGCCGCTGGTTGGCCTTTTGCGTCAAACAGAGGAAAATCGAGTCTTTCGCGCAATGGCAGCCAGGACTCTGGGCGAAATTGGCGGCGATTACGCCGTCGAGCCTTTAATCGAGGCATTTCATGATAGCAATCCCCTCGTCCAAACGAACGCCGCTAGGAGCCTGGCCCGCTTGAGAAATGAAAGAGGGCTACAGGCTTTGCTTAATGTGTTCAACGGGGGTGATCAGCTCTTGCAACAATCCGTGGCTACAACCCTGGCCGTGAGTGGTAACCCACAAGCCAGGCAAGCGCTGAATCAGTTGATTGCCGCGGGCAAGCTGGCTACGGGTACGGTATCCAAGGATGTGATGGATATGCTGAGTGGAAAATAGAAGACCAGTGGATAAAAGCATTTATAGTCGGACTATCGGATTATTATTAAGGAGGGCAGCAATGGAAAAGTTAGCGACAAGAACGAGGAAGATGGGGTGTTGGAAGAGCTTGCCGGTTTTGTGCATGCTGTTGGCGCTTGCGGCAGGAGTCTTCTTTACGGCCAGCGAGGCAGAGGCCACTCACTTTCGCTTCGGCCACATCACCTGGAAGGCTACTGGAACGAATATTGCGGAGATTACGGTTCTCCATGCGTGGAGAAGAAGTGCCGCGGGTGCTCTCGTCGTTGGCAACACACCCCCGGCTTTTGCGACATTATCTTTCGGCGGTGGCTCCCCTTCCTCTCTTGGCCTTACAGGGACCGTCATATTCGTCGATGTTGCGAACGACTGGTACCTGGCGAAGCATGTCATCACCCATACTTATCCCAACCAAGGGCCATTCACAGCCTCCTTCACGAGTTGCTGCCGTATCTCTACTCTGCAAAATGGCAACAATGACGACGGTTTTCTTGTCACAACAGACATAGATTTCCGAAATGGCAATACGGGATCGCCTGTCAGCTCGATCCCTGCGATCGTTCAACTCCCGAAAACCAGCCCTGGTAATTTTGTGACTTTTTCTTTGCCGACGGCCGATCCGGACCTGGATTCCATCACCTGCCGTCTAGCGACAGGTGCCGAATCGTTATTGAATCAGCCTACTCCAAATGCCGGAGGCCAGTTCCTGAGCGTGACTTCGGATTGCAAGCTTGTGTGGGACACAAGCGGCACGGCTTTCGGTCAGCTCTACGCACTCCAAGTCATGATCCAAGAACATCGGCCCAATAACGTGATCAACGATATTGCGCTCGACTTTATCATCGAGATAGCCAACGTATCCTTGAATGCGCAACCCACCTGTGCGGTCAACGGCTCCTTGAGCAATATCGTAAACGTAGGGCAAAATTTCTCGATCACTCTGACCGGAACGGATGCAGACGGGGATAACCTAACTGTCGCCAACTTGGGACTACCGCCGGGGGCAACTCTGACGCCAACCTCAGGCGCTAGCCCTCTTACGACGACGTTTAACTGGACGCCGCAATCTAGCGACGCGGGATCGGCGCACGCAGTAACCGTCCTATTCACAGATCCGGGAAATCTCACGGCTAGCTGTGGTTTCTCTATTACGGTCCCGGCTAACAGGCCGCCAGACGCAATCTGCCAGGATGTGACAGTGAATGCGGATGCGAGCTGTAAAGCAGGGGCGAGCATCAACAACGGCTCGTTCGACCCAGACAATGATCCAATCACCCTAGTGCAAAACCCGGCCGCGCCACCTGCCACGCCGTTCGGCTTGGGAAGCACATTGACCACACTGACTGTGACGGACAACAAGAACGCGTCCGATTCGTGTTCGGCAACGGTCACTGTTAAAGACGTGACCACCCCTTCCATTACGTGTCCCGTAGGCCAATCGGTCGAGTGTACGGGATCGAGCAGCGCTACAGCTACGTTCGCTGCGACCGCTACAGACAACTGCTCTGTGGGTAGCCCAAGTTGTAACCCGGCATCTGGTTCTACTTTCCCGCTTGGGCCAACGACAGTGTCGTGCACGGCGACCGATGGTTCCGGGAACTCCGCCGGCTGCACCACTACAGTGACGGTGAAGGATACCCAGGCTCCTAGCATTACTTGTCCCGCTCCTGCGACGGTACTCACTTCATCTCAAGGTGGAGTATGTCTGGCGAGTCTCGCCGTCGCCGCAACGGCTACGGACACTTGCAATGGAGCTATAAGCGCAAACTGCTCGCCTAGCTCCCTTTCCCTGTCGGCACCGGGGTCAGCTTCATCATCGTGTAGCGCCACGGATACGTCCGGTAATTTCAGCTCCTGTAACACCTCCTTGGCGCTGGTGGACGACACCGCGCCGACGGTTTCCTGCCCCGCGCCCGTTACGGCTGAGTGCACCGGTGGCAGTGGCGCTACGGTGACCACAGCGGCTACGGCCACGGACAACTGTGCCGGGTCACTCCCGGCCAGCGGCCCTGGGACCGCTTTCTACGCGCTCGGGACGACCAGCATCAGTTACTCGGCGAGCGATCCGTCGGTAAACAACGCCTCCTGCTCGTCGTCGGTAAAAGTGCAGGACACCACTCCTCCGAGCATCTCCTGCCCTGCACCAATCGTTGCGGAGTGCACCGGTTCCGGAGCTGCAACGGTTACCCCTGGCGCCGCTACGGCAAGCGATATCTGCGGCGCAGTCACAGTAGCCGGGCCAGGTACTGGCTCATACCCCTTGGGCACCACAACCGTGAACTACACGGCTACAGACGGAGTAGGTCTGCCAAACTCCTGCTCGGCTACCATCCAGGTGGTCGACACGACCAAGCCAGTCGTCTCGTGCGTGGAAAGCTACAATCCGAGCACGAAGAACGTGCCTAAGGCGAGCAACACCAACCAGGATGGATTCTATAAGGTGGGGGCTGGGGATAGCTGTACGCCACCAGTGATCAAGATCGGCAGCTTCGTCCTGGCTGCTGGTGAGACCATCAAGATCACGCAGACTCCTGGAAAGTCCGGGGTAAGTTTCGTGAACACGATGGGTCAGCCTGCGATCAAGCACTTCCAGGTTGGTCCCGGGGATGCGGTGATCACGGCGACTGACGGGTCGGGCAACTCCTCAAGTGTCACCTGCCTGGTCCCACCGCCCCAGAAGTAAAGATTTGGCTGGGTCCTTCGGGACCCCTAAAACAAACAGGGCGGGTTACCCTTGCAATGGGTGCCCGCCCTGTTTTATGTAGGAAGTTATGAGAAAGAAATACGTCACGGCCCTCTTTTCATTTATCCTCATGTCTCTCTTCAGCTCTCAGCCAGGCTTCACACAAACCACTGAAGAGCTAAAGGCCTTAAGGAAAGATCTCGAAGAAATCAAAAAAGGCCAGTCCAACATTCAGAACGAACTCCAAGAAATTAAGACCTTGCTTCGAGGCAGAGTACCTGCTCCACCTCCCGAACCCCAGAATGTGGTTCTGGAGATCAAGGGCGATCCGTTCAAAGGCGATAAGAACGCCAAGGTGACCCTTATCGAGTTCACCGATTATCAGTGCCCCTTTTGCGCGCGCCACGTGGCCCAGACCCATCCACAGATCGAGAAGGATTACATCCAGTCCGGCAAGGTCAAATACGTCTTACGGGACTTTCCCATAGAATCGATCCATCCTCTGGCCTTCAAGGCTCACGAGGCAGCCAACTGCGCCGGGGAGCAAGGAAAATATTGGGAGATGAATGGCAGGCTGTTTGCCAATCAAAAGGCGATGAGTCCAAAGGACTTGTCAGACCATGCACAGGCACTCGCTCTAGACATGCCGAAATTCCAGCAGTGTCTGGATAGTGGAAAGTATGCCGCAAAAATCCGCAAAGACCTGGCCGACGGACAAAAGGCCGGAGTTCAGGGGACCCCCAGTTTTTTCGTAGCACTAACAGAGCCAAATGATGGAATGGTGAAAGCGGTACGGATAATAAGAGGCGCACAGCCCTACGCCGCCTTCAGAGAAGCCATAGACAGCCTCCTCTCCGCACAAAGTAAACAAGGGTCTTAGTTTAGCTCATCAATATTCCTGCCGCTGGGGGAACAATCATCTTGTGGACTATGATGTGAAGGGACGCAGGCGGGATTTTAATTTGCGGAAGTCGTAGCTATGTCAAAAACCCTGGCCGCTGCCGCTGTACGGCTTTCAACGCCGAGCTTCTTATAAATATGTTCCAGGTGTTTTCCTACTGTGCGAGCGCTCAACCCAAGAATGCTCCCGACCTCCTTGTTGCTTTTGCCTTGAGATGCCCAGGTCAGGATCTCAGCCTCACGCTGCGTAAGCCCAATAGACTTGAGTGCTGCTGTTAGGAGTGTCGTCTGCTGGCCATCCAATAGGAGCAGGCACCGCCCTGCAATTCTAACGCAACGGAGAGAAAGTCGCCTGCCCTCACATTCCGTGGCTAGCTTATCCTTGTTTTTGCTGAACGAAAGAGCCTGAGGGTACCACCTTTTTGGTTGCACAGATTTGAGAAGGTCATTGGGTCCCTGCAATCGGCTATTGAGATCGTGGGTCATCCCATGGCTGGTACTATGAACTACGCATCGCACGCCCCCCGCTGTAAAAACGACCTGCCCCTGCGCTGCTGCGCCTATCACGTCACAAAGCAGTTGCGGCTTTGGCCGCGCAGGCGCGGCTCCTCTTTTGCGCTTCGTCTCCCCTGTTTTGCGAGGATAGACCATGTACGTCAAAAAGCGTATTGACACTAAGCAACCACCGCCACATTGTCAAGCCGGAAAACAACCAAAAAGAAAAGGAGGATAGGGATATAAACTCGGATAAATAGACTCAGGACAAGTTAAACGCCAGAGGGTGTCAGATTCATGTCTGAAAAGTAAGGTTGAGGGGAGGTGATTTATGCGCTAACCGCTGGACCATAGAAATAACATCAGCAAGTGTTTCGAATTCAGATTTATCGCCAATTCTCTGAAGGAGGAAAAAAATGAAAAAATTCATGCTAGTCGGCTTTCTGATTGTAGCTTCGGCCGTGTTAGCCCAGTCGGCTTTCGCTCAGACGTGCACGACTATTCAGCAAGGAACGCTTCTTGCCTCAGATGGAAGCACCATCGAAACCGGTTTTGACCAGTGGGGCTATAACTACCAGGCCCATATGTTTAACGGTAAATATTGCGATGCCTACCGCGATGCGGCCTGGTGCCAACCGTACGCAAATGATGATCTTCAAATGAAATGGAATGACGCTTGGTTGAGTAACCAGGACTGTAGCAACGACGGATTGCTTGACCGGCATCTCGGCTATGTTTCTTATGTCGGTTCGGGAGCGTGGTTAACCAACCACCAAAAAGGTGTATACATAGACGGCAAAGGGAAAAAACAACGGTGGGAATATTTCGTGAAGATTGTCGCGCAACCAGCGGATGCAACCGTAGCCGGCGGTATGGTATTCGCCGCGGATGGGACGCAAATCGGTGCATCCATTTGGGGAGAGTTCGCGATTATCCAGGAAGTTTACAACGACACGGGAACGGGCGACCACGGAGTACTATACGTGAGCCCTTACAGCGCCGGATTCGGCAAGTACAGTCCACAGGACTAGCTACAGAGCAACTAACGTGCCAGAGGAGAACTGCGGATACTGCGAGAGTAAGGGCTTGATTGTGCAGGATAAAATGGAGAGAGTGCAACGAAGGTAAAGGGTAAACCGTCAGAGGCAGTCATCGTATTTAACAGAACCGTCAAATATGATGGCCACTCGGTGAGACAAAAAGTTGCAACCCTTACCTGTCTTTCATGTATTAACGGCGGATGCCGTATTTCCGCATCCGGCCGCGAAGTGTGCTGGGGTTGAGACCAAGGATTACCGCTGCCCCGGTTTTCCCCTCGATTCGCCAACCGGTTTTCTGGAGCACCTGGAGGATATAATCGTGTTCCCGCTCGCCAAGGGCTTTGCCGTCCTGCGCTTCCTCTTCCCCAGCCTTCCGGGAAGTCTCGAACCGGTCCAGTACCTGCAGCGCGGTCCCCTGGCTGGTGATCACCGCCCGCTCGATGACACTCTCCAACTCGCGCACGTT
>Ga0082335_1004618_pt1 | contig 20352 bp, 28 predicted proteins | sample Subgrocontami58m_FD_72375 | JGI IMG/M metagenome (GOLD analysis project Ga0082335, IMG submission 72375) | Subsurface groundwater microbial communities from S. Glens Falls, New York, USA - GMW37 contaminated, 5.8 m (SPADES assembly) (version 2) ... | reverse complement strand
CTTTTATTGTATTGTCTTTGGATGGGGATCTTTCGTCGTGGAGGCGGTCGCCGGAATTAGTTTTGGCGATAAGATTGCAAGTTTGGGTATCGAATGCCGGTTGGGGAGAGGCTTTGCCGGTCACGGTTTTGCCCCTGACGGTGGTGTATGTTGTCGCCAAATCCAACGTATCGTAATAATCCGGGTTTATCCGGGTTTCTTTATAATTAGTAGTTTCCGGTAAACTTAGGGGTTTAAAAATTGACTGCAAAAGACTGGACGCCTCGTCTAACTCTCGATTATGGGGAAACGCGACTTTATATTTTGGATCGGTGATTACCAGTTTTGGCTGCTTGAACTCCGCTGTTTCTTGGGAACCGATGGTGATAAACACCCGGCCGGGCAAATCTGAAGTTGAAGTAAAGACCATATAGTTTTCCCAAATATCGCGCCACGGCTGATCTTCAGGGCCGGGAGCGCGGTGGCCGGCCATATCGCTCAAGCGGACAATCTGGTCAAAATCGCGGGCCTTGATGGCTTGGCTCCGCGGCATTGCTTTCCCGCCTTTGACAAAAGCCACGATTTGGTTATAGCTTTTATTCGGATTTCCGGCTGGCAGCAAAGCCCGGTCGATGACGTCGTTTTTCCGGGCGTCTAAAACCTGTTTAGGGATCAATTTACGGATCGGGCCCAAAAGACTTATCCAGTCTGATTGAACAGGAGTTGATCCGGGGGTAGTATTTGTCAGCACCCATGGTTCAGTTTCCGGTTCATTGGGTCCGGCGATAGCCCAAAATGTCCGGCCATTCAAACCGTCGGCAACGGTCTTTAAAAATTGAGCATAAATCTGTGGGTCGCTAAAATCGCAGCTACTGCCGGCACAGATCCGCAAAACCGGGGTTAGGCCTTGGTCAAGAGCCCGGTTAAAGGCGCCGATAACCGCCTGATCGTCGGTTGGTTTGAAAGCGATTTCCATTGACCATTTAAGATTTCCGGCCTTGACGGCATCGGCATAAGCCCCGTTTCCATTAACCGGCAATCCGGAACTGGCCCCGGATTTAGTTAGGTTGGGGCTGGTTATTTGAGCCAGCTCGCCGTCGGTCAAGCGGTGGAAGGCGAAAGCCGGATTGCTTAGATCGCTATCAATGGCGGCAAAATACAGAATAGCGTTTATATCGCTGTCTTTTTGGCTTTTGTCAAATTCTGACTCCATTTCCGCTATCAGTCCGGGGCGGTTGCCTTTGGGTTGGGTAGCGGTGCGGAAGTCGCCAAATTCGGTGAACATCATTGGCTTGTGATATTGTTTGACCTTAGACTGCAGAAATTCGGTATACCAGAAATAGGCGGTTTTTACATCGTTATTGACTACCAAAGTGTAGGTATTTCCGGCTATACCATCCAGTCCGGCAAAATTTGCCCCCGCCGCTTCCATATCAATAAATAAGGGAGGAGTGGCGGCGTTGGTAATGTTGAAAGCCGGTGACAACAATTTGACGTTTCCCGGAATTTCACCGCCGGCCTTTTTATCAATTAAAAAATTCATATAGTTAGCCAATGCTTCGGCCAATTGGCTAGAAACGGCTTGTCCTGGTTCCGGCGGATCAGTTACTCCTTGGTGATACCAGCTGGTGTAGTTAGACAGCAAAGCCGCCGCCGGCTGTTTGTCGGCCAAGCATCCTTCGCCGGGAGACTGCCCTTGGCAACTACGGCTGGCCAGACCGGCGATGGGTAAATCCAGCAAGGTGTGATCGATACTGGGGGTAAATTCAATATCCTGAAGCACCCGGGAATATTGATATGCGCAAGCGTATGTTTTGACTTGCTGGCCGTTGATGATCGTGGTTGACTCTTTGACATCAGCAGAAACGTCGTATGGTTTTTCGTTTGATTTATCGGTGAATCCGCTTAAATCTCCCGGCGGACAGGAAAACGCTCCCCAACCGTAGGGATCGTCAATGACGTGATGCATTTCCAGATCGCTGGCGCAGGATAAGCGTCCGGCCGGATCGGGTTTATCGACGCAGGGGGCGCCGGGGTTGGGGCGCAATTGGTGAGGTTCGTCGTTTCTGATCTGATCGCAGCTGGGCGGCGGGGGCGGCGGAGTGGGTTGGGGATAGTCGAAAGTCCCGACGCACTGATCGGCCTCGGGGTTTCCGCAAGCGAAAGTATTGGACTGGCAAACGTAAGTTGACCTGGTATCGTATTCTTTGCCGTTGAACCAAAACTTGCCGTCGCCGTCGGGGTCAGGATCAACGGTGCCATCGATGCCCTTAAGGACACTATCAGTTTGGCCGTAACTGTATTGGCTGCCGGAACAGATCCACATTGCGCTGCTGAAACATGAAGCGCAAGTAGGGATAGTTTCATTGGCGCTGCCGCAAATTGGCGATTTAAGGGCGAAAACGCTGTTGGCGTTTTCCTGGGCGCTAAAGTTATAATTATTTCGGGCGACTTCTTCCGGAGTGTCATCGTAACAACACAGATTGTAATTTCCGGCGCTGGCATTTGGGTTGGTACAATCCGAGCGGGGATAAGCCTCTTCCGGAGTCAGGTAATATGAGGTATCAATACCACCAGCTTCGCAACTGGCTTGGACGCGGCAGGAGGCGAACACCGGCGAAGGGGCGAACAAAAGGCTGAAGGACGAAGGTTGAAGGACGAAGGTGAAAATCAATAAGCCAATGAACAATAATAAGCTAAAAATCGATGATAGGCGGAACATTTTTATTATTGGCAATTTGGAGTAATACAGATATTGAATTTTAATAAGTCAAGGCCGGTGAATTCTTTGAGGAAAGTAAATACTAGCCATAAAATTATGACTGCGGCTCCGCCCATCAAGGCAAAAGTAAATACCTGTTGGGATTTTTCCACCGCCTTTTGATCCGCTCCGGAAGTAATATATTGAAAGGCTCCGACCACCAGCATTACAAAAATAGCTAATCCAATCAGACTGGCGGCTGATCCCAATATATTCTTGAAAACCGTTTCAATATCGGCCAAAGTATTCGGAGCATCATCGGTGACTAATCCGACCGCCTGAACTTGCATGAGTTAAAGTATAGCAAAGAAAGAAAATATCTACTAACCTGCCCTCTTGTATTTTCTTACGGTGTTGCTGACGGCAAGGTGAACCCCCCCAGAATTGAAATTCCGAAGAAGAATTCGACTAATTTCATTAAAGCCCAAGCTCCGCCGATAATTCCCAAACCTACCAAAGCGGAAGTTAACCGGTCTTTGGCTTTTTGGGTATTTTCTTTATCTCCGCCGGAAGTAATCCATTGGACGCCGCCCCAGACCAGCATGGCGAATACCAATAAGAAGGCGATTAAGAAAGCCGATCCGATCGCGGCGCCGATTAAGTCGCCAATGTTTTGCACTGTATCCACCCCGGCTTCTTTCGCTTTTGGACCGATGTCAATAGTTCCCCCTTCGGCGTAAACTGTTGATAATAAACTCATCATATTTTATTCACCGCCTTTCTAAAAATAAATGTTATAAACATTATAGTGATTATAACAAGATTATAAAGTAATAAATTACGGCGCCAATCTTTCCAGCGCAAACTGCAAGTTTTCCAAAATGTCTATTCCGAGAACATAGCCGATGGCTTTGATTAACGCCCAAGAACCGGCCAGCAGGGCCAGCCCTAAAATGCCGTTGGAGATTTTATTTTTGGCGTTTGTAACCCGGTCTTCATTGCCTCCGCCCATAATCCATTCCACTCCTCCCCAAATAAAGTACAGCATGAATATCAGGGCGCCACTGGCGTAAGCCAATCCCCAAAAAGTTCCGATGTAACGCCCAAAGACGTCGGCAGGATCTCCACCGCCGACACCCCCCAGATCGTCAGTAAGAGCCGGGTTAGTGATGGCGGCGTAGGCGGGGGTAGCGAATAGCCAAATAGCCAAATAGCCAAATAGACAAATAGACAAATAAAAAATGTGTTTTATCATTAATGTCCAATCCAATCTTCGCGACAATTAAATGGATACGAAAATGTGCTACCGTTGCACAGGGTTCCGGCATCAACACAACAATAAGTATATCCGCCCAACGGCCCGCAATCTCCGATATTTAGCCCACCGCCGCAGTCGGTCCCACCGTTGCCTCCCCCTGGCGAAATTTGTTCAATATACTGGGCCGGGTTTAAGATATCAAATCCAAAAATAGTCCCGATTATTCCGGCCAAAGCCCAAGAAATGACTATCAGGGCCAATCCCACCAAAGCGTTGGTAAACATTTGTTTGGCCTTTGATAGCCTGGCATCTTCTTCCCGGGCGGTAATCCAGGTTAAGGCGGCTAAAACAAGATAAATAATAAATGTTAAGCCGCCAACCACGGTAAAAAAACCGACTGTATTGGAAACTATTTTTTCCAAAGTGGCCGGAGCGTCGGTGGCCGCCATATCCTGATAGCCGCCCGGCAAGCCGCCGATATTTCCAGCCGAAATGTCAGCTAATGTCATGGAGTTGTTCCTCCTCCGGCGTCGCCGGGTCCGTAAATCGTTGGATTAAGGATGGTAGTATAATCGCCAAAAAATACCTTGCTGATAATTGCCGTCAGAGTCAGAGAAGCGACAATGATTAACAGCCCGATTAAAGATTGCCAAATTTTAGCCCAAGCTATGGTGATTTTTTCAGCTTCGCCATTGGAGCCGATATACATAATTCCGGCGGTAACTAAATTTATTAAAAACCAAATCCCGGCGCCGATGGTAGTTAATTTAATCAGATTAGTGATTAACAGCCCCAGTCCGCCCTCAACGGAGCTATATCCTCCAGCCGATCCAAAGGCGGTGCCGAGAGGGTTTTGAATGTTGCCGAAGATGCCCAACAAATAATTCCGAATGTTGAATGTTGAATGTTGAATGCCAATCATCTTTTTGACATTTTTCATTCGTAATTCGTCATTTAACATTTCTTCTCCTTCATTCGTCATTCTACATTCGTCATTCGTCATTTTTATAATCCCGACCCCAAAATCGGTATCCCCGTCAGGACTTGAACTATCTGAATAATCCAATAACTGGCGAATAAAAATACAAAACCCATTATAGCAAAGGTTAGGATCTTTTGGGACTCTTCTATTTTCTTGATATTTCCGGCGTTGGTAATCCACATAAACCCGGAAACGATGATTAGAATCAAGACTAAAATTCCGCCTAAAATATAAATATTTGGCAGCCAAGAAGTAATTAACGCCCCGACGCTCTGGAATTGGGCGACGCTGCCGATTCCAATTGAAGTATTGCCATTACCCTGGAGTAAAAAATCTTCGCCGATGTTGACTGCGAAGAGGGAAAAATGTTGAATGTTGAATGTTGAATGTTGAATGCCAATCATCTTTTTGACATTTTTCATTCGTAATTCGTCATTTAACATTTCTTCTCCTTCATTCGTCATTCTACATTCGTCATTCGTCATTTCTTATTCCCTCCAAATCTTCTTTCTCTTCCGGCGTAATCAGCTAAAGCTTTATCCAACTCTGCCGGGGTAAAGTCAGGCCACAGGGCTGTGGTGAAATACAGTTCCGAATATACGGATTGCCAGGGGAAATAACCGGACAACCGCAGATCTCCGCCGGTTCTGATAATCAAATCCGGGTCCGGCATATTAGCTGTATCAAGAAACTTTGCAAAAGTTTCTTCATTAATTAATTTATCAAGGCCAGGCCTTGCCAAAGGCAAGGCCTGGCCTTTTAATACTTCTGAAACAAGCTTGCGAATCGCCCTCAAGATTTCGTCACGGCCGCCGTAATTCAGGGCAAAACTGACGGTGATTTTAGTATTGCCGCGGCTTAACTCCATATAACGCTTGCTCTTCTCCTGTATGTCTTCCGGGAATTTGCTCATTTCGCCGATAATATTTAATTTAACACCTTTTTGGTTCAGTTTGTGGCCCAATTTATCAAATCCTTCTCTAAATAATCCCATCAGGGCTTTAATTTCACTCTTATCCCGTTTCCAGTTTTCGGTGGAAAAAGCCCAGAATGTCAAAAATTTTATTCCCAATTTGATTGCCCGGTCGATAATTGGTTCAATCACATCGCGGGCCGCCTTATCATGGCCCATGACCGCGGCCAAGCCGCGCTGGCGGGCCCACCTTCTATTACCATCCATTATTATTGCAACGTGCGCCGGCAGGCGCCGGCGAAATTCTGAATTCTGAATACTGAATACCGAATGGGATGACAAGCCGTGCCCCTTTTTCATGTGTTAGAAAGAAATTGTATCACAGGATTATTATTTCGCATGGCGTTTTGAACTTAAAATGATACTACTGATAATATTTAGCAATTCCTTAGCTTCTGAAATTTGAGCAGATACATCAATCTTGGGATATTGTCGTTCAATAATTTTCAACCAATAAATACTCTCTGCAAGCTCTTTTTTGACAATTCCATATTTTGCTTCAAAGTCTAATCGACTTGAAGAATTATTTGCTTCTTGATCGTTTGCTCCGGATGACGTGCAAGACTTTACAAATTGATGTTTTATAACATATCCGAGGGAATCATTTGGGATTTTTCTTGCTACTTCAAGACAGGAAAGTACCCATTGGAAAATTCGATCGTGAATATTAATTCTGTCTTTTTTCATTAATTCTTGTTCTCTATTCAGAATTCAGTATTCAGTATTCAGTATTTTTTATAGTATAGGAATCTTAAACAGCACTTGCGCAATCTGCGCCAGCCAGAACGAGGCAAATAACAATAAAAATCCAATCAAAGCATTCTTGATTTTTTCAGAGCCTTGTTTAAGTTTGTCCTCGCTGCCCATGGAAGTTAAAATGTCAAACCCGCCAATTATCAGCATCCCGCCCATCACGATCCCACCGGTGATGAAAATGAATGGAAGCAGGGCGGAAATAATTGTCCCAGGGTCTTTAAACTGGTCAAATTTCGGATTAGTTGGAATTCCTAAGAGATCTCTAATATATAAATTGCCCGGTAAATTAATTCCTGATATCATTTTATTTTATTACTTAATAAGTAAATAACTTTAGAATATCAACTCCGATTAGGTCTAAAAGGAATACCGCAAAAATGATTAAAAGCAAACCGACGACGGCGCTGGTGATTAATTCTCTTCCGGCCTGCATTTTTTCCGGATCGCCGGCGGAGATGACAATCATCAGCGCCCCGTAAAGCCCCAGAAAAAAGGCAATTCCGGAGCCGATGCCGACGGCCCAAGGAAGAACAGTATTCACAAAAGTTTGCGGGTCTGTCGGTAAACAGCCAAGGCCTGTTTTGATACCGGTGCGGTCCCGGCCGGGGTATCCGGGGATCTCGGCAGCGACACACTTCGGATCGTAAACCGGAATCGTGGGGCCGGGCGGCGCCCAAGTAGGGATTATCCCGTTACAGTCGTTTAGGTTGGGACAACACACATTATAGCCAATGCAATGTGGGTGGCCGCCGCACACACCATTCCAATCCTCAGGTGGAATTGGCGGGGCAACTGTATAACAACCAGGTGGAAGAGTAGAAGCAGGGGTGGGCGTAGGTGTAGGATCGGATGGTAAACCACAAATAAGATTTGTGCCGCAGGCAATGCTTTCAATGTTATTATATGCTTGGCGGCACGCGCCGATCACAAGCGGGGATCTGGTGCATACTTGTCCCAGCGTTGAGCCGCCCGGACAGCATGATACCGCCTGTGCCTGAACTGGAGCGAGGTAAAACAGCATAAAAGAAGTAAGAAAAATAAGTAATGAAAAACGAATGCAGGTTTTTTTCTTTTTCACCCCTCAAGTCTAGCATATTTTTACCAGACTTTTGGCGGAGAAGTTTTTTTAGGATGGCAAGATATCAATTAGGCTGCCGGATCAAGGCGGATAGTGACAGTGCTGTTTAACGCTTTAGCGATGCGCTTTAAAAACGATATCGAAGGAACTTGGTTGCCGGATTCCAGACGAGAAATTGCCGGCTGTTTAGTTGCCGTTTTTTTTGCCAAGTCTTCTTGGCTTAACCCCAGAGACAGCCGTCTTTTGATCAGGCTTCTGGCGATCTGGTATTCCACTTCGGTTTCTTCCCAGACTTTCTTAAAAATCGGACTTTTCAATTGCAGTTTGAGATATTCTTTGCTGTTCATAGATTTCCTCGTTTTATTAAGTTTAGCCGTTCATCGGCTGTTTTAATTTCTTTAGTAGGTGTTTTCTGTGATTTCTTTATAAAACCATGCAAAATAATATATTCATCCTTGAGTTTGGTATAAAACAACCTAATAGCTTTGCCGCCGAAAACGGCTCGTAGCTCTCTCAAGTTTCCGGCAATGGGTTTGCCGTGCGGCATTCCCAACCGCGGGCCGAATTCTTCCAACAGCCGAATTACCCGCAGAGCCTTAGTCCTTTCTTTAACTGATAGAGAATCAAGAAACTCGGCTATCGGTTCTCTACCGCCGGCCGTTCGCAAGAAATCAACTTTCCAACTCATATTAATATAACAAATTTGTTATAAAGTCAATCACCAAATTAATTTTACCAGACTTTTGGCAGAGAAGTTTTTTTTAAGGAGTTATTTATATATTATATATTTCGTGAGGGCCGATGTCATACAAAATGACTTCTGATTTGTCTACTTTGGAAAAACGGAACATAATCCGCAAGTCCGGTAACACGGTAAAGGCATAAAAACCGGTAAATTTTCCTCTTAGAGCATGAGTATTTAAAGATGGATTAAAAGGATCTTCTTTGAAAAATTTTATTTCTTCAACAGCGGTCAATTTCTCTTCTTTGGACAGAATTTTAAATTTTCTGGAAAAACGCGAGGAGATTTTGATATTTTTAATCATCGAGCAGTTCGTGAAGATTATTAGAGATGGTAATAAGTTTCCCGGCCTTGCGCTCTTCCTCTCCGATTTTGATTGCCTCTAAGGCGTCTTTAGTTTCCAGCTCTTCGATTTTGTCCATCAGAAACTGAAGTTTTTTCAGGCTGACGATAGCGGCTTCAGGTTTGTTATTTTTAACCACTATTACCGGGTCGCCGCTGGATTTTGCCAGCCTAATGATCCTAGCGGAATCGCGCTGTAAATCGGAAGCAGAAATCAAAGTCGGAATTATATTCATGCTTACATAATATCTTATGTATGATTTTATGTCAAGCCCTCATTTTTACTCCCCCCAAGCCTAGCACATTTTTTATCAAATTTTCTAAATCCCTCTATTGATATACTGAAATTGTGAGAAAGGTTTTATTTTTTTTATTATTCGTTTATTCGTTTATTCGTTTATTCGTTTATTCTCCAGTCTCGGCGACAGAGCTGGGCGACTTGCAGGACCAGATTAATGACTTGTCCCACTTGCGGCAATTATCCGAATCGGCCACAGCTCCGCTGGAAGCCGAAGTGTCAAAATTAGACGCCAAAATCGCCTCGGCCCAAAAAGGAATTAACGCGGCTGTCACCGAAAATAAACGCCTGGCTAAAGAATTGGATTCAAAACAGACCGATATGGCGGTTCAATATCAACTATTAACTGTCAGGGTCAGAAATTTATACAAGCGCCAGCAGTCAATGAGCCCGTTTTTGATGTTGGCGGGGTCTGCGTCTCTGGCGGATTTAACCCGGGAATTGGGCTACCGCCAAGCCGCCGCCGGCCAAGACCGGGAAATTATTATCCGCATTTCCGAGGAGTCAAGAGGATTGGAAATTGAGCAAAATAAACAACTGGAAAGAAAAACCCAATTAGCCAAACTTCAAACTCAGTTGGATACGGAAGCGGCTTTTTTTAGAAAAGAAATTAAAGGCGCTAAGGATTATCAGGCCCAACTGTCCGGTAAAATTGCCGATCTCTCGGCCAAGCAACAGGAAATATTAAACGCGAGGTCTGGTCAATTTATTGCGAGTATCGGAGATAGCGAACTCGCAGATGATGTAAATGCCTCAATTAAAGGATTTAGAGATAGCGCTCCTTCAGGGTCCTTTGCTGTTTTTTCCTTTGGAGCTTTTACTCATAGAAAAGGCATGAGCCAATATGGGGCAAGAGGTAGGGCTCAATCAGGACAAGATTTTAAAACAATTTTAAAGGCTTACTATGGTAAAGAACCAGTGGGCAAAGATACAGGGGGAGATATTAACGTCTCGGGATATGGCTCGATGAATTTCGAAGAAAAATATTTATATGGTATCGCCGAAATGCCATCAACTTGGCATCCAGAAGCTTTAAAAGCACAAGCAATAGCTGCTAGAACTTATGCCTATAGATATAAAATTCAAAGTAAATCAATTTGTACTACCGAGACTTGTCAAGTTTTCTCAAAGTCTAAATCAGAGAATCCGCCTCAAGCCTGGAAAGACGCTGTTAATGCCACCAGAGGCCAAGTTCTTGAAGATGTTGTGACCTATTACGCTTCGACTCACGGAGGATTTGCAATCCCTATTGGATGGGATACGACTGACGGTTCAGGCGGCGGGAACTTTGTTGATAAAGCGTACGACAAGTTAGGTGGTTCCCCTTGGCTTTATAAAGCTTGGTACACTCAAGGATATAGCCCCAATTCGGATAAATGTGGTAGGTCAAATCCCTGGCTAGATAGCACTGAAATGGCGGATATCGTTAATGCTGCATTGGTTCTTACTAAAGGGAGTAATGAAGAGACATCAAGAATTACACCCGTTTCTTCCTGTTGGGGGGGGAATCCATATTCTCATGACGAGCTAAAGAATATTGCTTCTAAATATGGAGGAATTTCTTCTGCTACCTCGGTTACTGTATCTCAAGGCAATGGCGCTACCAACCAAGTTATAATAAATGGAGTAAGCTTGTCCGGAGCAGATTTCAAAAAAGCTTTCAATCTCAGGGCTCCCGGAAGGTTGTCAATTCCCCAAAAAGGATTTGCCTTCTATAATATTGAGAAGAAGTAGTTATTTCTCAATTCTTATAACTGTTATAATTCTTATAAAGTGTTGAATTCCATCAAACAACTTCTTTCAGACCACGGTTCAGGCGGACTGTTTTCCGCCTTGGCGATTTTCCCCAAAGCCACCAAATTTGAAGCCCAGGACGCGGAAGAAAAAATAATTTTACTCCTTAGGCCGCATTTTGTAACCAACATTTGGTGGATATTGACATCTTTGGCGATGGGATTTGTGCCTTTGGTTTGGCCGTATATACAGGTAATTTCTTTATTGCCGGATAATTACATTTTCGTTTTAACCCTGTTTTGGTACGCCCTGATTTTAACCCTCATTTTCGAGAGGTTTTTAATGTGGTTTTTCTCGGTCAATATTGTCACCGATGAACGCTTTATTGACGTTGATTTCTACGGCCTGCTTTTTAAACACGTCGGCGTCGCCCAATTGGAAAATATCGAAGACGTCAACTATTTTCAGAAAGGCGTCATGGCCTCCTTTTTCAATTTCGGCGACATCCTGATCCAAACCGCGGCCCAAATGCCGGAGTTTATTTTCAATAAAGTCCCCAACCCGGATAAAGTCGTTAAAGTCATTTCCGAATTGATCCAGCAAGAAAAACAAGAAGAAATTGAAGGCAGGGTGAGATAAAATATAGTTGTTGGTTATTAGTTATTAGTTGTTAGATAAATAGATAAAACAGTAGGAGAATATAAAACGGCAATATGAATTATTTAGCGGATTTTGGACTGTTGTCAATTGTCAAAATTTTTTTATGGACCTTACTTTTAATGTTCATAATTTTTTCTCTAGTAGTGGTTAGACAGGTCCAATTGATGAGTCAGGTCTTAACAGTCCCAATATCCGGAGGATTAAAGCTGGTGGCTTTGGGATTATTGGTTTTCGCGGTCGGAATTTTTATAATTTCTGTAGTTGTCTTGTGAGAGAAGGATTTGGATTCGATAATTTATTTAAGCTCAATAAAAAGCCGCCCGCAACCGGCGGACAGGGGGGGAGGTTAGCGGTAGTTTTGGTTTTCCTGATAGGTTTCATTACCACATTTGGGTTTGTCAAAAAACAGGCGTTTGTTAAAGAGCAGCCGGTAATCAAATTGGAAAAAAAGGCGGATTACGTCCTGGCCGAAATCGCCGGATTAGCTAAAGTTGATTCGGCCCGGGCCATGGGGATGGCCCTGGATTTTAAAAGGTCGATTGAGGATTCCCGGGGAAATATTAAAGATAATAATTTGCTTAAACGGTTGGAAAACCTGCATCAAAAATTAGATAATGCCCAATCAGAATTGGGGCTGGTCCATCAGGCCAAATTAACTGAGTTTTTAGATCCGAATTTAGTAAAGGAAGGGATTAAGGCAAAAACTCTGGTCGGTAATAATGACAGTCTGCTGGTTTTTGATGATGAGAAAAATATTTTGGCAACAGTCTCGCCCGTGGACAGAAGCGGACAGGTAGTCGGCGGGGGGATTGAGGGAATAAAAAGCGTGGCCTTGGGCCGCAGTTCGGCGTTTGGGATAAAAGAAAACAGGATTATTGAATTCCCTTTTAATGGCGGAGAACCTGTAGAAGTGGTCAAAGAAGATGAGCCATGGGGCGACAATTCTTTCCTGGCTTGGTTTGGAGGAAATTTATATGTCCTAGATAAATCAGCTTCTGAAATTTTAAAATATCCGGTGGCGGAAAACAGTTCCGGAAAACCGGAATTTGACAGCCGCAGGCGGTGGTTTAAACCGGGGTTAAATTTTGACCTGTCAGATTCGGCGGCTGCGGCCATAGACGGAGATATTTGGGTCCTGCATCAGGGCGGGCAGATCAGCCGGTTTAGGAACGGGAGTAGAATATATTTCAAGCAAATTCTGACAGACTTTATATCTGATCCGATATTATTTTCCGTGCCTGAGGAAGGAGAAAAAATTTGGGTCTTAAGCCAAAAAGATAAAAAGGTGGTGGCCTTTAATCGGGAGACTGGGGAATTTGCCGGGTTGTGGGAGGCGGAAGAATTTGGTAAAGCCCAAGGGTTGGTGGTGAACGAGAAATTAGGGAAGATGTTTGTTTTGGTGGAAGGAAAGATATATACAGCAGAGTTAAAAATTAAAAGTTAAAAGTTAAAAGTCATTAAACTTATAATAGTTAATTGTAATTTTGAACTTTTCATTTTGTACTTTGAACTGATTTTATGCAAATACTTAATAAAAAAGCCAGATTAAACTATCAAATTTTAGACACCGTTGAAGCAGGGATAGAGCTGCTTGGACCGGAGGTCAAAAGCATCCGCAGCGGCCAAATCAGCCTGGATGGGGCGCATATCCAAATCGGCGTCAGTCATAATGGTCCGGAGGCTAGATTGGTGGGGATGCACGCCTCTCCGTATCTTTCAGCCGGAAAACTCCGGATCGATCCGACGAGGGTTAGGCGGTTACTACTCCATAAGCGGCAAATCTTGGGATTATGGGAAAAAACCAGAGGAAAAGGGTTGACAATGATCCCTTTGCGGATTTATGAAAAAAAAGGCTGGATAAAAGTTGAAATAGGTTTGGTTAAAGGCAAGAAAAAATGGGAGAAGAGGGAAGACTTGAAAAGGCGGGATATTGAGAGAGAAGTGGAGAGAAGTTATTAACTAACAACCATTGCCTAATTCACGTTCTCAACAACGATATCCCCCACACCCTTTTTACTCCTGCCAATTTTAGGGTCCGGCAACATTCTTTCATAGTCGCTCCGCTGGTCCAGACGTCGTCAACTAAGATCACCAAATCCGGCAGAGTTTTAATTTTCTTCTTTATTGAAAAGGCTTTTTTGACATTGGTCCGGCGCGAAGTGTCCCCAATTAGTGTTTGGGGTAAGGAATAGACAGACCTTTCAATCAAATCTGTTTTCAGCGCCAGATTTAAAGATTCGGCAATTGGCTTGGCGATAATTTCCGCCTGATTAAATCCCCGTTTCATTTTTCTCCACCAATGGAGGGGAACGGGGACTACCACAAAATTTCGGTTATCAGTTTTCAGTTTTCTGTTTTCAGTTACAGGATTGCCGGTTCTCTGTTTGCCGGTTTCCAAAACCGAAGATCCGATAACCGACCGACCTGAATCCGATAACTGATAATCGATAACTGATAACTGGTCGGCAGAAATCGTTTCTGCCATTTCCTCCGCCAATTCTTTCATCGCCCGCCAGTGGGGATTAAGCCCGAATTTAGCGTCTTTGACGATTTCCTTGGCCCAGTCGGCATAGCGGTAATAACTAATTAGGCCATCCAGCCCGTTTCTCTTTTGGCATTCAGGATGGGCAAGCCCCAGTGAAGACGGTTTTTGGCAATTGGGACAAATCAATGAGTTTAGGGCCTTGGCCACTTTTGGCCGGCAGCTGGGACAGACAAACCAACCTTCCCGGCCGCACCCATAGCAGATTTTGGGAAAAAAATAGGCCGGCAGCCAACGGAGAAAGTCGGATAGGGTTCCCATAGTCTTTATATCCTACATCAATAAAAAAACACCCGTTTCCGGGTGTTTTTTTAATTTGTGGAGATGTCGAGGCGTGACCCCGAGTCCGAACTTTTTCTCAATTAGCCGTTTACACGCTTTCTGGAAAATTAAATTGCGGTAATTGAAGACAATTTTCCAAATCTATATCAATTACCGTTGATTGAATAAAGACTCCAAAAAGAACTCCAATCAGTTTCTTTTCTGACGTCTCGACTGTTTTTTCACCCATATCAATCCATCGAGAAAGATTGATATGAATGCCAAATTACGCTAGGTAAGCTGGAAGCGCCGCATACTGACGCGGAGCAAAAGCTCCGGCAACAGCTGCTAACACTTTATTAACTGTGTTTTTGACAGTTATATTTTGGTTCTGTTTAATCCCGATGAACCAACGGGAGCGTGCGACTTGTCAAGGTACGAGTCCGTCGAATCGAATTCATCCCCATAAATATAGAGTTTGACTCTACAGACTAAGCACGTATTATATCACAACTGGCCGCAATAGCTGTTATAATATTTTCGTTATGAGTGAAGCTGGAATTGAAGACCCAAAAGGTGTTGGCATGGCCGATGGAGACAGATACGAATCCTTTCCTAAGATAATGAGGGTTTTATTATTGGCAGGTGATAAGGTTGGCGCCGAAGCGGAAAGATTAGCCAGAGAATTTCTTACCGGAATTGAGAAGGCGCAGCTTTCAATGATGGCAGATTATCTTTCATGGAAAGGTAGGGAATCGGTTTCTGATAGATCGAGCTTGGATATATTAGGCATCGGTATAGAAGAGGAAAACGTTTTTTTAGAACGAACCGGAGGAAAGGAATTTGATAGGGAGAGGAAGGACTTTTTTCAAAGGATTAGGTCATTGAAAGAAGGCAAAGTGATTCTAGAATTAGGAGGCGATTCTGAAAAACTGGCCATGATTGGAAGAGGCGCTTATGCTAGAGTTACAGAAAGACTGGTAAAAAAATCTGTCGATTTTCCGACAGAGCAAGCATTGAGATTGCGGGGGATGGCCTTATCGCTAATTACCAACGATGCCGAGAAGGCGACGGGAACAGTTTTGCCTTTGGATTGGAAGAATCGGACAAGAAAGTTGATTTATACATCAAAACCAGATCTTCCGGCGATTGACGCCGCGTTGTCAGAATTCGTTAAAGGATTTCCAAAAACAGGATAACTCAAGTCGATTTTCGCATCAGAATTAGACGTTCATTAACGCATCTTCTTTCAGGGCCAGATTCTAGATGTTTTTCAACTTTATAAAAATTAATGCGGAGGCGGTGAGATTCGAACTCACGAGAGCCTTACGGCTCAATGGTTTAGCGAACCATCCGGATGGACCACTACCGCACGCCTCCATAAGATTATTTCCATCTTACTATATTTTTGGGATTTGACGTTCCAATTTCCCTAAAGTATCTGACAGCTTCATTTTGATTATACAAGAATAATCTTTTCCTATCTTGTATTTTTGGATTAAAACCAAGCAAGAGCAATTGTTTTTTAACGTCTGCTATCAATTGGGGAATATAAGAAACAAAAGCTATTTTTTTATATTCATATTGTTTTCCTCCCACTTGATATTTATGCTTAAAAAAGCATCCATCGGTATCTACTAAACCCTTGATACAGGCTTTGGAATAATCTAAATTTTCTACTATCCAGCCAGGAAGGCCGATATTAGCCCTAAGTTTACTTCCGATGCACAAGCCTTTGGTTAATAAAAATTCAATTAATTCTACGCCAGATATATGAATTACAACAACGTTTTCTGCTTTTAGGTATAAGGAGGGCTTAACTCCAAACAGAGAATTCATTAAACTAACTACGTAATTTACATATTCCTTATCAGCCTTGGCGTCCAGTGTAATCATCGCCTGGTATTTTCCTACTCCACCATCACCCAACATTATCCCAATAAATTCCGCTAAGGCGATTGAATTATCTGGAAAATTAAAAGTATTTCTAAGTATAGTATTCGTGCCTATATATTTTTCTGGATGTATCTTTCTGTAAAGTTGAGACATTTTCCCACCCTTGCTCCTCCCTTCCGGCGTCCCCGGCGGGCCGTACATTTTCATCCTAATTACATTTGCTCTTGCTGACCAAGCCTTAGCGCTCCACCATTCCTCTTTTTCTTCGATTACAAGTGGTAAGGGAATTCCAGCTTTTTTACTTAGGCCAACCAACACCTCTTTTTGCCCTAGCAGTGTTTCATTCCTCCAGTCCCGCAATGTTCTTCCCGATAATCCAAAGTCAGAAGCAATATCTTCCCACGAAAATCCTAACTTTTCTTTTACCGAGTTTAAAAACTTTTTTTGGTCACCGGTCTTAAATTTGTATCTCATAAATTTACTTTATCATCATTAGATGAATTAAACAATAAACAACTAACCCACGTCTCCACTAGAAAAGCTGATACAATGAGATTGACATTGCGTCAATTATTTGGAGGAGTCGCATAGCGGCCAATTGCACATGCTTGGAAAGCATGAGCCCGAAAGGGCTCCGCGAGTTCGAATCTCGCCTCCTCCGCCTTCGCCCGCCATAGCTTTAGCGACGGCGGGATTCACTTAACATAATTCTGTTTTTATTGTCTATACTGAGAATATGGATCGGGCTACGGCGGACACAGTCCGCTTTTATTATGTCTATATTTTATTGTGTTGTGATAAGAAACCATATATCGGTTGTACAGATAATTTAAAAGATAGGATAATAAGACATCAAAAAGGTCAAGTTCCAGCAACTAAAAACAGACTACCCATTAAACTCATTTCCTATTTTGTCTTCTCAAATAAATATACTGCTTTTAATTTTGAAAAATACCTCAAATCGGGTTCCGGGAGAGCATTTATGAAAAAACATCAATTGGCGAAATGAGAAGCCTATGCTAAACTTGTTGAATCTATGTCCTACAAATCCTTGCCGGTAAAACCAACCATAGAAATCGAAGACCTAGAAAAAGTTGATATTAGAGTCGGGATAATAGAGAAAGTCGAAGATATTGAAGACTCTGATAAACTAGTCAGGCTGAATGTAAATTTTGGCGACTTCAAGAGGGAAATTTTGGTTGGCATGAAAAAGGAGAGAAAAAATCCTCAAGAGATTGAAGGGAAACAAGCCCTATTTGTGGTAAATCTTAAGGCTAGAAAAATGATGGGGAAATATATTTCCGAAGGAATGGTTTTCGATATTGGCTATGCCAACGGAATCACGCCTGTTTTGGCATTACCTGAAAGTGGTGTTCCCGACGGATCTTGCGCCGGTTAGCAAAATATCAGAGTTAGATTTGTTTAAGTGCTAACTTAAAAACCATTCTTTCCGTCTCAAACGCTAATAGTTTCATTGCTTCATTTGCCGGAACCCATTTAACTTCTTCCATTTCCCAACAATGATTCTTGATATCGCCGGAGGCGTATTCCATTAAAAAAAACTCAACCTTTTTATCTACCAAAATTCCGTTTTTGGTGTATTTGTAGGCTACATCAGGCGTAATTTTATTAATAATTTTAGCCTTGATACCGGTTTCTTCGCTCACTTCCCGCAAGGCGGCGTCTTCCAGTATCTCTCCCGTCTCAATAATTCCTTTAGGCAATACCCACTTATGGTATCCGGAGTGTTTGCAAATCAGCCATTCGATTGTTCGCCTTTTTTCCCTCCGGCGAAAGACAACCCCGCCAGCAGAATGCTCATTAATTATTTTTCCGCTAGACATTTTCTACCCTTCTAATTTTTTGTAATGATAAGTAATTAAGATACGGAACAGAAAGATTTGCCAATAAAAGCCCGCTAACAAAAAGAGCCGATGGCAGAAAGGTTATTCCGATAAATGACCCTAAGGCTGCAAGAATCGCAAAGGGAATAAATTGATTTGGCAGAAGGGGAGAGGTTTTGGGGTCGGTCAGCATGAAGAAAATGAAGAAGGAGGATATGCTGACATTCAAATATAATTGATCGAAGGCGGACGTACCCGTAATTAACGCTTTGGCAATAATTAAAATGGATAGCGTGGTCAGGAAGGCAAAAATCATTTTCCAATGCCCGGTATATTTGGTTAGCAGAATCGCCCCGGCCACGATGGTCAGAATATGATAATAATCGCCCCACCAGCCAAGAACGCTATTAAAAAATATCAGCCCGATCATCAAGCCAAAAGCAGCCGGATTGAAAATCGGCCGGTTATTAATCCGCAAAATATATTTAGATGCTATGGCCAAAATTGACTGCAACCCTGTCAGAAGCAATGAAGAGTTTGGGGCTAAGACCATAGCGATAATCAGGCCGGTGATCAGGCCGGAATCGGAGATCTTAAGCGTTTTGGTCCGGAAATATTCAATTGTACTGTTGGTAATGCCGGTTAACAGTATTGCCACGGCCGTTTGGCCTAAAATATTTTCATAGCCATAGTGATATCCGCTGATAATCGCCAGGATTGAAAGCAGAATGATAGTGTATTGTTTTACATTTAGATTAGGCATAGTTTAAGTTTTAAACAGCGGTTTCATCCGCGGGCTGGCATAAACATTGTTGGCAGAGTCAATTATCAGACAAGATGTGGAATCGTGTTTTTCGACAAAAGAGACGGCCTGGTTAATATCCATAAAATAGGCAGCGGTGCTTAGGGCATCTGCTTCCCGGGCCGTCGGCGCGATGACGGTTACGCTGCTGACCGAGGTATTGTTGCTCTTGAATTTTTTTGACAAAGGATTAACCAAGTGGGTTCTAAAATACTCTCCGGAAGTGCAGATGGCGCAGTCGCGGATATGAACTACGGTAATAATTTTTTGAGGGAATGCCGGATTGCGGATCCCTATATCCCATGAATAAGCCTTGGGCGGAAACCCTTTGACCTTAATGTCGCCTCCGGCTTCGATCATAATATTTTCATTATCCCCGAAACAGTCTAAAGCCATATCTATGGCCAGACCTTTGACAATACTGTTTAGATCCAAAGTTGTTTTTGACGGTATGGTTACCATATTAGCGGACGGATCAAGACGGATATTGGTGCAATTGGTAAACATGTTTTTGAATGGTCGGAATGCGGTAAAAGCCCCTTGAGAGTCTTTGGAAACTTGAATTGCATATTTCAATGTTTGAAATAGGAGGGGACCGACTGGTGTTGGTGTCCCAGCTTTCTGATTTACGCGAGTTAATTCCGAATCCAGTCGGAAAATTGAAAATTGGGCTTCCAATTTTTGGAACACAGAGAATGCTTTTTGAATATCGATGGCGACATCGCCCTTTTTTCTTGAGGAATAAATTGTAATTGCTACCCGGGTATCCATATGTTTTTGTTCAAAATTCCATTTTTTCATATTCGCGTTAATTATAATTTTGATTGAGCCACGATTTGATTTAAATCATCCCGAAAAGCGTTGCTGGTATAGGTAGCGCCTGACACACCGTTGATACTGCCGTTTTGAGCTTTAAGGGCTTGATTTGCTAGAAACGAAGCAGCGTATTGGGACGGAGGAGAATTAGGAATTTCTACCAAATTGATATTTTCCCACCCGCCGTTGACGATTTTAATCGCAATGGTGATCCGGCCCCAAGGCGTTCCGGAAGTGGCCCGATAGATTCCGTCTTTGTATGGCCCCAACCGTGGTATTTGGGTTATTTGAGCCGCAGGAGTTGGGGTAAGCTGGAGCTGTCGTGGTTGCGTAGCTTGGATTTTAGTCTGAAGCTCTTGTTTTTCCAACCGGTCTTCGGTTTCATTTTCGTTGGCCATATCCGTAATATCCCAGAATGGCAATTGCAGCTCAGTTTTTATCTGTTCAAGGGAAAGCCAGAGCAAAATCAAAATTGACCCCCCCAAAAGACTGAAGGTTATGGACCTGGCTTGTCCAGAGAAATAATCGGTAATTTTTTTTATAAAGCCCGTCATATCGGTTGGTGCTCCTGATCGGAATCGAACCGATATCACCGGCTTCGGAGGCCAGTACTCTATCCATTAAGCTACAGGAGCCAAGTTAAGGGCGGGACGTAAGAAATTTTATTCCATAAAATTTCAACGTCCCA
>Ga0082335_1004617_pt1 | contig 20355 bp, 16 predicted proteins | sample Subgrocontami58m_FD_72375 | JGI IMG/M metagenome (GOLD analysis project Ga0082335, IMG submission 72375) | Subsurface groundwater microbial communities from S. Glens Falls, New York, USA - GMW37 contaminated, 5.8 m (SPADES assembly) (version 2) ... | reverse complement strand
AACCCCCGGCGCGGGGCGGGCGCCGCTGGGCCGGCGGCCGGCCCCGGCCCCGCGAACCATCGCAGCCGCCCAACGAGGAGCCGTCATGGCCGCCCCCGCCCCCCCGCCCTCCCCGCAGCCGCCCCCGTCACCCGCGCAAAACAACCCGCTGCAGTTCCCCTGCAAGCAATGCGGAGCCAAGCTCGACTTCGCTCCCGGCCAGACCGCGCTCAAGTGCGGCTACTGCGGCTACGCCGAGGAGATCCCGCAGAGCGCGGAACAGATCCGGGAATACGACTTCGAGACTTTCGACCCGACCAAGCGGGGCGTCGGCTGGGGCAAGGAGCTCAAGCCGGTCAAATGCGAACAATGCGGCGCGCTCACCGAGATCGAGCCGCAGGTCACCGCGTCCACCTGCGCCTTCTGCGGCTCCAACCAGGTGATCCCGCGCGAGCAGACCCAGGCGCTCATGAAGCCCGAGTCGCTCGTGCCGTTCGTGATCGCGCGCGAGAAGATCGTCGACCAATTCCGCGAGTGGATTCGCTCGCTCTGGTTCCGTCCCAATGCGCTCAAGGAGCAGGCGCGGCCCGATGCGGTCCATGGGGTGTACATCCCCTATTGGACCTACGATTCGATGACCCACTCCTTTTGGACCGCGGAGGCGGGGTACCACTACTACACCACCGAGAGCTACACCGACTCCCAGGGACACTCGCGTACGCGACAAAAGCAGCACACCCGCTGGGAATCCGCGAGCGGCCGGCACTCCGGCTATTTCGACGACGTACTGGTGGCGGCTTCCAAGTCGGTGGACGAAAGCCTGGTCAAGGGGTTGGAGCCCTTCGACACCAAGGCCCTGGTCGGTTACAAGTCGGAATACCTCGCCGGGATGGTCGCCGAGGACTACCAGTTCGACATGAAGGAGTGCTGGCCCAAGGCCAAGGCGGAGATCGACGAGCAGATCCGCCAGGAATGCTCGCGGATGGTCCCTGGGGACACCCAGCGCAACCTGCAGGTGCGGACGTCGTACCAGAACCGGCGCTACAAGCTGTGCCTGTTGCCGATCTGGATCGCCTCGTACCGATACCAACAGAAGCCCTATCGCTACATGGTGAACGGCCAGACCGGCAAGGTCTACGGCGAAGCGCCATACTCGTGGATCAAGATCACGCTGACGGTGATGGCGATCGTGGCGGCGGTGATCGCCTTCCTTGCGCTTCAGGGACAGCAATAGTCGTGGCGGAATCTGCGCCGGTTCGGCGACCCGAGGTTGCCACCCGCGGTTTCGCCCGACGGGTGGGAGTTTCCGGGCCGATCGTCTGCGGCATTGGCCTGGTCGCTGCCGCGCTTGCGATCCTGGGTCGGGCCGGGACCTTCCTGATCGACCCTCAGCAAGTCGGCTGGCTCGTGCGTCGCGCGCCCTGTGACGGCCTTCCGGCCTTTCGTGCGCGACTTGACATGTGTGTTTCTCCCATGATATGCCCATACGAATGCGAACGACACTGAGGCTGGACGATCATCTGCTGGCGACCGCGAAGCGTTTCGCTGCCGATCAGGGAAAGAGCCTGGCCGCCCTGGTCGAGGAGGGGCTTTGCTGCGTCCTGGTGGAGCGAGGGCGGAATCGACGCAATCGAACCCGCCTGCCCATTTCCGGCAGGGGCGGACTGCTACCGGGGGTCGATCTGGACCACAGCGCCCCGCTGCTCGACCTGATGGAACGGCAGGATTCTCATCCCTGACGTAAACATCCTGGCCTACGCCATCCGCCGAGACTCCCCGAATCACCCCGGCTTCCGCCACTGGGTGGTGAAGTTGTTTGAATCGTGGCCCGACCGGGCCAAAATGCGCGGACTGCAATGAAGTACGAGGATCCCTCCCAGGTCATCTGTCCAGATTGCGGAAAACAATCGCATTTGCGCGTGGATGAACTGCTCGAATTGCGCGCAAGATGCCCCGGGTGCGAAGCAGCGCTCGACCATGTTGGCCTGGACATGCGCGCAGGATTGGACGACTGGGCTCGACACATGGCCATCGTGGAGATCACCATGGTGCTCGAGGAGGCCCTCGGGCTGACCCTCGGCGACGACGAAGTCCTCGGGGCGAAGACCCTGGATGATCTCGCTCGGGTGGTTGCAACCCGGCTGCCGAAGTCGATCGACCGGCAGATCAAGTCGCGCACCTTGGTGCGCGAGGCCGTGGAGAAGATGGACTGGTCGACATCAGACGAACCGGCGTTCGATCTGCCACTCCTGGACGCAATTCAGCCAGGGCGGTGGGCCCATCGGCGTGAGGGCAACGAGGAGACTGCTCTGATCTGCAGCTTCGTGGCCATGCCGAGACGTTCACGCATGCTGGGATTCCTGGGAAAACCCAAGCATCGCCGAAAGGCGACCGCGGAGCTTGCCCACTTCCGGCACTTCGACCCGCGCTGGGTGGTCGCGATTCCCCGCGATCAGCACGATCCCGCATCGATCGAGCGGCTTCTGCGTGCTCGGGGAGCCGGAAGTACGTGTCTCGTGATTTCCGAGGACTCCAAGCTGGACGGCCATAGGCTTCCGCTACGGTTGGCGCTGGAGCGGGTCGTGGGGCGCGGGATGGGCACTCTCCTCTCGTGCACACCCGGAATGCTCGCGTATTTCGAGGGAGAAGGGCCGGAAGATCGGGCTCTGCTCGTACGCAGGGCAGGAGAGAAGGACTGAGACCCGCCACCTACGCGAGTCGAGCAGACCGAGAGTCTCACACCATCCCGATCGGCCCGTGCTCGACCGGGAGCCCGGCGAGCTCGCGCAGCATCCGGCGCACGTAAACTTCGGCCATCTGCTTCCGCCAGAGGACGGTGAAGTCCGTGTTGTCGAGCGGTTTCGTGGGCTGGAACACCCGCTTGGCCGCGGCGTCGATGGCCTCCGGCGCGAGCGTCTGTCCCCGCAACGCCGCCTCCACCTCGAGCGCGCGCAACGGGGCCGGAGCCACCCCGCCGATCGAGACGCGCGCCTCGCGCACCCGTTCGCCTTCCATCCACAGGCAAATGCCGACCCCGAGCACGGGGAAGTCGAACGACTCGCGCCGGCGCAGCTTCCAGTACGTCCCGCGCCAGCCGTCGATCGCGGGGAGCGCGATCTCGGTCACCAGTTCGTCCGGCGCCTTCGACAGGTAGAGCATCCCGTCGTTGACGAACAGTTGCTCGATCGGGATCTCGCGCTCGCCGCGAGCGCTCGCCAGCTTCACGCGCGCGTCCAGCGCGACCAACATGGGCACGGAATCGGACGACTGCACCGCCAGGCACTTCGGGCTCGACTGCGCCACCCAGCAGATCTTGCCGTCACGCTTCATGCAAAAGTCGATCGACTTGCGCCACTCGTAGTTCTGGTTGTAGTAGTTGCAGCGCGTGTCCAGGCAGACATTGCCGCCGAGCGTCCCCATGTTGCGCAGGAGCGGCGTCGAGATCGATTTCACCGCACGCGCGAGGCCGGGATAGGACGCCTTCACCTCGGGGTCCTCGCACACCCGCGACAGCGACATCCCCGCCCCCAGCCGCAGGCCGGTCCCGGGCGTCCCCCGCTTCTCGGCCAGAGCCCGCACCCCGCGCAGGCCCACCACCACCCGCGGGGTCTGCTGACGGCGCTTCATGTTAGGGAACAGGTCCGTCCCGCCGGCGACGGCAATCGCCTCCGGGCCCTCGCCCGCGAGGACGCGCAGCGCCTCATCCAGCGTGCGCGGGCCGCGGTACTCGAACGGCGGCAGTCGCATCATCGCGTCGGTCCCCCATCGCCCCGCGCGTCGATCGGGCCCGCGAAATCACTGCGATCGCGCACGACTCTCGGCGCGCGCGCGTTGCGGCCCCGCGAATTCGACCGAGGTGCGGTCGTGAAGGGCTCTGCGCTCATGCCGGCACGAGGGATCGTCACTTCGTCGTCCCCACCGGCTTCTTCTTGTGGTCCCTCGGCTCGCCCGAAATCGACTTGCCGTCCCCGCCCTCCCAGGGGGTCGGCACCCGCACCGGCTCGGGCCAGGTCACCACCGGCAGCTTGTTCGGCCCGACCCGCGGCGGCTTGCCTTCCGCCTTCTTGCGCAACGCCTCGAGCACGCGATGCGGCTGGATCGGCAACTCGTCGATGCGCACCCCGACCGCGTCGTACACCGCGTTGAGCACCGCGGGCATCACCGGCAAGAGCGGCCCCTGGCCCGCCTCCTTGGCTCCGTACGGCCCGTTCGGGTCCGGGTCCTCGACCAGGTAGACCACCATCTCGGGCGTCTCCATCGTGCTCGGGCTCTTGTACTCGAGCATCGAGGGATTCTTGTGCACGCCAAGGCCGTTGCGGAAGTGCGAGGCCTCCATCAGCACCTCGCCCAGGCCCATGTAGACGCTCCCTTCCACCTGCCCCTGCACCAGCAGCGGATTGATCGCGCGCCCGCAGTCGTGGGAGACCCAGAGCTTGGGGACCCTCACGAATCCGGTCTCGACGTCGACCTCCACCTCCGCAACCATCGCGCTGTAGCTGTAGGCCGGGCTCGGTCCGACCCCGCCGCCGCGGAAGCGCGCCTTCGAGGCGGGCGGTGTGTAGCTGCCCACAGTCCCGATCGTGCCGAATTTGGCCTCCGCGTGCTGCACCGCCTCGGCAAACGACATCCCGGTATCCGGGTTCTGGGTGTCGAAGACCCGGCGCCCGGCGAAGACCAGCCGGTCTTTGGGAATTCCCAGCTTGAGCGACGCCGCCTCGGCGAGCATCGCCCGCGCCCGCTCCGAAGCCTGCAGCGCCGCGTTCCCGGTCATCAGCGTCACGCGCGACGAGTAGCTCCCCAAGTCGACCGGCGTGATGTCGGTGTCCGCGGTCACCACGCGGATGTCCACCGGTTCGATTCCCAGCACCTCGGCGACCACGTAGGCGAGGATCGAATCGGAGCCCTGCCCGCAGTCGGTGCTGCCGCAGAAAGCCGCGACCCCGCCGCCCCGGTCGAGCCGGAGTTGCACGCCCGAGTGCGGCATCTGATTCCAGTAGATCGGCAGCCCCGCACCCGACAGGTAGCTCGAGGCGGCGAAGCCGATGCCGCGGCCGCACGGCAGCCGGCCGTGGCGCTCCTTCCAGCCCGAGCCGTCGCGCACCTTCTCGATGCACTCGCGCAGGCCGGTGGAGCCGACCGTGAGCCAATTCGCGGTCACCGAATGGGGCGGGACCAGGTGCTGGAGGCGCATCTCGATCGGGTCGAGCTCGAGGTCTTCGGCGATCTTGTCGAGGTGGATCTCCAGGAGGCAGCGCGGCTGGGGCGTGCCGTGGCCGCGTTTGGGGCCGCACGGGGGCTTGTTGGTGAAGGCGCGGATCCCCTCGAAGCGATAGTTCTTCACGTCGTAGGTCACGGTCTGGAGCGCGCCGGTATAGTAGGTGCTCGCCACCCCGTAGCTCCCGTAGGCCCCGCCGTCGAGAAAGCTGCGGAAGTGCATCGAGACGATCCCGCCGTCCTTCTTGACGCCGGTGCGCACCCACATGAGTACCGGGTGGCGCCCGCGGTGGCAGTAGAAGACCTCCTCGCGGTTGAGCGTGATCTTGACCGGCCGGCCCGAGACCATCGCGAGCTTGGCGGCGACGATCTCGTGATTGAAGGGATCAGTCTTGCCGCCGAAGCCGCCGCCGTTGGGACAGGCGATCACCCGCACGTGCGCCGGGGACATGCCGAGCACCTTGGCCGCGGCCTTGTGCAGATAGTGCGGGGTCTGGGTGGAGCTGTAGAGGGTCACCTTGCCGTCGGGATCGGGCACCGCGACGATGGCGTGCTGCTCCAGCGGCAGGTGGGTGTTGCCCTCGTAGAAGAAGTGATCTTCGCGGATGTGGTCCGCCTGCGCGAATCCCTCGTCCGGGTGGCCGAATTCGAGAGCGATCTTGCGGTGGATGTTCCCTTCGTCGGCGTAACTGTGGATCTGCGGCAGGGGCTTGGCGAGGGCGTCCTCGATCGACATGATCTCGGCCAGCGGCTCGTACTCGACGCGGATCGCATTGCACGCGGCCTCGGCGATCCACGGATCGCGCGCGGCGACGGCGGCGACCGGGTCGCCCACGAAGCGGACCTTGTCCGGGCAGAGGGCGTGCTCGTCCTCGCTGACCGGGAGAATGCCGAAGGGGATGGGGAAGTCCTTGCCGGTGAGGACCGCGAAGACCCCCTCGATCGCGCGCGCCGCGGTGACATCGATCGACTTGATGTTCGCGTGTGCGGCGGTGCTGCGCAGCAGGCGGCCGAACGCCATCCGCGGGAAGAAGAGGTCGTCCGCGAACTTGGTGAGCCCGGTGACCTTGGCGCGGGCATCCACCTTGCGGAGGGGCTTTCCGACGACGCGGAGTTCGTCACTCACGGGCGGGGCTCCCTGCGGCCTTGACCATGGCGAGTTCGACGGCTTCGAAGATCTTCACGTAGCCGGTGCATCGGCACAGGCTGCTCGACAGCGCCTCGGCGATCTCGCGGCGGGTCGGGTTGGGATTGCGGTCGAGCAGGGCGCGCGCGACCAGCAGGAAGGCCGGGGTGCAATAGCCGCACTGCGCCGCGCCCAGGTCGGCGAAGGTCTCCTGGAGCGGGTCGAGGCGGCCGTCCTGGGCCAGGCCTTCCACCGTAGTGATCTCGCGGTCCTGGCACTCGACCGCGAGGGCGAGGCAGGAGAGGATCGGCTCGCCGTCGACCAGCACCGCGCAGGCGCCGCACTCGCCGAGCTCGCAGCCGTGTTTGGTGCCGGTCAATCCGAGTTCCTCGCGCAGCACCTCGAGCAGGGTCTTCTCGACTCGCGCGGCGGCCTCGTACGGGTCGCCGTTCACCCGGAACCGCATGTGCTGGATGGTCATCGGCCAGTTCGTCCGAGTCGGGGCAGCGGATGCTCGCGCGATCGTCCCGCATCCCGCGGGTCCTTCCACGGGTTCGAGGCGCGCATCCCGCAGGACGCGCGTGCTTCCCCGGACCGGGCGCGAAAGGCGACTACGCTTCGGCGCGCACCGATTCGAGGAACTGGTGCAGGAGGCCGTCGACCATCAGGTCGCGCTCGGGCGGGCTGAAACGCCCGTCCTTGAGGCCGGTCTGGATCTCCCCGTAGCGCGGCCGGGTCGACTCGATGAGTTCGCGGAAGCGCCTGACCTTGGGCGCGATCGTGCCGTAATTGAGCGCGACGTAGGCGACCGCGGCGGCCGCGATGCCCCCGACGATCAGCGCCCCCATCGGCCCGCGGGCCAGGAATTTCAGGCCGAGCTGGACCAGCAACACCGCGCCCGCCATCGCCACCAGATTCTTGGGCGTCGCCTCCTGCTCGACCTTCTCCGCGGCGATCTGCGCGAACTGCCCGGAGGCGATCATCAGCGAGACGAACCGGGCGCGGTTTTCCTTCCAACTGGCCTTGTACTCCTCGCGCAGGGCAGAGCGCAGGAACCCCTCGAAGTTCTGGTACTGCTCGCGTTCGCGGGCCTTGTCGGTGCCGGGGGGCGGCGCCGATTCCTGCGCTTTCCCGGCGTCGCCGGGCGTCGCGGACGGAGCAGGAGGGGGCGTTTCAGGTTGGTCCATGGCGGCTCTCCTTTTCTGAAGTCGCCCCATGGTAGTCTGCGCGGCGCAAGGAAGCAAGGGACGCGTCAGTCCACGACCAGGGCGCTTGCAATATTCCCCGCCCGGAGCCGTTCCACTCCGGGACAACCATGCGTGAGATCGGCGGCGCCGAGACCGGCATCCCGTACTTCCTTCCGCGATTTCGCCCTGGAGCGCGTCGAGTCGTCGACACTCGGCGAAGCGGCGACCCTCCGGATCGCGGAGGAGATCGCGACGCCGCAGATCCAGGTCCTCGCACATTCGGTGAATCCATGAGAAGCGTGAGCGTCATCCTGGCTGCGATCGTCCTCCTGCACGCCCCGATCGCGGCGCAAGACCGGCCGAAGAACGATGATCGTGCGCTGAAGGAACTCGCCCGCCAGGAGACGGAGAGCCCCACGACGGCGGAGAACGTCCGCGAGCGCCACAGCTCCCTCGTCCACGCGGTCCTCCAAAGCGGGCGAACCGAGGAGATCCTGCCCCGCGAAGACGCCTTCGCCCTCTCCGACCTCATCCAGTCGGGAAAGCTCGACGACGCCGCCTGGCGCGTGCATGCGATCATCCTCTCGCTCGAGCCGGCCCGGCCGGAGGCCTCCGTGGAACTGCACCGCCTGCTCGTGGGCGAGCGCTTCCAGAACGTCCTCAAGCTGCACAACCCCTGCATTGACTCGGAGCGCCGCCGCCTCTACGTGGGCGGCGTCCTTTCGACCTGCATCGCGTCGATCGACCTCGACCGCGACGAACTGGTCGAGACGTTCGACGTGGGCTTTCCGATCGGGTACCTCGTCGTCGATCCGAAGACGGGCGACCTCTACTCGTACGACATCGGTTGGCCGGACCAGATCCGCCGCATCGACCCGCGGGCGAAGAAGGCCGATCCTCAGCCGGTGGCCAAGGGCCAGGCGCCCGTCGCCCCGCCTTCGCGACGCGAGCCGAAGGCCTACAAGGACTGGACGTTCGCCAACACGGGCTACCCGTTCAAGCCGGGGTGGCTTCCGGACGCGAACGCGAGCTACGGAGTCATCGTCGTCAAGGACCGTGACCAGAAGGAGGTCAAGCGCATCCCCTACGGCCCCGACGCGCTCTACTTCGACATCGACCCGAAAACCGGCCGTCTCTACACGACCAACACGGGGGACGGGTCGCTCACCGTCCTCGACCTCGAGCGCGGCTTCGCAAAGGTGAAGGAGATCGACGTCGGCACCTCCGCCGACGAGGTCGTCGCCATCCCCGGGGGCCGGGGGTTCTTCGTGCGCAACCGCCTGGGCGGGAGCCAGCTCTATCGCTACGACCTGAAGACGAAGGGCCTCGCGAAGGTCCTCAACGAGAACCAGGCCGAGGGCGGCATCGGCCTGTGGCCGACGCAGATGATCCTCGACGGCGGGCGGCTCTACGTCCTGGCCCACTACATGGGCCGCGTGGACGTGCTCGACGCGGAGTCGCTCGAGGTCGTCGTACGTATCGACCTCGAGCTCCCGCAACGGCCGCGGACCGACGGCATCAGCGCCATGACCATGGACCGCAAGCGCAAGCTCCTCTACGCCGCGATCCCCGAGCTCGGCTGCATCGCCGTCGCCGACGCGGCCGCGGGCCGTGCCGTGCGCGTAGTCGACCTGAAGGAGCACGGCTACGACGCGTCGATCATCGGACCGAACCGAATCCTGCTTGGCGTGGACGAGGAGACCGGCCGCCTCTTCGTAACGCTGACCGAGGAGAAGACGCTGCTGGCGTTCGACGCGGGCGGCGCCCGGCTGCTGAAGAAGGTATCCGATGAGCGCATCGAGCGGAAGCGCACGGGCGGCGCGGGGCTCGTGGCGCACCCCGGCAAGGGCGTGCTCTACTCGGGCAGCACGATCCTGGACGCGGCGACCCTCGAGCCCAAGGGCACGTTTGCGCGAGGCAACCGCGTCGTGGGCATCGACGTCGCGCGCGACCGCGTCTACCTCGCCGAGGCGGGGCGCGCGGCCGGCCCCGGCGCGATGAACGAGACGCTCTACGAGTACGAGAAGGGGCAGCTCCGTCGCACGTGGAAGCTGCAGTCCGTCCGGTCGATCCCGTCCAGCTTCTCCTTCGACTTCGAGGCAAGGCGCATCTTCTACGTGGCGCGCTTCGAGGCCGCCGTCGTGGATGTGTACTCGCTGGAGTGACCTGCACATGGTGTCGCTGCCACGCCGCTGGATCTGTTGGTGGGCCTCCGCCCTCGTTCTGGCGGTCCTCGCGGTCGGGGAGGCGTTCGCCCAGGATGGCGAGCCGGACAAGGGCCTGGCGCTCCTGAGGACGGTCCATGTCGGCCCCGGCGCACGGCCCGAGATCGTCGCCGCCGGCGACCGCGTCTTCGTTGTCTACCTGGCCGGCATCGGCACCAGAGACGGGCAGGCGTTCCGCGTCAAGGTCTTCGACCGCGAGATGTCGAAGGAACTCGCCTCGAAGGAGCTGGTCGCGACGACGAAGGAGTTCGGCAAGCCCACCGACATCCGCGTAACGGCCGACGGAGACCATCTCTTTGCGTTCTACGAGACGGTGATCATGGGGCAGAAGGCCTTTCTTTGGGGAGCGAAGTACACCCTGGACGAGCGGTTTGAGAAGGTCGCCGAAACCGCCGAGCCCATCGCGACGGGCCTGCCGATGGGCCTGCACAAGGCCGGCGACGAGCTGGTGAACGACCCCCTTCCGCTCGTCGGCGCCGATTCGGTCTCCGTCCTCACGCGATTCCGACAGGCCTCCTGCTCCCGGAAAGAGCCGACCGTGTACCGGGTGTACACGTTTTCAAAGGACCTGCGGAAGCAACTCCTTCGCAAGAACCTCGACCTCTCCAGCGTCGCGGACGGGCCGGGACGGCAAACGAGCGCGCTCTATCACGACGGGACCTGCTTCATGGTAGTCCCGTCCACGTGCGAGGACGGAGATTTCCCCGTGGACATCGCCACGCCTTCGGACCTCCTCCTGGTGAAGCTGGACGCCGAGTGGAAGATCGTCGGTTCCATGCCGCTCTCGGAGGACCCTGGCGACGTGGAGACCTTCGCCACGGGGTTCCAACGGCGAAACGGTTGGTGGTTCCTGGCGTACAATCGCATCTTCGTCGGCCGGGAGGTCTCGGCGGTGTTGAAGGTCTACGACGACGACCTCGAGCTCGAGACGAGCGTGACGATCAAGGCCGTCGATCCGAAGAAGGGCAATGTCGTGAAGCCGACGCTTTCCGTCGATGGCGACCGCATCTACGTCGCCCTCGGCTCCGGTCCGCCGGTCGCGCCGCCGCGCGCCGGAGAGCCCCGCCCGCGGGGCTCGGAGACCGTCGACGTCTTCATCTACGAATTCCGCGGGCGGTAGCCCATCGCGGTCGAGGAGACCGCCCCGGCGCGATCTGGGGGATGCCATTCGAGGGATTCTGACAATGCTCGGTCGATGGATCTGGTCGCTGACGTCCAGCGTAGCCCTTCCCGCCGTTCTGGGGATGCCGTGCCTGGCGGAGGAGGCGCCGTCCGGACACGCCGTGGTGAAAATCGACTGCGCGAAGACGCGCGGCGAGCTGAGCCCGTACGTCTTTGGCAGCATGGCGGGGCCCGGCTTCGACGACCGCGCCGCCACGCTCCTGAAGGACGCGGGATTCAAACTCGTGGAGGTCAACGTTCCGTTCCCGCCGCGCCCGGCGAGGGAGGGCCCCGCGAAGTTCGACCTCGCCGACCTGGACCGGGCCGTGGAACTCATCCGCAAGATCGGCGCCGAGCCGCTCCCCATCTTGAGTCCTGACCGCAAGCCGCAGGACCTGGACCGCTTTGCCGAGTACGTGCGCGCGGTTGCCGCCCACCTCCAGGAGAAGCTCGGAAAGACCGGCGGGGTCCGAGTGTGGCGGTTCAGCAACGAGCCCGACCTCGATGTGTTCTGGCACGGCACGCGACTGGAGTGGTGCGAGACCTACGCGGCGTGGGCCCGAGCGCTCAAGGAGGTCGACGCTCAGTTCCTCGTCGGCGGGTTTTCGTTCTGCGCAGCCCTGCGGGAGATCAAGCCCGGTCGCGGGCCGGGCGACCCGCCTCCGGACCCGCCCACGACGCTCGGGCCGTTCGCGCGCGAGGCGCTGGACTACTGCCGCGACAACGGCGTGCCCGTGGACTGGTTCTCGTTCCACGCCTATGGCCCCGTGACGTACGACGACTTCCATCTGCAGGCGAAGGTGGTCGCGGGGGAGTTGGCGAAATACCCGAAGCTCAGCCCGATCTTCGGGACGCCTCGGCTCGCCAACGACGAGTGGAACATCAAGGTCGGCGACGCCTGGAGCGGCGAGTACGACCCGGTTTTCGATAGCGTGACGGTCGCCGCGCACAACATCCTCTCGTTGATTGAGATGGTCGAGCAGGGGCTGTGGCTCTCGATCCGGTACGGCGGGACGACGAACGCGCCGGCGAAGGAGAGCGGCATGCCCGAGCGGCCCGGGAAGATCAGGGGCGATCTCTCCAACGGCCACGACTTTCCCCTCACCGACGGGAAGGGGCAGGGCAAGCCCGGCTGGTTTGCCTTCAAGGGGTTCAACCTCCTCTCGACCGCGCCCGTCCTGCTCGAAACCGAGGGAGGCGACCACGTGAACCTGGGCGTGTGCGCCGGCAAGTCCGCGGACGTGAAGACCGTCGTCGTGGTGCTGTCGAACTACGACGTCGAGGGCGCCGTTCGCGATATGCTCGGACCGAAGCCGATCAAGAAGATGCAGCGCCGGATGGTGGCACGCGCGCTCGAGGGGACCGGGGCGAAGGCGGTGACGCGATACGGTAAGTTCTCGATCGCCGTCGAGGGCCTCGGGGACAAGGGGCGCTGGGAGCGGCTGGCTGTCGATTCCCGTCGCAAGCTGGAGGCGGTCGAGAGCGGGTCTTGGAGCGGGGGCCGCGTCGCGCTCGAGGGGGCGATGGAGTGCCCCTCCGTGCAGGTCTGGGTCTTGCGGGGGGAAGAGTGATGCGGCTGGCCCTGCTCCTGGTCGCGCTCTGTGCGGGCGCGCCTTGTCTCTTCGCGCAGCACCCGCTCGAAGAAATGGTAAAGCGCGAGAAGACGAAGCCCACGAGCGCGGAAACCGTCCGCGACCGGTTCGACGCGCTCCGTCGCGCGGCGCTCGACGGCGGCAGCCCGGAGCGGATCCTGCCCCGCAAGAAGGCGCTGGAGATCGCGGCGCTTCTCAAGGACGGAATGAACGAGGAGGCCGCCGGCAAGGTGCACGAGCTTATCCTCGCGCTCGAAGGGGTCTCCCTCCCCAAGCCCCAGATCGTTCCGCTCGCGAACCCGACCAGCGGCGCGAAGCTCTGGGCCGCCGTCTACGCCCCCGCGGGCGCGAACGAGACGAAGCGCTGCCCCGCCGTCGTCATCGTGCCGGGCGGCCTGGGGTTCGGCTCGTCGGCCGCGCGCGGGCCGGAGCTCGACGCGTTCCTCGAGGCGGGCTGCGCCGTCGGGTACTTCGATCCGGACGGACGCGGCAAGAGCGAGGGGGAGGAGAACTGGAACGGCAAGGTCCACCAGGACGGGCTCCACGAGTTCCTGAACGCCGTGGCCGCGCTCGAGTTCGTCGATAGGGAGAACATCGGCGTGGTTTCGAGTTCGCTGGGGTTGGCGCTGGCGGCGGGGGCGCTGGGGCGATACCCGGACGCCCCGCCGGTCAAGTACTTCATCGATATCGAGGGTCCGTCGGACCGTTTCTACATCACCAAGTCCGACGATCCCCGGTTCCTCGAGATCTTCGACGGCCACACCACGAAGGAGGAGGAGTGGTGGGCCGAGCGCGAGGCGGTCCGCTCGATTCAGAAGGTCACGTGCGCCTATCTCCGGATCCAACACGAGCGCGATCACGTCCACGGCGAGAACAAGCAGCATGCCCTCGATATGATCAACGCGGCCACGAGCGCGGAGGGGGGCGGCAAGGGCAAGTCCCCGTGGACCCGGATCAATGGCCCGGAGAACAAGGCGAACCGGACGTATGGGAAGGGCGAGACGCCGCAGTGGCTCCCCAACCGCCAAGGCCCGCCAGGCGGCGATGAGATCCTCGGGTGGGTGAAGGAACTGTCCGCGAGGAGGTAGGCTTTCCATGATCGGCCACAAGGCGTCAAGAGGGAGGAGCGACCGTGAGGTTTGATGTGTTCCTCGCAGCGCTCGCGCTCGCAGCGTTCCCGCTCGCCGCGCAAGACACGAAGGACGCGGGGCCGACGCGCGACGCGGACGGCTTCCTCTGGGGGACCGAGGTGCTCGCCGCCGTCGAGGACGCCTCGCAGCTCCCCGACCATGTCCGCTGGAGCCTGGACGCGGTGCGCGAGTCGGGCCTGACGACCGTCAAGGTGCGCTTCCAGCGCCAGTTCTTCGCGCGGAAGTCGGGCAGCTTCTCGGTGGAGGGGGCGATGCCCTCCGCGCGCGACCCGCGCGTGCGCTTCGACCTGGACGAGACCGTCAAGCTCTTCAAGGAGCGCGGCTGGAGCATGGTCCCGATGCTGAGCGCCTACCCGCTGGAGGTGAACGACGGGACGCTGAACGACTATCCCGAGTGGGTGGAGTGGTTCGTGTCGCGCTGCGCCGCGGACGCGGACATCCGGTACGTCGAGCTCGTGAACTGCCCCGTGCTCGACTGGAAGGGCACGCCCGCCCAGTTGGCGGATGCGAACAACCTCGTCTACGAGCGCGTGAAGAAGAAGCACCCGGAGATCCTCGTCGGCACCGTCGGGTTCGAGTACTGGGTGGACGCGAGCGACAGGTCGGTGGAACAGGTCGAGTACTTCCTCGACCCGAAGAACGACGTGAAGTTCGACTTCTGGGCGTTCCACGGATACCCGCTCGTGACGCGGATCGGCGCGCCGTTCCGCCCGCCGACGAGGAAGCCCACCCGCAACAAGTACGCCGGCATCCCAGGCATCGTCGAGGTTCGCCGGCGGCTCGATGCGAACGGCTGGAAGGACCGTCCGATGTTCGACACGGAGCACGTGGGAATCGTGCCTACAGGCCCGCGGATCGACGACGAGCGCGACCAGGCGGACGCGGCCTACATGGTCCAGGAGCTCCTCCTCAAACGCACGCTCCAGCTCGACGGCCGCCGCTGCCTCGACGGGATCATCGCGCTCAAGATGTATGCGCGCAAGGAGAGCGGCGAATTTGCCTTCGGCTCCCTGAAGCCGGACGGCTCCGCGTCCCGCGCCCTCCATGCCGTGCGGGTCCTCCTCGCGAAGATCACGGGGTTCAAGCACGCGGGCCACGTGAGCGGCGAGTTCGACCAGGAGGACGTCTGGGTCGAGAAGTTCCGCGCGGGCCGCAAGGAGCTCTACGTCTTCTTCAAACCCTTCGGCGGCGACGATGTGCGCCTCGACGGGAAGGCGGTCAAGCACACCCTGAAGTTGGAGAAGAAGCCGTCTTCTGTGACGCTCTTCGACGCGTCCGGCGCGGCGACGAAGATGGAGCCGCGCGAGGCGGTCGTGTTGGAGGCCGAGAACGCGCCCAAGTACCTGGAGGTCGAGTATTCGGAATGAGCCACGCGGATAGGCTTGATTCGCGGACCCGGCGACGGGGACGCCTTGACGGGATTGGCTGGAGGGAAGAGACGATGCACGAGGGCGCGCGCGGGTGGGCACGGGTTGTGGCCGTGGTCCTTCTCCTGGCGGGAGCTCCCCTGCCGGGCTCCGGACAGGACTCGCAGCCGTCCGGCAAAGGACCCTTCGCTACGTTCTTTGCCGTGCACATGGAGGCTGGTACCCACGGAGGGCAGGGCGGCGAATACCAGGAGCGGCAGTGGCCGAACCTGGTCCGGTTCGTCACGATGGCCGACGGGTACCACGCGAAGCTGACGCTCATGTTCAATCCCCAGTGGGCGGAGTACATCCTGAAGGACGAGGAAAAGGTGAAGCGGGTGCGGGAATGGCAGAAGGCCGGGCACGAAGTAGCGATCCACTATCACAACACCTGGCATGGGGATTGGAACGGCTATACGAACCGGAAGGACGAGCGGTTCACCCGAGATCCCCGGTATCGAGGTGCGGTGCCGGAGATGATGGGGCTTCTCGAGAAGCTCGCCGCGCCGGACAAGATGCTCTCGATGTGCATGGGGCCGAAGCCGGGCTGGGATTCCGTGGAGGAAGTGGAAATCGACGAGCCGGACTATCCCGAGGGCGTGGTCTACGACGTGGACGGGATGGATCGGGGGCTCTCCAGGCTCCTGCGGACGAAGTTCCGCGAGCAGGACCTCTATCATCTCAAGCACCACTTCTTCGCGCCGAATCCAGGGCGGCGCGAACATCTCGAGCGGATCCAGGAGGAGTTCGGCCGGGCCGGGCCCGACGAAGTGCTCGGGGTGGTGACGCACGAGGCCGACTTCGGGTCATCGCCTGAGTTTATCGAGAAGTGGTTCCAGTTCTGCCGGGAGAAGGGAGCGGAGATCCGGACGGTGCGGGACGTGGTCAGGAGTTATCCCGAGGACCGGATTGTGGACGTGGAATGGGTGCCGCAGCGGGGCGGCGTGGAGCGGCGTGCCCGGCCGGCCGGCGGGGCTCTCCTGGAGAAGGTACGGACGTTCCAGGAGTCGCTCGGGAGGGTCAAGGGGAAGGGGCTGGACACCTCCGAAGCGGAGGCGCTGGACACCGCCTCGCGCGAGGCGGCGAGGGGCGGCAATCTGGAGGCGGCCGAGCGGCTCATCGACAAGGCGATCACAGCGCTCGGACGGTTGGAACGCTGACGGGGCCGGCGCGCGACGTCGACCCTTCCTGATCGGCGTTACCCGCAACGTCCTCGGGAACCTCCTCGAGCAAGAGCGCGCGTCGAAGGACACGCCGCCGATGCCGGACACGGCGCCCGGGGCGCCGGTCGCCTCCGTCGGGCGGTTCGGGAGGTACGAGCTGCGCGCGCGCGGCGAGTGGTTCCCGCAGACGGAGCCCTTATGCCCTCTGGAGGAACGGCAGGGGCGCGAGGAAATGGAACGACGGAAGTCATGCCTGCAGAAGAAACCGCGCGGCCACTGAAACTCCGGCGCGCAGGCGAAAAGGATACTGGCGGACCCCCTTTCAGGAGAAACGCCATGAGGAAGACGAGCCCCGTTGCCTGCATCTTCCTGGCGGCCTTCGTGGCCGCCTCCGCCGACCTGTACGGACAAGCCGAACGGCGCGAGGTGCGCCTGCCGGTCGCCTCGAAGACGACGCTCGCCGTCGACTCGGTCCCGTCCGCGGAGAAGGGGGCCGACCTGAAGGACTTCCCTTCCGCATTCCCGACGCGGACGCTGGAGGCGAAGGACGGGGCGGTCTCCCTCGAGGTCGGACGCGAGCCCGTGTACGTGATCGACGGGGACACCTCGCTCCCGTCACCCGTGCCGACGGAGTCGTCGCCGTTCGGCTTCCATCCGGCCAGCGTCCCGGGCCCGAAGGACCCGTACGGGCACGCGAAGGAGATCGGGGTCCGCTGGCACCGGGCGGGGATGTACGCCTACTGGATCCTGGTGCAACCGACGCAGGAGGACATCGACAAGGGCGTCTTCCACTGGGAGCAGAACGACCGCGAGTGGGGACTCGTGCCCGAGTCGATGGCCATCTTCGGCAACATCGGCCTTCCGGAACGGAGGGAGTCGAAGGAGCCGGGGAAGCCGAGGCTCTCCGTCTGGCGGCTCAACCAGCCCGAGGAGGCCTATCTCCGCTTCGTGAAGGCCGCCGTCGAGAGGTACGACGGGGACGGCGTGGACGACATGCCTGGGCTGAAGGTCCCCATTCGGTACTGGCAGTTCGAGAACGAGCCGGACGGCGCCTCCGAGGACTGGGAGGGGTACGCGCACCTGCACGAGATCACCTACGACGCCATCAAGGAGGCGTGTCCCGAGGCGAAGGTCGCACTGGGAGGCCAGGCGGGCGAGTTCGAGGGGTTCTTCGGGCCGATCCTGAAGCGGCTCGACGGGAAGCGCGTGGACATCTACGACTTCCACTTCTTCGGCGACGCGAAGCTGCACTGGCGCGGCGTGAAGGCGGAGTACGACCGCATCCGCAAGCGCCTCGACGAGCTGGGGTACGCGAAGACGGAGATCTGGATCACCGAGATGGGCACGCACAGCGGCGCGCCCGGGGACGAGGAGCCGAGGCGGCGCGCCCCGCGGAACGACCGCGAGCGGCAGCGGGAACGCGACCTCGCGCAGATGGGCGAACCCCCCAAGCTCCCGGTCCAGAGCGAGCGCGAGCACGCGCGGGACGTGGTCAAGCGGCACGCGTATGCCCTGTCGATCGGCGTGAAGAAGACGTTCTGGGCCTGGGGACTGGTCGAAGGGTTCAAGCACGACGACGGGTTCTTCGACCACACCGGGTTCATCTACGACGGCGAGTTCGACAACGACCCTCCGCGTGGGACGCTGAAGCTGGCGTACCACGCGTACCGGAAGATGACGGAGACGCTCGACGGGGCGGACTGGTCGCGCGCCGAAACGCCGGTCCTGGGCAAGGACGTGTATGCGATCCGCGTGCCGCGCGGGAAGGGGACGGTGACGGTCGTCTGGCACGATCCGCCCTACCCCATCTCCGCGATGGTCCCGTCGGTCGCCTTGGCGGAGATCCGCCGGTGCCTCGATGAGCTGGGCGGCGGGGCGACGGACGCGAAGAACCTGCGCGACCGGTTCGGCGCCCTCCGCAAGGTCATCCGTCTCGCCCTCGACGCCGGCGGGCCGTCGGCGGTGGTTAAATGGGGGCCCTTCGACCGCGTGAAGCGCCTCGAGGAGCGGGTCCTCGACGGCGCCGAGGAGGCGCCCGCCGAGGTGGACGCGATCATCCGCGAGGCGCGCGAGACCTTCCGATAGCGATGATCCTCTCCGCTTCACCGGCGTGTTACGATTCGCTACGCCTCGGGCGCACGGACGAATCGCGCAGCGCGAAACGCAAGGTCCGGGCGCCGGGTGAGTTCCGCAGGTTGCGCCGCAACCCGTGCGCGGGCAGGGCGCGTGCTTCTTCCGCAGGGCCATGGGCCCTGTCGGCGTATACCGTCCGCGGCATCCTGAGCGGACGGAGTTCTACCAGCTCACCTGCACCTGGTGGTGGCCGAGGGTCTGTTCACTCCGGACGGCGGCTTCGCGGCCATGGACTGGTTCGACGCGGAGCGGCTCGACGATCGGTTCCGGCGTCGCGTGCTTTCCGCGTTGGAGGAAGCCGAGCGGCTGTCGCCGGAGACCCGCGAGCGGCTGCTGGCGTGGGAGCGCTCCGGGTTCTCCGTGTACGGTCGGCAGGTGCTATCGCCGCACGATCCCGCCCAGGTCGCGCACCTGTTGCGTCATGTCACGCGAGCGCCGTGGCGGGTCGACGGCGCGCGACTGGACGCGCAGGGGAAAGTGCGGGTGCAGACGCCCCCGGAGCCGACTCGCGGGCAGACGGAGACGGTGCTCGACCCGCGCTCCAATGGGTGCATGCCGTGGTGGCGCAGATTCCGGATCCGCCGGTCCGGGAGCTTGCAGTCGGTGGCATGCGTGCGGTGGGCAGGGTCGGGCGGCAGGCCCAGGCGGTCGCTGCGTCACTTTCCGGCCCGGATCGCCCGCGCCGCGTCCCGCGCGCGCGCGTCCACTTCGGGAACACCCCGGCACCGCTCGAAGTCGGCGAGCGCCGCCTCCGCCCGACCGAGGTCCCGGCGCGCCAGGCCGCGGTAGAAGTACCATGCCGGGGATGACTCCGTCGAAGCCAAGGCCCGGCTGATCGCCTCGTCGGCACGCAGCGGGTCGTGTGCGAGCAGCCAGGCCATCCCGCGCGCCGTGTCCGACAGGTGCCCCGCGGCGGCCCCGGCGCCCGCCTCCGCCAGTCCGTCCAGGTCGGCGGGTGCGAACCACGATCGCAGGCGGTGCAGCGTTTCCCCGACCGCCAGCGCGTCGACGACCAATGCCTGCTTCAGCGCAACGCCGGCCTCCGTCGGGCGCCCGGCCCGAACGTGCGCGAGCGCGCGCAGCAGGTCTCCTTCGGCGCCCGCCGGCAGGTCGTCCGCGGCTTCCGCCCGCCCGAGCGCGAACCCCGCCAGCGCCTGCAGCCGCCGGACCGGCGCGGCAAACGCCTCCGCCGTCGGGCGCTCCGCGACCAGCGTCGCGGCGAAAACGCCATGGTGGAGGCAGCGCGCCACCCGCGCGGCCGTCTCGGCCGCCGAGCCGGAACGGTGACCGCCTCGAGCGTGCAGCGCATAGACCCGGGCGTCCGTCCCGCCGATCAGTACCTCGGGCAGCCGGTCCCCGTCCAGGTCGACCAGCGTGGGCGGCCCTTCCACCGGCGCCTCGATCGTGAACCGCCAGAGCGGGGCGCCGGAGCGACCGTCGAGCGCGTACACCCGTCCATCGGCGGACCCCGCGACCACGTCGCCGACGCCGTCGCCGGTCAGATCCGCAAACGCCGGTGCGGCCTCCACGGCGCCCCCGGCCTGGAAGGCCCACCGCTCCGCGCCGTCTTTCCCCCCGAGCGCGATCACCCTGCCGGCGCTCGTGCCGACGACGGCTTCCGGTACGCCGTCGCCGTCGAGGTCGGCGAGCGCCGCGGTCGACCAGACCGGTGCGCCGACCGCGCGTTCCCACACCACCGACCCATCCCGCCCGCGCAGCGCACACACCCGACCGTCGTGCGCTCCCAGGATCACGTCCGCGCGCCCGTCGCCGTCCACGTCGCCCAGCGCGGGCGCCGCCGTCACCACCCCGCCCAGCGTCACCGACCAGCGCACCGCCCCGTCCCGCCCGGCCAGCGCGTACACCTTCTGATCGCCGGAGCCAACCACGACCTCCGGGGCCCCGTCGCCGTCGAGGTCGACGATCCGCGGAGACGAGGAGACCACGCCCTCGGTCTCCCGCGTCCACATCGGCGCACCGTTCGCTGACCGCAGGGCGTACACCCGCCGGTCGTCCGA
>Ga0082335_1004616_pt1 | contig 20357 bp, 18 predicted proteins | sample Subgrocontami58m_FD_72375 | JGI IMG/M metagenome (GOLD analysis project Ga0082335, IMG submission 72375) | Subsurface groundwater microbial communities from S. Glens Falls, New York, USA - GMW37 contaminated, 5.8 m (SPADES assembly) (version 2) ... | reverse complement strand
AAGTATGCAAAACAGAACATTTACCGGATTCTCAACAGCGAGGATGATAGTATGCAATACGCTGCCTGGGTGGAACCCGTTGCCTGTTATGGATGCGGTTTATGTGTTGCCGAATGTCCGGCTCAGGCTATCAGTTTGCGTGGCGAAAGCGCTCACTTCAATTAGTGTAGGGAATAGGGAAGGGGAATTTTAAGTCAATGTTTAATCCGAAGATTGTAGCCTTTTGCTGCGAACAATCCGGTGTTCCGGCCTCAGAAATGCGATTGGGGGAGGTGGCTGATTTGGATTTGAAATCTGTCCCCAATCTCCCCAATCTTGAAATACGGCCGGTTCCCTGTGCGGGCCGCATTGAGACGGTTCATTTATTAACGGCGCTGGAACAAGGCGCGGATGGAGTTCTCGTATTTGCCTGTCATGAAGAAAACTGCCAATATCGAAGGGGAAATATCAGGGCTAAAAGTAGACTATTGTATGCCGGAACCATGCTGGAGAGGATCGGCATGGAAAAGGCACGGCTCGAAATCTGCAACTTAGCCACAAACGATGGCGTGAAATTTAGTAAAGTTCTTACTGAAAAGGTAGAACAACTGCGAAAGTTGGGTCCCAATAAATTTTCTAAGATATCTTCCGAAGTCGGCAAGGAGTAATTACATGATAAAAGCGGAACAAAAGCCTGTTGAGGAAATAATCAGTTACCTCGAACCATATAATAAAATACTTCTTTCCGGATGTGGAGCCTGTGTCACTGTCTGCCATAGCGGAGGCGAAAAGGAAGTTGCCTTGCTGGCCTCCTGCCTGAAAATGGCCAGAAACAATGGTGGAAAGAATCTTGAAATTATTGAAATGACGCCCGCACGACAATGCGAACCAGAGTTTGCGTTAGAGCTTGCCGAAATCATAGCAGGTGTAGATGCGGTTCTTTCGCTTTCCTGCGGTGTGGGAGTTCAGACATTGGCGCGTAACTTTAAGAGCGCCGTGATCATTCCCGGGGTAAATACTGTTTTCATGGGTGAAACGACAGCGCATGGCATCTGGGAAGAACGCTGTCAGGCCTGCGGGAATTGCATCCTGGAAAAAACGGGGGGCGTATGTCCTATCGCTCGTTGCGCCAAGCAACTTCTGAATGGTCCCTGCGGAGGATCATCGCAAGGTATATGTGAAATCAAAAGGGATACTGATTGTGCCTGGCAGCTTATTTATGACCGGCTCAAATCCCTTGGACAACTCACTAAACTCAGCGAGATGATTCCTGCAAAAAATTGGGGTACGGAATCGAGAGATAAGGGACCACGGAAGATTGTTAGGGAGGATCTCACGATATGAAAGCGGGGAGTAATTTAGAGAAGGTTTTATCTGCGGGACACTTTGCGTTGACTTCAGAACTTGGTCCTCCTAAAGGCAATGATATCAGCGTTATTCAGAAGAAAGTTGATTTCCTCCGGGGGAATGTTGACGCTGTTAATGTGACGGACAATCAGACGGCCATTGTTCGCATGTCGAGCATTGCTGCCTGTTCCTTCGTAATCCAGATGGGTATGGAACCGGTAATGCAGATGGTCTGCCGTGACAGGAACAGGATTGCCATGCAAAGTGACATCTTTGGCGCCACGGCGCTGGGCATCCGTAATATTGTTTGCCTGACGGGCGATCATAATATGTTCGGCAATCAGGTTAATGCCAAAAATGTTCATGATCTCGATTCCGTCCAATTGATTGATATGGTTAGGAACATGCGGGACAATCACACCTTGCTGGGGGGGGAAGACAAAATCGAGGGAGATATTAATATGTTCATCGGCGGCGCGGCCAATCCCTTTGCTGACCCCTTTGAGTTCCGTGCGCTACGCGCCGCCAAGAAGGCGGCCGCGGGTATGGATTTCATCCAAACTCAATGTATCTACGATATGGATCGCTTCCGCGAATGGATGAAGATGATGAGAGACCTCGGTGTACACGAAAAGGTCCATATTTTGGCTGGCATTACGCCTATGAAATCAGCCGGTATGGCGCGGTACATGGCAAAAAACGTGTCCGGGATCATCATTCCTGAGGCCCTTATCGACCGCATGGCGAAAGCACCGAAGGGCCCTGATGAGGGAATAAAAATTTGCGTGGAACAGATACAGGAACTTCGTGAAATCGAAGGTGTGCACGGGATTCACCTGATGGCCATAGAATGGGAGCATATGGTGGGACGTATTGCCGAAGACGCGGGTCTCCTGCCCAGGCCACAGGTGGCGTAACAGAGGAAAAGGCGTAAACCCTGATGTATCAGTCCCTTATCGAACTGACAAACGACGGTATCCTGGTTATTGACGAACGATACCAGGTGGAATTTGCCAATCAGATGGCTGCCGTCATTACCGGCTACGATGATGGGAAACTAAAACAAAGTAATGTCCTGTCCCTTTTAGGTCCCTATTTCCACATGTTAGTGGAGGAGCTTTTTACCCACCCGGAACGCTATGGCGAGAAAAGCTGTTCGGAGGGCAAACTTTGCACTGCAAGTGGAGTGACAAAGGATGTAGAGGTATGCATCGCCAAGGCGATAACGTCGGAAGGCGAGCGAAAGGTTTACGCCTACATACGTGATATCTCCGAGAGCAAACGGATTGAAAATGAGCTCCGGGAAGCAAATGAATTCTTTGCCAACCTGATTGCCAGCTCGGTGGATGGCATTATCGCCGCAGACATGAAGGGCAATATCATAATATTCAATAAGGGCGCCGAGTCCCTGACGGACTATACGGCGAAAGAGGTTAGGGGCAAGAAACACATTACCGAGCTCTATCCCGAAGATGTAACCAAAGATATAATGAGGAAGCTTCGCAGCCCTGATTTCGGTGGAGTGGGAAAACTTATACCTTCTCACCTTAGTCTCATCAATAAGGCCGGCGAAGAGATACCCTGCCAGTTGTCCGCCGCGCTGATTTATGGAAGTTCCGGGAACGAAATGGCCAGTGTCGGTATTTTTACCGATTTACGCCCCCGACTCCAGATGGAGCGGAAATTAATGGAAACCCACCTGCAATTGGCAAATTCAGAAAAACTTGCTTCTCTTGGTAAACTTGCTGCCGGGATCGCCCATGAAATTAACAACCCCCTGGGAGGCATTCTTATCTATGCCAGTCTTTTAATTGAGGATCTACCGGAAGATGATCCCCAGCGCCAGGATCTGACCCGCATCGTTCAGGAAGCGGGCCGCTGTAAGGAAATAGTGAAAAGCCTCCTCGAGTTTGCTCGTCAAAGCGAACCCACAATGGAGCCCGTAGATATCAATCGCGCCATTACCGACGGCTTGTTCTTCTTAGAGAATCAGGCTTTATTTCACAACATTCAAATAGTGAAGAACCTCGATCCGGCATTGCCTTTTGCACGGGGCAACGGCAGCCAGTTGAAACAGGTATTCATGAACATTATGGTCAATGCCGCGGAAGCCATGCCCGGCAGCGGCACGTTAACTATTACAACTACCCTTTCTTCTGAAAGGAAAGGCATTGCCATTGAATTCGCTGATACCGGTGAAGGCATTCCCGAAGAAAATCTTTCGCGTATATTTGATCCATTTTTCACGACTAAAGATGTGGGAAAAGGCACCGGGCTTGGGTTAAGTACAGCCTATGGCATCATTGAGGGACATGGAAGCAAGATAGGCGTGAAAAGCAAGGTAGGCGAAGGAACAAGATTCACGATTGAGCTTGACTTTTATCCGGAAACCCAAACTATAGCGGATAATCGGTCCGGGACAACTCAGGGAATAATAGGAGAAAACATCGTCACGGTTGAAAAAAGGACAGGCACCGCGCTTTCCCCTTTCGCCTTGACAAAATCTCTTTTTAGCATGTAATCATTTTTACGAACCAAGTTAACCTTGTGAGGCAGAAAATGAATCTTAATGAAGCGCCACGCGAAACAAATAATTCCTTTCTTGAAGACGTCATAAAGGCAAGCAACGTCAATATACAGGCATGTTATCAGTGTCAGAAATGCTCCGCGGGATGTCCTGTTGTTGCGGCGATGGACATCATGCCCAATCAGGTTGTCCGGCAGATTCAATACGGAAGACGTGAAAAGGTACTTTCCTCAAAAACCATCTGGGTATGCGCTTCCTGCCATACCTGCAGCGTAAGATGTCCCAACGATATTGACATTGCCAAGGTGATGGATACGTTAAGACATCTTTCGCTCCAGTCCGGGCTAAAGGCGGGCGAGGCGGAAATACCGATTTTCCACGCGGTTTTTCTTGATACCATCAAAGCCACCGGCAGAATTCACGAACTTTCTCTGATTCTCCGTTTCAAGCTAAAAACAAGAGATTTCCTCAAGGATGCTGCGCTGGGATGGGAGATGTTCCGGCGTGGTAAAATAAAAATGTTGCCTCAGAGTTTTACCGGAAGTCGGGAGATAAAAGAAATTTTCAACTCGTACGAGAAAGGGGAGGGAAGGTGAAAGACGTAACCTACTATCCCGGGTGTTCTCTTCATGGAACAGCCCGCGAATATGACGAATCGTTCCGGGGAGTTTCGACGTTGCTGGGAGTAAACCTCCACGAATTGGAGGATTGGACCTGCTGCGGTTCCACCTCTGCCCACTGCACCGATGAAGCGCTGGCCGTTGCCCTCCCCGTCCGAAATTTAAATATTGCCGCAAAGTACAACCGGGAAATGGTAATTCCCTGCGTCGCCTGTTACAGTCGTTTCAAAGCGGCTGAGGCGGAGGCTAAGGAACATCCCGAATATCTTGCTTCCCCCTATGAGGGTAAGGTATCAATCCGCTATGCCCTTGATTTCTTTTGTGAAGATATTTTAATCAAAGAACTTGAGGCCAAGAGGACTAAACCGCTTACCGGCCTTAAAATTGCCTGTTACTATGGCTGCTTGGCTGTTCGCCCGCCAAAATTAACGGGCGTTTTGCAATATGAAAATCCGGAACACATGGACCGTCTGATGGAACTTCTGGGCGCCGAGACTGTAGGCTGGTCGTATAAAACTGATTGCTGCGGGGCAAGCCTCGTCATGACGAGGACCGACATAGTTACCAATCTGAGCCAGAAGATTTTAGGAATGGCTATCGAAACTGGCGCAGATTGTATTGTTACCGGCTGCAGCATGTGTCATGCCAACCTGGATACGAGACAAGCCGGACTTACAGTCGGGGGAGAAAAACGTGAGATTCCCGTTTTTTATTTTACGGAACTTATGGGGCTGGCGATGGACCATAAGGACGTTAAGCAATGGCTTGGCCGCCATCTAACTGACCCGCTCAAACTTCTATCAAGCAAAGGATTACTATAACACTTTAATAGGGATAGACATGGAAGATAAAGTGGGGGCAGTGCTGGTTGTGGGCGGTGGAATAGCCGGAATCCAGTCGTCTCTCGATCTGGCAGAGTCAGGCTACTACGTTTACCTCATCGAATCATCTCCCGCCATCGGTGGTCGGATGGCGCAGTTGGACAAGACGTTTCCGACAAATGATTGCGCCATGTGCATTGTCTCGCCGAAGTTGGTAGAGGCGGGGCGTCATTTAAACATCGAAATTCTCACAAAATCAGAATTAATTTCGTTATCAGGCGAGGCGGGTAATTTTACGGCGCGCATCAAGCGTCAACCCCGTTATGTAGATTTGGCAAAGTGTACGGGTTGTGCTGATTGTGTGGAGGTATGTCCGGTAGAGTTGAGAAATAAGTTTAATGAGGGCTTGGATAGAAGGAAGGCGATATATCGTCCCTACCCGCAGGCGGTGCCGAATTCTTTTCTCGTAACGAAGCGCGGTACGAGTCCCTGTAAGGCAGCCTGTCCTGCGGAGACGAGCGCCCAGGGGTATGTGGCTCTTATTGAGGCAGGCAGGTATGAGGAGGCCTTGGAAGTAGTAAGGGAATACAATCCTTTTCCTGCGTCCGTGGGCAGGGTATGCACGCATCCATGCGAGGTTAAGTGCACGCGCGGGAAGTTGGATAGTCCGGTGGCCATTTGCGCTTTGAAGCGGTTTGCCGCGGATTGGGTGTATGAGCATGGCGGTGTTTCGGAGAAGGCCGTAGGCGCAGGCGACGGCATAACCGACCGTCCGCAGGCTCGCATTGCGGTGGTAGGTTCCGGTCCGGCGGGTTTAAGTTGCGCTCATCATTTGGTGCGCATGGGTTACGGGGCAGTGGTCTATGAGTCATTGCCCGTAGCCGGGGGTATGATGCGGGTAGGGATTCCTGCTTATCGTTTGCCGCGGGAGGTATTGCAGCGCGAGATAGATGAGATACTTTCCGAGGGTATTGATTTACGGTTAAATAGTCCCGTACGGGACATAAACACGCTTTTTGACGAGGGATACAGCGCGGTATTTTTGGCGATGGGGGCGCATGAGCCGCAGCGTTTAGGGATAGCGGGCGAGGATGCTTTGGGGGTATATCACGGCGTTCCTTTTTTGCAGGCTGTCAGTTTGGCAGACAATGGCAGAGAAACGCCGCCCGTAGGGAAGCGGGTGATAGTGATTGGCGGCGGCAACACGGCGGTTGATTCGGCGCGCACGGCGCTTCGTCTGGGCGCAGAAGAAGTGGTGATGGTTTATCGTCGTTCCCGCGAGGAGATGCCGGCGAATGCCTGGGAGATAGAGGAGGCGGAGCGCGAGGGTGTCGTGTTGCAGTTGTTGACGGCTCCAGTTGCCGTTGAGGTGAAGGATGGCAGGGTAGTTGGCGTTCGTTGTCAGAAGATGGAGTTAGGAGACCAGGACGAGAGCGGCAGGAGGCGGCCTGTTCCGGTAGCCGGTTCGGAGTTTGTAATATCTGCGGACATGATGATCGCGGCGGTGGCCCAGGCGCCGGAGATATCATTTTTAGAACCTTCGCACGGCATAGAGGTGACCTCGAGGGGCACTTTTGCTGTTGACGCAAAGACGCTGGTTACGAATCGGCCGGGGGTATTTGCCGGTGGCGATGTTCATCGCGGGCCGGGCATATTGATAGAGGCGATAGCCGATGGGAGGCGGGGCGCGCTTTCGATAGACCGGTATTTGCGTGGCGTTGATCTTCTTACGCCTCGCGAGGAGGTTCCTTTGCCCGTTGTGGATCTCACGGAGGCCGAGATAGGCCGGATGGTTGAGGAAGGGGAGGTTGATTTATCTTCCCGTGTATCGCCTCCGACGCTGAGTGTTTCTGATCGGGTGAAGGATTTTCGCGAGGTTGAGCTTTCGTTGAGCGAGGCGGAGGCAAGGCAGGAAGCTGCCAGGTGCTTAGGTTGCGGCATCTGTTCGGAGTGTCATTTATGCGTGCGGGTATGCAAGGCGGGGGCGATAGATCATCAGGAGGCAACCGTTGAGGAGGAGATTAAGGTAGGTTCGGTGATACTGGCGCCGGGTTATTCGTTATACAATCCCGAGTTATCGCCGGAATTGGGTTATGGAAGGTATGCCAATGTGGTGACGAGCATGGAGTTTGAGCGGATGCTTTCCGCTTCCGGTCCCTTTGCCGGTCATGTGACCCGTCCTTCCGACCATCAGGAGCCGAAGAAGATCGCCTTCCTCCAGTGCGTCGGTTCCCGCACGAAAGACAACGACTACTGCAGCTCCGTCTGCTGTATGTATGCCATAAAAGAAGCGGTCATTGCCCGTGAACATCTTCCCGGTGTGGCGCCTGCCATCTTCTATATGGACATCCGCGCCCAGGGAAAAGATTTCGATCTCTATTACGAAAGAGCAAAAAAGGACTACGGCATCCGCTTTGTCCGCTCCCAGCTTTCGCGTATTGCCGAAAAACCAAAAACGAGAAATCTGCTTATTTCGTATATTGACGAAACCCGTAAGGTACAGGAAGAGGAGTTTGATCTAATCGTCCTTTCTGTGGGCATGAGGCCGGAGCCAAAGGCTTTGGAACTTGCGGCACGGATCGGTGTTTCTACGAATGAACATGGTTTCTGCTTTGCCGAAGGATTCTCCCCGATGAGCACATCGAGGGACGGTGTTTTTGCCTGTGGAGCTTTTCTGAGTCCTAAAGACATCCCGGAGACCGTCGTTCAGGCCAGCGCCGCCGCCGAGGCCGCGTCCGCATTCCTGACGGAGGCGCGCGGGACGTTGGCGCGGACAAAAGAATACCCGCCGGAACGCGACGTCAAGGGGCAGGAACCGAGGATCGGTGTCTTTGTCTGCCACTGCGGCATCAACATCGGCGGTATTATTAATGTTCCCGAGGTAAAGGAATATGCCCGGACACTCCCCCATGTCGCCTATGTGGATGAAAATCTCTATACCTGTTCGCAGGATACTCAGGAAAAGATCAAGACGGCCATTGAGGAGCACAATCTCAACCGCGTCGTCGTGGCCTCCTGCTCGCCGCGCACCCATGAGCCGCTCTTCCGGGAGACGATCCGCGAGGTGGGTCTGAATAAATACCTCTTCGAGATGGCCAATATCCGCGATCAATGTTCCTGGGTTCATATGCAGCTCCCCGTAGAGGCTACCCAGAAGGCGAAGGAATTGCTGAGGATGGTGACGGCGCGCGCCAGCCTGCTGGAATCCCTTGATGAACCGGTGGCGGAAATAAAGAAGCAGGCCCTCGTGATCGGTGGTGGGCTCGCCGGTATGCAGGCCGCGTTGGATCTGGCGCGTCAGGGATTTGCCAGCGCCCTGGTGGAAAGAGATGCCGAGCTGGGGGGAAACCTCCATCATATCGATGCTACCCTGGATGGCAAGGACGTCAAGGCTTTGCTGAACAGCCTCATTCAGCGTGTCATGTCCACACCGCAGATTGCTGTTTTTACGGGAGCCGAGATTAAAAGCATAGACGGCTATCTCGGTAACTTTAAAACTGTTCTCACTGCAAATGACACTGAGCATGAATACGAGCACGGGGTCGTAATTGTAGCAGTCGGCGCCAGGGAAAGCCGGCCGGAAGAATATCTGCTTGGCCAGGATAAGAGGGTGGTAACGCAAAGCGAGTTCGAAGCAATGCTTGCCGCTCAACCTGAGGAAATACAGAAATACCGCCGTATAGTGATGATTCAGTGCGTAGGTTCCCGTGTTCCAGAACGACCGAATTGCAGCCGCATCTGCTGCTCCGTGGCGGTAAAAAATGCCCTGAAATTAAAAGATATTCACCCAGCGGCGGAAGTTACCATTTGTTACCGAGATATGCGCACCTATGGTTTCCAGGAGCAATATTACAGTCTGGCGAGGAAACAGGGCGTTATCTTCGTTCCCTACGACCTCGACGCAAAACCGGCGCTTACGATAAACAATGGCAGCCTTGAACTCACCGTAAAAGACCGGATACTGGGCGAGGACAGCCGGATTTCTCCCGACCTCGTTGTCCTGGCGACGGCCATCGTGCCCTATGAAAATGATCATTTGGCGAAGATGCTGAAAGTACCCCTGACGGCAGACAAATTCTTCCTCGAAGCGCACATGAAACTGAGGCCCGTGGACTTTGCCACGGACGGTGTCTTTCTGGCCGGCATGGCGCACTTTCCAAAAAACATCAGTGAGACGATCGCCCAGGCCGGGGCCGCAGTAGCGCGCGCCACGGCGGCTATGTCTAAGGGATACGTTACTGTTCTTCCCACTATATCGGTGGTCGATCCGGCCCGTTGTCTCGGTTGCGGGCTTTGTGAATCACTCTGTCCCTTTAACGCCATTCGCGTGGAGGAGACCGAAAAAGGGAAAAAGGCCAACACGATCATGGTCTCCTGCAAAGGTTGTGGTATTTGCAGTGCCAGTTGTCCTCAGCAGGCCGTGACGATCCGTCACTTCACCGATGAGGAGTTATATGCCCAGATAGAGGCATTGAAAGACATTCCCGGATTCGGGACAGCAGTAATACAGTGAATAGTGAGGTAAATGCAAAAGCAACAATAAGTCCCCTCCCCCCTGGCGGGGGAGGGTTAGGGTGGGGGGGTAAACATTAAATCAGCATGTTGCAATTTCACCCACCCCCTAACCCCCTCCCGTCAAGGGAGGGGGAGCATATTTTGATGAGTTTTGCATGAGCCTCTAGTGAATAGTTCATTGAACATAGGGTAGACCCATGAATTTCGAACCAAAGATACTGTCCTTTCTTTGTAACTGGTGTGCCTACGCGGGGGCCGATCTTGCCGGTATTTCCCGTTTCCAGTATCCGCCCAATACCCGCACCATCAGGGTTATGTGTTCGGGCCGCATTGATCCGGCTTTTATTCCGCGGGCTTTCCGTGCCGGCTTCGACGGTGTCATGATCCTCGGCTGTCATCCCGGCGATTGTCATTATCTCTCCGGCAATATCCAGGCGGAACGGAAAATAAACCTTCTCCGCCGAATGCTCGATGACATGGGTATCGGCAAGGAGCGATTGTTGCTGGATTGGGTATCCGCCGGCGAGGGGCAGCGTTTTGCTACCCTCATCACGCAGTTTGTTACGCAGATACGCGATATCGGCCCTTTTCCTCTTAATGATGAAACAGTGGGAAAGTTGCGGGCGATTCAGTCCTCTTTAGAAGGCGAGAAAATCCGCTGGATGGTGGGCAAGGCCCCGGAATTGATGGAGAAGGAAAATGTTTACGGTGAACAGGTGGAGCAGGAAAGAATTCGGGAAGTGATGGAAAATACCCTCCATGACGAACTGACAAAGAACCGGATACTGATCCTGCTGGAGACAGGGCCTCAGGTGGCAAAGGAACTCAGCGATAAACTTAAACTATCACTTCCGGATACGCTTACCCACCTCGTCTCATTAGTTGGAGAGGGAAGGATCGGTTTTGATCCGACGGAAGAAGGTCATTATCCGCGCTATGTAAGGAGTGCGTAAAGGTAAACGAGGAAAGAATGAATAATGTTCCGGACAAACCCGTAGGCGCCGTGCTGGTGGTAGGCGGCGGAATCGGCGGTATGCAAGCCTCCCTTGATCTGGCGGAATCGGGTTTTTATGTGTATCTTGTGGATAGCGCACCCACCATCGGCGGCGTCATGTCGCAACTCGATAAGACCTTTCCCACGAACGACTGCGCCATGTGCATTATGTCGCCGAAGCTGGTGGGTACGGGCGGTCACCGGAACATCCGCCTTATCACCAACGCCGAGGTAATGGAAGTTGCCGGTCCTCCCGGCAATTTTGAGGCGCGGATCATCAGAAAGGCCAGGTATATCCGTCCCGATAAGTGCACAGGCTGCGGAGAATGCGCCAAACATTGCCCGGTTACCGCCATAGATGATTATAACGAAGGGATGAGCAAAAGATCGGCTATTTACCTGCGGTATCCCCAGGCCATCCCCAAGGTTTTTCTCATCGACCGGGCGACCTGCATCGGCTGCGGCCTTTGCGAACGGGCTTGCCTGGCCAATGCCGTGGACTATGGAGACCAGGAAACGGAAGAGAAGCTATCCATTGGCTCCGTCATCCTCGCGCCCGGCTTCGAGGTATTTGATGCGAAGCGCCGTCCTGAATTCGGCTATGGCGTCTATCCCAACGTGCTGACCAGCATTGAGTTTGAGCGGATACTGAGCGCCACCGGCCCCCATCGGAGTCACCTGCTGCGTCCCTCCGACGGCTCCATTCCCGAAAGGATTGCCTTTATCCAGTGCGTCGGCTCCCGCGATGCGAGCTGCGGCAATGACTATTGTTCTTCTGTCTGCTGCATGTACGCGACCAAAGAGGCAATCATTGCCAAAGAGCATGTCCACTTTGTCAAGCCGACGATTTTCTATATGGATATCAGGGCTCACGGCAAGGGATTTGACGCCTATTATGAACGCGCCAAGGCCGACTATGGCGTCCGGTTCATCAAGTCCATGGTATCCAAAGTCAGGGAAAATCCGCAGACCAAAAATCTCCTCATAAAGTATCTGAATGAGGAGGGGGAGATGCGGGAAGAGGAATTTGATCTGGTGGTCCTTTCCGTAGGCGTGGTTCCCTCCACGTCTGTGCGTGACATGGCGAAACGGCTGGGAGTCGAGGTGGATCGCTTCGGCTTCTGTCAGACGGACACCTTCTCTCCCGTTGCCACGTCCAGAGAAGGGATCTATGTATGCGGCGCCTTCGAGAGTCCCAAGGATATTCCGGAAACCGTGTCCCAGGCCAGCGGCGCCGTTGCCGCAGCCACGGGCATCATTGCCTCGGCGCGAGACACTCTGGCTTTAAAAAAGGAATACCCACACGAGGAGGAGGTAACGCCGGAAGCGGAACCAAGGATCGGTGTTTTTGTCTGTCACTGCGGCATTAATATCGGGGGTGTGATCAATGTTCCCTCCGTCAAGGAGTATGCAGGGACATTGCCCAACGTGGTTTACGTGGATGAAAATCTCTACACCTGCTCCCAGGACACGCAGGAAAAGATAAAAAATGCCATCAAGGAACAGGGTCTGAACCGGGTAATTGTCGCCTCCTGCTCCCCGCGGACCCATGAACCCATGTTCCGGGAAACCATCAGGGATGCGGGGTTGAATAAGTTTCTTTTCGAGATGGCCAATATCCGTGACCAGTGTTCCTGGGTGCATATGCGCCAAAAAGCGGAGGCTACGGAGAAGGCCAAGAAGCTCGTCCGCATGGCCGTGGGCAATGTGCGGTTGAACCAAGCATTGACTGAAACATCCGTGCCCGTAATCCAGCGGGGTCTGGTCATCGGAGGAGGTGTTGCCGGCATGACGGCCGCCCTCCAGCTTGCCGAACAGGGGTTTGAAGTATTCCTTGTGGAAAAGGAAAGCCGGTTGGGAGGCAATCTCTGGAACCTCCATTATACCTTGGACGGCAAAGACATCGAGGCATTTCTCCTCGCTTTGATCACGAAGGTGTCCAATAATGCGTTGATCCGCGTCCTCCTGAACAGTCTCATTGTTGATTTCGGCGGTGTCCGGGGAAACTTTGCCACCGGCGTCATGACGGCGCCGGCCATGTACTATCAGAAGATTGAACATGGCATCACCATTATGGCAACGGGCGCCGAGGAAGATAAACCCCATGAGTACTGCTACGGCCAGGATGAACGCGTACTGACGCAGCTTGAACTGGAAGGCCGCATCGCCAAAGCTGATGCGGATATCTCTGGAATCCGGAATGTAGTCATGATCCAGTGCGTGGGTTCAAGAAATGAGCAGCGCCCCTCATGCAGCCGCACCTGCTGCGCCACGGCCATCAAAAACGCGCTCAAGCTCAAGCAACTGAACCCTTCGATCAATATTCATATTCTCTACCGGGATATCCGCACCTATGGCCTGATGGAGTCTTACTATGCCCAGGCGCGCCGGGAAGGCGTCCTGTTTGTTCGCTACGAACCGGCGGAAAGTCCCGAAGTAACAGTAAACGAAAATGACCTTGCCGTATCCTTTTACGATAAAACGTTAAAGGAACGGATTACAATTACCCCCGATCTTCTCGTTCTGTCATCGGCCACCGTTCCGCGGGAAAACAAAGAACTGGCCAATCTCTTGAAGGTGCCGCGGACTGCGGAAGGGTTCTTCCTCGAAGCCCACATGAAGCTCCGCCCTGTGGATTTCGCGAGCGACGGCATCTACCTTGCCGGGGGAGCCCATGCCCCTAAATTGATCAGTGAGACAATATCTCAAGCCGGCGCCGCCGTGGCGAGAGCCTGCACCATTCTTTCAAAGGAAAACCTCTCCGTAGGCGGGATAGTGGCCGTGGTGACGGGTGAGCAATGCGCCGCCTGTCTCACCTGTGTGCGAGTATGCCCCTACGATGTGCCGGTTATCAATATCCGGGGAGAGGCGGAGATAGATATCATCAAGTGCAAAGGATGCGGCACCTGTGCGGCAGAATGCCCGGCCCGTGCGATAGATTTGATGCATTTTCGTGGCAGTCAGCTCGAGGCGAAGGTAGGAGCCTTGATAAGCGCGCAGGTTAGTTAGGATATAAGGTTCATCCGATTGAAATTTGTGAGGTGGACATGTATTCACTTATAAGAGAATATGCTAATTTAATTATCCAAAACATCGGCGATCAACACGTTCAGCAATACGATTGGCTTACATCTAATTTAAAGTCTTTGAATGTATCAACAAACTCCCTTTTTAAGCAGGCTTATAAGAAATTTTGGGCCATGAATGCTGCAAGGCTCACTCCAGACTTTTTCGATGCCTACTTTGCATATCTTGAGGAAAACAAGCATGATTCCTCAATTAATGTTAGGCAGGTGTGCGATTATCTATACAACATCCGAACAGATGAACAAGGTGGGAAACTGCATTTTTCGTTCGCAAGCAAACTTGTCCACATGATAAGTCCCATCCAGCCAATATATGATAGTATGATTAGGGAATTCTATTTTCTACCCGATGGACAGAATAGCAAAGACTTTAAACGAAAAATAAGCGAGCGAATGTTGATGTATGTTTTTTTAAAGGATGAATATAAGAGAATCATTGAAGATTCACTTTTAAAAGAACCGATAATTAAATTTCGCCAACAATTAAAGCCTAAAACTTTCACCGATGAGAAGGTCATTGATTCTCTTATATGGGGATTTGCTTCACACGCAGGGATTAGTATAATTAGTGGTAGCCTTAAGTATAAATGAATCCGCGAAGGCCGATTATGACACGTTAGCGTGCATATGACCAATTTTTGAAGGCAAGGTATAATATTTAGAGATTTGAGAAAACATGAAATTTAGTGAACTTGTTCGACTACTGGAGCAGAATGGTTTCAGGATTGTGAAGGAAAAGGGTTCTATACGATATTATTGTAAGTCGGGCTGGAACAATCTGATTCGGGTTGATTATCACGGATCAAAGGAAGTTCCCACAGGGTATATTCGGGGGACATAATACCGATTACTCGAATATCTTTCATGCATTGGAATATTAGGTGCCGTAAATACGTGGAGTAATAGACCATGAAACACAATTTTCTGCTTTGTGTTGATAATGATGGTTACGAAGCATCCTTAGAGAAACAAAAATTGTACGAGAGAATACCCGATAAGGAGGCCGAGCGTTACAATCAGGTAAGAATCATTGATGAGTCTGGGGAGGACTATCTTTATCCTTTCAGGTTTTTCGCACCCGTCAGGCTTCCAATGCAGACAAAAAACAAAATCCTCGAAAGGGCGGCCTAATAGCATCAAGGTTATCCGAGTAATGTGAAGGTGGTAAAAGTATATTGAATATCCGTTACTACATTGATCCCGAAACAGGATCACCTCATATTTACGGGCATGATGTTGATGAGATAGAAGTGGAGGATGTTCTGTTGCACCCCGGTGAAGATCGACCGGCCCGAGATGGATCAAGAATCGCAATTGGGCAAACGTCAGGTGGACGATATCTTAGAGTAATCTATGTTGTTGATCCGGCACCGAAAAGTGTTTTCGTAATTACAGCTTATGAATTACGCGGCAAGCCATTAATCGCATATCGTCGCCGTAGGAGGAGGAAAAACAAATGAAGCAAAGCCAATTTCCACCAGGGTGGGACGTTGAACGTGTCAATAAGGTCATAGCCCATTATGAATCTCTGTCTGAAGAAGAAGCTGTCGCTGAGGACGAAGCAGCATTTGAAGAAAAGGGGCAGACCGTCATGGAAGTTCCAACAGAAATAGTACCAGTGGTACGCGAGCTAATTGCAAAACATAAAGCAGCATGAATGAACATCCTTTGGTTCAATCTTGAGATTGAACCAACCCCAAGAGTAAATGGTATTATAGGATGAAATGGCTAACTGACATATATGGAAGGGAAATTCGTCTTTCTGATGAACGCCTCGCACATATTGAAGCTGACCATCCGGAGATGACCGGGCAGATCGAAAAAATAACGGAAACGTTATCACAGCCTGATATTATTGTTAAATCAAGGACAGATTTTGAAGTAGAACTTTTTTACCGATATTATTTGATCACACCGGTTGCTGAAAAATATATGTGCATTGTGGTAAAAAACCGTATGGATGATATTTTCATTATTACGGCATATTTTACGAATGCTGTTAAAAAGGGAGATGTGTTATGGGACAAGAAATAAAAGTTTGGTATGACAAAGAAGGAGACTACCTCGAAGTTCTGTTTGAACGTAAGGCGGGGTATTTCAAAGAAACTGAGAATGATGCTGTAATGGAAAAAATAGATACCGACGGGAATGTCATCGGATTTTCTATTTTGAAAGTCAGTGCATTAAAAGAGGAAAAACCTATCTCTATTGAATTGAAGAAACACGTTGCCTGACGTGGTGAAAAAGATGCGGTGTCTTCAAGTCTATTCAAGGATATAATCACAGGGAGGGTAGCGGATATGACGGAGATGGCAGGAAACGGATTTGAGCCTGAGGTTATCGCATTCTGTTGTGAGCATTGAGCTTACAGCGCTGCGGACCTGGCAGGTTCGATGAGACTGAGTTATCCCAGTAACGTGAAGATAGTAAAAGTGCCCTGTACCGGTCGTGTGGATATTTTATTGATTTTACACGCCTTTGAGAAGGGGGTGGACGGTGTTTACTTAGCCGGATGCATGGAAGGGGAGTGTCATTTTTTACGGGGAAATTTACGGGCCAAGCAGCGGGTGCAGTATGTGAAAGGTTTGCTGGAAGAGGTCGGTTTGGGCGGTGACCGGGTGGAGATGTTTAACATGAGTGCATCTCAGGGTCAGCGATTTGCTCAGGTAGCGCAGGAAATGACGGAGCGGGTACGTTTGTTGGGACCGTCGCCGGTAAGGGGAGGTTTGAAGGATGATAGTAGGCAATCGCAAGGAATTTAAAGAAATTGTGGGAATGCTCGGTTCCAACAGGCGGGTGCTCCTCTTGGGGTGCAATGAGTGTGTGACGGTGTGCGGTGTGGGTGGAGAGAAAGAAGTAGGTGTGCTCGCCTCGGAGTTGCGTATTCACTGGAAAACGGCAGGGGAAACCTTTGAAGTCAGAGAGCATACGCTGGAGCGGCAGTGTGATTACGAATATATAGATCAGGTGCGCAGTTTTGTCGGTGATTATGACGTCGTCTTATCTATGGCCTGCGGAGCCGGGGTTCAATATGTTGCGGAGGCCTATAAAACAAAATTAGTGATGCCGGCGGTGAACACGACCTTTCTGGGGGTCACCCTGGAGCAGGGGGTATGGAGTGAGCGCTGCCAGGGCTGCGGCGCCTGCATCCTTGATATGACGGGCGGCGTCTGCCCCATCGCACGCTGTGCGAAAAGTTTAATGAATGGTCCCTGCGGCGGTTCCTCGGCTGGAAAGTGCGAGGTGGACAGGGAGGTGGATTGTGGCTGGCAGTTGATAATCGATCGTCTTACGGAGCTTGGCCAGTTGGACCGTTATGAAGATATCCTGCCGGTAAAGGATTGGCGCAGCAGCCGCGAAGCAGGTCCGCGCAAGAGGATAAGGGAGGATTTGAGGCTTTGAAGACGAATTCTAAAATAGAGAAGATATGGGACTCCGGGGGGTTTATCGTTACGTCGGAATGCGGTCCGCCGCGCGGGGCGGACAGTGATATTGTTCGCAAAAAGGGTGAGTTTTTGCGGGGTGTTGTGGATGGTGTCAATGTCACGGACAATCAGACCTCGGTCGTGCGTATGTCCTCTCTTGCCGCCTGTGTGATATTGAAGGACATGGGGTTGGAGCCAATATTGCAGATGGTCTGCCGGGACAGGAACAGGATCGCCTTGCAGAGCGACATACTGGGCGCCGCCGCCTTGGGGATAAACAACATGCTCTGTTTATCCGGCGATCATCAAAAGTTTGGCGATCATCCCCAGGGCAAGAATGTCTATGATATTGACTCCATGCAGTTGATACAGACGGTCTGCCGGATGCGTGAGGAAGGAAAATTCTTGGGCGGTGACGAGATAAAGGGAAAGCCGGTGATCTTTATCGGGGCGGCGGAAAATCCCTTTGCCGATCCCTTTGAGATACGGGCGGCAAGGCTGGGGAAAAAGGTAAAGGCGGGTTGCCAGTTTATTCAGACGCAATGCATCTATAACATGGAGAAGTTCAGCCGCTGGATGCAGATGGTCTGTGACCGCGGCCTGCATGAGAAGTGCGCCATTTTAGCCGGGGTAACACCGATGAAGTCCGTAGGAATGGCTCGCTACATGAAGAATAATGTTCCCGGCATGGATGTCCCCGATGAGATGATCGAGCGGATGAAAGGGACGCCGAAAGAGAAGCAGGCCGAGGAAGGAATTAAGATCTGCGTGGAGACGATTGAGAAGTTGAAGGAGATACCGGGCGTGCGTGGCATTCACATCATGGCGATAGAATGGGAAGAAAAAGTGGCCGAGATCGTAAAGGCCGCCGGATTGCTGCCAAGACCAGAGTTATAATAACGATATGGAGGATAATATGGGAAAAAAGATATTAGTAGTTGACGATGACCCGGACCTTGTAGATGCTACATCCATAATCTTGAAATCGAAAAATTATGAAGTAAGCGTTGCCTACGACGGGGTAGAAGGCATGGAAAAAGCAAGAAATGAAAAGCCCGACCTGATTGTTCTTGACGTGATGATGCCGCAAAAGGATGGATACACCCTTTGCAAGGAGCTCAAGGCTGATCCGGATCTGAGACGGATTCCCGTCCTGCTTTTAACGGCAGTGGTTGATCACATCCCCACAACGCGTTTTACTCAGCAGATGGGTATGGAAACGGAAGCCGACGATTTTATCGACAAGCCGGTGGAACCTCAGGTGCTGGTAGAGAGGGTAGAAGCGCTTCTTGCTAAGCAATAGTGGTGACTTAAGATTTATTTAAGGTGGGTAGATGTCGGATCAGATAAAAATCCTTGTCATTGACGATGAACTGATAATGAGGGACGGTTGCGCACGTATTCTCTCACGGTCCGGTTGGACAGTGATTACCGCAGAAAACGGTCATCAAGGGCTGGATGAAATCCGTCGCCATCCGTCAGAAATAGATATCATCCTCCTTGATCTAATGATGCCCGGTATGAGCGGGATGGAGACATTAGAGAGAATCCGCGAAATTGACTCCAATCTGCTTATAGTAGTTATTACGGGATATGCAACTGTGGAATCGGCGGTGGCCGCCATGAAAAAGGGGGCCTACGATTTTACTGCCAAACCTTTTACACCGGATCAACTCCGGCTTGTGGTGCAGAGGGCGTTGGAAAGAAGGCTTCTGCAGAAGGAAACAGATTTTTTGCGCCGGGAGAGGGAGCGGTCGCTTCGCGACATTGCCACGGAAAAGTCAAAACTGAAAACAATCATTAATTGTATGGGGGACGGCGTCTTAGTATGCGACAGCGAAAGTTGCATTGCCCTTACAAATCCTGCCGCCAGCCGCATGCTTGCCACGCCGGAATTACAGCTTTCAGGAAGAATAAGTTCGGAATGCAATCTTCCTCCGGAGCTTTTAAAAGCTATCGAAAAGAGTCTGAGCACCATAGAGCCCGGATACGTTTCGATGTCACAGGAGTTGTGCATCGGCAATGCCGCCAATCTTTACCTGCGAGCCCATACGGCGCCCGTCCATTCCGATAGTGGTGAGATTATGGGATCCGTAACCGTATTGCAGGATATCAGTTATTTGAAAGAATTGGACAAGATGAAGTCCGATTTTATTGCGATGGTTGCCCATGAATTAAGGGCGCCGATTGCTGCGGTGGAGCAGCAATTGAACGTAATTTTGAACAAGATGACGGGGGAAATTACGGAAAAGCAGGAACAGCTCTTAGGCCGGGCAAAGGAGCGGACGAGGGGGGTGCTTGATCTTATCAGAGACCTCCTTGATCTCTCCAAGATCGAGGCTGGCAAAATGGTACAGTATAAAGAATCTGTTTCGTTGCATGAGGTTATCAGTCGCGTGGTTGATGTGATAAACATCGAGGCTGCGGCGAAGAATATTTCATTGGAGTTTGTTTCGACAGCGGCGACTCCCCACATAAACGCAGACCGTAACAATATGGAAGGAATACTAACTAATCTCATATCCAATGCGATCAAATATACTCGAGAAGGAGGGAGCATTCTGGTTAGGCTGGAAGACGAAAACTCCTTTGTAAAGATATCCGTTACCGATACGGGAATCGGCATAAAACAGGAAGATATTCCTCGCATCTTCGATAGATTTTACCGTGTCAAATCCAGTGAGACACGCCAGATTATCGGCACCGGTTTGGGGCTTTCCATCGTGAAAAGCATTGTGGATGCCCATCTCGGCTCGATCATGGTGGAAAGCGAGGAAGGTGAAGGAACGACGTTTACTATTCTCTTTCCGAAAGAAGCAGAATATGCTGAATGCGCGGTGGATAATGGCTTGAATTAACCCGTGTGGAAAGTTGCTGATCCACTGAGGGCGCCGTTTTTTCAGAAGAAATAAGCAGGGCAAGTGTTGTTTGGGTGGATAGCGGGAAGGGTTTGCATCTTTTGAAAAAGGCGATCGCTCAGGCGCGTCAGGCGCATCCGGAAGTGACCTCTTTCTGGCAAATCCGCTCTTTATCACAGCCCGTT
>Ga0082335_1004615_pt1 | contig 20362 bp, 22 predicted proteins | sample Subgrocontami58m_FD_72375 | JGI IMG/M metagenome (GOLD analysis project Ga0082335, IMG submission 72375) | Subsurface groundwater microbial communities from S. Glens Falls, New York, USA - GMW37 contaminated, 5.8 m (SPADES assembly) (version 2) ... | reverse complement strand
CCCGTGGCTTGCCAGCCAGAAGGCACAGGTGGCGGAAAGCGTCGTTTTCCCTAATCCACCCTTGCCGCCGAACATGATGTAGCGGCGCTCCGGCTGGCTCTCGAAGATCTGTCTGAGGGACATAATGTTCGAAGATTGAGAATCGAGGATCGCTATCTTCTATCCTCTATCTTCTATCCTTTATCCTCTATCCTCTATCCTCGGCTTACCGCCGGCTAGCCCAGGGCGTCGGTAATGTCTTTCTCCCGGAGCATCCTTCGCTTCCACGAGCTGATCTGCGGCACCACATAAGGGAGAAGCCGGAGCGAATAGTAGGGCGGGAGGATCGGTATCCCAAGCAGATCTCCCATCGTAATCAGGATGAAGAGATGCTCCATGCTGGCGCGCGTTCGCACCGCATGCCGGGTCATCTCATGCGAGGACATCCCGTACACGATGTCCTTGAAAACCTGGAGGATGCCACCTTTCTTCGGTTTCTTATCGTCAGCCATAGTTCTCCTTCGATACTCAAATACCGTGCAAATCGTATTCTTCTCTTTCCCAGAACTCCTTGCGCCGAGCCAAGCAGCGCTTCCACATGCCGATTTCAGGCACCACGTACGGAAGCAACCGTAAGGAATAGATCGGCGGGAGAACAGGCACCCCAATTAAATCACCGAGCGTAACGATCATAAAGATCGACTCCAGCTCGTGCCGCGTCTCCACGGCGTAGCGGGCAAACTCGTAACCTGTCAGCCCATACATAAAATGCCTCACCGCCTCACCGCCTTGAAAGAGCCACTTGCCCCATTCAAACCGAAGATTGAAGATAGAAGATAGCGATCCTCGACCATCCATTCTCGATCCTCGTGCCCCGCTATCCTCTGGCAGGCGCCGCCTGAGGAGACGCAGAGGGCCGTTTGCGATACTTCAGAAACGCACGCCAGCCGTCGACCCCGATGAAGAGCGCCGCCATCACCAGAAGAATGGCCACCAAGACCATGAGCCCTGAGCCTACAACCGGAAGAACCCTACCCGCGCGTATATTGGGGATGTAAACATTGAAGTACAAGTTGTAGGCGGTAATCAGAATTGAGGCGACGGTGGTAAGATACATAAAAATCATCGGAAGCCCTGCGAAAACCCAACTCTTCCCCTGTGAGACGAGCCAGACGGTCACCAATAGCAAAGACAACGCAGCCATGAGTTGATTCGCCCCGCCGAAAAGCTGCCACAGATAGATCCAGGTCCCGGTCAACACCAGCAAAATTGCCAAGGCCACCGAGATCAACGAAGCTAGGTGCTGGTTCCGTAAAGGCGGTATGATTTCCCCCAACCACTCGGTCAGCGTAACCCGCATCACTCGAAAGATAAGTTGGGTGACGACCAGGACGATAACGATGAATGCTGCGAAGGCGAGCGAGGTCGCATACTCGATGGGCAAACCCCACACGCTGATAAAACTCCCTAGCCCATTAGCAAAGGTGGCCACAGGACTTCCCCCCTTAGCGCCTACGGATACAGCCAGTAGCGCGAGCAGACCCAGTAGGAACTCGGCAAACATCGAGCCGGCCCCCACCGGAAGCATATCGGCTTCGTTCTCAATCTGTCGCGCTGTACCCACTGAGCCAAACAGCGCATGCCATCCCGAGATAGCGCCACAGGCGATAGTGACAAAGAGCATCGGCCAAAGCGGCATGATACCAGCGGGTCCCAATTGGGGATTCCAACCCTTAAAGGCGGGAATCTGGAACCGGGCTACTTCCGGCTTAATCAAAGTTCCCAGCGAGGCGCCCAACAACCCCAGGATCATCGCCAGCGCAGTGATCCAAAACCCCACATAGACGACGGGCTGGGCCATCCGCCAGATCGGGAGCACGGAGCCCGCATAACAGAAAATGCAAATAGCAATGGCCCAGAAGAGAAGGCTCGGCATGATTTTCGCCTCGGCACCCTTGAAGCCTGCCAGAGTAGGGTCAAAGTAGGTCACGATGGGCGCTCCACCGGTCAGAGAATTAAGAAATTCGTTTAGCCCCTTAAACACCCCTTCTGTGAAGGAACCGGTAAGAATGGCTAACAGAACGATCCCCACTGTAATCAATGTGGCCGGCAACAACCCCAAGCGCCATCGGTAAAGCATCTGGCCCAAAAGAAGCCCCATGGCAACCAACATGATCATGCCCAAATGGGTCCTCGGTTGAGAATCCATCACCTGCGCCATGATGCCCACGAAGGCGCCGGATAGAAGCAACAAATAGAAGAATATGAAGAAAAAGAGCAGTGTTCTGGTCCTAGGTGAGACAAGCCGATGGGCCACCGCCGAGAGACTGTTTCCCTCGTTCCGCACCGAAATGACAATGGCGCTGTAATCGCTGACCCAACCCATAAACGAGACGCCGAGAACCAACCAGACCAGAGCCGGGAACCAACCCCACAGGCTCCCGGCCACGATAGCGCCCACGATCGGCCCTGCCGCGGCGATCGACTTGAAGTGGTAGCCGAATAATATGTTGCGGTTCGTCGGCATGAAGTCTACACCATCCAGATAGAGAACGGCTGGGGTGGCCCGCTTAGGATCCGACTGAATGACATTGCGGTCGATCCGCCGGGCGTAGCGCGTGTATGCCAAGTAGACAGTGATAATGCCAATGATGACGGCCAGCAGCGAGTTCATATTTCACCTCCTACTCGATTGGCGGACCAAAAGTTGACTTGGTTCTCTCGGATCATATACTCTCTGTGCCCGTTGGAGAAACCGATTTTGGGAAACTAGTCCGTTTTTCAGTCTAGGTGGTGACATGAAAGATATCGAGTGGATGACCCTGGATGATGAGACTCTAGAAGGGCTCCTGGTAGAGCGCTGGGTTTTCCGGGGAGTGATACTTGTCGTGATGTTCGCCGCAGCCATCCTAACGACCTATCTTGGAATGGGTGAGATAAAAACCCTAGCGGAGCGGCTACTCTTGGCCGCGCTCTTCGTCATCGCCTTCGCTGCGGCTGCTGTCGCATTCGTCATGCGGCTTACCGACATTCGGATTCAGAGAGAGCTACGCCGCCGTCACCCCACCCTCAATGAAATCCCTCGATGAAAATTACCGACCGCCACCCTTATCCCCGGCATTCCATAAATAGAGGGTATGGTCCCACCCGGAACTATCTTTGATCGATTCGGTCTTCAACGGCTTCCAATCGCCCATATCAAAGTCGTGGGAAACCACGCGCGAACCGGGCTTCATTTGCTTCCAGATATTAGGCCTTATCATCAGGTTCACTTCCGGCAGAAGATACATGGTCAAGACCGAAGCAGGCGATAGATCGACTGTCCTTATGTCCTGCTCGCGGATCTCAACAAGCTTACCCACCCCTTCCTTGCGAATGTTCTCCCGTGACTCCCTGATACGCTCGGGGTCGATCTCAAACCCTATCGCCTTAACCCCATACTTCTTTGCCGCAGTAATCACGATCCTCCCATCGCCGGAACCAAGATCGTAAACCACGTCCCCCTTCTTGACCTGCGCAAGCCCCAACATCCGTTCCACTACGTCCTGCGGAGTCGGCACGAAGGGAACTATTTTCTTCGACTCCAGTCCCCCATCTTGGGCTTGAGCTATCCCCGCGCCACCGCCATTCCCAAGCCGGCTTACCCCGGAGGCAAACCAACCCGTAGTTACCGAAAACGCAACCAACCCGATTATCAGCACCCACCGTAGCTTTTTCACGGTCCTGAGCCTCCTTAATGCAATGCGCTGTAATTTTCTCTGGCACGAACTCGAAGGGAAACTACCTGAATAGTATCTGGCGTGTCAAGCAGTCAGAAAAGCCTCAAGCGGAATCTTGCTCTATTCCCCCGTCTGTCCTCAGTTGTCGAGGAATCATAAAAGTGAACCGACTTCCTTGGCCTTCATCGCTATCAACCCATATTTTCCCGCGATGGAGTTCTACAATCTCCTTGGCAATCGTGAGACCCAGGCCGGTGCTACTGACTCCTTTAGGAGATGCCAAGCTGACCTGTTCGAATTTTTCAAAGATTCTTTGCTGGTCTGCCTTGGAGATTCCAATTCCCGAGTCCTGCACGCTCACGGCCACGTGGGGCTCCCCGGCCATCCCAGGCGCCAACTGGTCCGGGCTCATCTCCACACTGATCCTCCCCCCCTCAGGAGTGAATTTTATGGCATTGCTAATGAGATTCGTAACCACCTGGGTCAAACGGTCCGGATCCGCAACCATCGGAACGGGATTCTCAGGGTATACCTCTTCGATGGCTACCCCCTTGCTCTCTGCCCAGCTGCGAATTGTTTCCACCGCATGGTGCACCATGTCTTTAAGCTCAAAAGGTATGGGGCGCAGCTCGATCTTCCCAGCCTCCAGCTTGGCAACATCCAGAAGATCATTGACCAGGCGGGAGAGACGGGTGATATTGCGGTGCGCAATGGAGAGAAACTTCTCCTGCTCAGGAGTGACTTCCCCAACTTCTTTTCCCATAAGAAGGGAGAGGGATTCCTGAATCGCCAGCAGAGGAGTCCGCAGTTCATGCGAAACATGGGAGACAAACTTCGACTTCGCTTCATCTAACTGTCTTTGCTTCGTGATGTCGGTGAGAACCGACACCATACCCACGGTCTTGCCGTCCTGATTCTCGATCACTGCGGTGCTCGCCTGAACAATCCGCTGGGTTTCCTCGCTCGCGCTGCTGAACTCAATCTCTTTGGTGATATTATCCGTTTCGTCGCCAAGAGAACCCTTGGCCAAGGCTAAGGCGTGTTCCCCCTTCATCAGCTGCGGGATAGGGATCCCCCTGGCTCTCCTTTGATCTAACCCCAGAAGCTTCTCCGCCGCCGGATTCATAAACTGGATTTTACCATCCTTGTCCACTACCACCAATCCTTCCCCGATGCTCCTGATGATACTATCCACCCTCTCCTTTTCGTCCACCACCCGCTTCTTCTCTCGTTCGAGAGCGGCCGTCTGCTCCATGACCCGAATAGTGAGCTCATCCGCAAAACGGTCCCGTATGCGCCGCAGTTCCTCCAGCTCCTCCGGCGAAACCGCGACTGGGGCGGACTTTTTCGGCGCGCGCTTCTCATCGAGGGCTGCAAAGGCATCATCCAGAGCGTTTTCCCCGACCCCCAGCGCACCGAGCCTTTCACGCAAAGGCCCAAGAAGCCGGTCGCGGATTTCCTTGCCGCGCAAAAATTTTGTCCCGATCCTTGCGAGCGAGGCCGGGTCGCCGCCACTTTCCTGGAAGGCCTTAGTTATTAGCTCCAACTTGACTTCATCGGCGGACCGTTCCAACCTCGCCACAAGATCTTCGACCGCCAACTTAAAGTCATCGGGAACATCAGGTCCTATGGCGGCCTTCCTGAACTCCTTGGCAAGGCGGGATATGCGCGGGGAGAAGTCTTTCCCATCCTGAATCAAAGGGCTAGCCAAATGTTCCTGGAGAAAACGCCCAAGATCTTCCACGATCCGTTTGAGCGTCTCCAGGTCCTGCGCCTGATGGATCACCTCTCTGGCAATGAGTTCCGGCTTCTTCTCCACTTCATAGGCAAGCCGCTCCACATCCAAACTGAGTTCGATTTTTTCCCCGGCTCCTTTTATGAGGTGATCGACCAGATCTTCTATGCGCTCAATCTTACGTCCCTGCCCGGCGGTAGTCCCGCCTTCTCCTTTCCCAACACCACCTTCTCCTTGACCATTCCCGCCGATTTCTGACTTTTTGACCACCGCTTCTTCTTCCTTGATGATCTGGATACGAGCGGTTCCGATGCGGACATGACCCAAGTTCGCTTCTTCCAGAACTTTCTTGAGTCCGCCCAGCGCTTCAATGTCCCTTGCCGGCAATGCGATCAATTTGAAGAACGAGCCAATCTCTTCTCCGTCCGCCCCGCGATCAAAAGTCAGGCTCTCAACGTGGAGGCGGTGAGTTTCCCGCAACAACTCGGCCACCCCGACCTTTTTATGGTCGAGGGCATGGTCATTGATAATCAGTCGCCCCCCTACAAACGCCATAGTAACGTTCGGCTCCGAGTTCAAAAGCATCTCAAGTCTCGCCGAAAAGTTTCGGATCGCTAGCTGCGCCGCGGGGTGCCTATCCGAATACAAGCGATACTGGCTCAGGACAAAGCCAAAAAGCTTGACGATTTCGGCGTATTGCACTTCTTTATCCTGGTCCTGCATTTACTCCGGCCTCCGAGACTCCGCCAAAAACCAAAACCGAAAGGTGGAACCCTTCCCTACCGTGCTATCCACTTCGATCCCACCGCCGAGGAGCTCCAGTGTCCGCTTCACGTTCCGCAACCCTAAGCCCATTCCTCCGTAGAGTCTCGTGTGCGAGCTGTCCATCTGATGGAAAGGGTCAAAAATAACGCTGAATCGGTCCGCGGGAATGCCGATGCCTGTATCCTCTACTTCGCATTTCACCATGCCTCCCTCGGAAGGCCCGGAAACTCTAACGGTTATGCTTCCTTTCTCGGTAAATTTAATGGCATTATCAATAAGGTTGCGAAACACCTTGACGAGTTTTCCCCGATCGCTGAAGAGCTGGCGCATCGTCGAGTCAATCTCCCATTGAAGGTTTAGCTTCTTCTGCCTGACCTCATCTTCAAACATTTCCATCAATTGGTCCCGTATATGCTGCATCGTGAAGGGGTCTGGATAGACTGAGACTGCCCCAGCTTCAAGCTGAGACACGTCAATCGCATTCTCCACCTGAAACAGAAGTCCGGCGCCGCTCCTTCGGACCGTCAGGAGGCTATCCCGCTGTTTTTCGTTGACCTTGCCAAAGATTCCATCCATCAGAATTTCAACGTTACCGAGAATAACGGTGACCGGGGTGCGCAACTCGTGCGAGATAACACTCAGCAGTCGATCTTTGATCCCGTCCGATTCCTCAAGACGCAGGGTCAACTTAGTGAGGTCATCCACGTTGTTCTTCAGGGTTGCAAAGAGGCGGGCATTTTCAATGGAGATGCCGATAACTCTCCCCATAGCCGCGAGGAGTTGAATCTCCTCCTCGCGAAAACGTCCTCTCTTAAGACTGGCAACAGCGATCGTCCCGATCACTCCCTCCCGCGCCAGAAGAGGGACACCCACCAGAGAATTGATGCCCTCCTTTCTTAAATAGATATAGGAGCACGAGGAGTCGGTCTGGATATTGTCCCATAAAACGGGGCCCCTGGTGCGGACAATCTTTCCGGAACTCCTGTCCCCGATATTGATGGTGCCGTATTTCTCCGAGTAATCGACGGGAAAACCCCTATGGCTCATGAGTTCGAGTTCCCCGGTCGTAGAATTAAAAATTCTGATAGTGCCATGCTTGAGGTTGAAAACCTCCAGCACGTTATCCATGGCACCGTCGTAGATCCGGGGGGAGTTGCGTGCAATGGTCAGGAGGTCGGCCAGGGCTGAAAGAGCCGAGTATCCGGGCAATCCGACCCCGTTCGAAATTCTATACAGTTTTGCTACCGCCACTTAAGACCTCGAAAAACTACTATAGCGAAGAGAACAATTGCAATATCTGCAATATTCATTCCGGATCAGCAGCAAATTAGCTAATCTTTCATAAATCTAGATTATTCAATAGGTTTGGCCTATTAGAAACGATATCGTTCGTTTTTTCTCTACTAGAGATTGTACCTTATTGTACGCAGATCTCAAATTATGTCAAATTACGGAAAATTCGTTACTACCGTTGAATCATAATGGCGTCCTTTTTTCCCTGCTCGCGGTGGACTGCCCATTTTTTGCTAGCGGGATCGAAATAGACTGTGGTATTGATTTTCCTATGGCGGGTTTAAAGCGGCGACAGGCAGGTCTCAGCTCTCACTTCTTGGCGACACTCAACCCTTGAATCCCGTCATATAAGGCAACCGTGCCGCAATTTTTTTCACCTTGTCCAAATTGGACAGGAGCATCGATGTGGAATCCCAAAAGCCTGTAATCAAGGCGCTACGATAAGTGTCAGGGATATCGAAACGAATCTGCCGCTCACCATAAGAGAGGGTTTTCGCTTCGAGGTCCAGTGCAAAGCGGTTTTGAGGATCCAACTCCACCAACTTTATCAATTCTTCTATTTCAGCCGAGGTGACCGTAACGGTGGGAATTCCCATCATCACGCAATTGCCGGCAAAGATGGCGGCAAAAGATTCGCCAACCATGGCGTGAATACCAAAGCGGAACAGCGCCTGCGGCGCGTGCTCTCTGGACGAACCGCAGCCGAAGTTCTTGTTGACGAAAAGGATTGAGGCCCCTCGGTACTTGTGGTCATTGAACGGATGGGTTTTAGGCTTCCCTTCCGAGTCAAATCTCTCATCGTAGAAAGGGTACTCGCCCATTCGAGCAAAAGTGATTTCCTTTAAATAACGCGCCGGAATGATCCGGTCCGTGTCAATGTCGTTCCCGCGCACCGAAATGGCCCTGCCCGATACCTGCGTTATTTTTGTAACTTGGCTCATTTTTCCCTTTATCCCCGCTCCATTCCCTGTGCTTTTCTAAACTCCAGTACGCAGTCTGCAGAAGGCAGTAGGCAGCAATTGACCTCAGTATTTCTGCTTACTGCCAACTGCGTTCTGCCTTCTGTTGTTTAAACATGCTCCCGCACATCAACAATTTTGCCGTTCACGGCGGCTGCCGCAACCATAGCCGGGCTCATAAGAATCGTCCGCCCGCCCGGGCTCCCCTGTCGTCCAATAAAATTCCGATTGGAGGTAGAGGCGCATATTTCCCTGCCTTCTAATTTGTCCGGGTTCATGGCCAGACACATCGAGCATCCCGCCTCTCTCCATTGAAACCCCGCCTCGGTAAAAATACGGTCCAAGCCCTCTTTCTCCGCCAGGGCCTTAATTGCCGCCGAGCCCGGGACAACCAGCGCCCGGATACCAGGATGAACCCGCCTACCCTTGGCTATTTTAGCGGCGGCGCGCAGATCGCTTAGCCGCGAATTGGTGCATGAGCCGATGAACGCCACATTGATCGGCATTCCCAGAACAGGAGTTCCAGCCTTCCAGCCCATATGTTCGTATGCCCGCTTTGCCCCTTCAGGGTCAGAGCATTGCTCCGGGTAGGGAAGCTTCTCCGAAATACCCACCGCCTGTCCGGGATTGATCCCCCAGGTCACCGTAGGCTCGATCTCCGAACCCTCCATATCGACGACATCGTCATAGCGGGCGTCGGAGTCAGAGGCAATCGAACTCCAGTAGGCGACGGCCCGATCAAAATCCTTGCCTTTGGGGACGAATTCCCTTCCCTTGAGAAACTCGAAAGTAGTGGCATCCGGATTCACGTACCCGACGAGCGCGCCTCCTTCAATGCTCATGTTGCAAATAGTCATCCGCTCTTCCATGCTCATCTTTTCAACAACCGGGCCGCCGTATTCGTAGGTAAATCCTTTTCCCCCGCCTACTCCCAACCTGCGGATGATCGAAAGGATAACATCTTTTGCATAAACCCCCTCTGGAAGGGCCCCGCCGATATTGATTCTCCGCACCTTTAGCTTGTCCATCGCCAGGGTCTGCGTCGCCAGCACATCCCTGACTTGGCTTGTCCCAATGCCGAAGGCAAGCGTGCCGAACGCCCCGTGCGTACTGGTATGGCTATCACCGCAAGCCAGAGTCATGCCCGGTTGCGTCAACCCGAGTTGCGGCCCGATAACGTGAACAATCCCCTGCCTGTCGCTGTCAAGGCCGTAGAATTGAATCCCAAACTGGCTCGTGTTTTTTTCCAGAGCTTGAGTCAAATCCTCGGCCTGGGAGTCAAGAAACGGGCGGGCCCGCATGTCCGTAGGCACAACATGGTCAAGCGTGGCAAAGGTCCTCGCCGGAAAACCAACCTGCAGATTTTTTTCCCGCAACATGTCGAAGGCCGGGGCAGTGGTAATTTCATGGATAAGATGGAGGCCGATAAATAGTTGGGTCTGACCGGTGGGAAGCACATCAACCGTGTGGGATTCCCAGACTTTGTCGTAGAGCGTCCGTCCTGAACCTTTTGCCATTTCGCAGTATCTCCTTGCAGTGAATCATATCTGCCGACCTTGGTGAGTTCAAGGGCCTCCCACGGTCAGAGGATCGAGGATGGAGGATCGATTCTCTATCTTCTATTTTCGATCATCAGTTTTCCGATAGATCCACTTAGCCGGGTCCCTGCCATATTCTTCATAGGAGCCGGCGCAGGTGACGCCAGGGATTTGCGGGATCCAGTCTTCCTTCAAGAGTTCATCCGGGTCACCATACTTGGCAGCCAGCTTACGCACATCTGGATCATCCAATGCCGTGAGACGACCGTTTCGGATCACCACATGCTCCCTGCCGTCCTTGGCAGTTACCACTAATGTCGGTAAGAGCAGATGGATGTGGAGGTGGCCGTACAAAAGTCCGCGCTCGCCTGCCCACTTCTCTTCCGGTGCACGCCAGAGAGTTCCGAAGCCCATGTGGATCACGCCCGAACGCCGCCGCTCCCATTCAAATCCGCCCGAGGAGTGTCGCTCAATGTGGCTGGGCCGCGTGATCTTGGGATTTGTCCCTATCGCTGCCTCCCAAAGATAGAAAAGACCCGGCCTGGGGAAACAGGGATATTGGGTGCGTTTGCTCTCTTCGACGAGATCGCGCCATGCGTCGCCGTAAGCCCCACCCCCCGACACCTTAACGATCTGGCCACCTTCCAATTCGACCCTGACTTGAGGGAAGGCGCGGGAAAAATGGCTCGTGGTGCCTGCGACTACGCCGGCAGCATCTTCTTTTGCGATCAGGGGCGGCACGGGATGGCTGAAGAGGTGGCCGTTGCGGGGAGTAGAAGAAAAGCCGTAACGGCTCCCGTCGTAATATTCCTCCCAATAGGTCCACGAGATATCCGTCCCTTCGGGGTCCGTAAGCCGCGCTCTCCCACCACGTCCCTTTTCCCAGATCGGCTCCCATGTTTTCTGGTTGATGAGAAGGTGGAGCTCGAGCGGATAAGTAGTTGATCGCTGCAGAAAATGCTCCGACTGCAGCCACGGAATTTGTTCGTAGCGGTAATCGGTTTTTGGGACCGGACCACCCTTGCCGTGAATCAGCAGGTCATAGCCGCGCCTAGCGGCAAAATCTTCGACGAAAGGAAGTCCCTCCCAGCGCCTCGGGTTATTTTCCCAGGGCTCACGCCGCATGATGACACGGACCTCATCGAGGTAGTCGAACTCCCTGTCGGGTTCGCCCATATCAATAAAGAGGAGATCGACATGCGCCCCTTTTTCTCTGAGCGCTTGAGCGACCGCCTGAGGAACTGCAGGATCATATTCTCGATCCACAGCGATCAGCGCTTTATTTCCACTTCCGGTCTTCCCATAACCTACAAACCCGACGTGACTCTCACGATTCTCCCGCCACCCGGCCAGCGCACGGGCGTTAAGCATTAATTCTTGTATATCGATAGTGCGAAGCTCCGAACCGGCCGCCGCCCCACTCTCACCCACAGGCGAAGCTTTTATTCCCGCACCGTCATCGATAACATCGCACATGTCAGAAATCCTCCGATCAAGTTACATCCCGAGCTCTTTCTGCGCCTGCCTGAGGTAGCTCAAGTCCACGTACTTTTCCGGCGGGGGCGGGGGTTCCTTCAGGACTCCGTCGCTGGCTTGAACCTGCAGGTTCACTTTGAAACCTTCAAGAGTCACAGAGCCATCAGCTGAATAGACCTTGTTTTTGGTGTAATAATCGATGCCTCTACGGGCGTAAGGCGGCTTGACACCCATTTCGGTGGTGAAAAACTCAGCCGCCTGGTCGGGCCTCTCGTAAATCCAGCGCATGCTTTGAATATGGGCCTTCAGAAACTTGACAACGGAGGCACGGTTCTTCTCCGCCCAAGCGGGATTGATATTGACGGCATTGAATTGATAGTTGGGGATGGCCTCCATGGTGTCGCCTAGCCTATTGAAGCCTTTGTCAATAGCGATGTCGGCAAAAGGGATTCCCAGCACTGCGCCGGCTATAGCCCCGCTCTCCAGCGCGCTCAGACGGGCGGGCGTGCCCCCTGAGATAACGACCAGACTGTAATCGCGCGGGTAAAGAAGCCCTTTGGCTCTAAGATAGGCCAAGAGGATAGAGGTCGCGCCCCCTTTCAAACCTGCCACGCCCAGTCGGGCCCCCTTAAGATCGTCGATCTTTTTGTAGGCCTTACCGCCAACGAGAACGTAAGGGGCAGCATTGCTCGAGCCGGCAATCATTTTTAAGTTGCCGCCTTTTTCGTTCCAGAGGATAATTCCATCCGGGTTGATATTCGCAAAATGGAGTTCTCCGGCAACCATGGCTTGGAGCTGAAGGTCGGCACGACCCATGAATACGAGATCGACGTGGAGACCCTCCGCAGCATAGAATCCCTTTTTTTGAGCAACAAAATATGGAAGAAAGTTGACGTCCTTAGAAACATAGCCGGCCCTAACTGCCTGGGCCAATACTATGGAAGTTAGAAGGAGCAGGGGGGCTATCGAGAGCAGGACAACACTGACGATCTTTTTCATGGCTTGGCCTTCCTTGGTTAGGGCTTCAGACAATGATCCAATATCCATCGAACGACATCAATCCTCCTCGCAAACCAAACATCGGAAAAAGATTTGGCGTACTTGATGGACTCCTCGTAAACTTTTCCAGTTGCCGGGAAAGCCATCTGGCAATGCATCGCCATCGTAAGCATTTTCGGCTCGGCCAACGATTCTTCGTAGAGGATATCAAATTCGTCTTTGAAGGCCCCCAGCAGATCCCGGGCAGTTATCCCTCGCCGATACATGCCCGTGTCGTTGAGCCCGCTGATGGCGTTGCGGTAGGGGATCTCCACAAGGGTCTTGCCTTTGACCTCAACGAGATAAGGGGCATCGTCGTTGACCGCGTCGCCGTGCCAGAGAAACCCCTCGTCTGCCAGTAGCTCCAATGTGTGCTCGGTATGTCTCATCCCTGAAGAGAGCCACCCGGAGGGCCGCACGCCAGCCAGATCCTTAAATATTTTTACGCACGTTTGGATCTCCTCCCTTTCCTCTTCTTTCGACAGGAGAATCAGCTGGACATCTTCGGCATAGCTATGGCCCACGATCTCATGCCCTTCGGCATGGAGCGCCTTCACCGCCTCTGGGTATCTGATTGCGGCCAAGCCGTTGATGTTGAAGGAAGCCTTCAGCCCGTGCTTTCTCAGTATCCTGAGGATCCGCCAAAATCCGGTCCTTCCCCCATAGTCGTTTTCGCTAGCGGTTCTAAAATCGTACTTGCATCTTACCTCCTCCGCGGTAATGGGATTCGAACCTCCCACATGCCTGGTCCTGCGCAGCTTCGGGTCAGGCATTTCGGTCCAGGCCTCCAGATTGCCTGCCAGAGTGACGGCAAGCCTGGCCCCGTTGGGCCAGTGAATCTTTATCTTTTTCCCTTTGGAAAAAACGTCGTAGAAAGAATCGTGTGCCGGGATCATGCTTGTTCCCTCCTTTGATAGCGAAAGCTTGACTCGATGAATGGGTATAGAAGAAAAACCAGGATGCTGTCAATCCATTTCAGAGCCAACCCTACCGCTGCTGGCTGAGGAGATCGTAGATGAGATAGTAAAACTCCAGCATAGATGGGAGGTAAACCGTCAAAAATTCCTGGGGGGAAAAACTTTTACGTGCGGGATCTACGTGGGTAAAGAGCTTGAGGATCGCGAGGTGCACCCTGTTCTTGTCCCGTACGGCATCGGCGAGCCTGAGGCTTTCCGTGTAGGGGATCAGAGGGTCCGTGCTGCCGTGGCCGATCAGCAGATAGCCGTGAATGGAAGGGAGCAGCGGCGCGATGGCCAGCCTTCTAAGATATTCCTGTACTCTGGGGTCGATTTTACGGACCAGATCATCCACGAGACCTGGGTCTTCATTCGTTAGGAGCTTGTAGAGATACCGGCCGCTCGGCGACAGCCCATGGAGAAGCGGACCAGGATCGCTTACCTTCTTTTCCTCTTCTTCCTTGAAGATCTCTCTCAAGAGCTTTCGATCCTGCTCGTTTTGGACATAATCCACATTGTTCATAAAAAAGACAAATTTCCCGTAAGGCTGTGGCGTGAGGGAGCCCCGCTCGCCCCGATATTCGTAAGTGCCGGTGGTGATGAAACGGATCACGTTGATGGGGTCATAGTAACCCCCAAAAGAGACCAGGAATTTGACCTGGTGGCGGATGGAGGGATGGGCGGCGGCCATGAGTGTCGGGCCGGCGCCATAGCTGAAACCCAGCAATCCCATCTTGCTCTCATCGACGATCTCTTTTCTGGAGGCGAGGAAGCGGAAGGAAGCGACGATGTCGTCCACATCCTCGAAGCGGATGCGAAAGGATTTCATGCCTTTAAGCTCGGGGATCAGCACGACAAAGCCCGAGCGCGCCAGGGAACGGGCGAAGCGAATCAGACGCGGATCGTCCTTGCCCGCCTCTATGATGCCGTGTGTGAGGAGTATGGCGGCGCGTCTTTTCCCGCCCGGCACGCGGTAGAGGTCCGCGGGAATCTGCTCCTTGCCCGCCGGAATCCGCAGCCGCTCTACAACCGGAGTCGAGGTCATCCACGCCAGCGCCCCGTTATCGGGCTCATGAACGGTTTTCTCATCCAGAATATCGCGTAAAAACAGAGCAGTGACTGTCCCCAGCCGGATCTGAGGGAAAAAGACTACGCCGACGAACAGGGAAATGCTGGCGATGAGAAGCAGCTTCTTTTTCATTTTTCACTTTACATTTTTCATTTTGCAATTTGAGTTTTGCAATGTTTCAGTACTTCACTTCGACCAGAAACAGCCCTTGAGCCGGCGCTGTCGGGCCTGCCAGCCTACGATCCTGAGCCTGAAGGAGCTCGGCAAATGCTGCCGGGCTCCTCTCCCCTCTTCCCACCTCGACAAGCGTGCCCACAATGTTGCGCACCATGTGTCGAAGAAACGCGGTCGCTTCCACAGTGTAAACCAGGAAATCGCCATCGCCATTCAGCGAGTTTGAGTAAATTTTTCTTACCGGGTGAAGCGCATCACAACCCGCCGCCTGGAAGGAGGCGAAGTTATGTTCTCCTTCGAGAAACCGGATCGCCTCCTGCATTGGAGAAAGATTCAGTGGATCATAAACATGCCAGGAGAATCCCCGGTAAAAAGCCGACGGCACCGGATGATTCCATATCCGATACTGGTAAACTCGACTCCGGGCGTCTCGCCGGGCATCAAAGGAGTCGGGGACCAATTCCACCTGCTTCACCACGATGTCGCGCGGGGTTAGGGCGTTCAGCCCTTTTTGCAGCCGCCGAAGATCGACGTCTCCTGCAAAGTTAAAATTGGCCACCTGGCCCAAGGCGTGAACCCCGGCATCGGTGCGGCCAGAGCCGTTGAGGCGAGTCTTAACTCCGAGTATCGTTTCTAGAGCCTGCTCCAAAATCTGTTGAATGGTCTGCCCGTCAGGCTGGCTCTGCCAGCCGTGATAATTAGTTCCGTTATATTCGATAGTTAGCTTGATGTTCATGAACCTATTTCGAGCTTAGAGTGCCGGGTTGAGAGATCTATTTTTCATATTTACCTGAAAAGGATGACGCTTGCCAACCCTTCAGCGGCCATAATGGGAATATGCCGACCATCCGCACGGCCTTCTGCAGCCGTTGGCGACGTTCAAAATCCTTGACAAGCTCCTGGAAAGGCCAGACAATCACCGTCGTTTTCTGAAATTCAGCGACCGTGCTATACGGACAGGTATAATTATAGATTCCGCTGAAAAACCCCTCTATTCGTGAAAATTCGGGACATCAAAAATGATTAACCAAGCTCCGAAAATCAGTTATAGGGCAAATGTGAGCGAAAAATATTTTCGTTATTTTTCGGAAAAGACTTTTTCAGCAGAATCCTTATAGTTATCTCTCCCGTGCCGAGCGAGCTTGACTTGTATGCATGGATGGCACATGCTGATGCATATGAGAACGACGCTTAATATTGAGGATTCTCTTTTACGTCACGCCGCCAAGCTCACGGGAGTTAAGGAAAAGACCTCGCTTGTGCGCCTGGGATTGGAAGCTCTCATTGCCAGAGCAAGTGCTCGCCGCTTAGCGGAGCTCGGAGGAACTGAGAAGGGGCTCCGGCCTATCCGAAGACGGCGTGTCAGCCGTCCGGCATGATTCTGGTCGACACGTCTGTTTGGATTCAGCATCTTCGCAAAGGAAGTGAGCGGCTGAAATCTTTGCTTGATGAGGAACAGGTGTTCTGCCACCCGTTCGTTGTAGGTGAGTTGGCCTGTGGGGCGTTGCATAACCGACAGGAGGTGCTGAGTCTGTTGAGGGCTTTGCCTCAAGCTCGGGTCGCGGAACACGAGGAAGTGTTGCACCTCTTAGAGGGACGACGCTTACATGGTCGAGGCTTGGGGTGGATAGACGCGCACCTCCTGGCTTCCGCCCTTGCTACCGGATGTACCCTTTGGACCTTCGACAAGCCGCTGGGGAGAGCAGCGGCTGCTTTAGATATTTTGGAATGAAGCTTGGTTGAGAGATAACAACAGGGTTGAGACGGACGCTGATTGCGCCGCTCACCCTTGTCGTTAGACGGCTGAACGAGGCTTGGTTGCAGGAAGAAGCAAATCCTGTGGACGATTCGTTTACCAGAATTCAGGGTCAATACTTGGCGTACATCGCGACGTACACCAAGCTGCATCGGAGACCTCCGGCGGAAGCCGACCTTCAGCGCTATTTCGGAGTAACGCCGCCGTCCGTGCACGCCATGATTCTGACACTCGAGCGACGGAAGCTGATTTCCCGAATTCCGGGTCGCGCTCGATCGATCGAAGTACTGGTCCCGCGGGAGCAAGTCCCACCACTGGAATGACAGCACGACGGCACCACGCTCGTTCGTCGAGGGGCTTAGGGACGTTGTTGACTACGTTGAATAACTCGGACCATCCGTTTGCACGAATTGCATCCGACCGAGACCTGCTAGAGGATTTCGCAATCCAGGCGCCGGTATTGGAATGCGACTGTCGGCTCTAGCCTTCCAGAAGACTTCAACTCGGGCCTCGGCGCTTACAGCCGTTCTTCACTTCGGCTTCCTGCCCAACCGAACCAAAAAGCAGAACCTCTCTCGGTGCCGAGAACTTTTGGGGCTGAACCCCGCTCTACCCGAAATCCCCAAGAAGTCCCCCCAGGATCTGATGCTAGAACTCACCGGCATCGATATCTCCCGCTGCCCCAACTGCAAGCAGGGGACAATGGTCATTGTGGCCAAACTACCCAAGCTCCGCCCATGGGACTCGTCATGAAAAACTGCTTCGACTCTCCAATCTCACAAGAATCAAGGCGGCCACTGCGCAGGGGTGTGTCCCGATCTGCATCCATACTCCGCTATGGACTCTTATCAGCACCTCTGAACTCCCACCGCACGACCTCAGAAGGCGTGCACTTGGAGCTTAGCGCTGCCAAAACCCTCATTCCTACCCAGCTCCCTGTTCCCATCTCCGCCGCCTTTTCCCTTTACAATCCGCATAGCCAGAGCTAAAGTCGGCTCAGCGGTTTAGTCCAACCCGTTCCTTCGACTAGGCTCAGGACAGGTTTATCCCCAACGCCACCTGGGGGATTCTGTCGAAACTCTATCCCTCAAAGGCATCAGGGATAAAACGCTATACGTTATGCCGCCCTATTTAGGTGTCATCGATGCGCAGTGAAGGTATGGACTGGCGTGGTTACCAAGTAGCGGTCGCCGAGTTCTTTCGCGGTCGAGGCTGCAGCGCTGAAGTTGACAAATCTGTTCCTGGAGTGCGCGCAACGCACAAGGTCGATGTCTTCGTGTCCTTCGTGCGCAATGGCGTCGTTTGCAGATGGGTGGTGGAATGCAAACTGTGGAACTCGCGAGTACGGAAAGAAAAAGTACTTACGCTGAAGTCAATTGTCGAAGATGTTGGAGCGGATCGAGGAATTTTGTTCAGTGAGAGCGGCTTTCAATCGGGGGCACTAGACGCAGCACGCAAGTCGAATGTAACACTAGTTAGCTCCCTCGAGGAGTTCAAACAGACTGCCTCAATGGGACGCGATAGCATCAACCTCGTCCTAACTCCGTGTGAGCACGGTAACGCTCCAGCCGCTTATACGTTTCCTGACGGCGACCAACCGCAAAGTATCTTTCTAAGTCAAGGGAAATTGTTCGTTGGGAATTGGGGGCGAGGAAATGTCGCCATTGTTCGGCCGATGGAAAAGCAGATTGAGACGATCATCGATCTGGATCGCTATGAGCGCGTAGACAGCGCGACTCAGCGACGCGCGATTCATCAGTATCCACCGGGCGAGATGACAGTGGCCGATGGGAAGTTGTTTCTTGGCCAAGTGTTCTCAGAGTTTGTCCTGGCCATAGATATTGATACTCAATCGATCGTAAAGAGAATCGCTGTCCCCGGTGGCGGAGAAGGTGCAATCGCATCCTCACCGGATGGTGGAACAATCTACTTTGCTAGCAATCGAGCCAACCAAGTATTTGCGGTCAACACCGCCACCTATGCCGTAGAAACGTTCCCTTTCCCGCCAAATGGGCGGGGTTCAATGTGCATTCTCGCGCACCCGACCAAGCCACTTCTGTACATTGGAATACAGAGAGGCGGGACGCTAAACGGGAGGTCATACGTCGGTGGGAATTGCTTTCTAGCAACGTTCGATCTAGAGCGAAAGGTCTACTCTGGGTATATCTATCTGGCAGAGGTTCAAGAAGATCGAAGCGACGATGCAACGCCCATACATTTGTTATTCGACCCCATACAAGAGTGCCTATTCGTTGGGATGTTTCAATCTCGAAGAGGTATATACAAGATCAACGAGCAAGGTTCAGAGATACTGACGACTCGGAGTTTTGAGCCAAATCAGCACAATATTCACTTCCAGTGGGTCGACCCAATTTCTCAAGCGTTCTTTGGAAACAAGCTGCTGTCGATCAATCGCAACAACTTAGAGTTGGTGATTATGGATAGGTATTCGTTGTTGGTCGAAGAAACGCATTACCTTGGATCGGCCCCAAACGGGCCGAGGAGTGTCGTGGTCTACGGCAATCAAGCCATCATCAACTATCCGCATCGCGGCGGACTGCTATTTCACGAGCTAGCCAGTGGGGCATAACCGCATGCACCGGACGCGTAGAACAGCCGCTTCTTGGTTTGCTCGCGCGCGCCGCGCCGGTGATGCGGAGCGTTAGGGCTCCGTATGGAAACCTTTGACCAAGCTCGGGACACTATAGCCAAAGAACTTACGTCGGATGATATCGGAGTTCGCGCTGATTACGTCAAACACTTCCAACCTCAGGTCCAGACCTTCTCTGAAGCCATGGCTCGTGCCTTTTTAAACTGGCGCTCGCTTGATATAGGGGCGGCCGAGAATGATAAACTCGCGCACGTCTCTGCGTTGGTCCAGACTGCGATTACACAACACATTCTGTCACTGAAATTGTTCTTGTCCGGATATGCCGTCGCTTCCGGTGCCGTCTTTCGCCAAGTTCTTGAGTCGGTCGCGCTTGCATTAGTTTGCTCAGGAAAGGAACTGGGTGTGTTGGAGAAGTTCATGCAAGGAAAATATTCCACAAATAAGGCAATCCAGGACGCCATGAAGCATGCCACGCGCCTTGGGCTTGAAGAGGATGCGATAGCCGACCTCCGCCAGGCCCAAAAGTTCTACCACCAGTTCAGTCATCCTAGCTTCCACACAATTGCCGCAGGGGTTTCCTTCTCGCAAAATGCCCTTTATGTCGGTGCTGCATTCGACGAGGGTAAGCTTGAGTCTTATACAAAAGAGATCAACAATCGCATCAGCCTAGCAGAGGTTTTCTCGAACTTTGTTGACACGGTTAGGGCGAATGTTGCCAAGTGGTAACTTGCTCTAACTCGTCGCTTAAGACCGATCGCTTAACCGCGACGGCCTCAACTTGAACGTTTAGGTTGCACCTGGCAAATGCAGTAGGGTTAAGGGAGAGAATCGTGGGCTTCAGTCGGATTGGAATAGCAGCTCTCGCATTCGCAGTCTTTTCATTATGGTATGCTTGTGGCACGCCGTCAGGGCCTACCGTAGAGCAGGTACAGACCGCCGAGTACTTTCGTGCAATGGGAAAGGCCAACAATTACTATTTGGAAACGGTGCCAGGCTTGACAGTTGGGAAAGATGACGTGGGGACAGGGGCCACGTCTGACACGGCGCACGACTTGGAAGACAAGTTTCTTTATAAGCACTCGGGTCATCCATCAGTAGGCCACCTGATATGAAAACGCTATTAGTAGCCGTCCTAATGTCTCTGTTCGCAGCGGGCTGTGTCCAAGCGGTCGCGCCGCATGCCGAGCCTGAGAAGCTTCCCATCATCGACAGCCATGGGCATCTTAACGGAGACATCTCAGCCGAAACACTTATCGCCCTCATGAACCGGTCTGGGGTCAACCGCATGGTTTTA
>Ga0082335_1004614_pt1 | contig 20362 bp, 10 predicted proteins | sample Subgrocontami58m_FD_72375 | JGI IMG/M metagenome (GOLD analysis project Ga0082335, IMG submission 72375) | Subsurface groundwater microbial communities from S. Glens Falls, New York, USA - GMW37 contaminated, 5.8 m (SPADES assembly) (version 2) ... | reverse complement strand
GCCTCAGGCGTAGCTTCCTCGGGGAGTAGTAGCGTACAGCTCCTCCTGCCAACTCCCCCGCCCGAGGGTAATCAAATATCGGGCATCCCTTTGAGGAGAGAGTTCAGGACTGTCTCTTCAAAGGAACAAAAAACAGATCCGCGATGGATCCGTTTTTTGTTAACGCTTCTGTTTCGATGTCTCTCTAGGGAACAAAGCTCATGTTCACCATCATGGTGACGTTGCAACCGCCACCGGAAACAAAGATGGTTCCATAGGCGGCGTCGGGACCTACGGCCGAAAGCTCCATGTCCGCCGAGAACTCCGCGTCTTCGTAATCCAGAAGCACATCGCCAGAAGCGGTTTCTGGAAGCCCGGGATCGAAGGATGAGCTTTCCGAGCCGACGAACATATTGGTGTCGGGCACGCGCTGGAGGATAGTATCAAGCGGCTGGAGATGAATCTCGTCTGGCATGGGCTCTCCTGTATCCAGATCCACTGATTGCGAAAGGTCGAGCGAGTCTGGAATGCCGCTGAAGCCTCCGATGTCGGCACCGCAATCGTTTTCCACACCCTCGATCTCAAGCGACCAGGTGCCTTCTTGAAGAGCATAAAGTCCGAAATCCGGAAGCTCGACCTCCACGAGCGACATCTCAAACGGATAATCTCCTTTGCATCCTTGCAGGTTGTTCCAGTGGATGTTTCCGTTGAGATGTTCCGAGTCGCTTGCCGTAAAATCGAACCACACGTTGCCCGTGGCCGGATTGCCCTCCTCCGTCATGGTTGGAAACGCGCGAGTGTGGGTCTTATATTGAGGGCCTGGCGCGAGGTGGTCGTAGAAGACGATCGTTTGGCCGCTAAGATTCATCGTGACAACATCGCCGCTTGCGCTGACGCTCAAGGAGCCTTCCCCTCCCGAAGAAAAACTACCAAAGCCCGTCGGACAGATGCCGGAGAGATTGGCGGTTGAAGGATTCATGTTGAAATCCCAGGTTCCGGGGACTGGAACTGCTGTGATTGAGCATCCGGCTCCGATAAAGACAAGCGCGAAAAGGCCAAGACTATACGGACGCAAGAGAGAGGACATCATAGAAATTTATCATACCATCGATTCAGAAGAACAAAAAACAGATCCAAAATGGATCCGCTTTTTGTTTACACCATTTTGAGGGCGTTCACTTTCTTCATGAGTCGAGACTTGTATCGAGCCACGGTGTTTTGCTTTAGGAGGTTCTTTTGGACCGCCTTATCAAGCTTCTGGCCTACGACGCGAGCGAGCTCGAGCGCTTCGTCCATTTTTTTGGACGTGACGGCTTTGCGCAGTTTCACGCGCAGCGAGTGGATCTCTGCGTGCGCGACCTTATTGCGCTGTGCGTGAGCTTTGTTTTGTCGAAGCGCCTTTTTAGCGTTTCTAAGGTTTGGCATAGAGGTTAGACCTGCGTGAGCGTTTGGTTATCGGGAGGCATTTGAGGACAGGGGCTAGTATAACGAAGCCTAGCAACCTGTCAACGAGACCGTTATAAAACGCTTATTCTGCCATTGGTACGGTAAGCTCAAGAGGCTCCATCTCTTTTCCAGCCGCGCCCTCGGTAATTCGGTAGATATCCTTATCGATCTTTCTGAGTTCTTGTGAGGAACTTGTATACGTTCGAACCGTTGTTTCTAGCTGTTTTCCTAGGCGATTGTGATGATCCTCGTAAGCCTTCATATGACGCATGAGGTTTTCTGCCTGCTTTTGGATCTCCTTGACCGAGTCCTCGATTTGGAGAGCCTTGAGTCCAAGCATAACCGTTTGAAGGTACGCAAAAAAGGAGGTTGGTGAGACGATCATGACTCCTTTTTCAAATGCGTACTCGATAAGGTTGCGTGTATTGACCTTTACTGCTCCGACATTCTGCGTAATCAGATTGTGATAGACGCCTTCAGCCGGAACGAACATAAAAGCAAAGTTCGTTGTCCCCATTTGAGGCTGAATGTACTTGGACGTCTCGTCGATACGAAGCTTCACGTCTGTCTTGAATTCCTTCTCAAGCTGCTCCCTACGCTGCGGATCGTTTTCCTGGGTGATTCGGTTGTAGTTTTCAAGAGAAAATTTTGCGTCGATGGGTATCAACATTTCCTTGATGAAGATCACAGCGTCGGGGATAAGTGTTTGTCCTGATTGTTCATCGACTCCTAGCTGGTACTGCATTTCATACTGGCCTGGAGGAAGAACCTGGCCGAGAAGTGACTCTAGCCAGTACTCACCGAGGATTCCGCGCTGTTTTGGATTTTTGAGTATATTTTCTAGGCTCTGGAGTTGTTCAGAAAAGTTTAGAACCTGTTTGTTGGTTTCATCGAGTTTTGTGAGTCGTTCAGTGACATCACGGAATACCCCGAAGGAATGCTGGAAGTGTTTTTGCAGAGCAGAGGATGACTCCTGCATGTTTTTGACCATTCGATCGTGCATATTGTCGAGTTTTCCCTCGACCTCCTTGCGTTGAGCACTTGTTGATTCCTGGATTTCTCTGCGAAGATCGTTGATGAGTGAAAGCAGTTGAGTGCTGCTTTGGTCGGCCTGGGAAGAATGACGTCTAGAGAGCAAAAAAGCAGCTGTGCCCACAGACGCAAGGACGATAATTGCCAGGAGAAACAATAGTTCAGTAGACATATACTTTGACGAGGGCAGCTTTGTCACGTACGATTACGTCGCCCAGATTTAAGTATATCACGAAGCCGTATTGTCGTTTTACGACACATGAAGTCCCCGTAGCTCAACTGGATAGAGCTACAGCGTCCTAAGCTGGAGATGGGGGTTCAAGTCCCTCCGGGGACACCAGTCAACAAATTGTTTCATGTGAAACATGTGACAAGGCAACCAACTTTAAATCCAGGATTTCTCATTGACCTCGACGGCCTGCTCATTAATTCCGAAGAGCTTTCAAAGTTGGCATTTGAGCGAATGTGCTCTCAACTGGGTTGCGTTTTTTCAGACGACTATCACGCCTCGATTCAAGGCAAAAAGAAGTCGCAATGGGCACAGGAGTTTGTTGATGGCTTTTCACTTGGGTCAACCGCAGATGAGGTTGCAGTACTACACACACGTCTTCTACTTAAGGAGATGGACAGATCGGTTCGGTTGATGCCAGGTGCCGAGGAGCTTCTGGAGTGGATTAGGGACAATGAGTATCCAAGAGTGCTCGTCACAAGTTCCGATCTAGGATACGCAAGAACGTATCTTGGGAAACTCGGTATCCAGACGTTCTTTGAGCAGATGGTTACAGCCGAGGACGTAAAATTTGGTAAGCCCAATCCCGACCCATATCTGCTTGGTGCAAGTCGAATCCAGAAGGATCCCGGTTCCTGCTACGTTTTTGAAGATTCAGTTAATGGCGTTCTTTCTGGGAAGGCAGCGGGGGCGACAGTTATTGCAGTTCCATCGACCGGATCGGACACGAAGGGAATGGAGGCCGCTGATTATATCGTCTCAACCCTTATAGATGCTTTGGAAGTACTAAAATCCATGGGCCTGTAGCTCAGTTGGTAGAGCGCCTCATTCGCATTGCGGAGGTCAGGGGTTCGAATCCCCTCAGGTCCACCACAAAATCACCGACACGTGTCGGTGATTTTGTTTCACGTGGAACATCCTGGCGACCTAGCAGCTAGAAGCAGACAAATGACACTTTTTGGCTATGCTAGGCTAGACAAAATCTCAAATATGTGGATAAGTTACCGAATTTGCCTCTCGTGGCACAATTTTTCAGAAAATTGAGCAATTTTTCGCGTCGTGCACATGATTTTTCCGCTAAGCTTAGCAGAAAGAAAGGTTGACTACATTTTGTATTCATGATACACTCTCTATGTAAGGGTAAAGCCTATGTGGAGCCGAATTTTCACCTTTGCAGTTGTGGGGTTTTTTGTATCCGCTTCTTTTGTGCAGGCGGCAATGAGCTCTACAAACTTCGAAATCCGGTGGGACACAGTTAACACCGGCGGTTCTGATACTGGGTCATCGACCAGCTACCAGTTGCGCGACAGCACAGAAGCAGTTGTTGGTGGTTCAGCGTCCAGCACCACGTATCAGCTCCTCCAGGGCTATCGTTCTGGCATTGACGATCAAATCCTTACATTTGAGGTACTGGCACAGAATACGTCCTCCGGCAGGGCGGCAACGGCACTTTCCGGATTGACGGTGACGGCTAGTACGTCGGGATTGTCAGTGAATGACCTCATCGCAGTTGTGCAGGACATTGGTGCCTCACAGATCGCTGCGGTAGGGAGGATCGCGTCGTTAGGGGCTGGCACGATTACGGTCGATGTCTGGAAAAACGGCGGCACAGTTCCAACGGTAGATGGTACGAACGACTACGTGTATCCACTCACGAGTTCGTCTCTTTCATTGGGGGAACTCGCTCAGACGACTGTCACAGCGGGAATCGTTGTATTCGAGGTGACGGCGGCAAACGACAGTGGATACGTCGTTCAAATTGTTGATGATGGAAATTTGCGCTCCACAGTTTATGACATCAACGATGTTTCAGACGGAAGCGTCACAGCGGGATCAGAGGAATACGGAGCGCGTTCATCTGACACGACGTTGAGCGCCTCGACGTTTGACACCGTCGACACATCGATCACTACGTCGTTTCAAGATGTTGCTACAGAGAGTCTTGCGAGTTTTGAAAGCCGGAACTTCGTGACGCTGAAAGCTGCTATGAGCTCAAGTAGTGGAAACGTGAGCTATTCTCATATCGTGTCGTTGATCGCCTCTGGAAATTTTTGATCATATGCCAAGACGTGTCATCTTCTCACTTTGCTCGCTTGCTCTGCTGTTGAGTCCGATGCTTGGACTGGCTTCTGCTATTTCGCCAGCCGTTGTTGAACTTCGCAGCTCGCGCGGGGAAACGATTGAGTCGGTCTTTACCATTCTCAATGCAGGAGCGAGTGAGCAAATGTATTTCCTTGATCTTTTGTCATTTGAATCAAGCGGCGAGGATGGGACGCCGGCGTTTGTTCCTGAACAAACGAGTAGGAACGCATTTCTTTCGTGGATCGATTTTCCCGTTCACGAGGTTCTGGTTCCAGCACGATCTAAAGTCGAAGTTCCTTTCCGAGTCATTGTCCCCGACGATGTTGCCTCGGGAAGTTACTACGGGGCGATCACGGTATCGACCGCGCCTTCCGAGGTCGTGTCCTCCAACGGAGCAACGATTGAGGCAAAGACCGCCGTGCTCGTCTTTCTCACGGTTGAGGGAGAAACCATCGAGAGGCTCGAGCTTCTGGACTTAGCGCTTGAACGAAAAGATGCGTCCCATCCATTTGGTCTCTTCTCTTTCCGGGTTCAAAACCAGGGGAACGTGCATCTCGCGCCAACGGGACAGATCCGACTTACGGGTTTGTTTGGCCAAGCGATTGTAGAGTTGGACGCAAACCCAACGGAGGGTCGAGTTCTTCCAGGCTCGACTCGCACCTTCACGGTTGCCTACGAACCCGCTGACATGAGCTGGCTTCAAACAGCTGGCTACCAACTCCGCCACCTTGCCATGGGTCCAGTAACAGCGGAGCTTCAATTGAGCTATGGGACCGATGGTCAGATCGAAGCTACATGGTCGTTCTGGATGATCCCTGGGGAACTGATTAGTTTTGTCCTGGCGATCGTGGCGGTTCTCCTCGTTGTCTTTCATCGAAAGCTAAAAAGTCCGGCCTAAAGGCCGGATCCCCGTCCGACCGGGTCATCCGGGCGGGCGGCTTCGCCGGAAAATAACCAACCATGTGTGCACATCGCACGAAAGCTCATTCAAACATTGACACTAACTGCTGTTGTCTCAACAGCGGCTATTGTCGGTGCTTGGAATGTTTCTGCCGCGACGGTCACGAGCGCGAATGATTTTCCTTCGACGCTCCAGACCTCGCAGGCATCTAACCATCGAGTGCTCTTTACAACGCCAACAGGTGTTCCAACAGGGTCGACGCTCACGCTTACGTTTGCGTCCTCGTTTGATACCTCTTCGATCACCGAAGATGACGTCGACATTGCCGATGACGGGACAGACCTCACGACCGCGGCGACTTGCGCGGGTTCGGAGCAAGCTTCCGTGGCGATGGCTTCCGATGTCCTCACCATCACGATCTGTGCAGGTGACGGCGGGACGATTGCCGCCACCAGTGCCGTAGCCATCGAGATCGGTGCCAACGCGACAAGCTCTGGAACCGGTGCGAATCAAATCACGAATCCCACGTCGACAGGGAACTATTACGTTGCGGTCGCTGGTACGTTTGGAGATTCCGGTTCGATCATCCTGCCTATCGGCGGGGATGATTCAATCAGCGTCAGCGCGACCATACCATCTACTGGTGGCGGGGAATCTGGTGGAGGGGGTGGCGAAGGAGCTCCTTCGGACACAACGGCGCCCGTCATTTCCAATATCGTCGTGTCTGCTGTGACGGTCTCTTCCGCAACCGTTAGTTGGACCACGAGCGAGGCGGCGACACGGCTCCTGGACTACGGCCTCACGACAAGCTTTGAGCTGGGGACTGCCACCGTGGCGGGTTACTACACCAGCCACACGATCACGCTCTCTTCGCTCGCGCAAGGCCAGACGTATTACTTCCGTATTCGAGGCGCTGATAGCTCGGGGAACTCGGCCACGTCGTCCACGCAGAGCTTCACGACGCTGGATGCGACAGACCCCGTCATCTCGGGAATCCATGTGACCGACATCACAACGACCTCCGCGCGTGTGACCTGGACGACCGATGAGTCCGCCAACAGTACGGTGTCCTACGGGTTCTCGACCGCCTACGGGAATTCCCAAGCGAATTCCAGTCTCGTCACGTCGCACTCCGTCTTGCTCACGGGTCTTACGGCAGGTACGACGTATCACTTCCAGGTGCTCTCGACGGATGCGTCGTCCAACCAGGCGTTCTCCAGTGATCAGACGTTTGTGACCGATGCGGATGATGCCCCCGGCAACGTCGCGAGTCTCGCCATCGCACAAGGGAATGGACAGCTCACACTCTCCTGGATCAATCCTACCGACGCAGACCTTGCGGGGATCCGCGTGTTGCGATGTCTGGGCGGGTATCCAACGGGACCAACGGATGCGTCTTGCGCCGTGGTGTCGACGAATCTCTCGACAAGCCTCACGCAGACAGGGCTCACCAACGGGACCACCTATTACTACGGCGTATTCGCCTACGATGGAGCAGGGCAGTTTGCTTCTGGAGCTTTGGTGGCTGGTGCGCCACAGGCTCCAGAAGAAGAGGTGCCCTCCGAAGAGGAGCCTCCCGAAGAAGAGGAGCCTTCTGAAGAAGACGAACCTGTCTTTGAGGAAGAACCCTCTGATGAGCCGGGCGGGGACGACGAAATCCCTGAACCCGAGACAGAAGAACCAGGCGCGGAAGAGACCCCTCCATCGGATTCGGCGGTTTCCTGTGGAGATGGTGTTTGTTCCGTGTCCGAGTCTTCGCTCTCGTGTCCGGCCGATTGCGGTGAAGCGCAAGAACCAACCTCCTTGGGTGCACAGGTCGGGGAATTGAGCGACGCCGATGTTCTGTACTTGGTCGCAGATGAATCCATTACGCTCACGGCCACCAGCTCCGGTGTGGTCGAGGTCACTCCCACAAGTGATGTGCGTATCGCGATTCCTGCGCGGGCGGTGTCCCAAGGCGTTGAGACTATCACTCTCACCGTTGGCGAAGACACTTACCTCATGCGTCGTGACGACGCCCCGGGTCTTTACGTCGCGGACATCACGATTGTCGATGTGCTTACCATTCTTGAGGTGTACGTGCTTGTCACCTACGAAGATGGGTCCACCGATGCTGTTTCTTCCTACCTGCGTGTCGTCTCCCAAGGAGCGATCTACCAGGTCATCGATGGGGAAGAAGCGGCCGTGAGTTCTGCGCGAGTGACGCTCTTTGAGCTTGTGGAAGGTGAATTCGTTGTGTGGGATGGGTCCCCATACGATCAATTTAACCCCACGCGTGTCGATGAGAATGGCCAGTTTGCTTGGTATGTTCAGAACGGAACCTACCGTGTGTCTGCTTCCGCCGATGGATTTGAGTCCGCTACAAGCGAGACGCTTTCCGTCGAGAATGCGATCGTGAACCCTCGCATCCGCCTCACAGCCAGTGAGCAGGATGAAGAGGTGATCGCGGAACCTTTAGAAGAGGTTCCTAGTGAGACGCCGACAGAAGCTGTCCCATCGACATTCGCGCAAACGTTCCTTGCAGCACTTCCCATCCAGGAAGTGCAACAAACCCTGGAAGCGATTCGCGAGCTTCCAGGCGTCGAAGAGGCTTCAGAGATCTCCACGCCCGCTCTTGCAATCACGGCAGGAGCGAGCGTGGTCATCCTCTCGGTTGCTTTCGACTTCCTTCCCTTCCTTCAATATTTTTTCACCGCGCCGGTCCTCTTTTTCTGGCGCCGTCGAAGGAAGGAATACGGAGTCGTGTACAACGCCATTGCTAAGACTCCGATCGACTTGGCCGTGGTTCGCCTCTTCAAAATCGAAGATGAGGCGGCTCATCCTCTGGGCCGCCTCGTCAAGAGTCGTGTGACCGATAAAGGGGGTCGATACTTTTTCTTGGTGCAGCCAGGGAGGTATCGCCTGACCATCACCAAGCCCGGGTTCCAGTTCCCGTCCGAGTATCTCAAGAGCGAAAAAACAGACGGAGCGTTTCTGGATGTCTATCATGGCGAGCTCGTGGAGGTCACCGCGGACAACGCGGTCATCACTGCGAACATCCCGCTGGATCCCTCGCAGGCTGCGAAATACAACGAACCTTCGTGGCTGCGTCGCCGCACGTTGTTGCGAGGCGTTCAGCACAGCGTGGCCGTTGCCGGCGTGATCATCGCGCTAGGCTTTGCCGTCATTCGACCGACGATCACTTCGGTGGGCATGGTCGTTGTGCAAGTAGGCATCTACTTGCTTGCGCGTCGACTCGCTCGACCGCGTCAGCCCATCAGCTGGGGCATTGTCTACAACCAGGACACAGGCCGCCCGCTCTCTCGCGTGATCGCACGTGTCTTCGAGCCCAAGTACAGCAAGCTTCTTGAAATGCAGATCACGGATAGCAAAGGCCGTTACGCGTTCATGCTGGGTCCAAACCAGTACTACGCCACATTCCAAAAAGACGGGTTCAAACTCAAGAGCATTGACCCGATCGATTATTCTCAATCGCCCGAGCCCAAAAGCTTTTCAGAAAAAGTCCCGCTCGAGCCGGAGAATTCTTCCCCACAAGGGGAGCACTAATATGTTTAGCTTCTGGAGGAAACAACTTGGATTCCTGATCACGCTGGCGATGCTTGGAGCCAGTCTGGTTCCCGCTGCCCATGCGGCAAGCGCGCCAAACATCGTCACGTACCAGGGTCGAGTCCTCAACGCCAACGGCGTGCCGGTTTCGGATTCGAGTTTGAGCATGTCATTCGCCCTGTACACGGCCGTCACTGGCGGCTCCTGCGTGTGGTCGAATTCCAGCGCGAGTTGTGCCACTGTTTCGACGAGGTCGGTGACGCTCACCACTGGTTTGTTCACGGAGAACCTCGGCGACACATCCAATTCCTATGCGGCCATCGGAGACTCAATCTTCGGGGACAATGCAACGCTCTACTTGGAGGTCATCATCGCGGGAGAGACGCTGACTCCGCGACGTCTCATTACCGCCGCCCCCTACGCCCTCAATGCCGATACGCTCGACGGCATCGACTCGGCGACGTTGCAGCTTTTTGAAACCGGCTCGAGTCGCACTTTTGAAGACGACGCTCCAACGATCATCGGAACCAATGCGGCATTTACCTACGGCAGTGGCGGCGTGGGAGACTTGCGCGTTGCCGATGAGCTTGAGGTGATGGGGGACGGGTATGTCGATGACGATCTCGTCGTTGGAGCTTCAACCTCTTCCACCGAAACGCTCGCTCATACGACATTTACGCTTGGCGGCGATGACCTCTTCGTCGCCGGCACGCTTGGCGTGGAGGGCGTTATATATACGGACGGAGGATTCACCTCCGGCACGACCACGACGTTTGCCACAGGCGCCATCACAACAACGGGGACGACAGATCTCTCTCTGGCGATCGCAGGAGGAGATTTGACGTTCGCGCAAAATACGGTCATTGGGGACGGGGGAGACGTGTTATCGATCAACTCCTCGGATTGGGACATTTCAACGACGGGCGATCTTACGGGGATCGGGATCATCACGATGAATGGAGATTTAACGTTAAGCAGCGCCACGACGGACTCGCCCAAAATTACCTTTACGCCTGCCACGGGAACCTCCTGGGAACTCTATGTGGATGATACGGCCGATGATTTACAAATCGTTGTCAACACTGCCTCGACAGAGACGTTGGATATTCTCAATGGCGGCGCGGGGGTCACGAACGTCACCATTGATGGTGATCTGACGATCTCTGGCGACGACTTATTCATGGGAACGAATACGTCCGGCTTCCTCTTGGTCGCGGACGGGACGAACTTTAATCCTGTCGCGCTCTCCAGCGACGCGACGATCTCCTCTACGGGCGTGCTCACGATCGCAGCCAACGCCGTTGTGCTTGCCACGGATACGAGCGGCAACTACGTGGCGACGCTCGCGGACGCGGGTGGCTCGGACTTCACGATCTCCGGTTCCGGTTCCGAAGGCGCAGCCGTCACCATCGACATCGCCGCGGACGCCATTGACTTTGATGAGATGGTGGACGCGATGGCGCTGGATGCCTCGACCTCCATTGCCCAAGATGGCGCGGAAGATTTCACGATCACCAATGGCGGCACGGGCGGAACAATAGTGAACCTCACTTCCTCGGGAGACTTTATGGTGCAGGATAACTCCCAAGTGTACTTCACCCTCAATGACGACTCGACCCTGGATCTGGTTTCCACATCCACAACAGGGGACGTCGTGGATGTTACAGCCAACTCTCTCACAACAGCTTCCGTTTTGGACATCGATTCGATCCATACCCCCACCGGTGGAGGAACTGTTTCTCCCATTGACGTGAGCCTTACCAACGCAGCTTCGACGAGTGCCGCTACGTTTCGAGGCTTTTCTCTTGCGTTGACAAACAACCCCACCGTGGCAGGCAACACGGAGTATTTGCTCAACCTTCTCAACGTGGCCACAAGCAACACGACGGACAATGCGGTCGCGGCCGGACTTCGCCTGGACAATGCGGACACATCCACGACGGGCGCGACCGTGATCACAGACGGCATTCTCTTTTCCGTCTCCGGTGCAATCTCCGACGGAATCGTCGATGCGATCGATGCTTCGGATACCAACATCACCAATGCGCTCAACATCGGCTCCAATCACATCGTGGGGACAACAGGGAACATTGATCTGACCAATTTCGATGTTGTCGGTTCCTCTGGAAACGTAACCATGGGCGGCGACCTCACCATTTCTGGCGATGATCTGTTCATGGGAACGAATACCTCCGGCTTCCTCTTAGTCGCGGACGGAACGAATTTCAACCCCGTTGCGCTCTCTAGCGACGCGACAATCTCCTCGACCGGCGCGCTCACCATCGCCGCCAACTCGGTCGCGCTTTCTACTGACACAACCGGCAACTACGTGGCGACTTTAGCGGACGCTGGCGGTTCTGACTTTACAGTCTCGGGATCTGGTTCCGAGGGAGCCGCTGTCACCATCGACATCGCCGCCGACGCCATCGACTTTGACGAAATGGTGGACGCGATGGCGTTGGACGCGGCTCTCTCGTTCACAGGGACCGCAGGTGAAACGTTTACGCTCACGCGCACGGGAACCAACTCTTCCGCGGACATTGTGACCGAGGACGGGATGAGCCTCAACTGGACTGCTGGCATCGGCGACTCAACGACCGACTTTTATCACGCCCTGGAGATTGCTGTTACAAGTGCCAACCATACGGCTGCCTCCGTCATTTCGGCGCTTGCTATCGCCAACCTTGTCTCCGCAGATGCAGATGGCATCGAGAACGCGATCATGATCGGTTCTGGGTGGAATCGGGGCATCTGCTTTGACTGCGACGGCTCTTATACACCCAATGACATTGACGGTGGTATCCAGTGGGGATCAGACGCCAATGCCGTCACGCTTTACCGCGGCGACAATAATGTTTTGCGAACCGGTGACAACCTGACAGTTGATCTTGACCTCACCATCTCTGGCGACGACCTGTTCATGGGAACCAATACGTCGGGCTTCATCCTTGTGGCTGACGGTACAAACTACAATCCCGTCGCGCTCTCGAGCGACGCGACGATCTCTTCAACTGGTGCACTCACGATTGCGGCCAACTCGGTCGCGCTCTCAACTGACACCACAGGCAACTACGTGGCGACTTTGGCGGACGCTGGCACCGGAGACTTCACGATTGTCGGCTCTGGGAGCGAAGGCGCTGCCGTTACCATCGACACCGCTGATGACGTTCTGGACTTTGCCGAGTTCGAGGACGTGTTGGACATTGACGCAGCCACGGACATCAATCTGGGCGCCAATCTCTTTTCGATCGATCTAGATTCTACCGGTGACTTTGCTGTGCGCGACGGGACGACGAACGTCGTCTTGTTTGAAGACGACTCCACCATCGACGTGACCTTCCCAACTCTTGGGTTTCTGACGATTGACGCGTCCTCGACCGCGAACACGACGACCACTGGTGTTCTTGATTTCAACATCGCTGCCGGAAATGCGGCCGTGGACGGGATCAACGTCTCGTTGACGCAAAACGATGGCGCTGCGGACGCTGTGGATGCCACCGCGCTGGAAGTGCTTCTCACGGGCAATGATGCAACAGGTGATATGTTTGGTATGACTATCACAGGGGCAGCTACCACCAACGCCGCCGCTGGCACCTACGAGGCGCTGCTTACCCTCACCAACAATGAAAACACCGCAGGTGCCGTGACCGATGCGATCCGCATCACCTCCGGCGCTTCGACGGCCGCGTCCATCACCACGGGTCTGGATTTTGACACAACCGACATCACGACCGACATCGAGTTGCAAAATGACTTGACGATTTCCAACGATGACAACAACGATCTGACATTCTCGGAAAATGGTGGCACGCTCAATGTGGATTTTTTGGAGGCGAGTGCGACCTATATTCATTTCTATACCGCTTCCGGTCTGGTGATGGAAACAGATCAAAACCTGCGGTTGGACGCTGGAGATGGCCTCCCCACAAGCCTCGTCGACGGGACGGACATCGAGTTACGTCCCGAGGATGACGTGTTTGTAAATCTGAGTGCCATTAGCGCATTCCGTGTCGATGGGGCCAGTACGGACAGTCAGGAAACGGGTGGCGTGTTGGATATTGATGTTGATACAACGACGGCAAGTAACGTCGGGATCGACCTGAATTACCAGATTATCGATGACGCAGCCGCGACTGCAGAGACCATGACAGGGCTCAATATCCTTATTGATCAGTATGACATTTCTGGCAACACGACTAGAGGTCTAGTGATCCAACAACGGGCGGTGACCGCCACGGGTTCCGGAAATGCTTTGGACGTCGGCCTCCTAATTGATAACGCGGATACCAATGCTGGGGGTGTTGACACAGCCGCAGCAATGAACGACGCGATCCGTATTATCGGAAGTGGCACGGGCGCGATCACGACGGGTTTGGATTTTGAGACGACCAACATCGTCACCGACATTGAGTTGCAAAACGCGGAGACCATCAGCAATGACACAGACGGAACCATTGCCTTTGGGGTTGGCGGCAGCGCCGAGTTGAATCTCACGGCCACCTCACTTCTTCCTGCCACGGATTCGGGGCTGGATCTTGGAACTTCTTCCTCTCAGTTCGCCGATCTGTATCTGGATGGCGGGCAGCTGTTTGCAGACAATGCGTTTGACATTGATATCGATGACAACACAACAGCGTCGTTCACCGTGAGCGAAGGATCAACGGAATACCTGCGTTTCACAACGACGAACAGTGGGGAGCAGGGCGAGATCGGCAGCAGTACATTGGGCAAGTTTTCGATCACCACAAACAATAACGGTGTGGAGGACTTCACGGTTACAGGAGGCATGACGCTTACCTCCGGTGCGACGCACAATTCGCTTACCGTCACTTCGTCGGTGGACACAGAGACGGGAGTTGTGGTGGCGGCAAACAGTTTGACTACAGGAAAGGGATTGTCCGTCTCCTCCTCATCCATCGCGATGACATCCGGAACGCTGTTGGATATCGACTACGATGCCACCGGAAGCTTATCGGCAAAATCAACGACGTTTGGGGAGATTACCAATGGGCGAACAAACACGGCTACGTCTGGAGCATTGAGCGACAACTACGAACTTTTGAAACTGTCCCGCGCCAGTACGCAAAATGGAGTCGGTGGGGCGTTCAACTCCGTGGGGTCCGTGCTCTACATTGAAAACGTGGTGATCGCGACGGCGGGAACCATCTCGGATCAGGCCAACGGGGTTGAGGTGGTGATGGACTCGGATGGCACTGGCAGCGGCATGGTCATCACAATGGGAGTCGTTGGTTCGCCCGCGGCAAACAGCGTGAACAACCAAGGGGTGGTCATCGATGTCAATGAGTCGGCGAGCGCAGACGCCGTGTTCCTCATTCGCTCCGATGCCGACGGCACGCCAGATACGGAGTTCCGTATCGACAATGACGGCGATTTCCAATTCGACGGTACAAGCTCCTCTCCCGCCTCCGACGTCGCGGAAGTATACCGTTCTACGCAAGTGCTTTCACCCGGCGATGTTGTTTCGTTGGATCTGTCTGGTAACCTCCGCGTTCGTCAAAGCACTTCCCCTTATGATTCGAAGTTGTTTGGTGGCATCTCCACAAAGCCAGCATTCTTGATGGGTTCAGATGTCGTTGGATATGAGGTTGCGCTCACTGGACGCATTCCACTAAAAATTTCTGGAGAGAATGGGTCTGTCGCGGTTGGCGATCCGCTCACGTCCAGTTCGATTGCAGGACACGCGATGAAAGCGACGGAAGCCGGAATGATTGTTGGCTACGCCCTGGAGCCGTTCACGGATGCGGGAACCGGTATGGTCATGGCATTTGTAAGTGTCGGCTGGTTTGCTGGCGATGTTCTTGGGACGGACGGCACATCCACGCTCATGACCGACAACGTCGTGGTCGCCTCGCTTGGGTCCGCGAGCGCACAGGCGCCGACGTTTGGGTCCTATGGATTGGCGTTGCGTGGCAGCGCGTGGAACGGAAACGAGGCACAGGCCGTGGAGATGATGTTGCAAAATGTCGTGGAGAGTGAGGACGCGTATCGTTTGAGCGTGCGCAACACTTCCGAGAGCGAAGTCGCCTACATCACCAACGAGGGGACGATGAAGATCGCCGGGGACATGGTCATTGGCGGGAACCTGTATCCATCTGATCGCGGGACGCCGCAGACAAGCAAGTACATCTATTACGACGGGAGCGCGGGCGCGGCGGGCGACTTCATGCGCACCAATGCGAAGGGATGGTCAACAGGCTCGTATGACTTCGCCGAAATGTTCGCGTCCTCTGAAGCATTGACCTCGGGCGACATCGTTGTGTTCACGCAAACGGGGGAGTCGGTGCAGCGTGCGACAGGAACGGACGGGGAGCGGCTTGCTGGTATCGTCTCAACTCGCCCAGGATTTTTGGCAGGTGAGAACGTCGCTGGATCGTTCCCAATTGCCCTTGCTGGTCGCGTGCCGACAAAGGTCAGTGCAGAAAACGGTGCGGTCGCTGTGGGCGATCCGCTCACCGCGTCCTCGAGTTTTGGTGTGGCGATGAAAGCAAGCGAAGCCGGGCAGGTCGTGGGATACGCGCTGGAGAGTTACACCGGAAGCGAGTCGGACAATTTGATTCTTGCCTACGTCAATGTTGGTTACTGGTCAGGCGGACCGCAGACGATCACGATCGTGGAGAATCGCGCGAGTGAAATGCCCAGCGCGGGCGTGCAGAGTTATGAAGCGCTCAACATGAGCGGCAATATCTACTTGGCTACGAACTCGATTCTCTCCATCGGCCGCCTCGAGGGGATTGGAGGACTATGGTCAGTCGAGTCCGATGGCACGATCAGGACCCAAGCATCAATCAAGACCGTGACCGAGTCCTACCAAGGCACAGAGGTCGAGACGATGGCCGTGACCTCGCCAGAGAGCGTGATCACGCTGACCGGCACCTCGACACTCGTCGAAGGGAAAGCGGAAGTGCGGTTCGAGGATGTTCTCCCCGAGTTCAACGATGTCATCTCCGCGATCGCTCCCGTGCGCGTCATCGTAACGCCCTCCGGCCCTGTCTCGCTCTACGTTTCAGAAAAGGACCAGAACCATTTTATCGTGGAGCGTTTCGTTGGATCGGCGGACGTGGAGTTTGATTGGATGGTGACTGGGTATCGCAAGGGCTTTGAGCCGAAGGAAAAACCAGAGGAAACATCCGACCCATCGGTCCTATCCGACCTATTGGTCCCATCGCAACCGGTGCTTGAACCTGTGGACGATACCGTTCAAGAAGAACCAGCCACTCCGGAGAGTCCGGATGAACCCCTTATCGATTCTGCAACTGACGCTGAAGGCGACGTTCCAGTCGAGCCCACGTCGGTCGTAATCGAAACCCCATCGACAGACACGCCGGTTCCATAACCGCGTACGTCGAAACGCTCTTTACACAGCTTCAACGGACCTTTCCTTTCTTCTCTTGCACAGGAGAACGGCGGTGGTCCGCACACGGGTTCCATGCTTGCCCTGTGGCCGTACGCAACGGTGTGAGGCTTCAACCAAACCCCCTGCACGACAGGAAAGACATTTACGCTCAGGTGACGTTGCTGTTACCCGATCGTAAATGCGGACCCATGCGACCAGCCCGCCTTCGCCGAGCTTCGGCAGGGCAGGCACAACTCAAGAGCAAATGCCCGCGGGAACCCCACACTCGCGGCTTTTGCGTTATAATGGATGGGACAAAAAAGTATGTCTCAAAAAAATGAAACGAATCATTTACTTGGTGCGGCGCGAGGGCTGCTGATGTTGCTGATCTTCTTGACGCCGCTTTTTTTCCTGCCGGTCACGCTTGAGGTCTTGGAACTCAACAAGCAGACCCTGCTGCTCCTGCTCACCTGCGCCGCAGCTGTGTGCTGGCTGGCTTCCTTGATGCATGCGCGACGCATCACACTGGTGCGCGGATGGACGAACCTCTTGCCCTGGCTCTTGGTGCTTGCCTTTGCTATCCCCGCGATCTTCTCAACCGCCCCCTACCTCTCGTGGGTGGGCGCGCATCGACAAGAGTATACAAGTGTCCTGACAATGGTGGCGCTTGCCGTCTTGTTCACCCTGCTTGCCAACACCATGGGTCATCGCCGCGAGCATCGCTCCACTCATCTCATCCTGCTGGTTTCCACCAGTCTTGTTGTTCTCGTGTCCGTCTTGGAGACTGTTGGCGTTTCTGTGGTATCCGGTCTTGCCCCGTCGCTCACGTTGAGCACGATAGGAACCCCCACGACACTCGCCGCTTGGCTCGTGGTGCTCTCGAGTTTTTTCCTGGGAGCGTTTCTCGCGCATAGGCATGGCGACTCTCTCTTGCACGATGGCCTTCTTGGTCGTTTGGAGGTGACGCTCATGTCTACCGTCCTGGCTGGGACGTTCTTTATGCTCTTGCTCGTCGATGACGCAAGACTCTGGGCGCTTTTGGCGATATCGCTTGCCCTGCTGTTCGTCTTTGTGGTGTTTCGAGCCAAGGATTTTCCTCATCAAACGCGACTCCTTGTCCCCCTGTTGCTTCTCATCGGGGCGCTGTTATTTTGGTTCGCGCTTCCAGGACCTGCGTCCTTCCCGATCCCGCTTGAGGTCACGCCCAATACGGCAGGCTCCCAGCTGGTCGCGCAGCGCACTCTGCAAGCGACCTCGAGCTCCTGGGGTTCAGGTCCTGGAACCTACACGTTTGACTATAGTCAATTCCACGACGGGGTTCTGAACCAGACCGATTTCTGGAACACACGATTTGATCGCGCTGCCAGTTTCGTCCTCACCCTTGTGCCGACGATTGGCGTCTGGGGTATGACGTTGTTGGGACTGTTCGTCGCGCTCTTGATGATTCGATCCATCGCGCAGGTGTTGCGGCCGGCATCTCGCGATGAGTGGTTGGAGAGCTTTGTGCATTTCGTGCCCTGGTTTACGCTCTTCGTGAGCGCCTTTGTTGTGCCATGGAACATGACGCTTATGGTGAGCTTCGGTATCTTTTCAGGTCTGCTCGCCTCCCAAGTGATGCGGCATCAGTGGCATCGGTCTCTCGCGCGCGCTCCTGGCGTCACGCTGGTGATCGCAACGGTGTTGGTGTCGCTCGCGCTTGCCTTTCTGGTGGGGATTTTTGTGACCTCTCAACGCTACATGGCCGAGATCGCGTTCACGCGCGCGGTGGAGCTGGATCGTACAGGCGGCGATCTTCAAGATGTCCTGGTGCTGTTGGATCGCGCGAGCACGCTCAATCGCTACCACGACACCTACTACCGAAACCTCGGCGAAGCGCTGCTGCTGCGCGTGGAGGAGGAGCTTGCCCAAGTGAGTTCATTGGACACGCTGACTCCAGAGTCCTCCCAGTATGTGTCTGCGCTCACAGCCGCTAGCGTGAATGCTGTGGCGCGCGCAAGCGCGCTTTCGCCCAACAATGTCCTGAACTGGCTTTCGCGCGGACAGGTGTATCGCGAGCTTATCCCGGTGTTGGGAGAAGCAAGCGAGTTTGCCGTTGAGAGCTACCTGCGAGCGACCGAACTCGAACCGATCAATCCTGCCAATTGGACCCAGTTGGGGATGACCTACCTGGCAGCGGCCGAGCAGGTGCGTCCGCTCACCGCAAGTCCGGATGTGGCAACCGCGCAGCAAGCCCGATCCTCACTCGATCAATTTCTGGGCAATGCCCAGCTTGCGTTTGAAACAGCGACTAAGCTTAAACCCACCTATGCCCCCGCGCATTTCCAGCTCGCGATGACGTTTGAACGGCAGGGGCATCTTGACGAAGCGATCAGCAAGATGCAGAGCGTGGCGCAGTACAATCAACTGGACGTGGGTGTGCACTTCCAGCTGGGGATGTTGTACTTGCAGCGAGACGGGGCCGGCGACCGTGATCGCGCACAAGAGGCGTTTGAGCGCGCCGTGAACCTTGCGCCAAATTATGCAAACGCGCACTGGTTCTTGGCGTCTATCTTTGAGCAGGAGGGCGACCTCGCGGCGGCTGTGCGAGAAGTGGAGGTGGTGCTCGCGCTGAATCCTGGGAACGAGATTGTGGAGTCACGGTTGGAGCGATTGTTGAAGGGACAGATTACGAGCGAAGTGCCAGAGGCGATTGAGGAGTAGGTCACAGTAGGTTTTCAATCCGAAACCTCATCTTGATTGCGAGCCTCAAGCGAGCGTCGAGCTGAGCTCGACCGAGCGAGGCGAAGCAAACAAGGGTTCATACCCTTGATATCAGCCTTTTACAACAACCTCTTACTTTCTATTCCGGGGGGCACATAAGTGCCGATCGGACCCAATATGCCCCCTCAAAAACAAACAAAGGCACTGGTACAGAGTTCGCGTAGTGCGGAGTTGCTGACCGAATTAGTCGATGATTTAGATTTGATTCTTACATTCGGATACCGCCCCGTTGCAGTAATGAAGTACGGAATGTCTGGGATTCGCGAAATGCGGCATGCCCGCCAAAGGAGAAAGGAACGTGAAACGCTTCGAAGGTTAAAAGAGAAGAAATTGATTGAAATCGAGAAGAGGGCTGGAGAGGTTTATGTTGCTCTCACAGAGGTTGGCGCGATGGAGTACTTGCGACTCAAGGTGCTTGATTCAGATCTCTATGAGGATGATCGAGCGTGTTTAGTCGTTTTCGACATTCCTGAGACAAAGAGGAAGTTGAGGAAAACGCTCCGACACTTTCTTAGGTATGCTGGTTTCATCCCGATTCAGAAAAGCGTTTGGATTTCCAAATTTAATGCGGGGGAGGCAATTAGTAAGTTGTTGTCGACCAAGGGTTCCAAGCATTGGGTGAGGGTTTATGAGGTACGAGAACAATAGGCCTCACATAAGGTCCGATCGGCACTTATGTGCAGCCCGAGCGACCTATCCAGTTGGCGTTTAGCCTTCGCTGCCTTTCACTCTTCTTCCTCCTTCTCCAAACAAAACTCCCCGTCTGTGACTGGGAGTTTTGTGGTGGACCCTAGCGGGATCGAACCGCTGACCTCTTCCATGCCATGGAAGCGCGCTACCAGCTGCGCTAAGGGCCCATGAACTTCGAGCAAAAGAGTACAACACCCGAACCGAAAAATCAAAGCAGTGCAACACTAGTGTCCAATTAAGAATCGAATAAAAACGGTAGTTTCTGAACTCGATCATCAACTTTCTGTAGATCGTACTCAGAAACCAGCGTGTTTATAGGGGTTTTGTCGAAAAGGGACACACT
>Ga0082335_1004612_pt1 | contig 20365 bp, 23 predicted proteins | sample Subgrocontami58m_FD_72375 | JGI IMG/M metagenome (GOLD analysis project Ga0082335, IMG submission 72375) | Subsurface groundwater microbial communities from S. Glens Falls, New York, USA - GMW37 contaminated, 5.8 m (SPADES assembly) (version 2) ... | reverse complement strand
TCAAGCTCGTGGAAAAAAAGACGCTGGAGCGCGTGGAAGGCAAGGCCAAGCGGGTAATCGACCGGCGGGAAATATAGAAAACCTCGCTGGAGGGCCGCAAATCGCCCTCCGGTCCTTGAAAGTCCCACCGTTATATGTTAGTGCCTGTTAGAAAATATTTTGATTATTTATTTAATTTTTTTACAGGCACTTATCCCGTTTATCGGGGTTAGTGCCTGTTAGAAAATATTCCACATCTTTACTTAATTTTCTTAACGGCACTTATCCCCTTTAGCGGGGTTAGTGCTTTTTCATCTTTTCTCAGGAGTATGGCATGGATTATAAAGCGACACTGAATCTGCCAAAGACGGATTTTCCCATGAAAGCCAATCTTGCCCAAAAGGAACCTGAACAGTTAAAAAATTGGGATGAAACAGGATTGTATCGTAAAATCAGGGACATCTCCCGGGGGCGAAAGACTTATGTCCTCCACGACGGCCCCCCCTACGCCAACGGCAGCATCCACCTCGGCACGGCTTTGAACAAAGTCCTCAAGGACATGGTGATCAAATCGAAGACCATGTCCGGTCTGGACTGCGTCTACGTTCCCGGCTGGGACTGTCACGGACTGCCGATCGAGCATCAGGTGGATAAGGAACTGGGCAACCGTCGCCACGAACTCTCACAAATAGAAAAGCGCCGCTACTGCCGCCTCTATGCCGAAAAATATGTGGACATCCAGCGGGAGCAGTTCAAACGTCTCGGTGTGCTCGGGGAATGGGATGATCCCTATCTGACCATGCACTACGGCTACGAAGCGGCCACGATTGCGGAGCTGGGAAAGTTATATTTAAGCGGCAGCGTGTACAAGGGCAAGAAGCCGGTTTACTGGTGCGCCTCCTGCAAGACCGCCCTGGCGGAAGCAGAGGTGGAATATGCAGACCACAGGACCCCGTCCGTTTACGTCAAATTTCCCCTGATCTCCGATCTTACCGCACTGGTGCCGGCGCTCAAGGGCGAACCTGTGAGCGTGGTCATCTGGACAACTACCCCCTGGACCCTGCCGGCAAACCTGGCAATCGCGGTGCATGAAGAGTTCATTTACGACCTGCTGAAAGTGGGTGAAGAGGTGCTGATCATCGCCCATGAAATGCTGGAAAGCAGTCTCGCCGCTTTCGGCTGGCAGGAGTATGAGCTGCTGGCCGAGCTTCCGGGGGCCGCACTGGAGGGCCTCAAATACCGCCATCCCTGGATTGACCGCGAGGGAATGATTATCCTGGCGCCCTTTGTTACCCTGGAGGCGGGAACCGGAAGCGTGCACATCGCGCCGGGGCACGGACAGGAGGATTACGAAATCGGCATGAAATACGGCCTGCAAAATTATGCGCCCGTTGATGACGAAGGCCGGTTCACTCCCGATGTCGGCGATTTTGCCGGCCAGTTCGTTTTTGATGCCAATACCAATATCTTGCTGAAATTAAAGGAAATAGGTTCTTTGCTCGCGGAAAAAGAGGTCAAGCACTCTTATCCCCATTGCTGGCGCTGCAAGCAGCCGATTATTTTTCGCTCCACCGAACAGTATTTTATTTCCATGGAACATAATGACCTCCGCAAAATGGCCCTCGCCGCCATTGACGAGGTTAAATGGATACCCGCCTGGGGTCACGACCGCATCTACGGCATGGTGGAGAACCGTCCCGATTGGTGCATTTCACGGCAACGGCTCTGGGGCGTACCGATTGCCATTATTTATTGTGCCGTCTGTCACGGCTGGGACATGACGCAAGAAAACGTCGATCAAGTGGTCGCCCAAGTGGAACAACAGGGCGCCGATGTCTGGTTTGAGAAGACGCCGCAGGAACTGCTGCCGGTGGGGACAACCTGCCCTCAATGCGGGGCAACGGACTTTACCAAAGAAACAAACATTCTGGACGTTTGGTTTGATTCCGGGGTCAGTCATGCCGCCGTCCTCGAGAAACGCCCTACCCTCTCCTCGCCGGCAGATATGTATCTCGAAGGTTCAGACCAGCACCGCGGCTGGTTCCATTCTTCCCTGCTTGAATCTATCGCTACCAGGCGCAAAGCGCCCTATCGCAGTGTTTTGACCCACGGATTTGTTGTGGACGGTGAAGGCAAAAAGATGTCCAAATCGGTGGGCAACGTGATCGACTCGCAGGAAATAGTTGAAAAGTACGGGGCGGAAATCCTGCGGCTCTGGGTGGCAGCCGAGGATTATACGGAGGATATCCGGATCTCCGACGAAATCCTGAAGCGGCTGGTGGAGGCCTACCGGCGCATCCGTAATACTTGCCGCTACATGTTGGGAAGTCTTTATGATTTCGACCCGTCACAGGATATGGTCGCCTATCCGGACATGGAGGAAATCGACCGCTTTGCCCTTAACCGGCTGGAGGAAACGGCCCGCCGGGTAAAAGAGGCCTACGAGCGTTTTCAATTCCACATCGTCTACTCCGTCCTTTACAACTTCTGTACCGTAGATTTGAGCGCCCTCTACCTTGATGTCCTCAAGGACCGGCTTTATACATCGCCCGCCGCCTCCCGGAAACGACGTTCCGCCCAGAGCGCCATCTATCTCCTCCTGCAAAGCATGGTGCGTCTCCTGGCCCCCGTGCTGAGTTTTACCGCTGAGGAGGTCTGGTCGTCCATGCCCGGTTATCGGGACAAGGAAACAAGCGTTCACCTGACCGCCTTCCCGGCTCCGAATCCGGAGCATGTAGACTTAGAGCTTGTGGATCGCTGGAAGAAGATGCTGGTCCTCCGGGCGGAAATTTCCAAGGCCGTGGAAATAGCCCGGCAAAACAAGATCATCGGCCATTCCCTCGATGCCGCGGTGCAGATATCGGCACCCGGCAAATTTGAAGAATTATTTATGACCTATGCGGACGAACTGCGGTCGTTACTGATCGTCTCGCAAGTAAGCTTTGCAAAGGCCGACGAAATGGCAACGGCCTATGAAAGCAGCGAGATCAGCGGTTTAAAAGTGGCTGTTTCCAGGGCTAGGGGAAAGAAATGCGGGCGCTGCTGGATATACAGTCCCTCGGTGGGCGTCGATCCTGCACAGCCCGAAATTTGCGACCGGTGCCTGGCCAATCTTGCCGCAAGCAATTGATTTATGGAAGCGATGAAGCCTAACTTACTTAATAAATACTCGGTATTTTCCCTCACCGTTTTCACGGTCCTCTTGCTGGACCAGTTGAGCAAGGCCTACATTAATTCGGCCATGCGCATCCATGAATCCTGGGTGGTCATCGAGGGATTCCTGAACCTTACCCATGTCAGGAACCCGGGGGCGGCGTTCGGTTTTCTGGCCCGGACTTCCCCTATTTTTCGGTCTTTCTTCTTCGTTTTGATTTCCCTATTGGCAATCGGCCTGATCCTTCATTACCTGGTGAAAAGTCGGGAACACCAGCCTTGGCTTTTTTTTGCCTTGTCACTGGTGCTCGGGGGCGCCCTGGGAAATCTGATTGACCGGCTGCGCTTCGGAGAAGTGGTGGATTTTATAGATATCTACTGGACGAAATATCACTGGCCCGCCTTTAACGTGGCCGATTCAGCTATTTCCGCGGGTGCCGTGATTTTAATTCTGGTCGTATTGAGGCACAGAACCGAAGATAGTGCCGAAGCATAGGAAACCGTAGGGCTCTGACATTCCCGCGTTATTGCGCTTTATGCCTTTCCGCCTTCAATCTTTCCAGTTCTTCCCGATACTGTTCCGACTTCGCTTTCATGAGTTCGATTTCTTCCCTGGCCTTGGACAATTCCTCTTCCTGCTTTTCCGTTTCTTCGCGGAGTTTGCTTTGCAACTCGTCCACCCCGATATAGGCGGCCAAGAGCCCACCTAAAAGGAGCAGGACCGGCAGTCCGCCCTTGAGCAGGATGAGGAAGTCCCCTATCCATACAATCATACCGACAAGACCGAGAATCGCGGAAACGGCTCCCGCCAGCAACAGTGTCATCTTGCACCCTCCTCAGATAATAATTACAGTTAAGTATCTAAATTGGCAGGAATTATTTACTTGCTGCTAGTTACCACGAAAGGGGGGCCGATGGCAAGGGCATTTTCGTTGGCCGGCCCGTCCGCGACCGAGTGGTGCGATTAATTTCCTATCTTTTTTTAGGGATTTGATTTATAAAATCCCGTTAATTCACGTCCTCAAGGAGGGAATAAAGCGTCTATGGCCAGAGCCGACAGATTTCTCAGGGCATGCAGGAAGGAGAGCGTCGATTGCACTCCGGTATGGATGATGAGGCAAGCAGGCAGATACCTGGAGGAATACCGGGCATTGCGGGCCAAATACAGCTTTATCGAGACCTGCAAGACCCCGGAACTGGCGGTCGAAATCACCTTGCAGCCGATACGGCGTTTTGAAATCGATGCCGCAATCATCTTTGCCGATATTCTTCTGCCCCTGGAAAACATGGGCATAGACTTCGAGTTTACGAAAGACGAAGGCCCCCAGATAAACAATCCGCTCCGGACCCGGGGTGACATCGAACGAATGAGGGCCATAAACCCCTGGGAGGAAATGTCCTACCTCATGGAGGCCATCAAACTGGTGAAACGCGAACTCGCCGGCCAGGTCCCGTTGATCGGTTTCTCCGGTGCCCCTTTCACCCTGGCCAGCTATCTGGCCGAGGGGAGCGGTTCGAAAAACTATGTTTTTGTCAAGTCCTTGATGTACAAAGAACCGGAGGCTTGGCATCTGCTCATGGAAAAGCTTACCGATCTGGTCATCGTCTACCTCAATGACCAGATCAGAGCCGGTGTCGACGCCGTGCAGGTTTTCGACAGCTGGGTGGGCTGCCTTTCCTGTGCCGATTACCGGGAGTATGTACTGCCCTACCAGAAACGGCTGATGGCCGGCCTCAATAAAGCGGTGCCTCATATTCACTTTGCCTTCGGCGCCTCGCATCTTCTGTCGCTCGTTCAGGAGGCCGGGGGCGATGTAATCGGACTCGACTGGCGGATGGATCTCGACGAAGCCTGGAAAACGCTGAACCACGGGCCGGCCGTCCAGGGCAATCTCGACCCCGTGGCCCTTTATGGTTCCCGGGACTATATTAGCAAACGCGTCCGGGACATCCTTGCCCGGGCCGGCAACCGAAGCGGCCATATCTTCAACCTGGGCCACGGAATATTACCCACGGTTCCTCCTGACAATGCAAAATACATGATCGACCTTGTCCACGAGTTAAGCCAGCGAACATGAAAACCGGCGTAATTATTGCGACTCTCGGCGGTCCGCGACATATCGATGAAGTACCGGAGTTCATCAAGCGTTTCTTGGGCCGGGAGCTGCCGGCCCCGGCATTGAAAGCCGTTATCGAACGCTACCGGATTATCGGCGGCTTTTCACCCCTTACGCGCATTACCGCCGATCAGGCCACGAAGTTGAACCTGGCGCTCGGCAACGATTATCTCTGCCGGCCTGCCTTCCGTTATACGACCCCCTTCATTCCCGATGCCATTGACAGCATAATAGCATCCGGGATGGAGCGAATCTTGTTTCTGCTCCTCACTCCCTTTTACACCAGCGCCACGACGGGAGAATACATCGCTCACGCCCAAAGGTACGCGGAAAGCATCGCCCTCTCCTTACCGATCAGTTTCATCCATAGCTGGCACAGCGAGCCCCTTTTCATCGAGAGCTGGGTGGAAAAAATCAGAAACGAGCACTTTGACGAACAGGCCTACTACCTCTTCTCGGCCCACAGCCTGCCGCTCAGGTTGTCAGACGAGCCCTACCGCAAGCAGATAGAGGAAACTGCGGAATTGGTCGCCTCCCGCGCCGGAATCGTCAACTGGGCGCTCGGCTGGCAGAGCGTCCCGGCCAGCGCGTCGGAGCCCTGGATAACACCGGTGGTGGAAGAAAAAATGGAGGAAATTGCCGCGGCCGGCTTCAAAAGCATCGTCGTTGTTCCGATTGGTTTTACTGCCGACCACATCGAAACACTCTACGATATCGATATAGCGCATCGCCAGTATGCCCTGGCGAAGGGTCTTTTGTTCCGGCGTATCTCTTCGCTCAATGCCGGCGATACCTTCATCCGCGCATTGACAGATATTGTAAGGAAACAGCAGTGACAAAAAAAATAGCTATTGTGGGCAGTGGAATTTCCGCCCTGGCCTGTGCCGTTGATCTAAAAGAGAAGGGGTTCGATTTTTCCGTCTTTGAGAAGGAAAATTCGGCCGGCGGCAAGTTATTCACGGAGAAGATCGGCAATCTGGTTGTCGAGGGGGGACCCGACAGTTATCTGCCCGAAAAGTACTGGTCCGTGCAATTGATCAAAAAGGTCGGCCTGGAGCCTGAGATGCTCTGTTCCAACGATGAACATAAAGGTACCTTCATCTATTCCGGAGCGCATCTCCACCCCCTCCCGGAGGGCGTCATGCTCATGGTCCCCACCATGATAATGCCACTGCTCAGATCAAGCCTTATCTCCTGGAGCGGTAAAATGAGAATGGGCATGGAGCTCTTCGTTCCCCCCCGGAAAGACAACAAAGACGAAAGTCTGGCCGAATTTGTCACGCGCCGTTTGGGAAAGGAATGCCTGGATAAAATTGCCGAACCCCTGGTTGCGGGTATTCACACGTCTAACCCTGACAACATGAGCGTGCTGGCCATCTTCCCCCGTTTTATCGAAATGGAAAGAAATTCCGGCAGTCTGATCAAAGGCATGCTGAAGGCGATGAAAAAGATGCCGCCCAAGAATCCTGCCGGTCCCCAGATGACCTATTTCATGTCGCTGAAGGAAGGCATGCAGGAACTGGTGCGCGGATGCCTGTCCCGCATAGGTGAAGAACGCGTTCAGACCGGGAAGGCCGTGGTCTCCGCCAGGAAGGAAGATGGACGCTACCGGCTGGCTTTCGGCGACGGTTCGACGGCGGAATTCGATGCCCTCGTCCTCGCCACCCCCTCCTTTGTAACCGAGGACATCCTGCGGACCCTGGACGGGGAACTCAGTGAAAAGTTGTCCGCCATCGAGTGGTCATCTTCGGCCACCGTTTCCATCGCCTTTCGGAAAAGCGAAATAAGGAAGCCTCTGCCCGGCTTCGGCTTCATCGTTCCCCGTATCGAGAACAGAAGGATCAATGCCTGCACCTGGAGTTCGATAAAGTGGTCGCACCGGGCGCCGGAAGATATTGTCCTCATTAGAAGCTTTCTGGGCGGCGGACACCATGAAGAACTTGTTGACCTCGCCGACGAGGAACTGCTCCGCATCGTTCTGGAAGAACTGCGGGATATCGTCGGCATCCAGGCCCATCCGGTTTTCTTCAAGGCCTATCGCTGGTTCAAGGGGATGCCTAAATATACGGTGGGTCATCTGGATCGGATTGCCGCCCTGGAGGAACTATTGAAAAAGCACCCCGGTCTCTTTCTCATCGGCAGCAGTTACCGCGGCATCGGCATCGGAGACTGCGTAAAGAGCGGATTCAGCGCCGCTGAGGCGATAGAGACGCTGTTCAATTAATGTCCGGCTATCTTTTTCAGATCGCCCAATTCGGGCAAGAGCTTGGCAGCATAAATAAAGGCGCGATTGCAGACACTCAAGGTAGGGATAAGAACCACCGCAAAGGTAGTATCCCAGGCCGGAAATTCGTAAAGAGGCTGCACATAGAATGCAACGAGGGCCGCCAGCGGCAGGCCGCAGAAGACCGTCCTTCCCATAGTGCCGAAGCGGTCAAATATGTAGCGGGCAAAATACAAAAGGCGGCAGATTGACCCGACGGTCAGAGAAATTACGAAAGAATAAACCGTTATCCAGATCGAGAGCATAAGCAGGTTCATTTGCAGCAGACGATAGGTGCTGTTTGCCTCTTCGGGGAAATAGGCTGCGAACATTTCTCCGGTATGCGTCGACATGTACAAGTTCCAGAGAATCTTGCAAACATAAAGGAACACGGTATATCCCGCAATGGTGACGGTCAACAACACAGCGCCCTCCGTCAGTACAGACCAGCATCTGCCCAGGTACACCAGAAGCGAATGCATGCTGTGATGAATAACATTGGCCTGATCGTGCTGGACTTTCTCCTGAAGATGATCATTCATACCTTCCCCCTTTCCGGAAAATACTCCCCAGTCTCTTTCATCAATTCCGCCAGTCGCCTGTCGAAAACCACCGACAACTCATCGTGCAAACTCCGGCCTTGGGCATCCATGGTGACAATTCCGGTAAATTTATGGAGGCGTATTTTCCAGAAGGCCTCCGGCAGGCCGAACTCCTCCTTAAATACATCAACTACCTCCGTTACAGAGGCGGCATTAAACACGCCGGCCCCCCCAATGCCGTGCAGATAAACAGCCCCCTGCTTCTTGCAGGCCGCCAGTGTGCGCGGTCCCATACCGCCCTTGCCGATAACTACCCGGACGCCGAAATTGGCAATCACCTTATCCTGATATATTTCATCACGGATACTGGTCGTCGGCCCGGCGGAAACGAAACTCCATTTATCGCCCCTCCGGCGAACGATAGGGCCACTATGGTAAAGAACACCGTTCGTGAGGACCGATTTCAGTTCCTCGTATATCCGCTGATCGGGGGGAGAAAGGGGGCGGGGGCCTTCAATTAATTTTTCTACCATGTATTTATGCGCGATATCACGACCAGTGACGGCGAGGCCGGAGATCAGCACGCGATCGCCGGCACGCAGCCGCCGGATTTGTTCCTCCGATATCGGCGTTTCTATTTCGATCATCTGCTCTCCCCGCCGGTTGGGACCGGCACGAAAGGAACAATCAGCAAGTTAGAAATTATTTCCCGCATCTTTCGGGCTGAAGATAATCTCGTTAACGTCCCTGCCCCTTTTATCGGGGCAATATAATCAGCAGGTTATGTGGTAAGTTCCGTCCTCTTCGATCCGCAGTGAGCGGCGCCGGTGCACCCAACACATATAAGCAATGGTAACAAAATAGCAAGCGGGAACACGATGGAGAGCGCCTATTTTGACGCCCAGCAAGGTGCAATGACCGCCCAGCCCTTGAGGTCCAATGCCCAGCAGGTTGCCTTCCGTCAGCAGCCTGTTTTCCAGACTGGCCAAAAGAGGATCGGGGTTGACATCGCCCAGGGGCCGCAAAAGCTGACGTTTGGATTCCGCATAACCGGCTCCCCGGTCACCGCCGAGGCAAATGCCCAAAATGCCCGGCGGACAGCCTTTACCCTCGGCCCGCCGCAGGGCATCAAGCACTACCCGGCGCACCCCCTCCAGATCTCTTTCCGCATGCAATTCATCGCAGGGCAGACTGAGCTGGGTGCCCACATTCTCGCTGCCTCCCCCTTTCAGGATCAGCGAGACGTCGATGACAGAATCATCCCTTTCCGTAAAATATATCGGTGGAAACCCCTGCCCGAGATTGTTGCCGCTGTTCTTACCCGTTACGGCATCAACTGCATTCGGCCTCAAGTACTGTTCCTCGGTAGCCCGTACCACGGCTTGCTCGCAAAGTTTTCGTAGCACCGGGGCGGATATTGCTGCGGGATGCGAAATATAGAAGGTGGGGGCTCCGGTGTCCTGGCAGAGCGGCACCTTCCTTTCCCTGGCCATCGCTATATTCTCCAGGTAAGCCGCCAGGATGAATTCAGCGTTGGAACCGGGCTCTTCTTTGCTGCCGCAGGCCTTAAGGGCCGTTACAACGTCTTCCGGAAGCTCCGTCGCCGCAAGTCGCACCAGTTCAAAAAGCGCCCCGGCCATCTTTTCCATATTTGTGAACATCTGCCGTCCGATTCCGATAATGGTTTCCGACGCCACCTGACCCCGATAGCCGGGATAAGTGCGTAAACAAATTATTTTCTGCCGGGAAAATGCAGAAAATAATTTCCAACTTACTAGGACCGGCAGGATTCGGGCCGAATCAAGAGCACCGGCACATGGGACTCATGAAGAACCCTGAAGGCCACACTGCCCAGCATCAGTTTCTTCATGCCCGTATAGCCGTGAGTGGACATAATGATAAGGTCAATGCCGTTCTTGTGGGCATAATCAACGATAACTTCGGCCGCCTTGAGGCCCTTCACCGCCTCCGTCCTGATGACAATTCCTTCCGTCTTCAGCCGCCCCTGAACGTCCGCCAGATAATTTTGCGAGCGAGCGAATTCCTCATCCCACAGGGCTTCGAAATCGTAACTTTGTCCGATTGCAAAATCGTCAGCGCCGGTATAGGCAAAAGGGAGCTGCGTTTCGACAGTCCTCAACAGGATAACTTCTCCGGCACACCCTTCCTTCGCCAGAGACTTGATATGAGGTAGAGCACATTCCGCCAATTCTGAACCATCAAGTGGTATCAAGACCTTCCGATACATAGCCGCCCTCCTTTTTAAGAACCATTTTGTGAATTCATATGACAATAATGCGCTTCAGTCAAATATTCTTTTGCTTTCCGATAGGCCCCTTCAAAAAAACCAATCAGAAAAATTCGGCTTGTAAAGACTAAGTGGAAGACTTAAATCCTCAGGTATGGTATAAGTCTTCCAATCTAGCGCAATAACAGGTCTCTCAAGCATGGAAACACCCTTAACTTACGCCATCATTGGTACCGGCGCGATAGGCGGCTACTATGGAGCTCTCTTCCATCGCTCCGGCAAAGAGGTGCATTTTCTGCTGCATTCAGATTATGAGCACGTTCGACGGCAGGGCTTAAGAGTTTTTTCAGTAAAGGGAGATTTCCTTTTGCCCCAGGTCAACGCCTATGGCCGGGCCGAAGACCTGCCACGCTGCGATGTGGCGGTTGTTGCGCTGAAAGCGACCGCCAATGCCGCCCTGCCCGGCATCTTGCCCTCTGTTCTAAATGAAAAAGGCATTGTCCTTTTGCTTCAGAATGGCTTCGGCCAGGAAGGGTTGATCGCCCCTATCCCAGGGGTAAAAACCATTCTCTCCGGTTTGTGCTTCATCTGCAGCGCCAAAACGGCCCCGGGAACCATCCGCCATCAGGATTACGGGTCTTTGAATTTATCCCAATATACCCCTGATCAAACCCCGGGCGGGATCACGCCCATTATGCGCCAAATAGCCGCAGACTTTGCCTTGGCCGGAATACCCGTCGATTTGAATCCCGATCTCATCGATGCGAGATGGCGAAAACTGGTCTGGAATGTCCCCTTCAGCGGCTTAACCACCCTCTTCGGGATCGACACGGCCGAGGTGCTTAATGCCGAGCCGTTGCAGATATTGGCCAGAGACCTGATGCTGGAAGTCGTCGCAGGTGCGGCCGCCTTCGAAAGAAACATCCCTGAATCATTCGTCGATAAAATGATGTCTGACACCTTGCAAATGCGCCCTTACTTCCCGAGTATGAAGCTGGATTTTGACGCCGGCAAAGCAATGGAACTGGACGCCATGTACAAAGAGCCGCTGGCCGCCGTCGCCTTGCGCGGCAAGAGATTAACGCGGATGGAAATGCTTTACGAAGAACTGTCCTTCTTGCAGGATAAGAACATAACATATTTATCAGACTGGGAGGTGTAAGTTTCATCAAATGAAACAGGTAAGATCTTCGATTTTCATTTTCATGGTGTTTATTCTGCTTATTATCACTGCCTGTGCAGCACAGGAAACGGTGCGTCCCGCACCACCGATCACGTCCAAACCGGCGAAGATTGCCCTGGTTCTGGGCGCCGGCGCTTCGCGGGGCTTTGCCCATATTGGTGTTCTGAAAGTGCTCGAGGCCAATAAAGTCCCCATCCATATGATCATCGGAACGAGTGCCGGCAGCTTTGTGGGCTCGCTATCCGCTTACGGATTCAGCGGCTTTCAGTTGCAGAAAATGGCCCTGGCAATCACCAAGGGCGATTTAGTGGATCTGACCTTCCCCGATAACGGTTTTATCAAGGGCGATAAACTGGAGGAATATGTAAATAATATCGTCAAAAACACCCCGATCGAAAGATTCAGAACGCCCTTTTACGCCGTTGCGGCCGCCATTCCCAGCGGCCAGGAGACAATTTTCGGGCAGGGTAATGCCGGTATGGCAGTGCGGGCGAGCTGCTCCATCCCCGGCGTCTTCAGGCCCAAAAAGATTGCCGACCGGATGTACGTCGACGGCGGCGTAGTCAGCCCTGTTGCCGTGGATGCCGCAAAAAAATACGGCGCCGATGTTGTCCTGGCCGTGGATATCGCCGCCGATCCCGACGCCCGGCAGCCCGAAGGCACAATTGAAACAATTTTGCAGTCCGTCAACATCATGTACTCAAAACTCTCCGCCATTCAGCTTGTGAGGGCAGATGTCGTGATGAAGCCGAAAGTTGGCCATATCGGTTCCGGGGATTTTGACAAGCGGCATGAGGCCATCATGGAAGGCGAAAAGGCGGCCACCGAGGTAATGCCCGCCATCCAAGGCCTCATCGCCCGGCTGAGGCAAGAAGGCCGGCTCGACTGAGTCTTTTTATGGGAAGACAGAGACAGAATTTACGCGGTTAGTTTCCTTACCGTTTTTGCGGACCATAATATTCGTCGAGGTAATCGGCAATAGTACCCGCATCGTCGGCACTTATCTTCGCCCCATAGACCCTGATCATTTTCGTTACTACCCCGCTCCACTGGGCTTTTGTTAACGGCGGTTGCAGCTTGATGTAATCCAGACTATGGCATAGGACACAGTTTAACTGAACCCGCTGCCAGCCCGGTCCAGGCCGCAAGTCCCAGTCTTCCGGAGGCAGCACTATCGTCTTTGCGGGTACTGTGGCCGCCAACCCGGACACATCGGCTAACCAGGCCGTTGTTACGGCAAGCAAGAAGAAGACGAGCAAGATTTTGTTCATTATTCCGCTCCTACCGTACCGATACTTCCGTTTTTTCCACTTTGTTCCAGAGATATCCGGCCGGATTCCAGAGGTCGTCGAAGGGCTGGGATTCACCGATTGTATTCGTCGCTTTAGCCAAAAGGGTGTAACGGCCCGGCCTTTCCGGCTTCCAGGGAAAACGCCATTGAATCCAGGCGTAACGCCCCAGATCGCGGCCCAACCTGGCCTTTCCCCAGGTGTTTCCCCCATCGGTGGACACAATCACCTCTTTGATGCTGTAACCGCCGGAAAAGGCGATCCCCATGATTTCGGTCGGTTTGTTAAGAGTGGCGGTGCTTCCGGCCGCCGGCTCGATAATCAGCGAGCGGGTAGTCATCCGGCTGATCGGCACTGTCCTGGCCGGCGCCGTCCCCGGCGGAACGCAGCCGCAGGGGTTATCCGGGAGCCGATAGGCCGTTTTCATCCAGAACCCGTCAAAAGGCTTATCGAGCACCGTGATCTCTTGGAGGCATTTCACCCAGTACGTGGCATACCACCCGGGCACGACAATGCGGGCGGGAAAGCCGTTCAGCATGAGGAGCGGCGTCCCGTTCATTTCGTAGGCCACAATAATGTCCTCTTCCAGGGCCTTGTCCATCGGCAGGCTCTTGATAAAGTCGGGCACCGTGGTAACGGGCGGGCCGTCCAGCCCGTCAAAGACCACTTCCACGGCCCCGGGCCTGATTCCTGCTTTCTGGAGAATGTCTTTCAGGCGGACTCCCGTCCAGGTCACGTTGCCCATGGACCCGTTGCCCCATTGTCCTCCGGGCACCCGGGGATTAAAAAAGCTTCTCCCGTTGCCCGAGCATTGGATGACGGCGGTATAGGTTACCCTTTCGAACCCCTTCAGATCATCGAAGGTCAGGTCATAGGGACCGGTAACGTGGCCGCCGATCCTCAGCCTCCAGGTGCTGAGATCAACGGTTGTAGGAATATTCGAGAGATGCCAGCGGACAAAGAGGGCCTCATTCGGGGTAACTGCTTCCGTAAAATAACTGAGCGGGGTTTCCAGTTGCGGCGGCCGGGAGCTGAGAAGCAGCAGCTCGGTCTTCTCGGGAAATCTCACCAGCCTCATCTCGCCGGCCTCGAGGCCGGAGGGCAGGCCGCCGACCACCGCCAGGGCGGTGGCAGCACCGACGGTCTTCAGAAAATCGCGGCGCGTAAAGTCATTCTCCATATGCACGTCCCTGGTGGTGTTCGGCCGTCAAAAAATGCGCGGCGTTAATGTTTAGCTTTCCGGCTATTCGGTTGTCACGAGGAAGCGCACAAGGTCCCAGATGCGGGCATCCTCGTCCCCATCCGCGCACCCGGTTATCCCACCCTGCCGGCCTGATGCGGGCACTGCTTGGTATTCCGCGCGTTGATTGCCAAAGAAGTTACCATCATGCGGAGGACATTCGGAGACCTGATTACCCCAGGCCTGGCCCTGGCAGTTCCAGCCGATGCGTTTCCCGGCATTGTGTTCGGCAAAGGGAATCCTTACACTTAAAGTATGTCTCATCTGACACCTCCGTCCGTTTCAGAGTTTCCTGCTTCAGACTCAATCCGTTTATCGGGGTTAGGGGTTTGCTTATCAGCTTGACGTTTACAATCTACTTATCGTCAGTCACTTACAAGCGGGGCGGCTCAAAGGTCGGCCGGTGACTTCTTTGCCCTCAAACTACTGTGCCGTCTGCGGGAAATCAATGAGGATAAAATGGAAGTCAAATGGTAGGCCAATCCTACCCATGCTTATTCCTTGATTTCAAGGCAAGTTTTATCCTAAAGAGATGTCGTACACATGTCTTGGAAGGGGAATACTATTAAAACTATTGAACAGAGGTTCCAGGTAAATTACAGCTATCGGGTTTATTTCGGGAAAAATATCTTTCTGGCGGGAAACCCTCTCTTAAAGGACATAATCGCCGGCGGCGAGCGGGACCTGCCCAAGAAGTTGCTGTTCTTCATCGATGAAGGCGTCCACCTCGGCCATCCCCAATTGTTGCCGGACCTAATCACTTATTGCCGCCACCACGCGGGGACACTGAAGATGGGTGGCGAGCCCCTCGTCCTGACCGGCGGCGAGCAGATAAAGAACGATCCCGGCAGTGTTTTTGCGGTCCAAAGGGAGCTTTACGAAGCCGGTCTCTGCCGTCATTCCTATATCGTGGTTATCGGCGGCGGCGCCGTGCTGGATATGGTGGGATATGCCGCCGCTACCATGCAGCGGGGCATGCGTCTGATCCGCGTGCCCACTACCGTCCTGGCCCAGGCCGATGCCGGCCTGGGCGTTAAGAACGGGATTAACGCCTTCGGCCGGAAGAATGTCATCGGTACCTTCGCGCCGCCCTGGGCGGTGCTCAACGACTCCTTGTTTCTTGGTTCCTTGTCGCCACGAGACTGGATCAGCGGCCTGGCAGAGGCGGTCAAGGTGGCCCTGATCAAGGATGCTGCTTTTTTTGCTTTTATCGAAGACCAGGCCGATGCTTTGAGGGAACGCGATCTCACGGTTACGGAACAGGTCATCCAGCGCTGTGCCGCGTTGCATCTGAGTCACATCGCTGACAGTGGCGACCCCTTTGAATCAGGCTCATCCCGTCCCTTGGATTTCGGCCACTGGTCGGCCCATAAGCTGGAGCAGCTCAGCGCTTACCGGCTGCGCCACGGAGAGGCAGTGGCGGTGGGCATGGCGCTCGACGCCACTTATTCCCACCTCGCGGGATGGCTGAGCAGTACCCAGTGGCAGCGTATTTTACGGACGCTCCTCCGTCTCGGTTTCCAGGTCTCCGTGCCGGAACTCAACTTGAAGGCCGATGTTGTAGCGGGATTGGCTGAATTCCGGGAGCATCTCGGCGGCCTCCTCACCATAATGCTGCTCCAAGATATCGGGATAGGGATGGAGGTGCATGCCCTGGACCAGGGATTGATCGTCAGGGCGATGGCCCGTCTCCAGGAATTCACCGGCGAGGCCGCAGCATGAAGACGGGAAAAGAAGGTTCCCTCCATCTGGCCTACTGTACTAAAATACATCCTGCCAACGGCTGGCCGGAGCTGTTCGCCAATATCCGGTCCTACGTACCAGCTCTAAAAAGCTCCTTGTGCCCCGATCAGCCCTTTGGAATTGCCCTGCGCCTTTCCGCAACGGAGAGCGTTCAGCTGCTGGAACCATCCCTTATCCGCGAGTTCAAGGCTTACTTAAGGGAAGAGGATCTTTACGTTTTCACGGTCAACGGTTTTCCTTACGGCTCCTTTTTCGGACAACCCGTCAAATCCCAAATATTTGCCCCTGATTGGCGGGATGAGCTGCGGGTGCAGTATACCGTGCAGCTGATCGAGGTCTTATGGCAGCTGCTGCCCGAGGGGACGGAGGGAAGCATCTCTACCCTCCCCCTGTCCTACAAATCCTGGATCACCACCAATAGCCATGAAGAAGCAATGGCAGGAATCGTGCACAATCTGGTGCGCGTCGTCGCCGCCCTCGTTACCATCCGTCGGGAGCAAGGCCTCAACATCCACCTGGACATCGAGCCGGAACCGGACGGACTGCTGGAAAATTGCCGCGAGTTTGTCCAATTCTATCATCAGTGGCTGCTGTCTTACGGCGCCCCGGTCCTGGCCGGGAAAATGGGGGTTCCCCTTGTCGAAGCCCGCCGGCAGATCCGGAACCATATCCGCCTTTGCCTCGATACCTGCCATTTAGCGGTAGCCTATGAAGAGCCGCTTCAAGTATTGTCACTCTTGGAAGCAGAAGGCATCAGCGTCGGCAAGGTGCAGGTGGCTTCCGGCCTCAAGGCCTTCCTCCCCGAGTCACCGGCGAGGCGCACCGGCCTTTATCAATCCCTAGAGCAATTTGCCCATTCCCTCTATCTCCATCAGGTCATCGGCCGGTCTTCCCGCGGTGCCGCCAGCCGGTTTCCCGACCTCGGCGCCGCGCTGCCCCATCTGGAAGGATGCCGGGATGAGGAGTGGCGCATCCATTACCATATGCCCCTGTTTGTAGAACAATACCGCCTGCTGCAAACGACGCACGCCGAAACCTTGCAAGTCTTGCAGTTGCTGAAGGATAGAGGCTTCACCGGGCATCTGGAGATCGAAACCTACACCTGGAAGCAGTTGCCCGAGGATCTGAAAATCGATTTGTTCTCCTCCCTGCTCAAGGAATATCAATGGGTGCTGGCGGCAATGGGACCTTCAGTCCGGCCAGACGGATCTTAACAGTTCCCGGGAGTTTAATGTGAGCCCATCCCCGATTTGTTCGTCGTTAGCAATTTACCTCTCAAACAGAGTCTGGGAAGAAGAAATAAAGGCCACTTCTCTCGCTCGGACACCCACCGGTTATGCAATAATTTCATTTAGCCCGTCGATCACTCGGGTCAGCTCATCCGGAGACGCCGTGCCAATAACCTTGCCGATTCTCTCTATGGATAGCGTCCGGATTTGACTAATCTTAATCCATGATTTCTTTGGCATATTTACCGACTTCAGTTCAATAGTTAGCGGGAATCCAGCCTTCTGCGCCTGACTTGTGATCGCCACTGCTATAACCGTACCTGAACATTTATTAAATATATCTTGGCTCAAGATCATGACGGGGCGCAAGCCTGCCTGTTCACGGCCTCGTACAGGGTTCAAATCCGCCCAACGAATCTCCCCTCTCAATATTCCGGCCATCGGCTCATATCCTCAGCTATCCCTTCTTCCGCCATCGCTTTTTCGAATACGGGATCGAGTTTGGCACATTCCGTAGATAGTCTACTGCGCTTAATTCGAGATAGCTTTTCGCTTACGGCAGCCTGTATTGCCTGGCTTCGGTTTTGAAAAAAATGTTCATCGACTAATCTGTCCAGTTCGCCGATAAACTCTTCATCCAATGTAATCGCTATCTTTGACTTACCCATAATCAACCTCCTTCTCCTGGTATTACTTTATATCATACCGGCGATAAGGTAATCAATTTTTCTTTTTTACGCTTACGACATAAATCAGCGGCGGGGTCAACGATCTTTGCTAAAAGCGAGCCACCGCTTATTTCCCGTCCGTCAACATCTTTCCGCACCCTTTGCCTCCCAATAGAAGCAGATGCGCCATTGATCATTGATACGAAGAGCAAATGGGGGGACGGTTCTGATTTTAGCCCAAACTTAACGGCTTGGTATAGCACGCCGTTTCAATTCCTTGTTCCTGGTAATACCGGAGCGCACCAGGATGTACCAGGTCACGGGTCATGCCGGGATACCTGGGCAAGGTCTCCAGGTCAGGCGATATGTGCACATTGGCCTCGGCAAATTTGGCGGCATTATCCACGATGAATTTGAGGAGCTCGTAAACCACCTCATCCTCAGTATCTCGCCATACCGTCAGGGCGACGCAGAAATCAGCCATGGTTACATCTTCAGGCGGGTTCACTGCCTTAATTTGCGGTCCCGCCATGGTTAAAGAACCCCCGGGTACGCTGATGAGCCTGATTCTATAGTCGTTAGTCGCATTAATCTTTTCCACATCTGTTTGAGAAAGAGGAACCCAATAATACTGTTTTTGTTTTAAGAGAGCGGATAAAGGCTCCGGAATAGCAAATTTGCCGTTATAATCACTGACTACGCCACAAAAGACAGCGTCAGCCTTCCCGGTCTCAAAGGCACTGCTCAAATCAACCATCCCGACCTGCACCTTCTTTACCTCGTCATAAATACCCCAGGCATCTCTTAACATGGAAAGACTCAGCACCATTGGAGAACCCCAGTGGTCTGCTTCCATGGCATAAACCAATCCGACTGTCTTGCCAGCCAGTTTTCTGGGGTCTCTGGCGAGCTCCGGGTCAGGCGTAATGAAGGTCCGTCCTTCCTTACTAACAGTACCTGCGAACATCAGGTCAGGATGTTCTCTTTCGTATTTATGTACGCCGTTGCATCCGCTTGGTTAGCCAGAAGTGTTCCCTTGATTACTTATTTTCCCCTCCTCAAACCTCCCGCGGTTCGGTAAGCAATTTTATGCCGTTAAGAATCTCTGTTATTCTTCTTTCTGAAACTTGCCCTATTTTCTCTACCAAATCATCTTTATTGACTGTGAAAATTTGAGAAATATTTACAACGCTTTTTTTGGGAAGATTGGCTTCACCTTGGTTCAACAGGACATTGCCAGGAGCCTTAGCCCGTTTAAGGCTTGAAGTTATGGAACAAACTACAATTGTGTTTATTCGGCTGGCATTAAATAAATTGTTTTGAATTACGATATGGGGATGACGATATCCTGGTTCCGAACCTCTGGGTTCAGAAAGGTCAACCCAATATATTTCACCCTGTTTGATTACCATGACTCTTGCTCAATAATATTATTGTGTTTGACACGCATGGATTTTAAGATCCCCCTTTCTTCTTCACTGGGAAAATCCTCATACGCCTCGTTCAACTGAGCAAGCAAAGATTGATTTTCTTGTTTTTTCAGATAGTCCTGCACAGCCAGGGTAAAGACCTTGCTTCGCGAAACGTGCAAGTTATCGGCTAATCTATTGACTTTTACTAGTAATTCTTCATCGAGCGATATTGCTGTTTTGACTCCGGGCATAAAAACCTCCAAGCTAATAAACCATCTTATGCGTTTTATTATGCCCCATTGTTCATACCAATGTCAATACCATTTATAACCATACTGGTATACTTTATTTTTCCACCTGATAACAATGAGTCTACGGATCATACGCTGGTATTGGGTATGGTGTTTTGTTGCTTCAGTCACGATAAGTAAAGCGGACGGTGAGAATGCCCCCTTCAACATTGCCAAAGCAGAAAAATCGTTTTTCTGTGGCGGCCAGGGACGCCACTGAGCAAGGGCCACCAGTCGGCTTTCACCGTATAAGACCCAGGTTTCAGCTTGAGATCAAAATATCCCTTGTTCGTCAGATCAGCAGCTTCGACATTGTTCACGACGATTGTAGGACTGAAAGCCAATGGCGGGCTATTCGGGCAAAACACGGGTAGCCGTCTCGTTGACCCTGTTGTTCGGCAATCGACTGATCCAATTAAGCAGCCAGCTCTTTCAGAATCTCAGGATGACGTGCAGCAACCTTCAATAAGGTTGCTGCAGCCCCGGAAGGTATTTTTCGCCCCTGCTCCCATTCCTGCAGTGTTCGCACCGAAACGCCAAGGAGTTTAGAAAATGCTGCTTGAGACAGGCCGGTTGCTGCTCTTGCCGCAACAACCAGGGCTTTTTCAGCCGTGATAATTTCGTCCTTTTCTATTGTTCCGTCTCGCCTGGTGATAACACGACGGACTGATCCGTCTGATTGGGTGAAAAACTCGGTTTTCCGGGCCCAATCACTGCGTTTCATTTCCTGTAAGGCCTGCAAAAGCTCAGCATTGAGATCACGTTCCTTTTCCCATGCAGCAAGTTCTTTTTCTGTTAATTTAGCCATTGGTAAATACCTCCTTCAGGCGTCTGAGCAATTTAGGGTCTATGTTTTCTCGTACGTTTTTCGCGTACATTGTTACCAGTACGATCTGTTCGTGATTGAGACGAAGGAAATAAATCACTCGCACGCCTCCCCGCTTGCCGCGGCCCTCGATTCCCCATCGCAGTTTCCTGCAGCCGTCGGAGCGAGGGATAACATCGCCTT